>JAEEGI010000775.1_pt1 | contig 85944 bp, 62 predicted proteins | sample 8958751 | NCBI WGS metagenome assembly JAEEGI01 (sample SAMN16246545, study PRJNA631951) | gut metagenome | biome: gut microbiome; feature: rumen; material: KS-attached | host: Bos | place: Iran: Karaj | collected 2018-10 | reverse complement strand
AGTGGGCAATCCACATAACAACTGGTTGTACCGCAGCGGGCTTGACCCGCTGTCGGCTACGAACCTTTGTTATGACAAAAATATTTCTTATACAAAATTAGCTTTCTTATTTTTTTTTCTTTAAGAAAATTCTGTACAACCATTAGAAGCGTATGCTTCTATTATTAAACTTTTCCTAAGCGGCGTAAAGCCGCGTACTACTGCTTCCTTGCGCAATCCCTAAAGTTCTATTTCATTTCAGAAAGCAAGCTTGACTTGCTTTCTGAAATATTCTTTTTCCTTAATAGAATTATTCCTTCATATATAAAGGAAATTGGAATTATTATACCAGATTTAAACCACAATATTGAATCCATATTATTAAAACCAAAAAAGCCAATAATCCAATCATTAGCTTTTATTAAATTAAAAATACAACTTATCAGAAACATAAAAAGTGGAACAGAAAAAAAAGAAAAATAAAGAATTACCAATTCTTTTCGCGAAAGCTGTATTTTATTTAATTTAAATGAACAAAAATTAAAACCAAATGAAAACAGAGAAATAAGTATAAGCGAAATAGGTTTGTAAAGCAAAAATCTAAGGGGCGAAAATATAATTAATACTCCACTTGGCCCTGCTATATGTGCAATCATAATCAGACATAATAAAATTTCAAAAAATATATAAAATATAATTAAATTAATAATAATTCTTGGAATTCTTGTAATTAGCCGAGAAAAATAAGCCCAAAGTAAAAACAAAATAGGGGTAATAACAAATGTTATTCTTTTTTCATCTATCCAATCCCAAGTGTTTGTAATAAATGGATTTACTTCGATTATCCAAATTATCCATGATAATATTGAAAATATAAAAAGAAATAAAACTGAAATACTTTTTTTCATTTTTCTTCCTTTAAAAAAGGGCAGGCCAGTGTGCCTGTCGTCATAACAACTGGTTGTACCGCAGGCAGCTTGACTGCCTGTCGGCTACGAACCTTTGTTATGCTAATATTTTATATCATTTCGGTATGCAATTCTTTCTACAACGGCATGCGGAAATACTTTTTCAAATTCTGCAATATTTTGTTTATCAAATATGATAAAATCCGTTATATCAAGTTCTTGTGTTTCTTCTTCATCCTCAATCAACGCTACTCTTATCGCTCCATTTACAATAAGTTGATAAGATTCTGGATTGAAAATGTTTACCCACAAATAATACTTAGGCCATGCTATGCCTGCAATTGTAGGTCCATATCGTAGAAACTCACAAGTTATTATGTAATCTTTTCCTTTTACATAATTTTTCAAAATATTTTGTTTGATTTCATTTATATTTATCTCATGATTAATGCCTTCTTTTTGTAAGATAATTTCCATAGTTTTATTTGTTATATAAATTCTATGATTTAAGTCTTCTTGAATCCATTTATATAAAGTAGAACTTCCGCTTTTTCTATATTCGCTAACAATTTCTACAGGAAATAATTCTTCAATATTTTCATCATTAAATTTAAATCTATCCCACAATATACTTAAAGCCAAATCACCAGTTGTTAATTCACAGTTCATTAATTCAAATACAAAATTTGTTTCTTGATTTGTAAGTGCCCATTTATAGTAATAATCAAGATTAATTCCTTTTGAATTGATTATATAATCATAATATTTATTTCCTGATTTATGATTTACATCAGTAAATGATAGGTAGACTTTTTCTTTTCTTTTTGATGCAGAATTAATCATTTTTTCAAATAATTGATCTCTGTTCTGTTTACAATTCATAAAAAGAAGTGAAGAAAAAATCACTATTAATAAATACTTTTTTTTCATTTTTTTCTCTTAAGCACCCCAATGCGGGTGTCAGCATAACAACTGGTTGTACCGCAGGCAGCTTGACTGCCTGTCGGCTACGAACCTTTGTTATGTGTTTATTTTTTTCTGTAAATACATTTCATATAAAATGTCACCGTCAAAGCCAAACGTAGATATTTCATATTCCTCTGTATTTTTAGTTTTTATTTTTAATTTTATTATACCCCATTTTTTTATTATTCTAACCATTTCTTCAATCTCAGAAAATGGTATAAATTGATTCAGAAGATGAAACCCATTTTTATCAATATATTCTTGTTCAAGAGAAGAATATTTTTTCTTTGTAAAAGACAATAGAAATGCCACAAAACTCATTACAGAACAAAAAACTGAAATTGCCAGAAAAATATAAATTGCTAAATCATTAGTTCGTTCTATAATTAGATCAATACTGCATAATACTGAAATTAAAAATATGATGATTAAGCCTTGTCTTTTATGTTTTTTTGTAGCTGATTCATCAATATTAATTAATCGTTTTGATTCATCAAGTTCTGAAAACTTTTTTTTATAAATTGCTTCAATATAATTTTTATAAAAGTATTCAATTATTTCCGTTGTTTTTTTATCAACATGAATTGAAACTGTTTCACTTGGAAATATAAAAGAAAACACTTGTTTTTTTACTAATACTTTTTCTAACATATCAAAATTGAAAGTTTGTGTTTTAGTAATCTTTCTAACAATTAAGGAATTGTTTTCGATTTTATATGTATTCCAAACAAATCTTTTTTCTTTAACATAAAAAATTGTTGTAAATAAAAGAAATAGAGGTATAGCTTTAGGAAAGAATTTTAAGATTAATGCTATCAAACATATAGCCGGCATCAAAGTTATTGATAATAAAAAATCGAATTTTTCTTTAATTGTATAACCAATAAAATCTTCCATTTTTTTCCTACTAACAGCGCCCCAGTGCGGGCGTCCACATAACAACTGGTTGTACCGCAGCGGGCTTGACCCGCTGTCGGCTACGAACCTTTGTTATGCTTTTTAAAACCTTTAGGGCATTACAATTACTATAACAACATCAATTTTTCAGAATTATTTCTTAAATAATCCCAAGAAACCAGTTTTTTTCAATTCATAAAAAGGCTTATTATCTGCTGCATTTTTTCCAAACTCTTCGGAATATGGAATTACATAAAGAAACATTTCTTTAGGAATATACTGCTGGGCAACCTGAAAAAGTTGATCAAAAATTATATTTCTATCACCTTTAAAATCAACAATTAAAAGGAAACTTTGTTTTCCTTCCATAAGCATCAACTTAAGAAAAATTTTTTTGATATTATCGTTTGTTTTTGCATAATTCTTAATTGCTTCAACCATAGTAATCGGATAATCTTTTGGCTCACCAAGCATTACTTTAGTGTCTTGTTTAATTTCAATTTGAGATCTATGGCTGTTATTTCGTTCATCAAGAACTTTCTTCATATTTTCTAAAAGAGAGTTTTCTAAAAGTAAATTATGGCTGAAAGGGTTTAATACTGCTCCAGTATTTTTCTTTGAAAATGTATAAACATCCTCAAATGTTAAAATCATTGTTTCAATTTCACCAATACTGTGATTTGGATTATCTCTAAGATTTTTCCAATCAGTATAAAATGGAAAATAAGTTTTTCCATCATTGGTTGAAAGAGATTCAAACTGAATAACTGTATCTTTTTGTATTGTGGAAGTACCGTCTCCATTGTTATGGATATTACTTTTATCAAAATGCGTTACTGCAAGAAAAGTTCCTTCTTCAGCTATGTACTGAAGAATATTATTCATAAGAGAATCCCAACCTTCATCCTGTGGAGATATCTGATTTCTTTTGTCTAAAAATTCAATCAGTTTTGGATTTTCTACAGGTTTGTTTACATCAATATTTCCGCGTTCCATTACTTTTTTTTATCTCCTTATTTAACACGCCAGTGGCGTGTAAGCATAACAACTGTTTAAACCGCAAACCGGCTTGACCGGTTTGTCGGCTTTGAAACTTTGTTATGTGTTATAATAATTTTTTTTTATATATTACATCAGTTGCTTTCAAAAAATAAAGCTGAACTTAAATTTGTAATATTTAAAATAGCTGATTCAGGTAAACAAAATGGTTCTTTTACTAAAACCTTTATTTTCTTAATTTTTTTGTATTTTCCTAAATCTACTGTTTTATATACAATTCTTGATATTGTTCGTTCTTCATATGAAGAATAATAATATTGTTCAATTTTTCCTTTATTTAAAATATTTTCTTCATTTTCTCCATCCTGATTTTCTATTACAACTAATAATGAACCATTAGGGAGAGCATTAATAGAAATTCCTTCAGGTATTATTATTTCTATATTAAAGGAATTTAAAACATCATTAACGCTATAACTTTTTTCAAAAGATTGTTCATTAAATGAAAATTTTTTATCCTGTATATTTAATAATTTGCTTTTTGAACAACATGAAAGTGAAAAAATGATTATCAAAATGTATAAATACTTTTTTCTAAATTTCATATGTATTATTTTTTTTCCTGTTGCCCAGTGGGCAATCCACATAACAACTGGTTGTACCGCAGCGGGCTTGACCCGCTGTCGGCTACGAACCTTTGTTATGGCAAAAATATTTCTTATACAGAATTAGCTTTCTTAATTCCTTTTTTCTTTAAGAATTATTCTGTAAAATTTTTGAAGCAACGCTTCTATTAACATTTATTTTTCAAGCGGCGTAAAGCCGCGTACTACTGCTTCTTCGTCCAAGCCCTAAAACCTAATTTTATTTGAAAATGTAAGTTTTATTAGAATGAATTTTTAATTTATTTTTTCAAAATAGTAATTATCATTATCTCCGTTTCTGTATGTTACAAAATATTTAGTTCCGCTACTGTTCTTTTTTGCAATTCCATAAGATGATTTTGCAAGATTTAATGCATCTGTAACCCACAAATCATTCAGGGTTTCATATGAAGAAGAATATTCTGATATTAAAGTATTGTTTTCCCAAGTCAAATTCTTTCCATGGGTTTTTGCAAATGAATCATAACGGTGTTTATTTTGCGAATCCATTTCTGTTTCTGACCTGTGTTTTTGTTTTGTCGTAATTATATATCCACCAGTAACGGTTAATTCTTGTACATCAGCTATTTTCAAAGATATGAAATAATAAGTAAGGCTATCATTTCCTAGTGTATATGTACTTTCTATCGGTTGGTGGGTTTTTCCCACATATGTTTTCTTAAAAATCCAATTTCCATCACTAAGGTTGACAGAGGATGTTGTAATAGACGTTTCTGACTTATCAAATAGGCCATTGTAATCTAACGAGGAATTGTAATCTGTACTATAAGTACCATAAGACTGTGAACAACTTGAAATTAAAAATACTACAAGAAAAAGAATACAAAAAAATTTAATTTTCATTTTTCCTTCCTAAAAAAGCAGGCCAGTGGCCTGTCGCCATAACAACTGGTTGTACCGCAGGCAGCTTGACTGCCTGTCGGCTACGAACCTTTGTTATGGCAAAAATATTTCTTATACAGAATTAGATTTCTTAACTCCTTTTTTTTTACGAAAATTCTGTACAACCATTTGAAGCGTACGCTTCTATTATTATACTTTTCCTAAGCGGCGTAAAGCCGCGTACTACCGCTACCTTGCGTAAACCCTAAAGTTCAATTTCATTTAAGAAAGCAAGCTTGACTTGCTTTCTTAAATTTTCTATCTAATTTTTTATTAAAATCCATTTATCCAAATATCATAGAAATTCTCTTTCTGAATATCAAATGAAATATGCCAAAAATTAGTTCCTCCATCCCAAACAACAACTTGTGTTGTGTTAAAATACTCAGCCTTATAATCAAGAATGAAGAAATTTAAATATACAATATTTTTTGTTCCATCTTTCCTTGTAAATAATTGAACTGAATAATTTTCTTTTTTACGAAGAACTTCATAATAAAATCCATTTTTATTTAAATTTTGAAGTAAATATTGAAATGTTTTTTCAATATAGAATTCAGCATCTTCTTTTGACGATAATATTTTTAATTCATCTTCCACAATATAAATATTTTCTTCGTTTATTTTGCCACTATTTAATTTAATTATACTTTGTGCATATAGAGAAAAATTTAATAAAAGTATTGTAAAATATATAAACGTTTTTTTCATTTTTTTTCTAAAAAGCAGGCCAGTGGCCTGTCGCCATAACAACAATTCTCCCCATCCTTCAAAGCTTCTTCCTTCGCCTCTCACTTTCCCGGTAAGAATCTCCGAATCCACCTATAACTATATAATACCACACATTACGAAAATATCTAGTATCTTACACGGATACGCAGTAAACCCAACATTCCGTATCCGTGTAAGACCCGCGCCCAACAACAAGTACCCCACTCCCATCAAGTGCCCCCGTCACCAACAAGTGCCACCAACAAGTATCACCACCCAAATCCTTCACTCCATCAACCTGTCCAACGGACTCACCACACCGTTGCCACCGCGATTCAGCACATGGGTATAAATCTGAGTCGTCTTGATATCACTATGCCCCAGAAGCTCCTGCACAGTCCTGATGTCATAACCGTTTTCCAGCAGATGAGTCGCAAACGAATGACGGAACGTGTGGCAGCTCGCATTCTTATTTACCCCCGCAAGAATCACCGCCTGCTTCACTGCCCGCTGCAAAAGGGAATCGTCCAGATGCCACCTTCCCTGTTCACCCGTCGATTTATTCACCCACCTGTTCCTCTGCGGAAAAAGCCACTGCCACTTCAACTCCTTCTCCGCGCCCGCGTACTTCATCGCAATGTTCCCAGGCAATTCCACGCGCCCCCAGCCATCTTCAACATCCATCTTATGCAGCGCACTCACCAGCTCCACCTGTTTTTTCAACTTCGGCACCAGCTTCTGCGGCAGCATCACATACCTGTCCTTGTCACCCTTCCCATGCCTGATGATAATCTCATTTCTGTCAAAATCCACATCCAGCACCCTCAGCTCAAGAAGCTCATTCAACCGCATCCCCGTTCCGTAAAGCAACTCCGCACATAACCGCTTATCCTCGGGCATAAACTCAATCACCCGCCTCACTTCATCCCTGCTGAACACCACCGGAATCCTTCGCTGCTTTTTCGCATGCACCACCGACGCCAGCTCCACCGGATTTTCTCTCTTCACAAACCTGAAGTAAAACAGCAGAGCCGCCATCGCCTGATTCTGTGTCGACGCACTCACCTTCCTCTTCACCGCCAGCATCGTCAAAAACTCGTTGATTTCCTTCTGCCCTTTGTTAGTCCCGTATAACTTCAGAAACTCCCTCACCCATTTCGAGTACCGCTCAACCGTCTGCACGCTGTAATTCCGCACCTTCAAAAGCTCGCACACCTTTTTCAAATCCCTCTCAATCTCAGCCGCTTCACCATTCGAATCATGTACCGCGTCCGCCGCACTAATCAAATCCCCACTCACTTTCAAGTTTCCACGTGTCCCAATCAAGTCCCCACTCATCATTAAGTTCCCATTCTCCATCGAGTTTCCATCCGCCATCGAGTCCCCCACATTAAAACTTCCAATCCTCCAGATATTTTCCAGCAGCGCCCCAACCGATTTCCTGTCATTCGGTACAAGCCACACAAGCTCCCTGCCATTCCATTGCCTCCCCGGAACCTTGCGCACACAATCCAAAACCGCCTGATCAAACCCACTCGGAAACCCCACCGAAAAAAAATCCCTGTTATAACTTCTAATCTGAATCTCCATACCCCAAAGATAATACCAAAATCTAAAATAGACAATTAAAATATTTATAGCTATATTATCCAAGGAGGGCGGAGCCCCGCCCTACGCCCGCACTCCGTTGCGGCCTACCCACCCAAGCGGGGCTCCTTAACAAACCAATTTAAAGTGAACGCAGTTTCGTTTACGAAACTGCCAGCGCAGATATCTCCCATTCAACGGTAAAAATAAAACACTCAATCTGCGCTGCCCCGCAACGCCCCAACTTGTCCTTCCGCCAACATATCACTAGAATTACCACATCACTCCGGACTTTCATCCTGAGTGTATTTTTTCCCACAGAAGCACCCCATGAAAAAACTCGGCCTCATCGGCGGCACCGGTCCCGAATCCACACTCGTCTACTACAAAACAATACGATGAACTCGAAAACTATCTCTGGGAAAAAATCGAAAATCTTCTTAAATGTAAGTGCCAGATAATTGCACTCACCGCAAACACAATGCACATCGTTTACGAAAGCCTCAAAGCCCGCCTCGAAAAAATCAGCGATGTTCCTTTAATCAGTATTCCGCAGGGCAGCCCGTGAGTATGCCGAAAAAATGGGCTACAAACGCACCGGCCTTATCGGAACCATCTTTACAATGAAAGAAGAGTTTTTCAAAAAAGAGTTTGGTAAGACTAACATAGAAGTTTTTATTCCAACCGAAGAACGTCAGCAAATAATCAACAGAATCATTTCCGAAGAACTCGAACTTGGAATCGTAAAAAAAGAATCACAGACTATTCTTATTGAAAATATTTCATCCAGAAGCTTTGTGAATTATCTCAATGAAATCCACTATTTACATTACATCCATAAAAGTTCACAAATACTTCACAGCCTTCATACACAAACTCTGCATCGGCCACAATTAAAGCAATTCTGTTTTCATACGGACTTTTCAAATAACCGGTCGGCATAACAAAGCTGCAAACCTTATCTGTAATTTTGCTCACAATTTTAGACTCATTATTTTTCTTTGCGACAATATTATAACTCATTTCTTCCAGACCAAAATCGTTCACATCTTTTTTAATCATTTTGATTTCAAAATTAATCGCATTCTTTCTGCTGTCTGCCGCCGGGAAAGGCAACACTCTTACAAGCTCAAGAATGATTTTATTTTTTGCCAGCTCCTTATTGAACTCAACGGCATTTTTATTCAGGCATTCCTTAAATGTTAAAGGCGCTACCGGACTTTCTTCATCATCATCGTCATACCATTTTATTGTTTTTGTATAAATCGTCTCATCTTCAACTAAATCCAGTATCGTAAAAAGAAGATCATGACCGCCTCTCCCGTCAATCAGCCTTCTTTCAACATAAGCAATTTTTCCGTCCTTAGACCAGCCTAACACATATATTTCATTATTTTCCTGATAGATATGCAGGTACATATTTTTTGTTTCATTCATTAAAGTAGAAGTGATTTTGGCATCAAGCTTATAATCATCAATATTAATTTTTCTCAAATCCTGTGCAAAAAGATTGATAGTAGCCCCTAAAACCAAAAGCATTAAAATGATTTTTTTCATCTTATCCCCCATACATAAATTATAACTTCCATTTGCCCTTTTCTTCAATACATGTTATTCTCTCCCCATGATATTAAAGAACGATATACCAATTCTGGAGTTTGACACAGAAAAAACAGCAAAGCTCAATCCCGCAAATCTCGTAGACAAAAAGTTCGACTCTCACAGGATGATAATCACCTTTTTCCCCGAAGCCATAAATAAGCTCAAGGAAAACGGCGAACTCGAATCCTATTACGAAGTTGGCGGCGAAAATCCTTTTACAATTTACCGTTTTGTTAAAGACCCGGATGTTCTCATCGTTCTCGGTCAGGTAGGCTGTCCTTCCTGCGGCGGCAACCTTGATTTATTTTATGCATTTGGAGTTACAAAAGTAATGTTCTGTGGTGGCGGCGGAGTTCTTGACCGCAACATCAAAGTAGGTCAGCTTCTTCTTGTAGACGGTGCAATCCGCGATGAAGGCTTTTCGTATCATTACGTTGCCCCTTCCCGCTTCATCTATACCGACAAAAAAGTCACCGATAAAATTGCCTCATATCTGGAAAAATGCAATGTTCCTTATCTGCGCGGCCTCTGCTGGACAACTGATGCCCTCTTCCGCGAAACCCCCGAAAAGGTTGAACTGCGCAAAAGTGAAGATGCCAAAATTGTAGAGATGGAACAGTCCGGCTGCATTGCCGTAGCCCAGTTCCGCGGCTTTGATTACGGTGCCCTCATTTACGGCGGCGACGATGTTGCATCCGAAGAATGGAATCACAGAGGATGGAACACCCGCGAAGGAATCCGCTTCAACCTCATCATGCTCTGCAAAGAAATCGTAAAAGAACTCTAACTTATTCGTCCTGCCCTGATTTTTACACTGTCTTTTTCACATTCTCTTCCAGCCAGTGCGCCACTGCATCCTCATCATTTGCCCCGATTATTCCCGTTGCAAACTTTTTCAAATCAGCGTGCGCATTCTCAACTGCATAGCTTTCATCCGCAAGCTCAAACATATCAATATCATTTTTCCCGTCACCAAACACAACTACACGGTCGCATTTTAGATATTGCTTAAGCTGCTTTATTGCATTTGCTTTCGACGCTTTCGCCGGAATTATTTCAAGCCACTGCTCCCCCGAATAAATATCCTTCTGATATTCACAATGATATTTATCCTTATACTTTTCATAAAATGGCAAAAGCTTTTCCGGCTCATCAATACACGTTAAATAAAAAATCTCCCCGCGCTTCAACTCTTCCGGCGTGTCCACACAGTTGTACCGTATATCCCCTTTACGGCTTACCGCAAATTGATTCGTTGCATCATTTATCAGCCCCCGCACAAACGAAAACTTTTCCTTCCCGTCAATATACGAATACACAATCGGGTAGATTTTTGCCGCAACTAATTCTTCAACAACACTGTTAATTTCCCCACCAAAAAAGTTCGAAAGCATAATCTCGCCCGTATCGTTATCCAGAATAAACGCCCCGTTATAAACAATAATCGGTATTTTCGCATCCATCCCCTTCGTAACTTTTTTTGCCGTCACCGAAGACCTGGCCGTTGCATACGAAAAAATCATCCCCTGCTCAGTAAGCCTGTTTATAACGCTGTTAGTATATTCACTCGTCCTCTCGCACGACCTCAAAAGCGTCCCATCCAAATCCGAAACATAAAGTGTTTTCAATTCTTTCCCCATAATTATTCCACAGCTGATTTTATCTGTTTGTTCCACCTAACAACTTTTTCACCTCTTCCAGTCTCGGCGGATTCAATGGCAGCGGAAACCTCGAAATTGCAATTGCCGAACACGCACTTGCAAACCGTACAAGCTCGTCATCCTTCATTCCTTTAAGCAGACCATACACGCAGCCAGCCTTAAAGGTATCTCCCGCACCAAGCGTACTTTTTACTTCAACCTTAAACGGCTTCATTTTATGAATCTGTTCACCCTTTCTCGCATAAAGCATTTCGCCGCCGCCCTGCGTTATAATCGTGAGCCCGTCTGTTTCATTCTGCATCAATTTCATAATTTCTTCAGCATTCATTCCCTTATAATGCTGACTGGTACACTCTTTCGAAACAACATTCACAGCCGCATTTTTGTGCAAAGGCGAATCATGCGGACAATCAATCGTAACATACGGAACTCCAAGCTTACCGCAAAGCTCCATCACCTTCAGAGACTCATTTCCAAAAAATGGATCCACCGCTGCAACCTTACAGCCCGCAATATCTTTTTCTTCCGGCACATTCCACCATCGTTTCCCCGAAGAAAACAGCGACTGGAATCTTCCCATCGGTGAACGCACAAGTCCTGCAATTACAACATAATCCATTACGCCCGCATCATCCTTCATATAATGCAAAAGTGATAAATCCACACTTTTGTTTTTATAAAACTCCTTGAGCATCGGTGCTACCTGCGTTCCAATCCAGGTGCCATCCATTGTCACCGAAACTCCAAGTGAACTCAAAACTGTAGCCGCAGTTCCCGTCTCGCCGCCTGGAAGAAAATACTGTTCTTTTATTTCTGCATACTCATCTGGCTGCAAAAATCCATCCTTCAGCAAAAACGAATGTGTTCCCAAAATCTGTCCGAATAAATAAACTTGAGATTTGTTAGCCATCTCTTACAACTCCTTTCTAAAAACAAAAGTTCTGTAATCTTCCTTCTCGCTACTAAAGGGTTTATAAACACCCTGCTCCACAAGCTCATAGCCATGCTCAGTATACCATTCCCAGGTGCATTCACAATCAGTCCAGAGATAAAGCTTTTTATACCCCTTTTCTTTAAACTGCTCACAAAGTTCATTCAGCAGCCTTGAACCACAACCGCGTTTCCGGCTTACATAAAGAGTCAGCTTGATGTCATCCTCATTCATCATGTCAAAGGTCTTTCTGTCCATCTCTTCAATATATTCCCTGCTCATGATGGAAGCCCTTTTTAATTCTTCAGGATATTTTTTCGATTCAACCGCAAACCATTCTTCAGCCCTGCACACATCTCCCTTTCTTGCAAAAAAGGCAGCTGCGCAAAACTCGTCCGAACCTGTCTGCTCGTTATGTTCAACTAACTCATAATGAAGTGTATTTTCAAAAAAATTATTACGCAGAATATATTCCACATCAAAACGTCTGAACTCTTCATCCCCAATCGGCGGACTCCACATAGGCACCACCACATCAAGTATAAAAGGAATATTGTTCATTTCGAAAGGCAAGATTTTTGTTGTCAAAGTTTCCATAATAAAATGATTATATCATTTTCCGTACATATTCTTCCACCACTCCCAGTGGATTTTCATCATCAATCCAATAATCTGGAATAAAACCTTTACCTTCATCAACCTGTTATTCACGCGGTTTGTAATCAACATAAACTTTTTTAAATAATTCTCGATTCATCTTTTTTTCCTCAGATGTATTTTAAACCTTTTTCAAAAATAATCCATGATGATTACAATACGCATAAATATATCTCACACGCGCCCGTTTGAACCGTGCCTCCGCCGTCTGCTCCGGATAAAGCTTTGTAAACTGCACGCCCTGATCCGACACTGCCGCAATAAACGAAATATAATGTTCCTTACTCATCGGATGTTCCAGATGAACATAATATTCATCCTCAACCGATTCCACCATAATCTGGTGTTCATCATCTTCTTCCGCCTCCAAGGGTGGTAGCGTAATCCCACAGCAGCTTATCATTGCTTCGCCGATTGTCCGTATTACATTTCCGCAAACCGGACAAACATAAAACTTGCTTCTGAACATATTCGAAACTCTGTTCCGGTTCTGAATGCACTCTCCCGACAAAAGCTCAATCACCGAAATATCAAGCGCCTTTGCCAGCGGCTCCACCAGGCTGATGTCAGGAAATCCTTGTCCCGTTTCCCACTTGCTCACCGCCTTACCAGTCACAAAGATTTTCTCTGCAAGCTCTTCCTGCGTCATCTTTTTCTTTTCGCGTAAACTTTTAATCACGCTCCCCGTAATATAGTTATCTATCATAAATAATGTACCTCCTGTGTTTAAAGAAACGCGAGCAGTGCGCAGCGTTTCATAGAATTGCAAAATTGGAGAATTGAAAATCTAAAGATTTTCAATTCATCCTTTTTAGTTTAACGCGCGTTCTTTTATGTAATCTCACTTTATCACAACCAACATCACTATCCTACCCACGTATCGTAGACAAACACACTGTTTATTCCCTATAATTACTTTATGCAATATCGCAAGAATAAAAAAAATCAGGACATCTCTCTTCTGGGCTACGGCTGCATGCGCTTTACCACAAAAGCCGGCCGCATCGATTTAGATAAAGCAGAAAAAGAAATCCTTGCTGCTTACAACGCAGGTGTAAATTATTTTGATACCGCCTACATCTATTCCGGCAGCGAAGCAGCTCTCGGCGAAATCCTGGAGCGAAACCAGTTACGCCAGAAAATCAATATTGCAACAAAGCTTCCTCAATATCTTATGTCCAGCATAGCCGCCGTTGAACGCTGCTTTAACGAAGAGCTTTCCCGCCTCCGCACCGATTACATCGATTATTACCTCATGCATTATCTCACTGATTACGCTCAGTGGGAACGCCTTAAATCAATCGGCATAGAAGACTGGATTGCACAGAAAAAAGCAGAAGGCAAAATCAGGAACATCGGTTTTTCCTTCCACGGCACAACAGAAATGTTCAAAAAGATTCTTGACGATTACGACTGGGAAGTCTGCCTCGTTCAGTACAACTACCTCGATAAGGTTTCGCAGGTTGGCGAAGCCGGTGTAAAAGTCGCCGCCGCAAAGGGCATTCCCGTAATAATTATGGAACCGTTACGTGGCGGTAAGCTTGTAAACCTTCTCCCCGAATCTGCAAAAAAGATGATTGCCGCAAATCCCCGCGGATGGTCACCTGCCGAATGGGGCTTCCGCTGGCTTTACAATCAGAGCGAAGTAACCTGCGTACTTTCCGGCATGAACAGCCTTGAAATGGTACAGGAAAACTGCCGCGTTGCAGACCAGGCCACCGTCAACCATTTTACAGCTGATGATTTTGCCTTTATCGACCAGATTATTGCCGAAATCAGGCGCACAGAAAAGGTTGGCTGTACAGGCTGCCGTTACTGCATGCCGTGTCCAAAAGGAATCGATATTCCGGGCATTTTCCGCGGCTGGAACCTTATGTATTCCGAATCAAAATCCTCTGGTATGTTCGATTATTTCCAGACAACCGCCCTCCGAAGGGATTCTGCCTTTGCTTCTGAGTGTATTGGCTGCGGTAAATGCGAAAAACACTGCCCTCAAAGCATTCCAATACGCGAAATGCTCAAAAAAGCAGATAAAGCACTCTCTCCATGGTACATAAAACCAATAGTTCGGGGCGCAAAACTGTTCATGCTGCGCGGAAAAAAGAAGTAATTACCCCTGTTTTTCCACATTTTCGACTCATTTTTTTTAAATTTACAAATCTCAAATTCTGAACTACAATTATAGTAATACCTCAGGAGGTTTTAATGCGTTTAGGATTAAAATTCAAAATTATTATTTTCGTAGTTATTTTAATCAATCTTGCCGTAGTTACAATTGGACTTTTAGCAAGGCGTGAACTGGCTAAATCAATTTCCACAAATACAGAACAGATTATGAAATTGAATGCCCAGAAATCAGCCCGTATTTTGCAGGATGTAAACAAAAAGGAGTTCTATCTTCTGGAATGTATTGCCGCGCTTCCTTATATCCGCGATGAATCCATTTCTCTGGAACAGAAAACCGTTCAGCTTGAAGCAATTGCAAAATCAGACCCTGTTCACTTTGAAAACCTTGCTTTTTACAGCAAAGAAGGTCTTTGTATCCGCCCGGACGGAACTTATGTAGATGTTTCTACAATTGACTTCTTTATTCAGACCATTTCTGGAAAACGAGTTGTAATTGACCCTCTTCCAAAAAGCTATATGATGGAAACAGACAGTGATGATACATTAATGTTCTATTGTATACCTGTTTATGGCGAAGGCAACAGCCGCGAAGCTATAGGTATTCTGTCTTCAATCGTTAATGGCAATGATGTTTACAATCTTTCTGAATCAATCATCATTGGTAAAAACTCTCATCCATTAATCATTTCTACAACTTCAGGAATGCCAATCGGTCGTACTACTTATGACGGTATGACACAGGAAGATATTGATGCAATGCAAAATGGTGGTCAGGTTACTACTGATGATAATACTCCAAAAACTCCGTGGGATCAGATGATGGAGTCTGTAATTGCAGGAGAAACCGGTTATAAGATCGAAATTGACCCTCTTTCAAACGAGAAAAAGGCTGTAGCTTATATGCCTGTTGGCGACGAAAGCGGCTGGTCAGTTGTCTGTGCCGTTCCTTACAAAGAATACTATGACAGCCTTTACAGAGTTACCAATATCATTATTATCTCCGTCATTGCTGCAATTATAATTGTAATTGTCGGCAGTATGATTCTTATTTCATTCCTTATCAAACCTCTTGGATTCGTTAAAACAACAATCAACGATATTTCAACCGGCGATGCAGACCTTACAAAACGAATCAATATCAAGCTTAATGATGAAATTGGTGATGTTGTTACCGGCTTTAATAAGTTTACCGAAAAGCTCCAGACTATTATTGCACAGGTTAAAAAATCACGCGATACACTTGGAAATGCAGGTGCAGCGCTCGACAGTTCAACTCAGAATACTGCAACCTCTATTGAAGAAATCCTTACAAGTATTGATTCAGTTCACAGCCAGATTGACAATCAGTCTAAATCTGTACAGCAGACAGCTGGTGCCGTAAACGAAATTGCAAGCAACATTGAATCTCTTGGCCACATGATTGAAAAACAGTCTATGCAGGTTTCAGATGCTTCTGCCGCAATTGAAGAGATGATTGGAAACATTAAGTCTGTAAACGACTCAATGGAAAAAATGTCAGTTTCCTTCGATGGTCTTGCAACTTCCGCTCAGACTGGTATTCAGATGCAGTTGAACGTAAACACAATCATCGAAGACATTAAAGACCAGAGTGAAACCCTCCAGGATGCAAACTCTGTAATTGCCGCAATTGCCGAACAGACAAACCTTCTTGCCATGAACGCCGCAATTGAGGCTGCTCACGCTGGAGATGCAGGACGAGGCTTCTCTGTAGTTGCTGATGAAATCCGTAAGCTTTCCGAAACTTCATCTTCACAGTCAGAAACAATCGGTTATCAGTTGAACAATATTAAAGCTTCTATTGATAATGTAGTTTCTGCTTCCGAAGAATCAAGCAAAGCCTTCCAGTCTGTTACAAATAAAATTACAGATACAGAACAGCTTGTACGCCAGATTCAGGCCGCAATGGAAGAGCAGAACACTGGTTCTATGCAGATTTCACATGCCCTTCACTCAATGAACGATTCTACAATCGAAGTTAAAACTGCCAGCGTAGAAATGTCACAGGGAAATAAGGCAATCCTCGAAGAAGTTCGAAACCTTCAGGATGCAACCGGAATTATGCAGTCAAGCGTTGAAGAAATGACTCTTGATGCAGAAAAGATTAAGATAACCGGAGTCGCCCTTCGCGAGATTTCTGAAAATATGAAGTCATCTATCGAAGAAATCGGCGGCCAGATTGATAAGTTCAAGGTTTAATGATTAAAATAAAATAATTAAAACCTCTCCATTCACATGGATGGAGAGGTTTTTTTTGCATAAAAAGATTAATATCCAAGCTTCCTGTCTACAAGATATTTCAACGGTTTTCCTTCAATAAAATTATTCAAATCTTCAAGAAACATTTCTACATTCTTCTGCTTTGTATAAGGAAGTGTCATATTTCCTGCAACGTGCGGTGTAATTAAAAGATTCTTAGTGTGCCACAATCTGTCACCCTGCGGAAGCGGTTCAGTCTGGAAAACATCAAGAGCAGCTCCTGCAAGATGTCCGTTATCAAGATTATCAGCAAGTGCATTTTCATCAATAGCAGAACCGCGTCCAACATTTATGATGTAGGCCCCTTCTGGTAAAAGCTCAATTTTCGGTCGCGATAAAATACCTTTAGTTTCCTCCGTCGCCGGAAGACTCATTGCAAGCAAATCGGTTTCCGGTAAAACTGAATCAAGCTCGCTCACTGGAAGAACCTTATCGTATACCGCCGCCTCACTCTTCCCGCTTCTGCACACGCCAATAATGTCAGCAGGCTCAAACGCTTTTACCCGCTTTGCAAACGTTGTACCAATATCACCGGTCCCAAGCACTGTAATCCTGCAATCCTTCAAAGACTTCTGCGGACGCGGAGAAAACCACAAGCCGTTTCCTGTTTCCTCTAAAAACTCGTTCAGCCGCCTCATCATTATAAGAGCCATTGCAATCATATGTTCTGCAATAGAAACTCCGTACGCACCAGCCGAGTTTGTAAGCAGGCACTCTTCGTTTGCAAAATACCCCGGAACCATAAGGGAATCAACACCCGCCCAGGGCACACAAAGCCACTTAAGAGTTTTGCTTGTTTTTACAATTGATGGTGCAAAGCCGTAAATAATATCTGCATCAAAATCGCACTGAGGAATCTCAGCTTCTGTTTTGTAAAAAGCAACCTTTGCACCAAGTCTTTCAGCTGTTGAAGAAATCAAATCAAAATACTTCTGTTCAAGCTGACTGTTAATTACAAGTACTTTCATTTTTCGCCCCCACCTAAAAGTTTTTTAATATCTCTTCCACCTGTTCAAACTCAATATTTTCTACTGCCTTAGAAAGCTCTTCCATTTTCCCTGCCAGCTTTTCCGGCAGCTTTGCCTTCTGCAAAAGTGCAAACTTTTCTTCAACTTCAACAAGGTCAAAGTTGGCACATCCTGACCGAATAGCTTCAATAATTTCCGTAAGCTCTTTTTCTGTAAGCTCCTGTTTTTCACCCTCTTCCTGCGCACCGTAATTTTTTACAGGCTCAAGCAAAGCACCATAACTTCTGTACAGCTCAAGCATTTCTTCATTTTTCTGCAGAAGATTTCCAGCCTCTTCCAAACCGGCAGCCAGTTCAGAAAGCTTTTCAGCACCTAAAATCCGGGAAGCACTCTTTAATGCATGCACCTGAATCGTATAATCCTTTATTGCACCCTTTTCATAATAATCCTGAATCTGTTCTGCTTTTTCAGCAATAGAACCGGCAAACGTTCTTGCAATTGTAAGCCAGTTTTCAAAGCCGCCCGCAAGCTCAACAGCCTTTTTCACATCAAGCTTATCCTGTGGTAAAACAGGGAAATCTTCCGGCACATCAATCTCAGCATCCTTAGTACTGTCTACCATCACCATCAAATCTTTTTTCAACCACTTAGAAAGACAGGCCGCAAAATCTTTACCCTGAACAGGCTTTGCAACAAAATCATTAAAGCCTTTACTCAAGAACATTTCTCTTGCACCGTTCACCGCATTAGCACTCAAAACAATTACAAGGCTTTTTTCTTCCTCCGGCAAATCCTTTTCGGCTTCGCGGATTTTTTCAAGAGTTTCCACACCGTCCATTCCCGGCATCTGGTGGTCCATAAAGATAATGTCAAAGCTCTGAGTCTTCAAAATATCAAGAGCTTCATATCCGCTCATTGCTTTTGTACAATGAATATCAAACTTCTGTAATAATCCATCTGCAACCTGAAGGTTCACTTCATTATCATCAACCACAAGGATTTTTGCCTTAGGTGCCTTAAAGGGTAAAACCGCCTGCTTTTCATTAAACAATCCTGCAAACTCAGGGCTGTTAAGCACCGCTAACGAAAGCTGTTTGAGAGAACTAACATCCCCCGCGCCCTCACGAACAGTGCCTCCCGCTTCAAAAATCGCTTTATAAAACTCTCCACAAGTCTCTTCCGAAACTCTTTCCTGCGGAAGATTCACATAGAAGGTAGAGCCTTTTCCATATTCCGAATCAACTCCAATCGTACCGTGCATAAGCGTAACAAGAGTTTTACTTATAGAAAGTCCAAGCCCGGTTCCACCCTTAGCCCTGTTCATCTGCATATCAACCTGCTGGAAGGCACGGAACAGTTTACCAATATCTTCCTTTTTAATTCCAACGCCCGTATCAATAACACTGAAGCGCAAACCTTCCTTTCCCTGCGCCCCGTCATAAATTGAACTTTTATGCGGCACGCTCTCATGCACCTTACTCAGATCTTCAACACGAATCCTTATGCTTCCCTTCTCAGTAAACTTGGAAGCATTACCCGCAAGGTTAATTAAAATCTGCCTCAACCGCACATCATCACCATGGTAAACCTTTGCAAGCGCCGGATCTATTTCCAGAATCAGTTCAACCGGCTTTCCTTTCAAGCGAACTTCAACAACATTCATAATGTCATTCATCAGCTTAACAAGGTCATAATCATGCGGCATAATTTCCATCTTGCCCGATTCAATCTTTGAGAAATCAAGAATATCATTTATAATTTCAACAAGATTTATTCCCGAAGACCTTATCTGCCGCAGAATATTTTTTTCACTGTCGCTTATATTAAAGTCCATTGCAAGTTCACTCATTCCTACAATTGCATTCATAGGAGTTCTTATTTCGTGACTCATATTTGCAAGGAACATAGATTTCATTCTTTCTCGTTCAAGCGTTTCGCGCAGATGACGTTCCTTAATAAAAGCCGTTGCCGTAGAAATAAGCATGAACACAATAATGTAAGCCCAGTAAGGATTATACGAACCCGCCATATCAAAAATCTTAATCAGCACAAACGAAAGAATAAAACAAAGAGAGTCCACCGTAATTGTTACAATACTGTTTATGTACAGAATGGCCGAAGTTAACGTGACTATAATAAACGCAAAGGTAAAATCTGCAACACCAAAGGTCCGTGCCGTTACAAGAACTGCAATAAATGCACATAACGTAAGGAACAATCCGTAAGCCTTAACTAACTGGTAATAAAAGTTATTCCAATGATTGTTCTTTAATTTTTTATTAGCAAAAAGAGAAAACCCGAAAATTGCAAGGGAAGAAAGAACAAAAAGTCCGTCAAGAATTACAAACAGAATATATGCATTTATGGAAAAACTTCCAAGATTAAAATTACAGTGCGCATAGCTGGCCCTGAAAAGCTTGCGTATATCCCTTATAAACTCCGTTGTCAGATAAATTGCCATTGACGGAGCAAACACAAAAATCCTTTTAAGATTTGCCTGATTCGCAATCTTTTTATACGCCTCGCCTACCATACTCTATCTTCCAAATACAGCACTCACCTTATTTAAAAAATCCACCCTGTCTGTGTTTTTAAGAATGTATCCCTGTGGCTTGAGCTTTAACGCTTCCTTTACCTTTGTCATATCACTAACACCAGTCAAAAACATAACAGGAATATCAGCATAGTCAGGCTCGCTCCGAATCATTTCAAGAGTCTGCACACCGTTACAAACAGGCATTTCGTAATCCAGAAGAATTAAATCCGGACGTGTTTTACCAAGATAAGAAATACAGGCCGCACCGCTTTTTACAACTGCCACCTGATAAAAGTTTTTCAGCCAGTTCATCATGTTCCGCAGACAAACCGGATCATCATCAACAAGAAGAATGGAACGCTTTCTTTCAGCACCCGCAGTATTCAATGAATGCAGCTCTTCATATTTACTGAGCATGTACTCAAACTCGCGCTGGAAAGTAGTTACCGACATTGGAGTTTGAATGCAATGAACATATTCTTTTTCAAGCAGATCCTTGTGTTTTTCAAGCTCAGCTTCGGGCGCCATAATACAGAAATGCACATTTTTTATGTACATAATCATTCGCCGTAATTCAACCACACTCGACGCCGCTGCATTCCACAGATACGCAACAATAATTCTGATTCCTTCTGTTTCACATGCAGCTTCCGCCTGTTTTGCATCAAACTCAATTATTTTAGAATCATACGTACTTCGAATGAATCCCAGAATAGACTCATCCGCATCTTTTTGTTCCCTGATAACCAGAATGTCTTTCATAATGCATTAATTATAACACCCTTTCTGGCACGAGTAAAACAAAACTATTTTTTTCTAAGATTTTTTATTTTCCAACACAGAAGTTCGCAAAAATGCTGCCTAGTACATCATCAGGAGTAACATCGCCGGTAACTTCGCCAAGGAAATCAATTGCATCTTCCAGATCCTGCACAACAGCATCAAGCGTATAATTGTCGTCCGCACTCACAAGCGCATGCTTCACACACTCCAGCGCCTCTGCCACCGCTTCTTTCTGCCTTGCCGACCCAAGCCCCGCCTGCTGCCTTTCCGTACTCACCCCCGCAGTAATAACCGCAGTAATTTTTTCGTACAGCTCCGCCATTCCGCTGCCAGTCTTAGAAGATATAGTTACAGAGGGGAAAGTCTTCCCCACGTTCCAAATGCCTCCGGCATTTTCCACTTCCCCTTCAAGCGGGGCAAAACGTTGTTTTTCCCCGCAACGCCCCTTTTCCTCAATCAAATCTATCTTAGTAAAAACTACAATCAGTGGCTCCCTGCACTTCTCAATAAAATCTCTGTCCTCTTCATTCAGCCCTTCCCTTCCATCCACCAGATACAGCACTACATCTGCATTCTGCGCAAGGTTCCGGCTAATCTGCACACCCTGAGCTTCCACTACATCTTCAGTCTCACGCAGCCCCGCAGTATCAAACAAACGAACAGGGATTCCATTTATACTCGCCCAGCTTTCAAGCCAGTCACGGGTAGTACCTTCGACGTCACTTACAATTGCGCGCTCTTCCTTTAAGATTGCATTAAACAGCGATGATTTTCCTGCATTCGTGCGCCCCGCAAGAACAACCCTTGCTCCATCCTGGTACAGCTTTTCACCCTTCCACGAATCAACAAGGCTCTGCAGCCTGCTGATTGCAAGCTCAATATCTTTACGGTCAAAAGTATCTGCAATCGTTTCTTCATCTTCAGGGTACTCAATTTCAACTTCAATCGAAGCAAGAGTATCAATAATCAACTTTTTAATTGAATCAATTTCTGCAAAAAGCGACCCCGAAAGTCTTCCTGCCGCATGAGACCGCGAAGCATCTGTATGTGAATCAATAATTTCTTTTACAGCTTCTGCACGTGTTAAATCAGTCTTACCGTTTATGTATGCCCGGAAAGTGTACTCACCGCGATTCGCCTGACGGAATCCTATCTTAAGCATTAAGTTCTGAATTGCAGTTACAACAGCAGGTCCACCATGGCAGAAAATCTCCACCATATCTTCACCGGTAAAAGATTTAGGTCCTTTATAAACCGCAAGCATAACCTCGTCTATTTTGTGTCCATCATCGTTTGAATCTGCCTTGTCAACTATCCACCCGTAAACGAGTGTATTTCCACCCGCTTCCAGCAATGCCTTTGGTCTTGAAAAAACTTTGCTTACAAGTTCAATGCAGTCTTTTCCGCTTGTGCGTACAATGCCAAGAGCAGCCGGTGCAAGAGCGGTTGCAATAGAAGAAATAGGTTCTTCAGGAGTATATTGTGATGGTGTCATAAAAGGTCCTTTGTTTACTGAATCTTCAGGAACGGAAGATATCTGCTTTCTACAGTATCCTCTGCATCTTCATAATTCGGATACAAAATGCTGTCCAGAATAGAAATGTCAGACTGTTCGTTCACATGAAGTGGTTTCATTGTAGTACCAATTGCAGGTTTTTTAAACTCCCTGCTTGCTTCCGGTGATTTTCCAGGGAAAGGTTCTGTATCGCTTATATCTGGCGGAGTCGGTCCATATTCGCCGGAATTGTTCCAGCACATATAGCCTCGGTTTATAGAATCTCTTGTTCCGTAGAACTCGTTGCGAATATAATCTGAATCATAATACTTTTTGTCGTAGCTTACAGCAAGGTAAAAGCACTGTACCCACGGGCGGATAATAGCTCTGTTGCGGCACAAAATTGTATTCCTGAAAGAACCGTAATAATAGATTCTGTAAGTTCTGTCTTCTGCCGGCGCATAATTCAGGAATGACTGCTCAAAGTGACTCGGATAGAACATTGGACCAATTACATCAACATGTTCGGCAAGCATTTCTGCATCCTGTCCGGTTCTTGTACCACTTCTGTACCAGCCGTTTGCACCGTAAATATCAATTCCAATAGGAGCATCAATATTTTCGCGCGCATACTTAAGGAAGGAAATCAAGGCACTTTCCTTATCCATTCCCTTGTTGCGCCATCTGTACTGCACATTGTTAAGGTTTCTTCCATCTGTAGGGAAGCGGATATAATCAAACTGAATCTCATCAAAACCACGGCGTACAAGCTCCTGTGCAACTGCAACATTATACTCCCAAACTTCTTCTGAATAAGGGTCTACCCAGTTTTCATCAAAATAAAGAGTTTTCTGTCCGGTTACGTTGCCTTCTTCATCAACTTCATCTTCATACCCGCGGATTCCAACCCATGGCTTGTTCAGCTTTGCATCCCACACTGCATATTTACCGTTCTTATATTTTGTAAGAGAGCGGTCCTTAAATGTTACAATTCTGGCAACCAGATAAACATTTTCTTTTTTAAACTCATCAATAAAATGATCCAGATCAACCGCATACTGAGAAACAACTCCCATCTCGGCAACATAAGGGTCTTTTGTATCATAACGGAGGTAACCATAATCATCCTTCATGTCGATTACAATTCCATTCATATTGCGGTCTTTAATTACTTTCTTAAACTTATCAATACCTTCCTGATTCCTGCACTGATAAGCCGAAGCATAAATACATTTTTTTCCGTTAGCCTTTTCTGCATACGGAGTATTTATAGTTCCCGGATAAAGCAGCCACAATTCGCTCAGCAAAACTCCCTGAGAAAAGCCGCTTCTGCTCTTTGGAATCCAGGCTGTATTTATCATACCCGGAACTGCAGAAAATGCCTTATTCCAGTTAGGGAACTGAACCGGTACCCCCGGACTCTTTAATGTATCTATATCTATTGCGCCAAGTCCTTCAAGATGAGTGAACATAAGTACATTGTTTATGATTGTAAGACCTTCAATTGAGTCCACAGGCTCGGTGCCTTTATAAATGAGCTCGCCCTTTTTTTCTTCCCAGTTTAATCTGTATATTCTTGGAATGTATGATTGAGAAATATAGATTTCTGTGTAAATACTTCCGTCCGCACGTGTTCTTATTACAGGCAGAATATCTGCAATTTCATCTGGCGAAGTCATTGTTGGCATTTTTTCAAATCCGCTGGAAATATCAATCCACTGGGCGCCTTTTTCATGCGGTTTTATGTAAGAAAGCCCAAAAATAGGATGTGCCATAAATACTACGGACTCGCCGTTTATTGTAGCTACAGCCACAGCCTTCATTCCTACAGTTTTTGGACTCATAGAGCTTAAGTTTATCCAGTTGTTGCCGTCATCATTGCTGTAGAATACTGTATCTTTGGTGGCGGTTACCATTTCGTGTCTGTTCAAAGGATTAATAGAAAAATCTTTAAGCTCCTGAATCTGTTTTTCAAGTACAACTTCTTTTTCTTTATATTTTTTGATTGTTAAGAAGGGCAACCCGTTGTTACGCTCTTCAAAGTTCTGTAAATCTTCTGTATAAATAATGCCCTTTTCGGTACGTAAATACCATCCTTTTTTGGCTTCCTGCTCATTTGTAAAATATTCTACCGGAAAAATCTGATCTACACGGCAGCCGGTCCATACCGAAAGCACATAATTGTTCCCGGTAATTTTGTAAAGTCCCGTATCCGACCCAACAAGAAACTCTTCATTGTCTCTTGTATTCGATAATGATAAAGAAGACGAGATTTTTGGCGGCAATTTATATAATGGTTTTATTTCATCAGCATAAACCGCTGGAGATAGTACTAGTAATGATAATAAAATGAGTAAGATAGTCATACTTCGATTATCGGCGCAAAGAAGGGTTTTGTTTAGTATTACAAATGTTTAATCAGCTGAATCATAGCGTTGAAAAATACTCTCGTAACGGGTCCCAGCGACGCGAAAAAATAAGGAATCTCCCAGCTATTCACTCAGTGCGAGTCTTTCAGACCGCACTTCGTTCGCCGGGTCCCCCTTATTTTTCTCGCTGCGTCCCGTTACTACGTATTTTTCAAAACTAGTACTATAATTAAACACTTATAGTACTAACTTCACTAACAATATTTGCTCCACAGTATCTACGCTAGAATACATTGACTCGGAAACCAAGAGAGAACTGCGGTACTATATTCTTAATATCTACTGTACCCGAAACGTCGGTTGGGATGAACCAGAGAGAACCTTCGGTGTACATAGAGAAGGTACTGAACATCTTTACGTCTGGCAGCTTAACTCTTGGGAACTCCAGCTGGAAGAGCATTGCAGAAAGCATCTGTGGGCGTCCACTGTTTGTTTCAGAGAAGCGTGAGAACTGAGCACCAATTGCAACACTGGCAGAAAGCCAATCCCAGTCACGTCCAAAGAAGTAGCTGAATGGTATTGTAGAAATGTTTGCCAGCAGCTTAAGACCGAATACATTACCACCATAACGCTGAGGAGCTGGTGTTGTATGTCTTATATTAATAGCATACCAGTCTCTCTGTGCCTGTGTAAACTGTCCCCATTCAAACTGAACCTTAACGTTATCGTCAAAGAAGGTAAGACCAGCACCAATTTCGAATAATGTAGAACCTAATAATCTTACATCAAGATACAAGCCCTGTACGAATGAAGGAAGCTCATAAGATGACTTATCACCCTTTCGCAAAGCAACTACTACGCTTTCAAGTTTAACATCATCCTGTGAAAGTCCAGATACAGCAAGCTCCTGGTTATAGCTTCCACCATTTGTTGGTGCAATAAGCTTAATTGAAGGAGCTGTATTATCAACCTGAACAATAAAGCGTTCAATTGCAGTTTCGCCATTCTTCATGGTTGCACGTACAATCATAAAGTGATAGCCTTCTGGCAAATCTTCATTTTCTACACGATACTGCCAACTATCTTTCTTAGAAAGGAACTCAAAGTTCTTTCCGTTATTAAAGCTTATTTCAATCTTTTCTACAGATTTTGCAGCAATCTTTTCTTTTTCTTCTTTCTTTGCAGACTTATCCTTTAAGAGAGCTGCTTCTTCTTCAGAAATAGTGTAACCGGCTGTACCACGAACATAAGGTCTGTTCAAAGCAAAGTTACCATACAGGAAGTTATCGAGTGTTACCCAAGGACCATAAGTATTATAGGTGATTGTCTGTGTTCTTGAAGAAACCTGCTGACCGTTTTCAAGCATAGCATCTACACGATAGGTATGAACACCAGTCTGCATATCAGCCTTAGTAATCATAATTGGGTTACCGTCTTCATCATACTCACCAGAACTTACTTGTGATGTAGGAGAAATTGCAAACTTGAAGAAGCCTGAATAGCTGAGTTCTGTTTCCTTTACAAAGAGATCATCAACAAACAATCTTAAAGATCTGATTGGACTTTCAAGATAAGTATTTGCCTGTCCGTAGATATTGAACTGACCATTCTTGTGCTCACCATTCAATGGATAAAGGATATCAACAACTGCAGGTGGCATTGTCTTATCAAGGTGGATGTTACGGCTTACATTTGTCTTGTTACCAGCCATATCCTCAGCAGTAAGCTGAATGTTATAGAAACCATTGCTCAAATCTGAAATATCAAGAACTTCACCAATAATGTTCTGAATCTTAAGGTCACGAACAATTGCATCAGAAGGGTCAATCATATTTCTGATTGTAACGTACATGCGGGTAATTTCTACGTTATCAAATGCATAGCCAGAGAATACAAGTTCACCTGTTGACTGTGAATCGTCAAGAGGTAAATCAAGAGAAATATCTGGAGCATTGTTATCAATATTGATAAGACTTGAGTAAAGACCTGTAATACCGTAATTATCAGTAATTCTAAGGAATACCGCATGTGTACCGCCCACAATTGCGCGTGTATCAAAGGTATATACCCAGTCTTCCTGACCTTCGGCATCGTTGTAGCTGTTACCGTTATCAAGAGAAACTTCTACCTTCTGAATACCATTCTTATCACTTGCATAACCTGAAATTGATATAACTTCTCGTACAGAAGTATCAATTGTAGGTTCAAGAATGGCACCCTTAGGCTCTTCTAGAGAGATTCTGAATGTTCTTACAGTTTCAAGACCTCGTACACCATTCTTATCAACTGCATAAACAGCTACAGTATGCTCATTATCTGTCATAGAGGCGATAGGAACATCAATAGAGAAGCTTGTGCTTGGAGTGTTCATCTTAATAAACTCACCGTCATCAAGCTTATACCAGATTGTAGATTCACCATCATCATCATAAACAACACCAGAGATTGTAAAGTCACGGGTAATAACCTGCATATCTTCCGGAACGTGGATTTCTGCTCTAGGCAAGTCAGATTCACTGTCTATTACAAAGTGCCAGCCAGAGAGCACCTGTGAGTTTCCGGCTTCATCGGTAAAGATGAAGTTCATTGCAGGGTCTATTGGCTGCTCTTCTGTACCAATGTGAGTTACAATAAGAGGATTCAAATCAACTTCACGGCGGATTTCTTCACGCTCTTCGGTTGCAGGAAGAACATATTCTACCTTAGCAAGAACACCGTTATCTTCAACTCTGAATACAATCTCGTTATCACCGTTTACAATATCATCATCAAGAGGCTCTACAACAGTTGCAACAGGAGGTGTTGTATCCTTAAAGCAGGCTGTCTTAACGTTAGCTATATGACCGGCATTATCAATTGCCCTTATATCTATAGAAAGAAGACCGTCTTCAAGGTAAGAAATATCAACATCCTGATTGAAGGTAACTCCAAGATTACCGGCTTCCTGTGGAACAATAATATCGAGTTCTTTCCAGGTTTCGCCCTTATCAAAAGAGTATTCAATGCTTCTTACGCCAAGAGAATCGGCAGCGGTACCGGAAAGATGTACAAAATCATTCTGCCATTCATGAAGCTTAGGTGTCTGTAAATAAACTTCAGGACTTTCTGAGTCTGAAAGGAAGTTCAGGAAGCCAGTTTCATAAGTATCTCCAAAACCATCTGTAAAGCGAATATTTATTTCTTTATAAGTACCGTCTTTTGTTGCAGTAAGTTCAAAGAGTTTACCGTTATTTGTAAGGCTCAAGCCTGTCATGTCTGTTTCAATTTCTGCAGAAACTGGAGCTGTCAGGTTTGCATACAGATAGAACTTTGAACCCTGACTGAGTACCCAGTTTTCATCCTGAGGATCAAATACGGTTCCGGTTCCAGGGAAGGTAAATATCTGTTCAGAATCTTCAATCATATAGCTTTCAACTGAACGAACAACTGTTACTGAACCACGAATTGTCTGTTCAAGTGTTCCAGCCTTTACAGTTACTGCAATATGATTTACTCGTGAAGGAAGATTATTCAATGGGATTTCTGCAATCCAGCGTGTATCACCTGGCTCTGGTTTTGTAAGCTTTACAGATCCTCTCTGTACATCATCACCACCAGGAACTTCGTCACCGGTAATTTCGTAATTAACAGCACTTACAACTGCACCTGTATCAATATAAACTGTAGCTGTAATTGGTGTTTTAGAAACTCCATACGGAAGAACAACCGGCATACCGCTGTAATATGTCTGACCATCTACCAATGCAAAATTAGCAGTAAGAGTAGGATTCTTTACAGCATTGTATTTTCCGGTAACTTCTTTTCCACCATCAAGTGGAGTAACGGTTGCTGTAACAGGATTTGTTCCTTCCTGCATATCATTTCTGGAGAATGCTTCAAAGTTTCTGTCCATTTCGCCCTGGTAAATGCCCACAGCATAAACATCATATCCATCAAGCCAGGCAATTACAGGAGCTTTTGCAGCTTTTCCAAGGTCTTCTGATAATGGAGGAACTGTAGAAACTGCAACACCTTTAGAAACTTCGTTTCCACCTGCACTATAGGCAACAACTTCAACAACAGACATTCCGGCACCAAAAGAAACTGTATCAACATTGAATCTGAAGGTTCCGTCTTCTGTAACTGCTACCGGCTTAAAGGTTTCTGGGTTAGGAATATTTTTAACGGCTCCAATGAGGCCATCTTTCATTTCTGCCTGTGCACCAAGAACTCTGTAGCTTACGCCGCCAACACCTGTTGAGCAAACTACTTTACCACTTATTGTTACAAAACCAGGATTTCCGTCCAAAGCCTGACTATCTGAATAGTTATCGATAGTAAGAGTTGGGAATACATTGTCGTATCTGAAAATCAATGGCTTTGATTCTATATCTTTTTCTTTATCTGTAGTTACTACAACCTTAACCGGTTCTGAACTTCCAATTGCATTTCCCGGAATAAGTCTGATGAGGTTGCCTTTATGTTCAACTTTTGCAAACTCTGTTTCTGGAATAAGTGCAATTTCTTTAATATTTGCACCAATTAAATAACCGGTTACCGGCCATTCAGGATTATTTATGATTGAACCGTCTTCGCCAACAGTACTGTCGTCAAATACAATTTCTGGTGTAGCTGTTTTTACTACTGTTGTATTTGTGATGTAGGCGTGATAAGTTTCTGTTGAAACACGGTCAAGAAGGTCAGTAGCTTCTACAACAAAGCTTACTACACCAAAGCCCTTAGGAGCTTCTACCGTAATTGGGAAGGTAATGTTATAGTTGGTAACATTCTTCAAATCCAGGTCGTTTTCTGTAACACCGTTCTTTCCGTAGAGAACCTTTGTATGAATGTGTTTAATTCCTATCTGAGAAACTGCAGAAACTACAAAAGAAACACCTGCTTCCGGATGGATTTCCATACCGTTTTCAAATGGTTCACTTTCCTTGCCTTTCTGTATGGATGGATTTTCGAATGTAGCTGGAACACCCTTAGAAACAATTGTGATTGAAGTTGGATTTCCAAGTATACCGTTTACATCTGCTGCATAGAAGGTAATTTTGTGATTTCCTGCATCCAAATCAGAAGCTTTACACAATTCCTGATAGAATACACCCTTTGTAGACTGAGTTATCGGCTCTCTGTCATCAAGCTGGATAACTACCGAATCAACACCATCATCATCAAGAGCCAAACCTCTTACAAATACAGGCGCATCATCACCTGTATAAACTTGAGATGCTACAGGCTCGTCAATTATAACAATAGGCTTGTCTTTTTCCTGATTAAGGGCAATATTCAGAGATTTTTCAATAACGTTTCCAGCCATATCTGTTGCACGGACTGTAAACTTTCGGGCTTTTTCTTTTTCAGAACCAGTTGTATCAAGATTAATTGACCAGTATGGGTTACCAGGAATTAATTCAAAATCACCTGTTTCTTCACCAAAGGCCCAGGAAAGTTCTGTAATACCAATTTTGTCTTTAGCAAAACCGGTAACGGTGAATCTTCCGTTCATCTCCTCTTTTTCTACAGGGCTTACAATCTGAACGTCAGGTTTTGTATTGTCTATAAAGTAGAGGAAGGAATAAGCACCAACCGAACCGGCATTATCTATAGCCTTAAACCAGATTACTGCAGGTCCGTCCTGGAACTTTCTTGTATCGATTGAAATATTAAATGTACAGGATGAATCTTCCTTTGATCTTCCAAGCTTTACAGGAATAAAGGTTTCGCCGTTGTCTACTGAGTAGAAAAGTTCATTAATACCGTTTCCATCAAAAACTGTTCCCTTAAAGCTTACATTACCGGAAACAAGCATACCCATTGTTTTTTCTTCGATTGAAGTTATAGGTTGTGTTCGGTCGAGCTGCCAGGTAAGAGTTATAGGTTTACTTGCCAAACCGTTTACATCGTAACCGGTAACCTGAATTGTATGTGGACCTTCTGGGAGGTTTACTGTATCAAGGTAGTAAGACCAGAACTCCCGGCCTTCTGCGCGGATAGGGTGGTCATCATCACCATCAAAAATAAGTTCAACGTAAGATACAGAATCATCATCAACACAAGTACCAACGATATTCAAGTTACTTACAACCCTCATGTTTGGATACGGGTTTGTAATACCGCAGACAGGTAAGTCAGAGTTAGGGTCAATATAGATATTATATGGTCCCTCTATCCTCTGATTTCCACCAATATCTGTGGCGGTAATCATAATATTATATTTTGCTGCCTTATTTGTGGTTTTACCCAGCAAATCAAAAGATTCTTGCCAACTGTTTAGATTTTCAACTTCAAGTTCTTCTATATCGCCCTTTCCATGGGCAAACAATGCAGTGAATGTAAAGAGTGACAAAACTAAAGATAATCCTAATCTCTTCATACTCATTCTCCTGGTACTCCTTTAATCAAAGTAATTCTCTCAAAAAAACACTTTCTCTATAACATTATCGGTAGAATTTTTGTATAAGTTGACTATTTTTTTAATTGCTATTTTTTTTCTTTAGTTCCCACCACTTCTATCTATTGTACACCATAAAATTAATAAAAACAAAATAAATCGTACTTTTTAAAGAGAATAATGAGTCTTTTCGTGGTTTTTTTTAATAAAATGGACTGTTTTATGTTAAATATACTATATCAACATAATGCAGTTCTTGCAACAAGGTAAACAAGCGGAGAATTCCAGTAAATTGCAACTTCATTTGTGCTGTAACTTCCCTGAATATCAATAAAACACTGTAACGGCGGCTTTCCCTGCAAGTGTGTCTTTGCCACTTCATCTGCAAGCCACTCCGAAGGTCCTCCCGAAAGCATTCCCGGCATTGTGGCGCCACTTGCCCCGGAAGGCCTGTGATGCGGATTATGAACTGTATTTGTTCCATAGCCTGTAACATAACACACATTCATCGGATTACACCCCATAAGGTAATCAAGCTGTTTTTTTGCTGCTTCGTAGTACCTTTTGTTACCGAATAAATCGTAAGCAAGCAGCAAAAGATGTGCATTATCGCAGACTCCACCGTTACTTCCCCAGAAAACCTTTTCCAGAGAGGTTCCAAACGATGCATTTTCAACACGTTCAAGCACTTTATCTGCAGTTTCTTTTATAGACTGTTCTAAATCTTCTATTATATTAGCTGATTTTGCAGAAATAAGCTGTTTATTCTTCAAAATAATTTCGGTACCATAACCGGCTACACTACCCCAGCCAAAGCTTTCGCCCCAAGGTCTTTTCCAGGGTTCTGCCTCATTAAACGGAATTGCCTTTGCTTCTTTCCTAATCTGCATGGCTTTTTCCAGATAAGCTTCATCACCGGTAACTGCAAAAAGCGAACACAAAGCAAAATAACGCTCGTCCTTTACGCTCCAGTCACCATAACCGCCAGTTGTAATCTCCGGAGGATTTTTATAAAGCTCATCTTCGTGGGCATCAAGGTATTTCTGTGCTTTTTTAGCTGCTTCAAGTAAAGATTCGGCAAATGCAGGTGAACTTTCCTTATAAAATGTTGATGCAAACGCCAGACAGCCTGCAAAATCGGCAGTTGCAGAGGTAGAAACAGGTGCAAGAACAAGTTCATCGTGCTCATCCTGCGGTAAAATAAACGGACAGAAGTGGTAGCACGAAATCTTATGGTAAACTGCTCCATCTTCACGCTGCATCTGAAGCATCCATTCAAGCTCAAAGCGGCATTCTGCAAGAATGTCAAACCGGCTGCAGGCTTTTTCATCATCCTTTATAGACTCGTAAGCAAGCAGCAAATCCATAACAGTTTTAGAAGCGGCAACTATATAACGTCCGTAATCACCTGCATCATGCCAGCCACCAAGCACCTTTTTTGTCTTTTTAGTGCCATATATTTTTGCAACCCCGGTATGGCAGGCAGAATGATTAAACATCGCAATGTTTTCATCTTCAAACTGAATGTCTTCTCCACAGCGCGATAAAGTAAAATATCTGAGAATTGAATAATAAAGGTCCCCATAAAGCCCGTCGCCAATTGTAAAAGCCACACTCTGATTTTTTCCAGCCTTTATGCTGTAGGTACCCTGTACACAGAACGCAGAAAAATCAGCGGTACAAATATCTTCATCGGCAACGCGGTCTTTTACCGGCGCCTTAAGCTTCCCTGAAAAAACAGCTTTACCTTTTTCATTAACCAGAGAAAACTCATCTCCCTTCTGTGCGCCCCTGACATACGCAAACTTAGTGCCTTTCAAACAATAACCAATCTGATTTACAAAAATATCATTCAATGTACTCATATTGCAGAGTATAGGGGAAATGTAGGATAAATCATTGTATAAAAATCGCTATGAATTGAAAAAAAGTGCTAAAGCGCCGGCTCTTACATCTCTATTACTTCATTTATGGTAAGAAGCTTAGCTATAGGAATTGTAAACACCCTGGAAGTACCATCTGCATTTGTAAGGGTGATTTTAAAATCGCTTGCATTTATTTCATCGGCGGCTTCATTTCCATAAAAAGAGGCGATTGTATCAAGATATTCTTCTACGCTCAGTACTTCATCGTTAAAAACCGGTGCAAGAAGCATATCCAGGAACGAAACAACTTCTTCATCAGAAGCTTTATAAAAATTAAGCAGGCGGTCGGCAGAAAGTGTTGCAAAAAGCTTTCCATCCTTTACAGAAGCAACCCCCGATGTAAATAAAGGAGATTTTTTCTGCAAATCCTTCATATTAATAGATAAATCTGTTCCTTTTTTTGAAACTACATTTACAGAAGAAAAATTATTTTTTGTAAGCTCTGCCGTAATTTCGCGTGTATCAAAAACAACATCACCTTCTTCCACACCGGCCGCAGAACGTATAAGTGTAGCAAAAGCAACCCCGGAAGAACCTTCAAAACGCACGTCAACAGAACCGTCTTTATTCAATGAAATACCAATTTCCGAAGTACAGCCCGAAAAAATCATGCAAAAAAATGATACCAATACGAAAATAACAGAAAAAAATCTTTTTTTCATAACTACTCCAAAATGTCATTGCCGTACTTGATACGGCAATCTTTTTAGGATTATCGGGAGTCCGATAATGACAAATCAAATCCCGAATACCGAAAGCGGAAAACTCACCCTTATTCCGGTATACATTACAAATCCGGCAGCCAGCGATTCCATAAATGAAAGGCTTGCACCATCCAGATTGTTATAAATTGTGTAGCTTACATCCTGAACACCTTTAATTTCAAAAGCTCCAAGCGTAAATGGAGGCGTGATAAACGAAATACCTGCTACACCCGGGAAAATAGAACCTTTAATCTTTTTATCCGTATCGATGAGTATAACATCGTTTAGCGTAAATACCGGACCCGCATAAACTTTAATATAGTCGTTCAGCTTAATCGAAACCGTTACCGGAATCTGCAGTGTATCAAGCCCGTGATTATACCTGAAAGCAACCCCAAGCCCCGGTTCCAGCGTCCAGCCGGCATAATTTACACCAAGCAGTGCATCAACACCTCTGAAGCGGAAAACAAACTGTCTTGGAGAAAGTAACGACCAGTCAAAATAAGCAGTAAAATCAAAAACCAAATCATCGCTCGAAAATCCACCAGATTTTTTAGCAGGTTTTGTATTTTCTTTATCTTTTGCTTTTGATTCAGCCTTTGTTTTTGTATTCTTTGATTTAGTTTCTGTCTTTGATTCAACCTTTTCTTCATCATCCTCTATTACAGGCTGTTCACTACCCGAAGGAAGAAACTGACCAACAGCCATATACTTACTGCGCCATTCATCATCAGCTAAAGAAAAAACCGAAACACAATCTTCGCCACCATCAGCACTGCTGATTGCCGCAATAAACGAATCTCCGCCAAGGAATACTCCCGCAATAGAAATTGAACCACTTTTTGATTTAAAAAAAACAATATCTCCCATTTCTTTTCTATTATTTGGGATGATTTTTGCATCGTTATAAATTGCCTTTACATTTTTTGGAAGAGTTTTTCCTACAGCCGCTGCTCCGTAACAAATAAGACCTGCGCTGTCAAAGCTTCCGGGACCTGCTGCACCGTTTTCAAAAGGTTTATCTATCTGCTTGTTGACTTGTGCCACAAACTTTTCACGCGCTACCTGTGCTTCTGCACGTGACATTTCTGTTGATGAATCGCCTGATTCTGAAAAAGCAGATGCCAGAACCATCAAACCAACAAACAATCCTATAATTCCTTTCTTAGCATTAAAAAAGGTTCTATTGTTTAAAATCATTCTATTATTATAAGATATTTCACGCTTCCTGGCAAATTATATAGGGCTATTAGCTGGAATTGATAAGATTGACAGAAAAAAAAGCTGCCTGAGCGGCAGCTTTCATTTAGATTTTTGAAGTAACAACCACAGAATTATCTGCGTTTGAATAAGGCGCTGGAATGTATTTGTCTGCATTCCAGTCGTTTTCCCATCTGGAATTATCAAGCAAATATCTGAACTGATACTCTTTATCTGCATCTAATTCTATTTTAGCAGAAAAAGAACCATCCTTTGCTTTTTTCATCGGAGTGTCTGTACTGCTCCAGCTGTTGAAATCACCAACAATGTTGATAGTGCTTGCACCTTGAGCTGCCTCAGCCGATACTGTAAATGTTACTGTACACTTTTTTTTATCTTTTGAGAATGATTTTTTTAATCCCATAAACCAACTCCTGCATAAATATAGGATTACTCGTTTAAAACATAAGTTTTAAAGCTTCAATAACATAGAATATATAATTAATTATATTAATTCAATACTTTTTTTTCCAGTTGAAGCTTTATCTCTTTTATATTATATTAATTATACTAACAGGCTATGTGCCTTTACCATTCCGTCGATTTATCCAAATTGCAGAACGGAGGTCTGCGTGTAGATGCAGACAAATCTTGCTAAAAAGGAGGTTCTTTAATGAACACTATCTGTAAAAACAACAATCACTATTTATTTACTTCTGAATCAGTAAGCGAAGGTCACCCGGATAAGCTTTGTGACCAGATTTCGGATGCTATTCTTGACCGCTGCCTTGAGCTTGATCCTAATGCTCACGTTGCCTGTGAAAGCTTTGCTACAACAAACTTTCTGCTTGTAGGCGGAGAAATTGGTTTTCAGGATCCTAACCCTGAACTGCCAAAAATAATTGCGGCAGAGGCTGAAAATATTGTACGAAACGTTGCACTCAAAATTGGCTACAATGCAGAAGAAGTTGGACTTGATGGAGCAACCTGTAAGTTTATGAACAGACTCCATGCTCAGTCAAATGATATAAATCAGGGAGTTGTAGGAAAAGGTCTTGATGAATACGAAGGACAGCAGGGTGCCGGTGACCAGGGAATGATGTTCGGCTTTGCCTGTAACGAAACTCCAGCCTTTATGCCAGCTCCTGTTTATTATGCACATCAGCTTTTGTTAAAGGCTCACGAACTGCGCCACAATGGAACTTTAAGCTGGCTCCGTCCTGATGCAAAATCTCAGGTAACTGTTGAATATGATGAAAATCACAAGCCTTTACGAATTGATGCAGTTGTTCTTTCTCATCAGCACAATCCAAATCATTTCAGTAAGGATGATAAAGAAGACCACGAGCTTTTGCGCCAGGTAATAATCAAAGAAATTATAAAACCGGTTCTTGAACCTACAGGACTTTTGGACGAAAACACAAAGTTCTTTGTAAACCCTACAGGCCGCTTTGTAACCGGTGGTCCGGATGGAGATTCTGGTCTTACAGGACGAAAAATTATTGTAGATACATACGGTGGAATGGGTCGTCATGGTGGCGGTGCTTTCAGTGGAAAAGATCCGAGCAAGGTTGACCGTTCCGCAGCTTATATGGCACGTTACATTGCAAAAAATATTGTTGCAGCAGGACTGGCAGACAGAGCCGAAGTTGAGCTTGCTTATGCAATTGGTGTTCCGGAGCCTGTTTCCATTATGGTAGAAACCTTTGGTACAGAAAAAGTCAGCCGCGCAAAAATTGAAACCGCTGTTGAAAAAATCTTTGACTGTACACCAGCTGGAATTATTAAAACTCTTGATTTGAAGCGCCCGATTTATGCACCAACCGCAAGCTATGGTCACTTTGGCCGCGAAGGACAAGGCTTCTCCTGGGAAAAAACTGATAAGGTTGAAGAATTACTCGCCCTGGTAAAATAATGCCATTTTCGGGCTTGACCCGGAAATCTATGAACATGGAACTTTTATCCGAATCGGAAATCATACAGGTTTTCTCACGCTGGCAGGCACAAAATCCAGAGCCTGCTTCGGAGCTGGAATATAAAAATCCTTTTACGCTGCTTGTTGCGGTTGTGCTTTCGGCTCAGGCTACAGACAAAAGTGTAAATCTTGCCACAAAGGATTTATTCAAAGTTGCTGATAGTCCGCAGAAAATGCTGGAGCTTGGAGAAGAAGGACTTATTCCCTATATAAAATCTATTGGACTTTATAAATCAAAGGCAACACACGTAATTGGACTTTCCCGCAAGCTTATAGAAGATTTTGACGGCCAGGTTCCAGATTCGCGCGAAAAGCTGATGACGCTGCCTGGCGTTGGAAGAAAAACTGCAAATGTAGTTTTAAATGTGATTTTTCATCAGCCTGTTATGCCGGTGGACACTCATTTGCTGCGGGTTTCGCCTAAAATTGGACTAGCAGAAGGCAAAACTCCCGAAGAGGTTGAAGCCTCGCTTGTTTCGCGCATTCCGCCAGAGTTTATGAAAAATGCCCACCACTGGATTTTGCTGCACGGCCGTTATGTTTGCACTGCAAGGAATCCGAAATGTAACAACTGCATCATCAGCGATTTGTGTAAAAGAAATGAAGATGGGAAAAAGATTGTCGGATCAGGTCCGACAATGACAAAGTGAGATTTGACAATGACAACAAATCCTACAACGACAAGTAATAATTTTTTCGCTCCGTTTAGCTGGGATAAAATGCTTTCGCTCAATCCTCTGGCAGCAAAACTTAAGCTTCAGGCTTCTAAAAAAAGGCTGCCACAAAATCAGCCAAAGCCCGCACCAGAAGGCTTTATTGAAAGCTACCACAAGATTCTTTCGCCGGACTTTCCGGACTTTTTGAAAAAATACCTTGAGCTGCCACTTTTGCAACGCCTGCAGGGAATTGGTTTGCTTTGCGGCACAGACTGGACCAAGCTTTACAAAAACCGCTTTTATTATTCGCGCCTTGACCACAGCATTGGAGTTGCGCTGATTATCTGGCATTTTACTCACGATAAGGCTCAAACTCTTGCGGGCCTGCTCCACGATGTTTCTACGCCGGTCTTCAGTCACGTTTCTGATTTTAGAAAGGGTGATGCGCTTACTCAAACTGCAACCGAAGCCCCGAACGAAAAAATGATTCGCCACGATAAGGCTCTGCTTTCGCTTTTGCAGCAGGATGGTCTTAAAGTTGATGATGTTGTTGACTATCACAAATACCCGATTGCCGACAACGAGATTCCCCAGCTTAGTGCCGACCGCCTTGAATATATGTACCCTTCCGGCATGGCTTTAGATGGCAGCTGGACTATGGAAGAAATTGCACGCACTTATAACGATATTGCAATTCTTAAAAATGAGGATGATGAGAACGAGATTGGTTTTAATACGCTCACAATTGCCGAAGAATATTGCCGCCATTTTTGTATGATTGGTCACATTCTTCAGCTGAACGAAAACAAGCTTACGCTCCACTTCCTTGGCCAGATTATGAATAAAGCTGTGACTCTTGGGATTTTGCAGGAAAAAGATTTTATGACTTTGAGCGAACGCGAAGTAATGGAAAAGCTGGAAAAAAGATTGGAATTAGCTGACGGTGAGGAAGCGGCTTTACTTCATCGTTATTACAAAACCTTCCGCACAATGAAGTCTATTGAACATACTGAACAAAAGCTCCCGGATGATAAATATTTCTGCATCAGTTTAAAAGTAAAGCAGCGATTTATAAATCCGCTTGTGAGAGACGGGAAAAAAGCTGTAAGATTGTCTGAGCTCTCATCATCATCACACAAGATAATAGAAGATTTTAAAACTTATACCGATACGCCTTATGGTTGCGTGAAATTGGTTTAATCACTAGAATACAAAATATGATTGAATTGACAAGTAAACAGAGAAAATATTTAGAAAAAGCGGCACACGATTTACAGCCCGTAGTTATTGTTGGCGGTGCTGGTGTTACAGATGGTATTTTTGGAATGGTTGCCGCTTCGCTTAAAGCTCATGAATTGATTAAGGTAAAGTTCAACGAATACAAAGACGAAAAGGTTGAGCTCACAAATGAAATCTGCACAAAGTGTGATGCAACTCTCGTAAGAATAATCGGCAACATCGCAATTTTGTACAAAGAAGCCGAAAAAGAAGAAGCCCGTAAATATAGGCTATAAAGTGTACAAGTTTTGCTCCGCAAAACTTGAAGCGGTTCCAGAAAAAGTTTACGGTCAAGATTTATCAGACGGAACCGCTATGACCGCTACCGACAAAGGCTGTAACTGATTTTTCCGGCGACATAATAAGTGAATCCATCAGCGTAAGTCCTATGCGCGCACACGGAAGCAGCCGGAAAAAATCCTTTTGAACTTCAAGCGAAACATCGCCAAAACCGGGACTGAATCTTGGTTTGCAGACAACACTCTTTCCGTCCGAAAAATCAACTGAATCGCACACCGCTTTTTTAATTTCATCATTCACTAAATCAACAAACTTTTCTATATACATTGCACCGGCAGCCTGCATCACAGAAGCCTTTGCCGGATTAAGCGTCTGACAGCGCCTGATTACCGCATCCACCTGCGGCCCGATTGTAGCAGCAAGCAGAGCAACCTTTTTGCACCCATGAAGATTCCGTGCCAGATCTACAGAAATAATTTCTACATCAGCAAAACGAACTGAATGAGGAAAAGCTGTTTCCAAATCGAAAAAATCATAAACCGCCTGTGGAGAAATCACATTGAATAATTCGCGGATGCATTCATCAATCAAACTGGAAATCTGTTCGTCTGGTAAAGAAGTCTTTCGGTAACCAAGATAACGTGCCGTTTCTGAATAATCAGCCTGTACGGGAGAAAGTAAACTTTTATCTGGCACATAAAAGGATGGCATACGTTGAGTATAAATGTTTTTTGAATTAAAATACAGTGTAAAAAAGATGTCAGAGGTAATTATGGAATTGTACAAAAAAGAATTCATCAGCTTTATGCTGGAATGCGAAGTTTTGAAGTTTGGCTCTTTCACTTTGAAAAGCGGAAGACAGTCACCATTTTTTATGAATGCAGGCGCTTACATCACAGGAAGTCAGCTTAAGCGGCTTGGCGAATATTACGCAAAGGCAGTTCATGATAATTTTGGCGATGATTTTGATGTATTCTTTGGACCAGCTTACAAGGGCATTCCGCTGGCAGTTGTTACGGCTGTGGCTTACAGCGAACTTTACGGCAAAGAAGTAAAATACTGTTCGGACCGAAAGGAAGAAAAAGACCACGGTGCCGACAAAGGTTCTCTGCTCGGTTATAAGATTAAGGATGGCGACCGCGTTGTTATAATTGAAGATGTAACGACAAGTGGCAAATCAATAGAAGAAACTCTGCCAAAAATTAAAGCACAGGAAACTGTTCCTGGTGGAATAAAAATTGTTGGCGAAATTGTAAGCCTTGATCGCCGCGAAAAAGCCCCGGACTCCGATAAATCTGCACTTGAAGTTATTACCGAAAAGCACGGGTTCCCGGTAAAATCAATTGTTACAATGAATGATGTAATTGATGCTCTTTACACAAACGGCAACCGAACTATCATTACCGACGATTTAATGAGACAGATTGATACTTATTACAAAGAATGGGGCTGCAAGTAAGTATGAAAAAAGCTTTATACGCCTGCACGCTTCTTCTGACTGCAGCCTTACTCTGTTTTACTTCCTGCACAAAACGAAAGGTACAGTCTGCAAACACAGTAATTCAAAATCAATATCCTCAGAGGATTGTAGCACTCTCCCCTTCTGCCGGCGAAATATTGTTTGCAGTTGGTGCAGAAAATCAGGTTGCGGCAGTCAGCGAGTTTACTGATTATCCACCGGAAGCTGCTTCAAAACCTGTTGTTGGTGGCTTTGACGGCAAAACTTTGAGCATGGAAAGTATTCTTGGCTTCAAGCCGGATTTTCTTTATCTTACAGATGGAATGCACAACTTTTTAATTGAGCAGCTGGAGGCTTACAAAATCCCCTATTATCTTTCAAAGGGAAACTCCATTGCAGCGGTTAAGCAGGAAATACTCGATATAGGAAAAATCACAGGACATGAAGCAAAAGCTAAAGAAATAGTTTCTGAGATGGAGAAAAAGCTTAGCGCGGTGAAAGGGGGCTCATCATCAGATTCCACTTCTTCCCGCACGCTTTATTACGAAGTTTGGAACGCTCCTTTTATGACCGCCGGTGCCCGCTCCTTTATCAACGATATAATTTTTTCAAGCGGTGCCCAAAACATTTTTGCCGATATTGATGAAGCATACCCTATTGTCAGCGAAGAAAGTATAATAGCACGTCAGCCTGAATACATTTTAATTCCTGCCAGCTGCGGCATTACTCTTGAAGCTGTTAAAGCAAGAAACGGTTGGGCTTCCATTCCTGCGGTAAAAAACAATAAAATCTTTTTGATTGATGATAATGTTTACACCCGCCCAGGTCCAAGGGTTGCTGATGTTGTTGTAGAATTAAATGCACTTTTACAATAAGGCTCTGGCAAGGCTACAATGCTGAATAAGATAAAGCTGATAAGGATAGATTTAAGGTTAGATTATTAAGGTTAAATTTATGGAAAAAGAGACTTACCACAAGGATTTTCAAAAGCTCTCAAAAAATAAAGATAAGAGCATTTTCTTAAAAGTCTTTTTAATCATTTCAATCGTAATACTAGCCGCAAGCTTTTTGGCCGCCCTCTGTTTTGGTGCAGAAAAAATAAACCTGTCCCAAGCCTTTGCCTGGGCACGCGACCCATCCTCTTCAGACAAGTTCTCTCAAATTATCATCTGGCAGCTGCGACTCCCCCGAGCCCTTTTAGTTTTATTAACAGGTATTCTTCTTGGTGGCAGTGGCGCAGTCTTCCAGCTCTTTTTCAGAAACCCACTTGCAGAGCCTGGAATTATGGGCATTTCATCAGGAGCAACGCTTGGAGCTGTAACCGCAAGCACAATAATTGCGGCAACCGCTTCTCAATCAGTTGCAACAATTTCACAAAACGCCACTTCATCAGTTCTTTCCAAAGGGATTTTTGCATTTATTTCACCGGTTAACTTCTGCGCATTTGTGGGAGCACTTTTAGCCGGCGCCTTTGTAACAGTACTCGCCTTTACCCGCTCCGGCAAAAACTCATCAATAATGCTTTTGCTCTGCGGAACAGCACTCGGAACCCTTTATTCAGCAATTTCTTCCATTATAATTCTTTCAAGCAGCAAAGAACTTCACTCAATCTACACCTGGATTTTAGGCAGCTTCAATGGACGTGGTTGGAAGGAGCTCCTTTTTATTTCCCCTGCCGCCCTAATTTCAATCATCATAATGTTCTTGATTTCGCAGCCTCTGGACCTGCTCACCTGTGGCGAAAAAACAGCAGGTTCCCTCGGTGTTCAGGTAGATAAACTCCGCATTCTTGTATTGATTTGCGGTGCCTTAGCCGTAAGTGCCGCTGTATGTGCCGGAGGAACAATCGGGTTTGTAGGCTTAATCGCTCCTCACATTGTCCGAAAGATTACCGGTCCAAAAAGCCGCACTTTAATTCCATTCAGCATGCTTTTCGGCGCCATTCTAATGCTCCTTTCCGACACGTTAGCCCGTACCGTAATAGCTCCAAGCGAACTCCCGGCTGGAATCATCACCTCAATTCTCGGCGTACCGTTCTTTGTGAGCCTGTGCCTGAAGAAGTAAGCCCTCTGCCTCATTCAATGCAGATTTGCACAACTTTCTACTATATACTTTTCTATAATATTCCATTATAATTTCTTGGATGTAAAAATCTACATTTATCTAGTAAAAATATATATATATTTTAAGGAGGCTTTATGCCAAAGAGCTGTAAGTCCGTTTTTTCTGCCGATCTTCTTAAGTTTATAGAAGAATGGAAAGATAAACCGGGTAATCTCATTATGATTTTGCACCGTGTTCAGGAAGAACAGGGTTATATTTCAAACGAGGCTGCTATGGAAGTTGCTGAACGCACAGGAATCCCGGTAGCACGCGTTTTTGGAGTTGTTTCTTTTTACCATTTCTTTAAAACAGAAAAACCTGGTAAAAATCAGATTTCGGTTTGTCTTGGAACTGCCTGCTATCTTAAGGGTGGTCAGGATCTGTTCGACAAATTGCAGGAGCTTCTTAACCTTAAGCCTGGTCAGTCTACAACAGATGATGGCGAGTTTTCACTCGAAGGTGTACGCTGCATCGGTTGCTGCGGTCTTGCACCTGTAATTTCTATCAACGGCGAAGTTTACGGAAACCTTACAAAAGCTGAGCTTCCACACATTCTGGAAAAATATCTTTAATAGGAGAGTAGAAAAGTATGACACGTGAAGAACTTAAAAAATACCGACAGGCTTCCTTTGAAGATATGAACAGCTGGTTTGCTGACGGAAAAACAACCCAGATTATTGTTGGAACTGGTACTTGTGGTAATGCTTCTGGTGCACAGGCTACAATTGCTGAATTCAACAAAATTGTAAAAGAAAAAGGCCTTAAAGATGTAAAAATCCGTTCTGTTGGATGTATGGGTCTCTGCTCTTTTGAACCAGTAGTAGAAATCGTAACTCCGGGAATGGAAAAAGTTATCTATGGTGGCGTTAAAGCTGATAAAGCCGCTGCAGTTGTAGATTCTATTGCTTCTAAAACAATCCTCAAGGATATGGTTGTAGAAGGCGTTAGCTTTAAGGAAGATAAAAAAGCTTCTGCCATGGAAAATGCAGTTCCAGCCTTCCACAAACAGAAGCGAATCGTTCTTAGAAACTGTGGTGTAATCAATCCTGAAAATCTTGAAGAATACGTTGCCCGCGACGGATACAAAGCTCTTGAAAAAGTGCTTTTTGAAATGACACCAGAAACTGTAATTGACGAAATCAAAAAATCTGGTTTACGTGGTCGTGGTGGTGCAGGATTCCCAACAGGCTTTAAATGGGAAGCCGGCTACAAAGCAGTTTCAAAAAACAACATCAAATATGTAGTTTGTAATGCTGATGAAGGTGACCCTGGAGCTTATATGGACCGCTCTACAATCGAAGGTGACCCTCACTCAGTTCTTGAAGCTATGACAATCTGCGGAAAAACAATTGGCGCTACAAAGGGCTTTATTTATATCCGTGCAGAATATCCTTTAGCAGTTCACCGTCTTGAAGTTGCAATGGAACAGAGCCGTGCAAAAGGCTTCCTTGGTAAGAACATTCTTGGCAGCGGTTTTGATTTTGATATTGAAATCCGTCTTGGTGCCGGTGCCTTTGTTTGTGGTGAGGAAACAGCTCTTCTCCGCTCTATTGAAGGTATGCGCGGTATGCCAACTCCTAAGCCTCCTTTCCCAGCACAGAGCGGACTTTGGGGTGAACCAACTGTAATCAATAACGTAGAAACCTGGGCAAACATTCCTGTAATCATTAACAAGGGTTCAGACTGGTTTGCTAAGATTGGTACTGCTGATTCTCATGGAACTAAGGTTTTTGCCCTTACAGGTAAGGTTAAGAACTCTGGTCTTGTTGAAGTTCCAATGGGAACAACTCTCCGCGAAATCATCGTTGACGTTGGTGGCGGAATTAAGGGTGGCAAAAAGATTAAGGGTGCCCAGACTGGTGGTCCTTCAGGCGGTATCATAAGTGAAAAAGAGCTTGATACTCCTGTTGATTTTGGTTCTCTTATCAAGCTTGGCTCTATGATGGGTTCAGGCGGTATGATTGTTATGGATGAAGATGACTGCGTTGTTGACGTTTCTAAGTTCTATATGGACTTCTGTGTTGACGAATCATGCGGTAAATGTTCACCTTGCCGAATCGGTACACGCCAGATGTCTATGATTCTTGAAAAGATTACAAAGGGTCAGGGAACAATGGAAGATATCGAAAAGCTTGAAGATATAGGTTCTGCAATGAAGGCTTGTTCTTTGTGTGCTCTCGGTCAGTCAGCTCCTAACCCTACACTTTCTACAATCAAGAAGTTCCGCGAAGAATACATTGAGCATATTCAGAACAAAAAATGTCCTGCCGCTAAATGTAAGGATTTGCTTGAATACTACATCATCCCTGAAAAATGTATTGGTTGTGGTGTTTGTCTTAAACACTGTCCTGTTTCTGCTATTGAAAACAACGCTTCCGGCGAAGTTATGGCAGGAAAGAAGCTCCCTTGGAAGATTATTGACCCTTCTAAGTGTATTAAGTGCGGTGCTTGTGAATCTTCTTGTAAGTTCAAGGCAATCATCAGGAAGTAAGAGGAACTATAAATGATTACATTAACTATAAATGGAAAAGAAGTAACAGTTGAAGAAGGCACCACAATCTTAAAGGCTGCCGAATCGGTTGGAATTAAGATTCCTACTCTCTGTTATTGTGAAGATATTAAACCTTGGGCAAGCTGCGGTATCTGCGTTGTAAAAAACGTTGACCCTAAAACTGGTCGTGCCCGTATGGCTCGTGCCTGCTGTACTGCTGTTACACCTGGCATGAACATTGTTACAACTGATGCAGAACTCAGGAAAGCACGCCGCACAGTTCTGGAATTGATTCTTTCTAATCACCCTGACAACTGTCTTAAATGTGCAAGAAACCATCACTGCGAATTGCAGGAGCTTGCTGCACAGTTTGGTTTGCGCGAAGTTCGCTTTGACAAACACCTTAAGAGCCAGCCTGTTGACGATTCTTATGCAGAAATCGTACTTGACCGCGATAAGTGTATAAGCTGCGGACGCTGTATTACTGCATGTCAGGAAATGCAGAAAGTATTCGCTCTTGAATACAATGGACGTGGTGATAAAACTGTAATTGGTCCTGTTGCCGGAAGAAAGCTTGCAGACAGCCCTTGTATCCGCTGTGGTCAGTGTGCTGTTCATTGTCCTGTTGGAGCTATTACATTCAGTAACCCAATCCACACAGTATTCGACAAGCTTGCTGATAAAGAACTTACAAGCGTTGTTGCAATTGCACCTTCTGTACGTGCTGCAATTGGCGAAGAGTTCGGCTTAAAACCAGGTACACTTACAACTGGCAAGATTTATGCTGCACTCCGTCAGCTTGGCTTTAAGTATGTTTTTGATACAAACTTCTCTGCTGACCTTACAATTATGGAAGAAGGAAGCGAACTTCTTGAACGCATTAAGAATGGTGGAAAACTTCCAATGTTCACAAGCTGCTGTCCTGGATGGATTGATTACTGCGAAAAGAAGTTCCACGATATGCTTCCACACCTTTCAACATGTAAGTCTCCACAGGCTATGCAGGGTGCAATGACAAAAACTTACTTTGCAGAAAAGAACGGTCTTAAACCAAAGCAGATTTTCAACGTTTCTGTTATGCCTTGTACTGCAAAGCTTTGGGAAAGTCAGCGTGATAAGAGCATGAAATCAAGCGGTACTGCTGATTATGATATGGTTCTTACTACCCGCGAGCTTGCTATGCTTTTGCGCGAAGCTGGAATTGATCTTTCTAAGCTTGATGATGATAAAGCTGATTCTTTGATGGGCGCTTATACTGGTGCTGGTACAATCTTTGGTGTTACCGGCGGTGTAATGGAAGCTGCTGTTAGAACTGCATACTTCCTTACAAACAAAAAGGAACTTGGTCCTGTTGAATATAAACCAGTTCGCGGTATGAATGGTGTAAAAACTGCCGAAGTTGATTTGAACGGTACAAAGGTAAGAATTGCTGTTGTTCATCAGATTAAGAACGTTGATGCTGTTATTGAGCAGATTCGTGCTGATTTGAAGGCTAAAAAGGAACCAACCTGGCACTTTATTGAAGTTATGGCTTGCCGTGGCGGATGTATTGGTGGTGGTGGACAGCCTTATGGTGTTACAGACGAAGTTCGCAAGGCTCGTACAAAGGCTTTGTATAAGGATGATGAACAGTGTACTATTCGTCAGTCACACAATAACCCTGAGATTGCCGCAATCTACAAAGATTATCTTGGTCAGCCTCTCGGTGAAAAATCACATCACCTGCTACATACAAAGTACACTAAACGTGACAACTACAATTAAGTGATAAACAAAAAAAAGGGTAGTTCAAATGAACTACCCTTTTTTTATACCTGCCTATTAAAGTGTTATACTTTAAATAAGTCTATTTCTGTACCAATCTGCTTAATGTTATCGGCCATCTTACCGGAAATACCGGAGAGAGCGGCACCAGTTTCGTTTATTCGCTCGGCACCAGTGTGCATTTCCTGAATACTGTCTTTCATTACATCGGTAGCCATCTGGAGCTTCTGGATTTCGGCAAGAATGTGCTTGTTGCCGGCTGTCATTTCGCTAGATGCAGAACGAACCTCAGAAGTTGAATTGTTCATTGACTGCAAAGCTTCAATAATCTGCTTAGAACCAATCTGCTGCTCTTCCATAGCGGCCTTAATCTGTTCAATAATCTGGCTTGTTTGAGTAATACTGTTGCTTATAGCTTCGAAAGCAGTATTTGTTTCGTTAGAAACTTCAACAACATCCTTAATTGTCTGTTGAATCTTCTTAAGCTCAGAACCGATTGTCTTAGACTGCTCGGTAGAAGTAACAGAAAGCTTACGGATTTCATCAGCAACAACCGCAAATCCTTTTCCGGCTTCGCCAGCGTGAGCAGCCTCAATTGCCGCATTCATAGCAAGGAGGTTTGTCTGAGAAGCAATATTTGCAATAGCTGAGTTTGCATCCTGGAGCATCTGTGACTGCTGTTCAATCTGAATAATTTTTCCGTTTGCATTGCTTTGAGTGCTTGAACCTTCAACAGAGTGCTTCTGCAATATAGAGAAGGAATCTATCATCTTACCAACAGAACCGTTTACAGCGTTGATATTTCCAATCATCTGTTCTACGGCAGCAGATGCCTGTGTTACGCAGGCTGCCTGTGATTCAATCATCCTTTCAAGAGACTCAATATTAGAGCTGATTTCGTTTACAGCGCCTGCGGTTTCGTGTACAGAACCAGCCTGTGACAGAATCTGATTATTAACACTTTCTATGTTAGAAATAATTTCTGTAATTGAAGCTGAAGTGTCCTGAGTACTTGCCTGTAAGTCAGAATCCACATTCATAAGGTTTATTTTTGAACCCTGAAGGTTTGTAACAATATTCTGAAGCTTTTCAACGAATGCATTGAAGCCATTTACAACATCACCAATTTCATCATTTGTGGCTTGTGGAATACGCTGTGTAAGGTCTGCATTTCCGCTTGCAATTGTTGTAATTGAGTTTTTAACGGTTTTAAGAGGACGAATAAGGAGTCCTACAACAATAGTAATAATGATTATTGAAATAATCATTGTTGCAAGCATAGCAACAGTAAGAAGCATCTGCATTTTTTTGAGAGAGAAGAAGTATAAATCATAAGGAGCTACAGCAAAAACGGTCCAGGTTGTGTTAGGAACCTTTTTATAAGCTGCGATAAGGTGAGCGTGAATGTTAGGGTCAACAAAATCATCTATACCTTCTTTTCCCTGGAAAATATTTGTAAGAACAAGGCCCAGCCCCTGAGTTTCATCAAGAGTTGCACCACCTTCTTCTTCGCTGGTTTCGGTATTTTCATTTGCATTAGCCACTGTTGTACTTGTTGCCCAGTTAATTACAGAAGGATGCATTCCGCCGCCCATATCAATAGATTCAATTGTACTAAGAATAGTATTACCACTTACAACCATTACAACTGCACCAATAATCTTATTATCAGCATTGTAAACTGGTACGCTGTAATGCTGAAGAATAGAATCTGTTACTGTACTGAAGGTTGGATCTGAAACGTATTCGTGACCGTTAAAAGCTTCTTGGAAATATGCACGTGTCGCAAAATTCAAAATACGACCATCACCTACAATGGCATTACCTTCTGCATCATAAAAGGCTATATTTTCGCAGTTTTCACCAGCAGCATGGGCAACATTAACGAGCTCTGCCTGTTTATCTGCAAGGGAAGCTTTTTCATCTTTAATAATTGTAAGCTCAGCAAGAGCATGAAGCGTTTGAAAATGCCTTTGATTTATAGCTACAATCTGATTTACAACATCTGTTGAAACTGCATCCATGTGATTGTAAACATTCTCTGTCATTCCTTTGGAAGCAGATCTATAGGCTATTGTTCCAATTGAGAAACAAGCTGCAATTATAACGATAAGAAACATCATTAACAGTTTTAACGTTAATGTAAGTCTAAATTTTCCATTTTTTTTCATAAATCTTCCTCTTAAAGCTATATTTTCCCAGATGAAAACTTGGAATACCTTATATTATAACACATTATTTGAAAAACACAAAAAAAAAGCTCCGAAATATAATTTCGGAGCTTTTTTTCTATGCAAGCTTAAACTTAGCGGAGTAAGCTGAGTACGTTCTGTGAAGCCTGATTTGCCTGAGCGAGCATTGCTGTTCCAGCCTGAGAAAGTACCTGGTCTTTTGTGAACTCAACCATTTCTTCAGCCATGTCTGTATCGCGGATGCGTGATTCAGAAGCCTGGAGGTTTTCAGCACCAATATCAAGACCTTTAACTGTCTCTTCAAGACGATTCTGGTAAGCACCAAGGTCAGCACGCTGCTTGTTGATTTTCTTAAGAGCTTCGTCCAAAGTACCAATAGCGCGGTTAGCTTCATCTGGAGTTTCCAAAGTCATGATTGATTCGTCACCAACGTTGCGCAAACCAAGAGCTGCAGCAGACATTGTTCCAATATAAACCTGTGTTCTCTGATCCATGTTAGCACCAATATGGAACCACATAGAACCTGTAACTACGTTTTCGCCTGTAGGTCGAGCAAAGCGGCCTGTGAGCATGTTCATTCCGTTGAACTGAGCAGCGGAAGCAATGCGGTCAACTTCAGCGATGAGAGAAGAAACTTCAACCTGAATCTGCATACGGTCTTCAGCAGAATAGATACCGTTTGAAGACTGAACTGCAAGTTCACGGATTCTCTGAACGATGTCAGTTGTTTCCTGCAAATAACCTTCTGTTGTCTGAATGAAAGAAATACCATTCTCTGCATTTTCAGAAGCCTGATTCAAACCACGAATCTGTGCACGCATTTTTTCAGATACTGCAAGACCTGAAGCATCGTCACCAGCGCGGTTGATTCTCATGCCTGATGAAAGTTTTTCCATACTCTTCTGGGCGTTAAGATCCTGAATTCCCTGGGAACGCTGAGCAAACATTGCACTCATATTGTGATTAATAACCATAATAATCTCCTTATTCTTTGGTTTATTAAAAGATAAAACACGGTGGTAACTAATCCAAAACCACAACGTGGTTTATCTTGTGGGTTTCCACCACCCTTTACTTGATTGTCGGAGACGTGAAAAAAAAGTTAAGCTTTTTTTTAATTTTTTTTGATTTTTTTTCATAAAAAAAGCGTGCCCCCGACATTACAGGAACACGCTTTTCTTGTTGAAACGCTTAGGTTTTACGTTAATACTGGCAGTTATTCAGCTTTCTTAAATTTGTAAGTCAAATTACCATTAATATATGTGATTGAACCATCTTTGCCAATTAACATTGTTGCCACTGTAGTTGTTGATGATAAAATAGTAAGAGTACTATTTTCATAGGTGTATTTATAAGATTCAGCTAAGAGAGCTGCAGCATCAGGATCATCATCTGTCATTACAGTTTCGCTACCACTGATAATCAAACTTGTGTATTTTCCAGAATCACCTAATTCACTTATATCTTTATCAAGCGTAATTGAAATGAAAGAATCTTCCATAAGCATTTCAATATCATCAATCTCGCTTCCATCAGCCTTGCCAGTAAGCTTGCCATCCTTATCAAAGAGATATGTAACTCCACCAGATGTTATTTCATAAGAATAGTAAGTACTTCCAGCAGCTGAAGTTGCACCGCCATTATAATTCTTCGAATCAAATACAATTAAATCATCCTTATCTTTTGCAGTGAGCCATACTTTTCTAACGTATACTGTTCCTTCAACATCCTTGAAATCTGAATTAGCATCCTGGAAGAAGAACTTAATTCTTGTTGCAGCATCAGAGCAGTCTTTTATTATTTCGCTTCCTGTAGACCAGTCAGAGTATTTTTCTCCTGACAAACAAGGTTTAGATAATTTAACATATTTGCCGAAATTTTCACTATAAACAGTTCCTGCATCAGAAGCCATTATTTCATTTGTCTTATCCTGTAACTGGAAACAAACCTGGGTAGCAGCTTTTGATTCTGCCATAAACTCGATATACACTTTTGTATATCCACTTCCAGCAGCTACAGGCTTATCAAAGTCAATGCCTGTTTCAAATCCTGTACAATTCAGAGAATAAACATCCTCTTGAGAATAATTGGCATTGTATTCCTCGCCATAAGTAAATGTTGGTTGACCATAACCAATACCGTATTTCTTACCCTTGTACCAATAATCCCTTCCACAATTAACTATGAATTGCTTGCCAAAAAGCTGGGCTTGTTCCAGATAAGGAGTTATATCAATATCTACAGATCTTTCCTTAGAAGGTGTCACTGTCACATCTTTATGACACTTTGACCAATCGTCATTCCAGATTTGTACAAAGTGTTTTTCGGTAAAAGTAGAATCCTCACTACTGTAATCTGTATATTCAGGAATATTTGTAATGTGCAATACACCATAATCATCAAGATCAAAATCTGCAGAATCATAAATATGCTCATCTTCGCCAATACCAGTTTTTGGTACAATTCCCAGATATTCAGTAACCTTTACATCTCCAATGTTAATATATGCTTCATAATAAGTTCCATTATCAACAAAAGGATAATTCCATTCATAATTCATTTTACTTAAATCATCATCGCTGCACCAAACGTTGATTTCATAACCTGTCACAGTGTTTTTCACAAAGTATTGCAAGAATGCTGCCTTTTTGTTTGTAAACAGGGCCTTAGTCTCATCATTTAAAACAAAGTTAATACCTTCATTATCCTCCAGGCTGAAATAAGAAGATGTTTTAGCACACCATCGTGGATAAAGAGTAAGTTCGTTTTCACCAGATTCGTTATAAAGAGGAGTTTTTTCTATTTTTGTATCAGACCAGAAGTCTTTATTTGTGTACCAGCCAACAAAGTCATAATTATCGGAATCGGTGCGGATTGGAGTTGGTAAATCTAGGCTTTCAAAAGAACTATAATGAGTTGGGAATCCTTTTGGTAAAATATAGTTACCCTTGTCAGCATCGTAACCAACATAATTAATAGGGCAAGCCATATTGAGCTTAGTTGAATCAAGGAAGATATCGCCATGGGTCTGACAACCAGGGGCAACTACAATATAAACAGGCACTGTAGAAACCGTTTCCAAAGAATCTGATTTATACACAAACTTTATGCCTAATTTGTACTCACCTGCTGGAACTTTACCGTGGATTTCTGCAAAATCACCAGAATCAGCTTTAATAACAGGATTATAGCGTTCATCTTCAAAAGAAGTTAAAGTTTCCAAATCCTTTACAGAAGCAGAAATTGACCAATACTCACTCTTTGGATAATGAAGATAAATATAATACTCTCCAGGAGCCTCTGAATCCGGGATTCTGTCAAGCTTAAAAGATATAGTTTCTGCGCTTGTTATGTTCTTTGAGCAGCTTCCTGTTAAAACCGGATAACCTTTATACTCATCTGTAATTTCATTGTAGTCCCAGGCAGTTGCAGTAAGAGTTAAATCCCAGTTACCTCTTTTAATACTGAACTCAGAGCCTTTTATAGAATCATAATTATCCCACTGCATTATTTCGGTAAGATTTTTTGAACCATTGAAGTAACCGGTAAGCTTATAAGACAAGAATCTACCACTGTCCTCGCCCGGCACAAAAGCTTCTCGGGCAGCCTTGCTAACATCAAGCTTTACGGTAACATAATCATCTGCCTTATCAACCTGTTTTTCTGTTTGCTGTCCCTGTATTTCCTGTGATTTTAATCCATCATAATTAACATTCTGCTTACAGGAAAATAAAACTGCTGCCAATAATAAAATCGAACTAAATCTTACTAATTTCCTCATTTTTGTATCTCCAATTTATTTTATGATATTGATATAGATTTCAGCATCGTAATAAGTACCATCCTTTTCTTTGACAAAGAAGGAAAGTACATATTTTTTCTGTTCCAGTTTAGCTTTTTCTTCACCAGTAAGCTCATAGCTTGCCGTTCTGGAAACAACTTCATCCTCAAAAGTCCACATGCAGTATTCGTATTCTTCCAGAAGATTAAGAACTGTAAACTTGGTACCATTGTTTTCTGTTGCAGACTGCTCAATTTTAAGCTTTCCTTGTGAATAATCTGATGGCAGCGTTACTTCCAGAACAGGACCATTCGGAACGTTATGCATAGGCTTTCCGTTTTCATTTGCAAGGGTAAGATAAGCGGTTTCTGCATACATATTTCCGTCTGCATCGTGGGCAATAAGGCTCAAAGCATAGAAACCATTGTATTCAAGCGAAGATTTCTTTTCATTTGTAAGAACAAAAGCTTTTTCTGTAGAAAGACGCTCATCTTCATTCAAATAAGAAAGAATCCAGTCATAAGAAGTAAGCTCTATACCCTTTCTTGTAAGTTCACTGTCTTCACAGGCAAACTCAAGTCCCTGGTCGGTATTAGTCTGTGAGATTGAAATATTACCGGTTTTGTATTCAGGTAATTCAACAGAAATATCCAGCTTAAGCGGTTTATAATCCTCGCCATATTTACCGCCATAAAGTGTTACTTTTATATCAGAGATTGTAAAATCTTCATCCAAAGAGTTTGAATCATAGAAGAAATTGAAGCCTGTATTTGCAAAAGAAACCAGACTCTTGTCTTCTGGAACTGTAAGCTCGTAATACAAGAGGAACTTTTCGTCCTTTTTAACATTCAGCTCTGCTTTCTGGCTGTCAAGAACAGTTGTTTTTACAGAATCTTCAATTAATTCGCAGCCTAACTCACCTTCAAAATCTTTTCCAGCTATACCTTCAAAAGTAAAATACAAGGTTTCGCCACTTGCAGGTAAATCTTTAAACAAAATACCGTTTGAACCCTTTGTAAAATCTTTGATTCTGATGTCGCTGCTATAATATGCTCCTTCTTCAGAAACAGCAGTTGAATTGTTCTTTTTCAGATGTAAAACAGGCTTTAAGTAGAAATGCATAGCTTTGGTATTGTCTGATGCCGCAATTGTATTTACTTTATTGCCTGTAAAGCTTTCGTTTGTATAATAACCATCCAATATAAATGAATGGAAGTTATTATTAGTAAGCTGATTAAGCTCATCTGCATCTGGCAGAACAAACTCGTAGCCGCTCTTTGAATAAACATAATAAACACGGTCGCCAATATGAATATTATGTTCAATTCGCGTAAAGTTTGGCTTAAAATTAAACTCAATCGAATATTCATTAAAGGCCATAACTTCATCACAAGCTTCTTTTTCATAAGAAAGATAGAATTGTGTGTCATTTTTATCCCTTGCATCACTTTCTACCATAATATCAAAAGAAACCGATACAGCATCGCCAGCATTAAAACTAATCTCGCTGGATTCCTTTGCAATTACAGCCGGATTGTTTTTGTTAGAACCTGTTGCAAGGACTGCATCAAAAGTACCGTTGAAGGCTGTATTTGCCTTTCCTTTGAAGGTGACTGTAAAACAATCTCCCCGTTTTAATACTTTATTGAAGTCAGGGTAAAGCTTTATTAAATCTCCGCCCCAAGTGTAATTATATTCTCCGCTGGCTTTATCCAGTACATTTTTAGTAAACTCGGCAGCAGGAATCCTTTTCATTATCAGATAAAGCTTACTTGTTTCGCCACCAGCTATAGCAAACTGTCCGGAACCTTTATATAGTGGAAACTGTCTGACTGTATCGTCGGAATTATAAGCTACAGCATCAACACTATAATTTCCTGCTTCCAGTTCAATTTCAATTTTTTCTCCACTTACAGCTTCCTTTTCCATACTGAAATCAGCATTACCGGAAATATTAAGGATAAACCGCAACTTGTTTTTGTTGAGAGAAAGCTTTTGTTCCGAAATAAGCGGGTTTATTTGTGGCAATTGTATGGAAACAGAACCCTTGTCTTTGTTTGCTTGAAATAGATTAGAACAGGATAAAAAAAGAACGCTCAATGCAAAAGCCAGAAACACTTTTGATTTACTCTTCATAACCAACTCCCGATTTTTCAATAATATTTAATGATAAATCAAATATAGGTAAAAATCAAATTTTATTATGAAAGACTGCGCACTGTTCGTGTTTCTTTCATAAATGATGAATTGTTTCGCGAGGCTCAACAATTCTTCTATTTTGCAATTCTATGAAACGCTGCGCGACTGCTCGCGTTTCTTTAAAACATATTTATTCCATTATATTAGAGAAAGTGACCTACCTTTTAAGGGATTCCTGATTTACTCTTTATTAAGGAAGATATTTAACATAGGAGTTACATAAATATGAATAATTTTACTTTTTACAGTCCTACAAAATTTGTTTTTGGAAAGGATACGGAAAATCAGGCGGGGGCGCTTGTAAAAGAGTTCGGCGGTTCCAAAGTTTTGCTCCATTTTGGTGGAAAATCGGCTGAAAAATCAGGCTTACTTGGCAGGGTTCGCGCTTCTCTTAAAGCTGCAGGGATTGATTTTGTTGAGCTTGGCGGCGTTCATCCTAATCCACTTGATGATTTAGTTTACGAAGGAATAGATTTGTGCAAGAAAAATGATGTTGATTTTATTCTTGCAGTTGGCGGCGGTTCTGTAATTGACAGTGCAAAGGCTATTGCTCTTGGTGTCTGCTATGATGGAGATTTCTGGGATTTTTACAGCTATATTGCCCAGCCAAAAGCGGCACTTCCTGTTGCAACTATTTTAACAATTGCAGCAGCTGGCAGCGAAGGTTCTCCAGATACAGTAATCACAAAAAAGGATGGAATGATAAAACGCGGCTTTGGAAATGACATGTTGCGACCTCGCTTTTCTATTTTGAACCCGGCTTTAACACAGACATTGCCACCTTACCAGACAGCCTGCGGTGCAACAGACATTATGGCACACGTTTGCGAACGATATTTTACAAATACAAAGAACGTAGAAACAACCGACCGTCTGTGCGAAGGCGTTCTGCTTGCAATGATTCACGAAACTCCAAAAGTAATTGCAAATCCAGATGATTATGAGGCGCGCGCTAACATTATGTGGGCCGGAATGGTTGCTCACAATAACATTGTTGGTGTTGGCCGCGACCAGGATTGGAACAGTCACGGAATTGAGCACGAGCTTAGCGGTTTGTATGATTGTGCTCACGGTGCCGGCCTTGCAGTAATAATGCCAGCCTGGATGGAGTTTGTTTACAAACACGATGTAATGCGTTTTGCTCAGTGGGCAACCCGGGTTTGGGGCTGTAAGATGGATTTTGCAGATCCTGAAAGCACAGTTCTTGAAGGAATCAGATGTTTCCGCGAGTTCTTGCGCAGTATTGGCATGCCAATCAACTTTGCAGAGCTTGGAGCTAAAGAAGAAGATATTCCAACACTTGTTAAGAAGTTTGGCTTGCCGGAAGGCGGAAGAACCGGTGGATTTGTAAAATTGAGTTCTGAAGATATTGCAGAAATATATAAGCTTGCTGTAAAGGCTAAAATATAGATTGTCGGGAGAAAAATATGAAAGCATTATTCATTGGCGGAACCGGTACAATCAGCATGGCAATTTCCAAACTGCTTTTAGAAAAAGGATGGGAATTGTATCTTATTAACCGTGGAAACCGCAATAACGACCCGCGTCTTAAAGGCGCCCACTTTATCACCGTTGATATAAATGATGAAGCCGCCGCTTCCAGAAAGCTCGAAGGCATGCAGTTCGACGTAGCCTGCGACTTTATCGGTTTTGTGCCGTCACAGCTGGAACGCGACTACCGCCTTCTTAAAGGCAAAGTACGCCAGTTTATGTATATCAGCTCAGCTTCTGCTTACCAGAAACCATGCGGCAACTACATCATCAGCGAAAAAACACCGCTTGCAAATCCTTACTGGGAATATTCCCGTAACAAAATTGCCTGTGAAGACTATCTGATGAAGCTTTACCGCGACGAAGCCTTCCCTATCACCATAATCCGCCCGAGCCACACTTACGATGAACGCTCGGTACCACTTGGTGTTCACGGAGATAAGGGCAGCTACCAGGTTGTAAAACGAATTAAAGAAGGGAAACCTGTAATTATCCACGGAGATGGCACAAGTCTTTGGACACTTACCCACAATTCCGACTTTGCAAAGGGCTTTGTCGGCTTGATGGGAAACATTCACGCAATTGGCGAAGCTGTTCAGATTATGAGTGATGAAAGCGTTACCTGGAATCAGATTTATCAGAGTATTGCAGATGCACTTGGCGTAGAGCTTAAGCCGGTTTATGTTTCTTCGGCCTATCTTGCCGCGCATTCAAATTATGATTTTACAGGCAGTTTGATTGGCGACAAGGCAAACTCAGTTGTTTTTGACTGCAGCAAGCTTAAGGCTCTTGTGCCGGACTTTGTTGCAACAAAACGCGCCGATCAGGGAATCCGCGAAACAGTAGAATATGTAATGTCACATCCGGAGTGTCAGGTAGAAGACCCTGATTTTGACAAATGGTGTGATGAAATTGTGGAGAAAACAAAATGACAGATGTAAAAGGAAAATGGGCGCTCGTAACAGGTGCCAACAGAGGAATTGGATACAGAATCGCTAAGTTTATGGCCGGCAAGGGCTGCAACTTAATCTTGCACAGCCGCTCACTTGACCACACAGCTGCAGTACTTGCAGAAGTTCGCGCAATGGGCGTAGAAGCTTTTGATGTTGCCGCCGAATTGAGTGACCTTTCACAGGTAGAAGCAATGATTAAAGAAATTGAAAGCCGCGGAAAGCCTGTAGACATCTTATTCAACGATGCTGCCGTTCAGATTGCATACCGCACCGATTATTGGAAAACTCCCGCCGAGGATTATTCAACAAGCTTTGTAATCAACACAATCGCTCCAATGATGCTCTGCTACCACTTTATTCCAAAGATGATTGAACGTGGCTGGGGCCGTGTAATCAACACAACAAGTGGAATCCGCAACGAACCTGAACAGGCCGGCTACAGTGCAAGTAAAGCCGCTTTAGACAAAGTCACCTCCGACCTTGCCGGTAAACTGGATGGCACAAATGTCTGCATCAACCTTACCGACCCGGGCTGGTGCCGCACAGATTTAGGAGGCCCAAATGCTCCAAACGACCCAGACAGCGTAATCCCAGGTATTGTAGTAGGTGCTTTTATAGACGACAAGCTCAGCGGCCGAAACCTTGGGGCTCAGGCCTTTGTTGGCATGACGCTGGAAGAAGCCGTTGAAAAGGCAAAAGGGTTTCAACAGCTATTTAAATAAAATTGGCAAACGCATTATAACTTATTCACATAAAATGGGCGCAAGGGAGTGAGACATAGGGCAAAAAGACTCTGCTTGTGGATGCCGCGAGAGCGGCATTTAAATAGTTCCTATACCACAAGCAGCGTCTAGCGCAATATTGCGCGATTTTGCCCTATGAATCACGACCGGGAGCCATATTATAATTAAGTTAGTTATAATGTGTTTGACCACCACCCTATCAGCAATTATATATAGAAGAAATGCTCTTTTTTGCACTATAATTACCTTATGGAATTAAAGTGCGAGAGCCTTTCTGCCGGCTATGGTGCAAAAGGTTATGGTGCAAAACTCGTTCTGAACAATATAAACTTTTCTCTCTTTTCTGGTGATTTTGTCTGCCTGTGCGGACCTAATGGAAGTGGTAAATCCACCCTGCTTTCCGTTCTTGCATCGCTTGCGGAAAAAAGCCTGAAAATCCAGACGGGGACAGTCCTCATCAGCAAAGACGAAAATGAACCTCACAATTTAATCCCACTTTCATCACTTTCGCAAAAAGAACGGGCAAAAAAAATTGCCTATATGCAGCAGACAGAAGCTTCTACCTGGGATTTTACAGTTTTTGATTTTGTCCTCCAAGGGCGCTTTGCCTATTCCAAAAACGGCTGGTATTCCGATGAAGATGAAGAAATCACCCGGGAAAGCCTGAACGAGCTTGGACTTTCCGACTTTACAAACCGCACAATTCATTCACTTTCCGGTGGCGAATTCCAAAAAGTTAGAATTGCCCGTGCCCTTACTCAGCAGCCCGCCTTTATGCTCCTTGACGAACCGGCTGCCAACATAGATTTTGTTTACGAACCAAAGCTGCTTGAGCTCTTACAATCCCTGGCAGAAAAGAAAAACATAGGCATTCTCCTTTCTATTCACGATGTAAACCTTGCCGCCCTCTACTCAAAAAAAATGGCCTTGCTCAGCCCAAACAACAGCTTCCTTTTTGGCCCAACAGAAGAAATCTTTACTGAGCAAAACCTTTCAAAAGCCTTTGGCACAAACTTGCGCACTTACACACATCAAATCTATAATAAATTGCAGGTAACACATGAACAATAAAAGAAGTAAAAAAAACGACAATTCAACAAACTCGTCAACAGCAAAAATCACAATCTCCGACAAGACAAAATCCATCATCACTATAGTTTGTCTCGCTACTATAATCCTGATTCCTATCGGACTGGCAGTTATGTGGACTTCAACAAACTGGAAAACAAAGCTCAAGGTTATTCTTTCTTCCGTGCTTGGTCCACTTTATATTGCCGGTATTCTTTTTATGCTCCTTTTTGAGCCTGCAAACAACAAAAACGGACTTCCCCTTCCAATTCAGTATTCAGAGGGACAGTCCCAGACCGACTCCCTAATTTCAACAAAGGGCGAAACGCTTGAACTCCCGGAAAACAGCAATAACAATTCCCGAAAAAAATCAAAAGATAAGAAAAACCAGTCTGAACCGAACGAAGAACAGCTGCCTCTTTCTCTCAAAAGGAACAAAAACGGCAAATCAGGCAGACTTTTTTATTCAATCCTGTTTTTCCTGTTTATGCTTTTCCTCATAATCTGGCAGAATATCCGTAATAACCGCAAACCGCATTACGAAAACCCTTATGTAGACACAAACAAATACAAGCTCCCGCTTTCAGATGACGCAAAAATCCCTATAGTGCATTTCTTAAAATTGCGGTTAAATAAAGAGGAGAAAATAATATTTGCAACAGAAACAAATCAGAAGGATAATGAAGGTGATTTGATTGTTACAAATCAGCGTGTTGTTATAATGGATAAAACCCAAAACGTAGAGTTCCCGCTTGGAGTGCTCACAGCTGTTTCATCCGTTACCGACACCGTTATGCTCCTGACTTCTGGCGACCGAAAATATTATGTTTTTATGCCCGAATCGCAGCTCAAATACGCCCTTGCTACCATCCGCTGGAGCTACAAGCAGGCTGATCTAAATGGAATGTTGAAATAAAAGTGAGGAATAGTGTATGAAAATTAAAAGATTCTCTAAAGCATTTTTAACTGTTTTTGCCGCAACTACCCTTCTTGCAGCAAGCCTTACAAGCTTTACCGGCTGTAAAAAAGCAGGTGCCTCAGCTGGAACAGATGGAACCGCCTCAAGCACCGGCTCTGAAAAGCAGGAAAGCAAAAAATCCGCCAGCTCCGGCTACAAGGCTAATATGGTACTGGAAACCGGAGAAGACAATCTTGTTTCCTACAATTCCCTTATGGCTTTTATGAAACCTGATTACACTTCTCAAGCTCCAGAAAAAGCAGCTACCGAAAAAGCCGACAAAAAAGAAAAAGGAGCTTCAAAAGAAAAGAGTGAATCTGTAGTTCCAGGTTTAAGGTCACTTTCTGAATACAAAACACCTTACAAAACAAACAGGCAGAAAATCACTGTAAAAAACAATGATTCTACACTCGAAGAAGCAGAAAACCCTAAGATTCCGTTTACGGTTACCGACTGGGGCCCACAGGGAAGAGTTATTGCCGACTCCGAAAATGCTTCATTCTATGTTGTTTTCTCTCAGCCTGTACGTTCTTTAGCCGCCCTCACCGACCCAACCGACAAATCAGACATAATGACAATCACACCGGCCTTAAAGGGCGTTTTCCGCTGGTATGGTACAAAGCATCTTGCATTCGAAGCAGAAGAAGCTGCCGACCCTGCAACAGAGTACACAATCACAATCAGCAAAGATACAAAATCTCTTGGCGGAACCCCGCTCAAAGGTCAGACAACCTTCAAGACAAAAGCCGACCAAGTTTCAATCAAAAGGATTCAGGGTGGCTACAACTCAAAGGGAGAATACGAATATTCGGGCATTACAGGTGCGCTTCCTCCTTATGACAAACGCATTTACCTTGGCTTGAATTACATGATTACTCCTGCAAGATTGAATGAACTTCTTTCTATCAAGATAGGAAATCAGAAGGCAACCTTTACCGCCGAACCGCTTTATAAACCGGAAATGTATTCCTGGGGCTATCCATATTATGAAGTTCGCTGTGATGAAGCTGCACAAAAAACAGATTCCTACATCATTACAATTACAAGCCCAATCCCATACAATAATTCTGTAATCGTTTCCCTTAAAGGCGGAGACAAAGAACATTCTTACAAAACACTTCAGCCTTTTAAAATTTCAAGCGTTGCAGATTACACAGATTATTCCGAAGGCCAGAAAACAAATCCTTTAAGAATATCGTTTACACAGTCACCGGATGAAAAAACAATCATAGACAACATCAAGTTCGACTTTGATTATAAGCTTACCAAAGACAACATTGAAATCTACGATAATACACTCACGCTTTATAATCTTCCAATTTCCTTTAACGAAGAACACAAAATCACTTTTGCAGACGGCATAAAAGATGTTTATGGTCAGTCAATTCAGCTTTCAGGCCGCTCATCCTATAACTTTACCGTTCGCAATGCTGTTGCCTATATACGCTTTCTTGATTATGGTGCAAAAATGCTGGAAGCTCAGTTCCCGCATAAGATTTTGTTTGAATATCAGAACCTTAATCCCGAATCCTTCTATACAGTTGCTTCAACTGCTAATCCTTATGATTTATCTTCTTCTTTCTGGAAAAATGATGAATACATTGTTCCAAGCGGTGCAGAAGTAATTTCAACAACAAAAAAGAACACAAGAATGTTCCAGGAAATTGACTTTGAACCTTTCTTACACGACGGTTACGGTTTTGTTAAATTCGACGCCTTCTATTCCAGAGATTACTACAGCTACTGGGATGATGAATGGGAAACTGAACGCAACACTTACACCACAACAGTTCAGGTTACCGACTTAGGAATTACCGCCCGCTTAGGCTTAAACAAGGCAGTATTAATGGTAAGAAGCCTTTCTAGCGGAAAAGCTGTTGCCGATGCAGATGTATACCTTTTCTATCCTACAGAAAACTTCAGCATGGTAGAAGATCTTATTACTTCCAGCAAAACTGATTCAAACGGTATGTGCGTTATCACTCTAACAGAAGCACAAATTAGAAATCTGGAACAACGCTCTGCAAATCTTTACAACGACAAAATGATGGTTATGGTAAAGAATGGCAGCGACAAGGCCTTATTCGTACCTAACTCTCATTACTCCTGGAACTTTGATATTTCTACAGAAAGAAAATGGCGTGTTCGAAAACCTGTACAAAGAACCTTTATGTTTGTAGACCGCGGACTTTACAAACCTGGCGAAACCGTAACCTTCCGAGGAATAGACAGAGACCAGCTTTTGGGAACAATAAAAGCCCACACAAGTCCTTACTCAATTGAAGTTACAGAAAACACCTGGCCTAAACCAGCCCCAATTTACACAAAGAGCGGAGTAACTTCTACAAGTGGCGGCTTCTACGATTCCTTTAAACTCCCTGATGATGCAGCTCCTGGTCACTACTATATAAGATTTACTCGTTGCGACCAGACTGGAAACGAATATGGCGAAACCTGTTACTTTACCGTTGCCGAGTTTGAACGCCTGAAAATTGAAGCTTCTGTAAAAGCTTCCGACATGACCTTCCACGGTGGAGATAAAGTTTCGGCAGAGCTTTCGGCAGACTATCTTGCAGGCGGTGCCTTGAATGGTGCCAATTACGAAGCAAGCTGGTACAAGCAGGGAAGAAACTTTACAACAGAAAATCCTGAAACAAAAGATTATCAGTATGGTCCATATAATCAGTATTCCTGGAGAACCTACTATTCTGATGAAAAAGGTAAGCTTTCTTCACGCGGAACGGCACAGCTTTCTTGTAATTCCGAAAAGATTACCGATGGTCTTACTTACGACTACAGGGTTGAAGCAAATGTAACAGATGTTTCCAATCAGACAATTATGGCTTCTTCTAATGTTACTGTTCACCCTTCTACCTTCTATGTTGGTTTAAAGAAAGCCCGCAATGTTTCTGGCTTTGCTAAAAAAGATCAGGCTCTTGAGTTCCCTTATATTCTTGTAAATACTGAGGGCGAAAAGCTTGGAGCTTCAGAAGCAGGAAGAAAGGCCGCAAGCCTTGAATATGTTCTTAAGCATGATGAATGGACAATGGTTCACGAGCAGAGTATTTCTAATTCTGTTTACGCCCGTTATGAAAAAACAGAAGTTGAAGATGAAAAAGGAACAGTTCAGATTACAGACAGCGGTTTGCTTACACTAACACCAAAAAATACTGGCTGGTACACTCTTGAAATAACTGGCAAAGATAAAAAAGGCAACAATGTAATTAGCTCAATTGGTTTCTATGTTACCGGCAGCGGAATGGCCTGGCATGGCAGCAGCGACTCCGAAGAGCTTACACTTACTCCAGACCAGAGCCTTTACAATCCTGGTGACAAAGCACAGATTCTTCTGGAAAGCCCTCTGCAGAAAGGTGACTACCTTATTACTGTTGAACGCGAAGGTATCTTTACCGAAGAAATCCGTCACTTTGATGAGCCCGCAAATGTTCTTGAAATCCCAATCGCAAACAACTATGTTCCTGTAGTTTACCTTGCAGTTTCTTCTTACTCAGACAGAAATGGTCCACCAGTTCATCAGTATGGCGAAACAGATTTGGATAAACCAAAGGGTTATTTTGGCTTATGCAGATTGAATATAAATCCTGAAGTTAGGGCCTTCTCTATTGATGTTAGTTGCGACAAACAAACTTATCTTCCTGGCGAAGAAGCTACAATCACTCTTACTGCAACAAAAGGCGGAAAACCTCTCGCAGATGCAGAGCTTACTCTTATGGCTGTTGACCGTGGTGTTCTTGATTTAATCAACTATCACGTTCCAAATCCTATAGACTTCTTCTATAGTCAGTATAATTTCCCTCTGTATGTTAACGGTGGCGATTCACGAGCCCTGCTTATGGATCCTGTTACTTACAGTATTAAGAATCTTCTTGGTGGCGATGCCTCTGCCGATTCCGACGAAGAAAAGGATGAAAATGAACGCCGCGACTTTAGACCAACCGCTTTGTTTGAACCTGTTCTTCTTACCGACAAGGACGGAAAAGCAAGTGTCACATTTAAAATGCCGGATTCTCTTACAACCTACAGAATCACAGCCTTTGGTGTAAAGGATGATTTGTTCTCTCTTAAAGAGGATGAAGTTAAAGTTCAAAATCTTATAAATGTTCAGCAGGTTCAGCCAAGACGCTTACGTGAACGTGACACAGCTGAATGTGGTGTTCTTATTACTAACCTTGATAAAAAAGGCCAGAAGGTAACAGTTTCTATTGAAGCAAGAAGCCCGACAAGAGACACCGCAGAAGACAAGCTTGCAGGAAGAAAAACTGTTCCTGGAAAAGCATTCGTAGACGGAGCTAAAGAGCATACTGTTTTTGTTGCTTCCGGTGATTCTACAATCGTATATTTTGATGTTGGTGCAGAACAGGAAGGAACTGTTGAACTTGTTTATACAATTACTTCAGACCTTTTGAACGAAAAGCTTGCTTCTCCAATTAAGATAGAAAAAACATTCGTTTACGAAACTGTCACAATGACCGGCTCTACAGGCGACGACATGAACGAAAAGATTACGGAAGGCATTATCATTCCTGGCTTTGCAAAGGAAGGACGCGGTGATTTGTCGTTTACACTTGATGCTACAAGACTTGGAGTTTTGGGCAGCTCTGTCCGCTATCTGTTCGATTATCCTTACGGATGCTTTGAACAGCAGTCTTCACGAGTTCTGCCTCTCGTTCTCTTTGGCGACTACATTGATGTATTCGGTCTGGACAGCAAGGTTGCAGATATAAACAAATGCATTATCTACTACACCAACTACTGGGGCAAGTATCAGCTGCAGAACGGTGGCTTCCCTTATTGGGAAACAAATAGTTATTCTTCGTTCTATGTAAGCCTCAGAATTGCTCATATTTGTGCAGCAATTATGGAACGAGGTCTTGCAGATAAAGACGCCCTTGGAATTGATTTAAGTGCACTTACTTCTTACATTCTTGAAAACCTGCAAAAAGCTGATGATTATAATAAAGCTTATGCCTGTTATGTTCTTAAGCTGCTTGGCGACAATCAGGTAAACTCAACTCTGGACAGCCTTTACAGAAGAGTAGATTCTCTTACTCATTCGGCCGCAGCATTTGTTTCTCTTGCTTATTCTGCAGACAGCGGTTTGAGTTCAGTTTCTAAATCAACAGAAATTAATAAGAAAATCAGAGCATATCTGCAGCCTGCACAAAGGAGTGTTACGGTAGTTGACGCTAACAGAGAAGATAATCTCTGGTGGTGGTATGAATCTAAGTCTGAACAGCTTGCTGTAATTTTGCAGGCATTTGTAAATGTTAATCCTAATGATGAAATGGTAGACAGACTTCTGTTCACATTGCTGCAGAATCAGTCTGGCGGATACTGGACAAATACTGCTACAACAGCGCGTGTACTTGATGCAATTCATGCTTACATAAAAATGCGCTACCTTGATGATACCGACTTTACTGCTGATGTAACTTTGGGCGGCAAACAACTGATGAAGGAATCATTTAAAGGTGTTGCTTCCAAACCGAAGACACTCAAGCTGCCTTTTGAAAATGAGCTTATTTCATCACTCGAAAAAGATACTTCAAATGCTGTTACATTCAACAAGGATGGAAACGGAAGACTTTACTACACAATCGAAATGAAGTATGCGCTTCCTGATGAAATGCAGTCTGCAAGAAATGAAGGTATTAGTCTTGACTATCAGATTACTGATTACGAAACCGGCGAAGTTGTAAATACAAGCGGCAAGGATAATTCTGTGCTTACTCTGGAAAGTGGAAAAATGTACAAGGCTACTATAAGGCTTGAATCTCACAGAGACAGAACTTATATTGCTTTACGTGCTCCTATTCCTTCTGGTGCAGAAATCCTTGATTCAACCTTTGTTACTACAAGCTCTGCCGGTGAAGTAACTTCATCATCTGAATCGTGGGGACACTGGCTCAGCAACAAGACTATTTACGACAACGAGATTCAGTTCTTCTGGGATAACTTCAGGGTTGGTTCTTCAACGGTTACCTTTACCTTCAGAGCTGTAAGACGAGGTGTTTATCCTACTCCACCGGTTCAGGCTGAATGTATGTACGAGCCGGAAATCTTTGGTAGAAGCGACGGTTACTTAGTTGAAATTAAATAAAGAAAAAAAAACTGAATTAAGGGGGAAGCCCCAGATAGTTGCAACTAACAAGCTGTTTTACTTTCTTCTGGGGCTGTGCGGAATCATTGCAGTTGGAGTCTGGCTCTTTCTGCGTTATTCTGCTTACCCTCAGTTTGATGAATTACAGCAGCAGCAATACAGCATCCGCATTTACGACCGCGATGGTGAAATAATTCAAATCACTTCGCTGGAAGACGGTATGCGTCGGGAATATACTCCCCTGCAGGACATTCCCCTTGAAGTTCAAAAAATCTTTATTCTTTCTGAAGACAGGCGTTTTTATTTACATAACGGTGTAGATTATTTTGCAGCCTTGAATGCACTATCGCAAAATTATTCTTCTAAAAGAATTGTTCGTGGGGCGTCTACAATTTCCATGCAGCTTGCAAAAATCTGTGAGGCTGACTCCGAGCTTACCTTCAGGCGCAAATTGAGCAATATGTACAATGCATACAGAATTGAAGCTCGTCTTTCTAAAAAAAAGATACTGGAGCTTTATTTAAACTCTGTGCCTTTTGGAATGAATACCTGCGGGGTAACAAGTGCGGCAAGAAGTTTTTTTGGCAAGGAATTAAAGGAACTTTCTACAGAAGAAATACTTTGTCTTTCTGTAATTCCAAGGCGGCCGGCTTCTTACAATCCTGTGAACAATCCCAAAGAGTGTGCAGAGATGGCTGCACTTATTGCAGAAAAAACAAATTATATTAATTGTGATTTTGAACAAATCTATGCGGTAGCACAGACGGCCTTTAATTATCATTATCCTTTTTATATGCCTCACTATATAAGCTGGCTTAAAAAATCGCAACCGGAGCTTTTTCAAACTTCATCCCTGCAGGACACTTCATCGCAGCAAAGCACTCCATCTTCTCACGGCCTTTCATTTTTGCAAAAAGATTCATCCTCACAGCCCGCAAACTTTGAGCTCCATCTTCCCTGCAGTCTTAAGGTACAAAGAGAAAGTGAAAGCTTTTTGCGCGATGCACTTGAACAAGCAACTAACTCGCGAATCTATAACGGAGCACTTCTTCTGCTGGACAACAATGACGGTTCAGTTCTTGCCTGGATTGGAAATGCCGACTGGTTTGATTCAAAAAACAGTGGGCAGATTGATGGTGTGCTGACAAAAAATCAACCCGGAAGTTCAATGAAGCCTTTTTTGTATGCGCTTGCTTTTGACACTCTGGATGATAACGGAAAGCCCCTTTATTATCCTTCAAAAATTATCCCTGATATTCCACAGGAGTTTGGCAACACTAACATCTATATTCCAGGAAACTTTAACAACCGCTTTAATGGACCTGTGAGAACGCGTATTGCACTTGCATCAAGCCTGAACATTCCGGCAGTTACTATTTTAAATGACATTGGCGTTGACGCTTATCTTCAAAAGCTTTACGAGCTTGGTTTTGAATCGCTGAGAAAAAATGGTAAGGAAGCAGATTTAGGACTTGCACTTGGAGCTGGAGAAGTTTCTCTTTACGAGCTTACAAGAGCCTTTAGCATTTTTGTACGCGACGGCAAGGATTTTTCGGGTAATCAGATTTATTCTCCAGATACAGCAAGATTGATTTGTTCTATTCTTTCTGATAAGGGAGCCAGGTCTTTGGGCTTTGGCTATTCGCAAACCTTCCAGACTGATTATCCTTCAATTTTTAAAACCGGCACCTCAAATCAATATCAGAATATAACTGCGTTAGGAGCAACTAACAATTACACAATCGGTGTGTGGATGGGAAACTTTAAAGGCCAGACCGTAATCGGTAAAACAGGAAGCTCCCTGCCGGCGTGGGTTGCAAAAAGCACGCTTGATTATCTTGAAAAAAATAATTCTTGGGTAGACAAGAATGCTTCATCAGCTTCTTTTAAAGAACCCGAAGGCTGGACCAAGAAAAAAATCTGTTCGCTTTCCGGGCTTGCAGCCACAGATGATTGTCCCGCTTCTGTTTACGAATATGTAAAAAACGATTTTGATTTGCCTGAATGCACCTGGCATAAACACATTGGAACTGGTAAAGGCAATTCATCCAATGAGATTCAGGTAACCTATCCCGCCGAATACCAGCAATGGGTACGCCAGAATAAAATCAGCACTGTTATAAATTACAATTCGTCGCCACTGGAGCTGCTAACTCCAAAAAATGGTTCTGTATTTTTTGCATCAAATGTAAAAGCTATCGAACAGGCCATCCCCGTAGAACTAATCGGCGGCTCCACCGATGTACTTTCATACACCTACGACAAACACCCGGCTCAAACCGTTTCCCGCCCTTTCGTTTTCAAGCTTCCAGTCGAAAAAGGCAGACATAAATGCACTTTCGTTTGCGGTGAAGAAAAAGTAACTGTTGAGTTTGTGGTGAAATGAGTAGATTTTTTAAGATTTTATTGTGCTGTTAATGCATATTCAAACTCTTGATTGACAAAACAGCTTTTATTATTTCATAACAAAAGTTGTTTACGAAATCTTTTTAAACCTCATAAATCAATCTTTTTATCCCGGATATTTTAAAATATTCCAGGTTAAATACAACGGAAGGTTTATTGTTTTAGTTCCTTCACAGCCATTCTCGGCGATATTCTTTTGGGAAAGCTTGAATCCAATAACGGGATTGTACTTTTTGCAAAACTGACGATAGCTTTTTGCTTGCGTATTATCGGCGGCTTTTACTTCTACGGGTATAAGCGTGTTTTCTTTTTCAAAAATGAAATCTATTTCAGCAGAATTTCCAGAACGCCAGAACCATGCTTCTATTTCTAAAGATTTTAATTCATTAAGGACAAAGTTTTCTGAAAAGGCTCCCTTATAACGAGAATATAAATCATTCTCTTCTAAAATTGTTTTTGCAGAGATTTTTGATTTTGTACGTAAAAGACCTACATCCGACATATACACTTTAAAATATGTTTTGTCAGCAAATGCAGATAATGGCAGTTCAGGCTTTTCAATAAGACAAACTTGACTTATCAACCCCGCATCACTTAACCACTGCAAAGCATCTTCCAGTTCGGCAGAGCGTTTACCTTCTTTTACATGTGAAAAAACAAACTTATTATTTTCTTTTGCAAGCTGTACTGGCACAGAATCCCAAATCCATCTAATTTTTGGAAGTTCACTTATTGGTGCATGCTTTGAAAAATCATCTGCATAATCTCGTAAGATTTCATTTTGCACTTCTTCAACCTCATCTACATTATGAGTATCAATCCAAACCTTTACAGCTTCTGGCATCCCACCTACAATATAATAATCTTTAATAAGCTTTTTCATTGGTACCGAATACAAGTCAGGTATAACACGATCTACAGGCCATTTCTCAAAGATTGTTATAAGATCTTCACGCCCGTTTGCAATAACAAATTCTTTAAAGTTCATAGGATAAAGCCTAAGTCTGTTTACTTTACCTACTGGAAAAGAAATCTGATTATGTTTTACTGCAACTCCTAAAAGAGAACCTGTACAAATAAGATGAAGTTCTTTTTTGTTTTCGCAGAAATATTTGAGTGATGTTATAGCTTTAGGACATTCCTGTATTTCATCAAAAAAAAGCAGGGTCTGACCTGGAATTATTTTTGAATGTACAACAGTTTCCAATTCTGATATAATCCGGTCTACATCAAAATCATAATCAAAAATAGAAGAATAATTAGTTTCTTCAAAATTCACGTATACATAGCTTGTAAAATATTCTTTTGCAAATTCCTCGACAATATAGGTTTTTCCGCACTGTCTTACACCTGTCAAAAGAAGAGGTTTTCTGTTTGTCTTATCTTTCCATTTAATTAATTCGTTGATAATCTGTCTGTACATAAAGCCTCCTTTTTTAAATTACAAAAGTCGTGTCATTTATGCAACAATTATAACAAAAGTCCTATGACTTTTGCAAGTATAATTGCATTTTTCATAGGACTTTTACAAATCAAAAGAAATCTTCTTTAAATGACAGTTTCTTCTACATAAAACAGTTTATTTTTTCCCCAGGAACGTAAAATCAGAAGCTTCGTTGCAGAAGATGATTCCGCTGCCGGCTTTGGAGAAGCATGGGAGTTCTTTAATGGCAGCAACGATGGCATCTTTTTTGTCGGAAGGAGTGACAATCATAAGCATGTCTTTTTCCGGGACGATGTCCATGCCGAAGAACTTGGCGTCACCTTCTTTGGCAGTTCCGCGGGCATTTATAATAGTACCGCCACCAGCGCCTGCTTTTCTTGCCGCCGCCATTGCATCCTCGGCGTAGCCCTTGTTTACAATTATATTTATCATCTGATAGTTATTTTCGCCGCTCATCATTCCATTCTCCTCGTTCATTATTTTTTCTTCTCTTTTTGATTCGGATTTTTCGGGAGTTCCGCCAGCCCGCATAAACTGGAATATATCAAGATTAAACATTACACCAAAGTGTGATTTTTTATCGTCGGTTGCCGCAAGAATTGCTGACCGCACATTTTGCAGCAGAGCTTCTTCAACAATCGTAAAAGTAATTTCTTTTGAGGTGTCGCCCAAACCAAGAAGCTGCAGAATATTGCTAGCAGCCGTTCCTTTTCCCATGAGGATAGTGCCACCTCCCGCACCGGCAGAAACCGCAGTTGTAGTTATTAAATCACCACAATTGTTTGGAACAATGCAGACAATCAATTGATAGTTCATTGAGTCTCACCTCCTTCCAAGTTTTCAATCTGAAGTTTATTTTTCTGGTTCGCAGCTGATTTTATTTTATAAATAATTCCCATCACCTGAATACCGATAAGAGGCATCATGGCAACAAGCGCAATCACACCAAAAGAATCGTTACCACTGTTTCCGCTTACAGCAGCACCCAGTGTAAAAGACAAAATAAACGTAGAAGTCAGCGGCCCCGATGCAACACCACCGGAGTCAAATGCAATACCCGAAAACATAGGTGGACAGAAAATCATAAGAAGCATAGCGATGACATACCCCGGAATGAGTACAAGCTTAAAATTAAAGCCCGTAACCGCACGCAGCATAGAAAGTCCTATTGCAACCGCCGTACCAATTGAAAGGAAAGTCAGCAGCACCTTACGCTTGATTGTACCGCCTGAAACCTGTTCAACCTGTTCGCTCAAAACCCACACAGCCGGTTCCGCACAGACAATAATTGCACCAAGAACAAAGCCTGTTCCAATCAAAAGCACATACCACCAGCCGCCACCGGAAACTGCAAGAGCACCAAGACTTTTTCCCAGAGCAGCACCTGCCTGCATAAAACCGCCGCTTACTCCAATAAGAAAAATGGTAAGCCCGATAAAACTGTAAACAAAACCGATGATTATTCTTACCATCTGGCGGACAGTCATTTTTAAAAGCGTAAACTGAAAAACAATAAACATTACAAAAAGCGGTGCAATTGAAATTAAAGCATCTTTAAGAACGTGCCCGGTGATTGCGCCAAAAGGACCAAAAATCTGGCTCATAATTCCCGTGGCTGGAGCCTCTACGGTATGAACCGCATTCAGAAGCTCGCTACTTTCCTGCAAGAACTGAGAAAAACTGCCGTTCATTTTGAGCACAATTGCATAAATGATTACCGCGGTAACCGGCCCCACAGAAGCAATTCCCGTAAGACCAAAGCTGTTGTTGTTATCGGAACGGACTGATGAAACACCCAATCCAAGCGCCAGAATAAATGGTACAGTCATAGGACCTGTAGTTGCCCCACCTGAATCAAACGCAATACCAATAAAGCTTTCGGGAGCAAAAATTACAAGAATAAACAGCAGCGTATACGAAATAAGAAGTGTGATTTTAATGGAAAAGTTCAAAACAATGCGGAAAAGCCCGAGCATTAGAAAAAGCCCAACTCCCGCCGCTATAACAAACGTAATTGCGAGCTTGTTCACAAACGGAAACACACCGCGCACCTGGTTCCCAAAAACCTGAATGTCCGGCTCTGCTGCCGTTACAATGAATCCAATAATAAAAGCCGCCACAAGCAGCAGAGCCAGACTCCGCTTTTTTGTCAGCTCGGCGCCGCATCTTTCTCCCACCGGTTGAATACCCAGGTCAACACCCAGCAGAAACACCGTAAGCCCTATAATCAGCAGCAAACCGCCCGCAATAAACCTGAAAAGCAGGATTTTTTCAACAGGAACAACCGTGAATCCAAGCAGACACACTATAGCCATTACCGGCAGCACAGAAATTGCAGTGTCTTTCAATTTGGTCAAAATATTCACAGTCCCAACCCCAACATTCCAAGTTATTTAGTTTTCCACTAAATTATACAGCATTTTCCGCCCACCTTCTAGGTTTATCCTTCCAGTTTTATATTGCATTTAATCTGTAACCACCCTGCATTTACAAGGTTTTTCTCTTCGGCTACAAAATCGGAGAAGAAGTTTTAATTCTTTTTAGATTTAGAGAGGATTACGACTATGAAAAAGAGACTTTTTGTGTTTTTGACACTTATTTCGCTTCTTACAGTTCGACTTACAGCAGTAGAGTATGGAGCAGTATTCGGAGCCGGTCTTGATACCAGTCTTGTTCATCCTTATATTTATGAAAGTGCAGCCGTTCAAATGAAAGTTAATGATATGTTTAAAGTTGATGTAGGACTTCGAGTTCTTGATGACTTTTTCAAAGAAGGAGATGGCCCTTTATTCTTCTTTATGCCAACAATAAACATTACTGTATGGCATATTTACCTTGGCGGCGGACTTTGTATGTCGGGTAAAACAAATTACGGATATGATATAATTTATCAACTCCGACTTGGTACAACCTTTGGTAATTGGGAATGGGGAAAAGGCTACGGCGGTATGGATATAGGATTTGAACTTTCTCCTACAGTTGTAACAGTAGCTCAGGATGAAGATACTAACGCTGCGGGAGCGGCAATAGGTTCCATTTTCCTTACGCTGTTCAATATGTTTAAAATGAATATTGGCGTAACGTGGTACGTTCCATTCTAAAAAAGATTGCCGGATCAAGTCCGGCAATGACACTTCAATTTTGTCATTCCCGTGCTCGACACGGGAATCTTTTTTTATATTAATCCTATCATTCTTTCTACAAGCTTTGCACTCAATTCTGCAGCGGCCTGCTCGTTAAAATCATAAGTTTTTTCACCATCGTCATCGGCCATATCGCTCATACAGCGGATGATGATAAACGGCACATTATTCAAATAACACGCATGTGCAATTGCCGCACCTTCCATTTCTACACAGGTCGGACTGCAATTTTCCATAATCTTAGCTTTTAATTCCTTTGAAGCAATAAACTGGTCACCGGTTGCAATTCTGCCCTTTACCAGAGAATGTCCTTTTGATTCTTCAAGGCTTTCAAACGCCTTTTCTGCTGCTTCGATAAGCTTTGCACTGGCAGGAAAATCAGAACACTTCATGCCGGGCACTTCTGTAATTTTATAACCAAAATCAACGGCATTTACATCATGGTACAAAGCATCTGTAGAAAGAACAAGGTCCTGAACCTTAAGCCCGTGAGCCATAGCCCCAGCAATTCCAGTATTTATGATATACGTAACGCCAAACTGCAGAATAAGTCTCTGAGCACATAAAGCCGCATTTACCTTGCCAACACCAGACTGCACAATTACAACGTGAGTCCCATTCAAAATGCCTTCAAAAAAAACACAGGAACCGGCTTCTCTTGTTTTTACAGCCTTTTCCTGTGGCAGAGGAGCAAGAATACTTTTAAGAAGAGTAACTTCAATATCCATTGCTCCGATTATTCCAATTATCTTTTCCATACTCATTAACGTTTCTGTCTTTTTTTCAATTCCTGTCTTGGATCTGTAAAATAGTGATTTATGATTTCGTCACTGAGCTTATCTTTAATGTTCTTCTTTTTAATAACCCAGGTAATTGTCTTTTTATACACCTTAAAGCCTAAGAAAAGTCCGCCAACAAGGTCTACAATCAGCAAAACAGAAAACAAAGTTCCGTGAGCTTCCGGGTCAGCATGGAAAACCTTAAACATAAAGAAAGAAATAACGATGATTCCCACAAAAATGATGATAAATGTTTCGATTATTTCAAATACACAGGCAAAGAACATAAACATTGCCGAATAGCGTTTTTTATTTCTTAATTCAATCTGTTCCTTTTTACGTTTTTCCTGTTCAGCCTTATCTGCTTCTGTATAATCCATTATTTTTCTCCTTCAGCGTTTTTATCATCTTTTTTTGATTTTGAATCCTTTGAAATTGTGATGATAAAAGATATTAAAAGCATGATTCCGCAAACTACAACTGCAGAATCTGCAACATTAAAGGTTGGCCAGCGTGTCATTCTGAATAATCCGATTGGGCTTTTTTCTATACCGAACCATTTTACGTCAATAAAGTCAATTACACCCTGTGAACGGAAGATTCTGTCTATGATGTTTCCAAAACCGCCGCCAACAATACCGGAAATTGCCCAACGCTGAAGCTTTGTAAAATCTGTATTTCTAAAATAAACAACCATTACTATTACAAGTACAACAATTGGAATAATAGAAAACAAAATCCTTCTTGCCACATCCGGCCAGCCGGCACCAACACTAAAAGCAACGCCTGTATTATAAACGTGAATAAGTCTTATAAAGTCGCCGAAAAACTGCGCACCAATTGTATATGGCTGAATATATCGGACTACAAGCATTTTTGTAATCTGGTCTAATACGATTACGACTACTGCCAGAACCAGCGGCAGCACCTTTGATTTCAAATCTTTGTTCATAGAGTTAAATATACTGAAAATTAAAGATTTTAGCTACATAAACATAGTAAAAAACAGTTGTACTTAAAAATCATTTTGTACAATTGATTTCTGTATTCGCTAAAAGCCTGTAGGTAAATCAATGAAGATACATTCAAGACCGAGTTCGTTTTCTACCTTTTCCTTAAGCAGCGAAACGCCTACGGTTTCTGTTTCGTAGTGACCGCCGGCAATTACGTTCATCTTCATTTCCTCGGCAAGATGGTACTGTTCGTGGCAGAACTCACCGGTAATGTAGCAGTCGAGACCTTCTTTTATGGCATCTTCAACTTCATCACTTGCGCCACCAGATATAATTCCAACTGTAGAAATCTTCTTTTTTCCAAAACGTACGATAGAAGTCGGCATTTTTAAGGAACGAACAGCCTTCTGGCTCAATTCATCAATCGTCATTGAATCTTCAAGCACACCTTTTACACCAATTGTCATTCCATGCCAGGTTCCGAACGGTTCAAGCTGTCGCAGGCCTATTCGTTTTGCAATTCCGTAATTGTTTCCATAAGGATCATTTGCATCAAGCGGAATATGATAAGCCATCAAAGCCATATCATTTTTAAAAAAAGGAGAAACGCGTTTGTACAAAGAACCGGCAATCGGCTGGTTATGACCCCAGAAAAGTCCATGGTGAACAAAAAGCACATCTGCTCCAAGGTCTGCCGCAAGCTTAGCTGTTGCTTCACAGGCATCTACCGCAAAAGCAATCTTTTTTATTTCTTTTGAATCTGGAGCTGCGTTTTCAATCTGTATACCATTTAATGCAACGTCTGCAGAATATTTTTCTTTTTCCAAAAAACTATTGAAATATTCATCTAATTCTTTTAAGGTCATGATTTTTTCCTCTTAATTCTATAGCTTTCTATGTTTTATTTTACCATTGTCTTTATTGTTTCGGCAATTGTATCTTCAAGCTGACTTTTGCTTCTGTCTGCGGAATACCCAAGCAATTTTGCCACCAGAGGATTATTAAACGTAATAAAACCATAGCCCGGTGTCTGGTATGCACTGGCAGAAGCAAGATTAAAGCTTCCGCTTATTTTCTGACGGTTTTTCATTTTGTAGAGGCTGCCTGCCGGGGCTGACATTTCATCAGTAACAAGGAAAACAGGTCCGGTTATTTCAAAATCTTTTTCAAGAATATCAAGAACACCTTCTATTTCCTGAGTGACATTAAATGTAAGCTTTTCCTTTTGCGAATAAAAATCCGTTCTGCCCAGCAGCTGATAAAGAACAAACAAAAACTGCCTTGTATAGCGTGTTTCACCGGGAGTATCCAGATACTTTGCATCTTCGGTAAAGAAATCTGCAGAAAAAACTCTGTTTCCTTCCTGTGCAAGCAGCTGTAAATATTCTGTGTAGGCCTGAGTATCACCACGTTTATCCGGTATAAGAAGAATGACATTTTGTGGCAGTTCCGGTGCTTCTTCCGGATTCAAAGCATCATCTTCATCATTCTGTTCTCCTACTTTTGTATACTCTGTGACGATTACGTTGGTTTTACCGAACAGTGTTTTTTCTGAAAAACCGTTTCGGAAGCTGCCTTCGTAATAATACTTTGTTTCTTCCACATTAAGCTTTTTGCCAGATAAATGCCCCGGAAAAAAGAGGATTATAACAACAATACCAAAAACCGAAAGCATTATTGTTATAAAAGCCCAGAACATCATCAGCCCGCTGTAATGGTCTACATAAAGATTTGCAGAATAGCGGAACAAGGCATGAAAGTTAGAAAGAATTACAAGAATTGAAAGAAAAACAAGATAAATGCTTACAAAATCTACGCCCCATGCAAAAATCAGCAGAAGAGAAAGGAAAAGAGAAAGCGGTGCAAGTACTACAATAACATCCTTTTTTTCGCGCTTAACAAAAAGAACGCGGCTGTTTGTAAGGAGAAGAAAGCCTAAAATTAGCAGCTGTGCAATAAATCGCATTTCTTATTCCATTTTATTATTCAGCATCCTGTGCAGCTTCAAGAACACCGTAGAATGCTGGTTTTACATTAAAATGCTCATCCATCAAAAGCGGATACTGAGTATGTCCCTTGTACTGGTCCAGATCGTTGAGCCAGGTGCCGTTATCGGTCAAACCCCAGATTGTAACACCGCTGATTCCGTGTTTTTCTGCTGTTTTGCGGTACTTGAGGAACAGCTTGTAATAATCCTTATATTTTGCCTTAAGCATTATTGGACTGTATGTTTTTGAACCGTTTGCAATATCAAGCTCGGTAACCTGAACATCAATATCCTTTTCAATAAACTTTTTTACAGCCGCTTCATAGCTGTTGCTTCCACCGCGTACTGCAGGATAATCTATGCTTACGTGAGACTGCATACCAACGGCATCAATTCGGGCATCTGGCACTGCACGGATTTCGTCCACAAGATTACAGATTGCATTGCATTTTCCAGAGTTGTAGCAGTTGTAATCATTATAAACAAGAAGAACATCCTTTGGTGCATATTTGTTTGCATAGCGGAAGGCATTTATAATAAACTCTTCGGTTCCGTAGATTCTGTACCAGTCGCTGTCTGTTCTGAGCCACTTCTGGCTTCCTGCGTTATCTGCTATAGCTTCGTTTACTACATCCCAGATTGTGATGATGTGTTTGCCATTATTCATAGTCTTTTCAAAGCTGTCTACAAACTCCATAACCGATTTTATGTACCATTCAAGGCGGGCATTCATTGTTTCTTTATCAACAAGGCCTTTTTTTGCATCAAAATCTTCACGGAAAAACCAGGATGGTGTCTGCTGGTGCCATACAAGAACGTGTCCGCGGATATTTACACCCATTTCCATTGCAGTATAGAGAATTGTTTTTGCGTTACCCATACTTGGCATTCCCATTGGAACCTTATAGTTTTTTCCGTCCTCTGCAGCAAAATCTTCCATATTTGAAGGTCTTGCCCAGTTAAAGAGGAAGTCAGGCTTAAACTCGTTTCCAAGTGTGATTGAGTTTGCATGCTTTGAAAGGTTTTCTGTTACTTCCGGATTATTTAAGTCCGGGCGCAAAGAAACTGCAAAACCAACATAATCAAAATAATCTTTATAAGCTTCCTTTATACTCGGTGCATCTGCCCAATTAACTTCTGCTTTTGCAGAGGCTGTTAATCCTTCGCCGGAAAGCTTTACTTCAAGATCTTTAAGATAAATAACTGTACTTTCAAAATTGATTCCAGCACCGGAAATATAAAGCTGCTTATTCTGTCCAAGCGGAACTGCGGCTTCTCCTTTTAGGCTAGTCCATTCTCCAGCTTTAACCTTCTGCTGAACAAGAACAGGCATTCCTGCTGCAAGGTCATTTATCATCCAGATGATGTCGGTTTCACTGCTGTCTGCAGTTTCTACCTTGATGCTGCAGCTAAGGTTTACCATAACTTCTTTGTTTGCAAAGGCAGATAAATCTATTGTAACAGGATTTGTCTTTTTTACCTTGCTGCACAAGATTTTTGTAACATCAGAAAAACCGTCCACCTTCTGCTTTGCTTTTACAGAAGCATCCTTGTCTATTGTGGTAATAGACAGGGTTCCATCTGTGTTTTCTGTATAATTTACTTTTTTAGGGGCGGCAAACAGGCTTGCAGTTAAAAGCAGGCTTGCCAGAAATAGAGATACTCGTTTCATAAAACTTCCTACCATAGTTTTAAGATTTTCAGAATATTATAGCATATAAATGCTTTTTTCACTAGAAGCACTAAAACAGAGTCTTTACCTTACTCATAAACTGTTCGCCGCGGTCAAACTCGTTGTTAAACAGACCGAATGAGGTAGCTCCGGGTGAGAAAACTACAACTTCAGAGCCGGCGGACATATCATTGGTAGTTAAGAGTGATTGTTTTAGGGCTGCAAGCAGGGCATCAAGATTTGGGTATGGGCCGTTGTAAGGAGTGTTTGAACTGTCGAGGTATGGCAGAAGTCGGTCGGTGGCGGAGCCGGCAAGAAGATAAATTGATTTTACGGCAATTTCTTCTGGTTTTTTGTTTGTAAGGACTTCTACAAGAGGATTAAGGGCAAGACCTTTATCTGTACCGCCAGTTATAAGGGTTACCGGCTTACCGAATGCCTGAGTTGCAGCGGCAGCGGCCTCCGGAACAGTTGCGCACGAATCGTTGAAGAACTTATATTCTTTGCCTGTATTATTCGAGCTATACCAGGAATGGAAATACTGAAGTCTATGCTCTATTCCCTGCCATTTTCCAAGGATTGAAATTATTCTTTCAGGCTCAACACTCATAAGGTACATTACAAAAGCCGCATTCAGAACATTCGTCTTCATGTGATCGCCAGGAACTGAAAGGTCTTTCAAAATCACCTTTTCTTCCGTCATACCAGGAAGCAGAACCTTTCCACAGAAATTACCATTTTCGTCCACATCCTGCCATACACCGAAAGTTCCTTCCTTAAGCTTTGATTTTCCGTATCTGAAAACAGTTGCATTTGATTCAGAAGCAAAAAGGTTACCCCAGGTTGAACAATCAAGACCTGCATTTCCCGGTTCATTGGCGTCAGGACCAGTTCCAGGTTCATCATCCTCTGCATCAAAAATAGAATAATCACCCTTGGTTTCATCTGCATAAATCAACCGTTTGTCTTCAACGTATTTTTCCATTGAATGGTACCAGTTCTGATGGTCCGGTACGATTTTTGTTATGATTGAAATATGAGGTCTCAATACTCCCCTGCCCCGTAAATCGGCAAGCTGCCAGGAAGAAAGCTCCAGTACAACAGGAGTATCTGTATTAACATCATCAAAGAAAGAAAGCGGACTTACAGTGATGTTTCCGCCCAAAAAACAGTCATAGCCGGCCTGTTTTAATCCATAATAAATTGAACTTACAGTTGATGATTTGCCTTTACTGCCGGTAACCGCAATAATCGGGGCTTTTGTAAACCGCAAAAAAATGCTCAAATCGGTTTCTATAGCCTTTGCAGCGGCTAAAAACTCGTTTCCTTCATAATTTACGCCCGGATTCTTAATAACACAGTCGGCATTTTCAAAATCTTCTATTTTGTGTTCGCCTAAACGGTAAGTCAGGTGGGATTTGTCCAAAGCTGCATCATTTTCAAGGGAATCAATTGTCGGCTGGAGTTTTTCCTGCGGTTTCATATCAGTAACAGTGACATACGCACCCTTTTTTAAGAAAAACCGTACCGCAGCTTCACCACCGCCATTCAAACCAAGCCCCATAACAGTAACATGCTTTCCTTTAATGTCTTCCACAGACTTAAATGCACAGGTATTCGGATAAACGTGAGCCATAAATCACCTCCTGATTAAACGTGTCCTTGTCGTACTTGATACGACAAACTCAAAAAAAAAGCCTCCCTGAAAAGCAAGGAGGCACTGCCGGGAACCAGAATCGAACTGGCACGTCGATCACTCGACACAGGATTTTAAGTCCTGGGCGTCTACCAATTCCGCCATCCCGGCAACTGAATACATATTATATTATTTGTGGGATTTTTTCAACTCCATTATTTTTTAATTGTAAAAACTCCTTCTCTATTGTAAAATAAAACATTATGGTTAAAGTAGAAGCAAATAATACAAACAATTTAACTTACGATATTCCAAAAGAACTTCTTGTTGGAAAAAGGCATTTAACTCAGGAAGAAATCACAATTCTTGAGCATAATTTGAATCATAACGAAGACGAAACCTGGAATAATTTCTATGTTTCCGATGAAAAAGGCGGCTTCGACCCGAATCTTATTCATCTTTCTTTCTTTTCGGGCTTTATAATCCTTGGAAAACTCACAAATGTAACATTATCATATAACGACCTTCATCTTACCTGCGGTATTCGCCGTTCCAGAATAAGCAACCTTGTTACCGGTGATGATGTTGTTATCAGAAACGTATTCTATATGGATAACTACCGTCTTGGAAATCACGTTATTCTGTTCAATATTCAGGAAATCTGCTGTACAAACCACTCTAAGTTTGGTAACGGTATCCTTAAAAAGGGCGAACCAGAAGAGCACCGAATCTGGCTTGGAATTGCAAACGAAAACGATGGTCGTGCTGTTCTTCCTTTTGAAAGTATGATTCCAGCAGATGCTTACCTCTGGTCTCATTACCGCGATGACAGCGCACTTCTTGACCGTTTTGTAGACCTTACTGAATACGGCAACACAAAAGAACTCAACACTTATGGTTTTATTGATGATGATGCAGTTGTAAAAAACTCAAACATTATCAAAGACACCAAAATTGGTAAGGCAGCTTACATTAAGGGTGCCTTCAAGCTTAAAAACATTACCGTTCTTTCATCAGAAGAAGAAGTTTCACAGATTGGTGAAGGCGTAGAAATGGTAAACGGTATTCTTGGTTACGGCAGCCGCGTATTCTATCAGGCAATTGCAGTTCGCTTTGTTATCGGAAGAAACTGCCAGATTAAATATGGTGCAAGACTGCTCAACTCTGTTCTTGGCGATAACTCAACTATTTCCTGCTGCGAAGTTTTGAACAACCTCATCTTCCCTTTCCACGAGCAGCATCATAACTCATCATTCTTGATTGCTACTACAATTATGGGTCAGTCAAACATTGCTTCTGGTGCAACAATCGGAAGTAACCATAACTCTCGAAGCCCCGACGGTGAGATTTTTGCAAAACGCGGCTTCTGGCCTGGTCTCTGCAGTGACTTTAAGCACAATTCACGCTTTGCTTCATTTGCACTTCTTTCAAAAGGAAGCTATCAGCACGAGCTTGATATTCTTTATCCTTTCTCTCTTGTTTCACCTTCCACAAATGGAGAAGAAGCAATTACTATTATTCCAGCCTGGTGGTTTATGTATGATATGTTTGCCATCACCAGAAATAACGGTAAGTTCAAAAAGAGAGATAAACGTAAGACAAAGGTTCAGTACATAGAAACAGACCCTCTTGCACCAGATACAATGCAGGAAATTATGACAGCACTCGACCGAATCATTCATTTTACAGCCGGCTACCTGTTGCAGATTAACGATGAATGCATGGAAGGCACAGAAACCAGAGAAGAAGTTTATAAAAGAGCTAAGGACTTTCTCCATCAGAATCCTGATGCAGACTTTACATATTTTGATGCTGTCTGCCAGAAAAAGTATGGTGCAATTGTTGCAAAACCTGTAAAAGCCTATAAAACTTACAGAAAAATTGTAAAATACTATGCTACAAGAACTCTTATGGATTTCTGTAAAGAACTTAACGTAAATAAACTTACTCTGGAACTTGTTAACAAAATCCGTGAGTATCCTCTTTATACAGAATGGGAAAATGTTGGTGGTCAGATTATTCCTAGCGAAAAGATTCAGGAATTATTCGGCTTAATCAAAGCAAAGAAGATAAACAACTGGGAAGAAGTTCACGCCTTCTACAAGGATTGCGAAAACGCTTACAAAGAGCATAAAGTTCGCCATGCACTTTATCTTCTTGAATTGCTTTATTCTTGTCCTATTGAAAAATTCTCTACAGACTTGTACAGAAACATTACCGACGATGTTTCAATCTGCGCAACCGATATTTACACCTCATCTTTGCAGTCTCGCAAAAAGGATTATTCGGACTATTACCGCAATATGACTTACAGAAACAAAGAAGAAATGGAAGCTGTAATTGGACCTCTCAGCGAAAATGAATTCCTTAAACAGTTGAAAAAGGATACATCTGTATTCATCAACGATATTAAGGTTATTTTTGAAGGTCTGATAAAGTAGCTTTTTATGCAGGTAACAGGAAAATACAGACAGTTCACAGGTGTTCAGCTTGATAACAGGACCTGGCCTTCCAAGAGAATTGAGAAGGCTCCTGTCTGGTGTTCTGTTGACCTGCGCGATGGAAATCAGGCTCTTGTAAACCCTATGGGCATTGAACAGAAGCTTGAGTTCTTTGATTTACTTGTTAAGCTTGGTTTTAAGGAAATTGAAGTAGGTTTTCCATCCTCAAATGATACAGAATATGATTTTGTACGCAGACTGATTAACGAAAACCGTGTTCCAGATGATGTAACGCTTCAGGTTCTCAGCCAGGCACGCGAAAGCCTTATAATCAAAACACTAGATTCCCTAAAAGGTGCAAAAAAAGTTATTTTCCATCTTTACAATGCAACTTCTCCTGCCCAGCGAAAATACAATTTTAATAAATCAAAAGAAGAAATAATTCATCTTGCTGTAAATGGCGTCAAATGCCTGAAAAAACATCTTAACAGGCTGCCCGAAGCTGACATTCGGCTTGAATATTCACCGGAAAACTTTAATCAGACAGAAGCTGATTACGCTCTGGAGATTTGTCAGGCGGTAATGGAGGAATGGGGTGCAAGTCCTGAAAACAAAGTCATTCTTAATCTTCCTGCAACCGTTGAATGTGCGCTGCCTAACCAGTTTGCCGACCAGATTGAATATTTTTGCAACAATATAAAAAACCGCAAAGCCTGTATTATTTCGCTTCATAATCATAATGACAGGGGCGAAGGTGTTGCTCAATGCGAAATGGGCCTGCTTGCAGGTGCGGAACGTGTTGAAGGCTGTCTTTTTGGTAACGGTGAGCGAACCGGAAACCTTGATATTGTAACCGTAGCTTTGAACATGTTTACTCAGGGTGTAGACCCTCAGCTTGAGTTTTCTGATTTGAACTCTGTCTCCGCTGATTTTGAACGTTTGACCGGAATGCCTGTTTACCAGCGAAGTCCTTATGCCGGAGAACTTGTTTTTACGGCTTTCAGTGGTTCTCATCAAGATGCTATTCGGAAAGGAATGGCTGCAAGAAAAAAAATGCCTGCGGATAGTGTCTGGGATGTTCCATACCTTCCAATTGATCCGCACGATGTTGGCCGCGAATACGAAGGTATTATAAGAATCAACAGCCAGAGCGGAAAAGGTGGTGCAGCTTATATTCTGGAAAGCAACTTTGGAATTATTGCGCCAAAGGGTATGCATCCTGTTATTGGTGCCGTAGTAAAAGCAAAAGCCGACAGATTACAGCGCGAGCTTACTCCACAGGAAGTGTACGACCTGTTTGCAGAAAAATGGCTGCGCACAAAATCGCCGCTTAATGTACTTAACGTTTCAGAGCATCATAACGAAGGTGAACGGGGAACAGATACTCCGGACCAGGTACTCGGCATGGCAACAATAGCATACAATGGCGAAGAATACTCCATTGCAGCTACCGGTAACGGACCTTTGGATGCCTTTGTTTCAGCTTTAAGGCAAACACCGGTACCTGCATTTAATGTTACATACTTCAACGAACACTCCATTGGCGAAGGTTCCAACACAAAGGCTATGGCTTATGTTCAACTTACCATGGAAGATGGAACAGAGCTTTGGGGAGCCGGAACAAGTTCTAACATTGGCCGAGCCGGTATTGCAGCGGTAGTTTCGGCACTTAATTTTAAGGAATAGATATTCGGGGTAAGCCCGAACATGACACAACTTTATCTACAAAAACATCATTCTGCTCGGTAGGAACTGAATCTACAATCTGGCATGAAAAGCAGACACCTATTGTATATACTTTCTTCCCGGCAGCATTACACTCTGCCATCAACTGTTTCAAAAATACATCGTAGAAGCCTTTTCCCCGGCCAAGTCTTGCACCATTTTCTGTAAACGCCCTGCCCGGTACAAGCACAAGTACACTATCAAAATCATCACAAGAACAAAACTGTTTTCCACTTGTTTTAGGCTCATTTATTCCGTAATACCCGGCTTCCACCTGTGCATTCAATTCAACTTCATCATCAAGATAATAAAAATGCATTTGATTTTGTACTTCAACACGCGGTATGGCAACCTTTTTTCCTTCCGTCATTGCAGCGTTTATTACCGGCAAAACGTCTACCTCATCCGGCAAAGGCATATAAGCCAGAACAAGAGAAGCCTCTTTGTACCAGTTTTCCGCAAGGATTTTATTACAAATACCCGCAGATTCGCTGGCAAACTCCTGTTTGTTTTCGGCAAGCTTCGCTTTTATATATTTCCGCAGTTCATTCTTTGTCATATCAGTGATTATAACATTAAAACTAAGTTTACAACTACAAAAAAAATAGAGGCCTTCGCTATTGACATTATTTTCGATTTTCTATATTATAATATTCACGCTATCAAATGCGTGTGGTTCCTTAGCTCAGCCGGTAGAGCATCGGACTGTTAATCCGAGTGTCGCTGGTTCAAGCCCAGCAGGAGCCGCTAAAGCCTTCTCTTTTGAGAAGGCTTTTTTATTTTAAAACCCATAAAAATCCTCTTTATAAAAAAAGGCTGCCTGGTATGAAGCATTATTACTTCCCGGGCAGCCTTTCATCAAAACCTTATCAGAAAAATCCAACAAGGTACAAGATTATTTATTATTTTACAAGGATGAACTCAACTCGTCGGTTCTTCCAGTTGTTGTCGGCATCCTTAGGATCGGCTACAGGTTTTGTACCACCCATACCTTCTGTTGTGATATTGCCTGCGCTTACACCCTTCTTTACAAGGTAAGCCTTAATAGCATCTGCACGTTCCTTATAAAGAGGTCCAA
>JAEEGI010000768.1_pt1 | contig 86762 bp, 76 predicted proteins | sample 8958751 | NCBI WGS metagenome assembly JAEEGI01 (sample SAMN16246545, study PRJNA631951) | gut metagenome | biome: gut microbiome; feature: rumen; material: KS-attached | host: Bos | place: Iran: Karaj | collected 2018-10 | reverse complement strand
ATAATATAAATAATATATAATATTATTACTATCTTATTACTACCTTTAGAGCCTGACTACCCCCTCGGAATAGTCGGAAGGTGCTTAATGTCACAAAGTCACATGTCACAACGTCACAAAATCGAAAAAAACTACAGAGTATAGAAAGACATTGTTGATTCTTTGAGAATCAGCCTGTTAAGAAAAATACTAATACAGTGGAAAGTGTTGAGAACAGTCTATTTCAACTCGCTGATGATTTTTTCAATGGTCTGAGGAAAATACTTTTGCTCCAGCACATGCTCTTTGGCGGCAATGTCATCGGGAGTGTCCTCAGGAGACAGAGGCGATCTGAATTGTGCGATGATCTCACCTCCATCGCAAATGCGACTTACCCAGTGGACGGTCATTCCTGTTTCCTTTTCACCAGCGGCCTTTACAGCCTCGTGAACATGCATGCCGTACATGCCCTTTCCACCGTATTTGGGAAGAAGAGCCGGATGGATGTTTATCATGCGATGGTCGTAGGCATCGATGAGAAAACCTGGGGCCATGAGCAAGAAACCGGCGAGTACAATAAAGTCAATCTCGTATTCGTGCATCAATGCCATGAGCTTGTCCTCTTGGTTGAACTCAGTCTTGTTCATGACGACGGTGGGCACATTATATTTCTTGGCGCGTACTAGTGCGTAGGCATCGGCACGGTTGCTTAATACGAGTGCGATACACACTTTGGGATTGTTGGCAAAATGGCGGATGATGTTCTCACAGTTGGTTCCGCTGCCTGAAACAAAGATTGCAATATTCATTTTAGTTCATAGGTTAAGGTTCATAGTTACATGTCATCATCGTCGAACATGTCATCATCGTCAAAACCGAAGAGGGCAGGATCGACAAACGAGTCGATGGCACGACGGTCTTTCTTGGTGGGACGCCCGGTACCACGTGCCCGGTTGACGAATCCGCTAATGCGGCTCATCTCGAGCAACTCGTATTGTTTCGGGTCGGTAACATTCTCATAGATTTCAGGGACAAGCTTGGCACCCACGCGCTGCTCGATGCATTTCAGAACACGGAAAGAGTAGGTGACAGGCGGCTTCTTCACATCGACTACTTCACCGACCTTGAGTGGTCGGCTTGGCTTGACGTTCATACCGCCAATGGATACGCGTCCGTTCTTACAGGCGTCGGCGGCAATGGACCTCGTCTTAAAAATGCGCGATGCCCACAACCATTTGTCTATGCGTGCGATGTCTGCCATGATGAGAGTTTAATTCAAGCGTAAAGATTCAAGTTTCAAACTTTCGAAGTAACTCCTTTGACTTCCTGAACAGGGAGATTTGTGGAGAGTTGCGAATGTCAAGTTTCAGTCTTTTTTCCTTTCCCCAACTTGTTATATTGGTTCATGGTGATGTCAATGCCAGCCAAGACAAAGCTTTTTATAATTTCCACACTCAAATCGATGCTGGGTTGCAAGATTTTCAACTCCTCGTCGTTATATTTTCCCAGCACCCAGTTTACTTGCATACCATGTGGAAAATCGTTGCCGATTCCCATACGGAGCCGGGCATAGTCTTGACCGATGAGTTGCTGGATATGTCCAAGTCCGTTGTGGCCTCCGTTGCTGCCGCTGGCTTTTAGTCTGAACTGTCCGAGCGGTAGTGCCACTTCGTCAGAGATGACGAGCAAGCGGCTCTGGTCGATGTTCTCTTTGTTAAGCCAATAGCGCACGGCATTGCCACTCAGGTTCATATAGGTAGTTGGTTTCAGCAGAAACACTTTCCTCCCTTTCAAGGACGTCTCAGCTATAAATCCGTAGCGTTTGTCCTCAAAAACAATATTGGACGCCTTCGCGAAGGCGTCCAATACCATGAATCCTGTGTTGTGGCGGGTCATCTCGTATTCGCTTCCGGGATTTCCCAGGCCAACAATCAAGTACTTGTCCATCCGGTTTATGCCTCCTCAGCAGCCTGAGCAGCAGCGTTAGACTTACGTGTAGCCTTGATAGAGCAAACAACAACTTCCTTGCTGGTAGCCATCTCAAGACCCTCGAAGTTCAACTCGCCAACCTTAATGCTCTTACCGATAGTCAGGTTGGTAACGTCGATGTCGAGAACTTCAGGAATCTGCTTGTAAGGAGCTTTAACGTTAACCTTACGAACAGAAAGGTTCATACGGCCACCATCGCGTACACCTTGTGCCAGACCATTCAGCTTCACGGGAATACCAATCACGATGGGTTTCTCCTCGTTCACCTCGTAGAAGTCGATGTGCATCAGAGCGTCGGTTGTGGGGTGGAACTGCAACTCTTTCATAATAGCTGTGTGCTCCTCACCGTCGATGTTCAGACGAACAACGTATACGTGCGGTGTGTAAACCACCTTGCGGAGGTCGGTCATAGGAACAACAAAAGCCATTGCCTTAGGGAGACCTTTCTCGTCTTTCTCCTCACCATAAAGGTTGCAGGGAACGAGACCTTCTTTTCTTACAAGTTTAGAAGCCTTCTTGCCAAGGTCGCTTCTTTTGTGACCTGATACATTAATCTCTTTCATAATGTGTTACTCTAAATTAAGTTTTTTAATGAATAAAATGCGCTTAATTCGCCATCACACGAGAACGGTTATTCTTCGATGTGCTCAAAAAAGCGGTGCAAAGGTATTACTTTTTCTTGAAACCTGCAAGGTTTACAAAAAAAAATGGTAAAAAAACATGCAGTTTCTTGCAAATCAGATGAAATTAGAGTATCTTTGCATCCGTATTCAATATAGAATTGGTAACGAATAGCATATACATTTGGAGAAATGATAAACAGAGAATTGATTCGTATCAAGGTCGTTCAGTTAACCTACGCATACTATCAAAACGGCAACAAGAACATGGACAATGCAGAGAAAGAGCTGGTGTTCAGCCTTTCAAAGGCATATGATTTGTATAACACGTTATTGGCGCTTATTGTGGCTATTACGAAAGAGGCGCGCCGTCATGTGGAAATTGCCGAGCAGAGGGCCAGGCGTGAGGGAACTGCGATGCCTTCGCAGAAGTTTTCCTATAATAAGTTTGCCATCCAATTGGAGGAAAACAAACAACTGAACGAGTTTATTGGTAATCAGAAACAAGTTTGGGAGAATGATGTAGAGTTTGTGCGTAAACTTTATTCACAGATTGAGCAGAGTCAGATTTTTCAGGAGTATATGGCGTCTGACGACGACAGCTATGAGGCTGACCGCGAGTTGTGGCGCAAACTTTATAAAGCTCTTATTCAGGATAACGATGAAATTGCCGCTTTGTTGGAAGAGAAAAGCTTGTATTGGAATGATGACAAGGAGATTGTGGACACATTCGTCATCAAGACCATCAAGCGCTTCGATCCCAAAAACGGCAAGAATCAGGAACTGCTTCCTGAGTATAAAGATATTGAGGACAAGGATTTTGCCCGCAAGTTGTTCCGCTCTACAATACTTAATGCAGACCAATATCAGCGCTTTATGAGCGATGCAAGCCGCAATTGGGATTTCTCCCGTTTGGCTTATATGGACGTGGTGATTATGCAGATTGCATTGGCGGAGATGCTGACCTTTCCCAATATCCCCATTAGTGTGACCATCAATGAATATGTGGAGCTGGCAAAGGTATACAGTACTCCCAAGAGCGGAGCTTACATCAATGGAATGCTCGACTCTATTGCCCGCCACTTAGTGAGAACAGGCAGGCTGATGAAGAGTATCGACCAAATACGTCCGAAGAGACCTGAGTTCATACAGGATGACGAGCCAAATGCCGAACAGTGAAATTAGAAAAAACAAAATAATCAATCATCAACAACAAGTTAAATTATGACTACATCGATCTTTTTGGCTGCACAAGCGCAGCAGCAGGGCAGTGCAATGCCGATGCTTCTGATGATGTTGGCAATTTTTGCCATCATGTGGTTCTTTATGATTCGTCCGCAACAGAAGAAGCAGAAGGAAATCCGCAACTTCCAGAACTCACTTCAGGAAGGTGCCAAAGTGGTAACCGGTGGTGGCGTTTACGGCACGGTAAAACATATTGATCTGGCAACTAATATTATTGAGCTTGAGATTGCCAGAGGTGTGGTAATCCGTGTTGACCGCAACTATGTCTTTGCGGATGTGACCGCTACAAATACCCCTGTAAAATAAGTGCGCGCAATGAGTGAGTCTCGTTTGACACATTTGTTCAGACTTGTCAGGAACTTCTTTTTCAGTTCAATCAACAAGGAGTTTCTGATTTTTTTGTTCTTCCTCTTTCTGAGTGGAACATTCTGGCTGGTCTTGTCGCTAAACGAGACTTACGAACGCGAGATCAAGGTGCCCGTCAGGCTGGTTGGTGTTCCTAAAAATGTGGTGATCACCAGCGACAGTGAGGATACAATCCGCGTCACGGTGCGTGACAAGGGCTATGCACTGGTGACGTATATGTTTGGCGACGTAGTCCGTCCGCTTGAAATAAACTTCAAGAATTATGCCAAGACAGAAGGTCGTGGTTTGTTTCCTGCTGCTGACATGAAGAAACAGCTGGAGCAAAGGTTTTATAGCGGATCGAAAGTGATAGCCGTGAAGCCTGAGAAGATAGAGTTTTATTTTAACTACGGTCTGAACAAGCGTGTGCCTGTAAAGTTTTTGGGCAAGATTACTCCAGGTGAAAGCTACTACATAGCAAAGACCAAGTTCTCGCCCGACAGCATAACAATCTATGCAAGTGAGAGTATTCTCGACAGTATTAAATATGTATATACTGAACAGCTCGACATCACAGATGTCACCGATACGCTCACAGAGAATGTGAACATCCGCAAGATGCGTGGTGTGAAGTGCCTGCCATCGGTAGTAGATATAAGCATCTATCCCGATGTGCTGACAGAGGAGAGCATAGAGGTACCCATTACTCCGATCAACGTGCCTGCGGACAAGGTGCTGCGCACGTTCCCCTCGCGCGTTAAAGTGTCGTTTGTCACAGGTGCCAGCCTCTTCCGCTCCATTCATCCAGAAAACTTCAGTGTGGTAGTTGACTACAACGATGTGGCGGACCATCCTTCCGACAAGTGTAATATTTATTTGCGTGCCACACCGCACGGAGTCACCAAGGCTACAACTCAGCTGAAGCAGGTGGACTATCTGATTGAGCAGCAATGAGAATAGCTATTACAGGTGGTATTGGCAGTGGCAAAAGCTATGTGTGCCGAAGGCTGAATGCCCGCGGCATAGAAGTCTACGACTGCGATGATGCAGCCAAGAGGCTGATGCGCAATTCCAATCAGATTCGCGAAGGGCTGATCAGGCTGGTTGGCGAGAAGGTTTACGATGGTGAAGAACTGTGCAAACCTGTGCTGGCTCAGTTTCTTTTGCTGTCGGAGCAGAATAAGCAAGCTGTCAATGCCGTGGTGCATCCCGCAGTTGCGGCCGACTATCTGGCATCGGGCAAGGAATGGATGGAGAGCGCCATCCTTTTCGACAGTGGTTTCGACCGTCGCATCAAGTTCGACTATGTGGTTTGTGTGACAGCTCCTTTGGAGGTTCGGATAAGCCGGGTGATGGCGCGCGACGGTATCACACGCGAGAAAACCCTCGAATGGATTGGCCGCCAGCTGCCACAAGAAGAAGTGCTCAGGCATTGCCAGTTTGAGATCGTCAATGACGGACAACAGGATATAGACAAGCAGATTGACAAAATATTTAACATCATTAATAACAATAAAACGAAAATGGTACAGACAATTCTCTCAATTGCCGGGAAACCGGGACTTTACAAACTCGTTTCAAGAGGTAAGATGAATTTAATCGTCGAGGCTCTCGACGAAACACATAAGCGCATGCCCGCCTTTGCCACCGACCGTGTGACAAGTCTTGCTGACATTGCCATGTTTACTGAGACAGAGGATATTCCTTTGATGAAAGTACTTGCAAATATCCGCGACAAGGAAGAGGGCAAGGAGTGCTCAATTAATTTCAAGAAGTGTAGCAGCAAGGAGTTGCGCGAGTATTTCGGCGAGATACTGCCCGATTTCGACCGCGACCGCGTGCACGACAGCGACATTAAGAAACTCTTCTCTTGGTACAACATCCTGGTGAAGGCAGGTATTACCGATTTTGAGGAGGCACTTGCTCCGACAGAAGGTGAAAATGTTGACAGCCGTAAAGAGCAGTAATTTTTTCCTCGAGTAGCCTTCTACGGTTGTAGAGAGGCCTTCTGCGACAGTAGAGCAGCCTTCTGCGCACGTGGAGAGTTACTCTATGAGACAAATAGCCAGGGAATAGCCATACATGTGGCATTCCCTGGCATATTATTTAATGGGATGTTCTGTTTGATGATTTAGTACTTGACGTCTCAAAGCCTTATTTCAGATTCATAGAAGTCCTTGTCATATAGCTTTAGCCAATGAATGGTCTGATGAGGAACCAGACGATAGGAACAAGCAAAGCGGGTAAGAGATTCAGCACTTTACAGTCTTTCAGGTTGAGCAGCGACAGTCCCGAGCCGGTAATCATCAGGCCGCCGACAATCAGCAACTCCGCCATAAGCGCCTCGCTGATTGCCGTGCTCGAAATCTGGGCAATCATGTAGAACATTCCCTGCCAGCAAAACAACACGGGAGCAGCCAGAATCATTCCTATTCCGTAGGTTGAGGCGAATATCGTAGAAGTGACGAAGTCGAGTGTCGCATTGGTGAAGAGAAAAGTATGGTCGCCTTTCAGCGCGCTGATAACAGGACCGAGCATCGAGAGCGGCCCGATGCAGTAGAGCAGGGTAGCTGTTGCCAGACCGTCAGCCAGCGAACCTCTATGTCTTTCTTTGTTGTCGGTAGTCTGTTTCTTTTGCTTGCGATCTACCAAACGGTGGAATCGTCCGTTGATGTCCAGTCTGGTTCCGATGATACCGCCTAAGGCAAGCGATATGATGAACAATACCGGATACTCGCTTTTCGGGAAATTGGTAATGGTCGCGTTCAGGCCAATGGCCAGACTGGCCAGCCCCAGTCCGTCGTAAAGAGTAACCTTGTATTTCTCTTTGATGCCTCTATGGAGCAGAGTACCGGCAATGGTTCCAACAATAATAGTTGTTGTGTTGACTATAGTTCCAATCATAATTCAAACTTAATTCGTGCAAAAATAGTATTTTTCCTCAGAATATAGGCAGATTGTGGAAGAAAAATCGTAATTTTGCACACCAAATTACAGAAATCAATAAGAAAAGAAATATGGGAAAAGTAATATTGACAGGCGACCGCCCAACAGGTAAGCTCCATCTGGGCCATTACGTTGGCTCGCTCCGCCGCCGTGTGGAACTGCAGAACGCAGGCGACTACGACCGCATGTTTGTGTTTATGGCCGACGTTCAGGCGCTGACAGACAATGCTGAAAACCCTGAGAAAATCCGACAGAATATTATTAATGTGGCACTCGACTATTTGGCAGCCGGTCTGGACCCAGAGCGTTGCGTGCTCTTCATTCAGAGCATGATACCCGAACTGGCCGAGCTGACTACCTACCTGATGAATCTTATCACCGTGAGCCGCGTGCAGCGCAACCCCACCGTGAAGACGGAAATCAAGATGCGCAACTTCGAGGCTAATATTCCGTTGGGCTTTTTCTGCTACCCTGTCAGCCAGGCTGCCGACATTACGCTCTTCAAGGCTACCACCGTGCCTGCAGGCGAAGACCAGGAGCCGATGCTGGAGGTGACGCGCGAGCTTGTGCGCCGCTTCAACAGCACCTATGCCGAAGTGCTTGTCGAGCCGAACATCATGCTGCCGGAGAATCAGACGGCACGTCGCCTGCCTGGAACAGACGGTAAGGAGAAAATGTCAAAATCGCTCGGTAACTGTATTTATCTGAGTGATTCTGCTGACGAGGTTTGGCAGAAAGTACGCTCCATGTACACCGATCCTACTCATGTCAATTTGAATGACCCCGGTCATGTGGAGGGAAATGCTGTGTTCACTTATCTTGATGCTTTTTCAACAGATGCTGATTTTGCCGAATTCTGGCCTGACTATCAGAATCTCGACGAGTTGAAAGAGCACTATCAGCGTGGTGGCTTGGGCGATATGAAGTGCAAGAAGTTCCTGAATCAGGTGCTCAACAGAATCCTTGAGCCTATGCGTGAGCGTCGTCACGAGTTCGAGCAGGACATTCCGGAAATCTATAATATTTTGCGCAAGGGTACAGAGCAAGCCCGCGAGGTGGCAGTCCAGACCATGAGTGAGGTGCGTCACGCTATGCGTATTGACTATTTTGACGACAAGGAACTGATTCAGCAACAGAGTGAGTTCTTCAAAAACAAATAAATCCTATTGTAAATAAGGTTAAAAAGAAAGAAGGGACACGCATGTTCCTTCTTTTTTCTTGTTATCGGAACGAATCGATACGTCTGTTCCTTTAAGAATTAAAGCTGCTTTATCCTTTTGTTATATTTCGAACTGATAACCCAGCGTGAAGGTTAACACACTGTTCCGGGTTTTGTCGAGATGCTTTGATATGTTTGTCAGTCCAAAATGATATCTCAAATCGAGCACAAATCCCATATACTCGTACGAAGCTCCAATGGGAATGGAGAAGTCGATATTACGATAGGCGTCGGTGCATTTCTGCGATATTTCTTCGGTTTTTTGTACTACAAACATATTTTCGCTGTCGATAATACCCTCAGTCATGCGGCCATTGGTTTTTGCTTGAAGCAGGTAACCCATTTCCACGCCAGCCTTGATGGCTAAACCGTCTGCCACATAGAGATTTGCCATTATCGGTATTTGCAGATAATGCATGGTTGTTTTCTGTTTCTCGGCATTCCAGAAGGTTTTGGCTTCTGTGTCTTCTGTTCCGAAATCAGGATACTTGAATCCTTGATTGGCATAAAACAATCCCACTGACAGACTGAGGGGATTACTCAGGAAACGCTCTCCCTCAACACCGGCTGTAAATCCTGCCTTTGGCCTGGAGTCAACGGGCTTACTATCCGTCGCGTAATAAAGGCTGTTATTGGTATGGTTTGAAATCGCAAAACCAATACGTGGGTAAATAAACGTGTCACCTTTTTGGTACTGTGCCATTCCGCAGAGCGTGAAGGCAAGCAATATGAGAGTAGTATAAAGCCGTTTCATGTCTTTTGTCTTTTTAGTTGAAACGTTACGCAAACAGTTTTATTGTATGAGTGCACGGTAAAACTCAGCCTTACGTTCCAACTTCATGGGATAGGCGCGTGAGCTGCTGGGCATGCGGTAGAGCCGCATGGTTCTTGTCTCAAAAGTGAATTCAACGAAACCACCTACTTTGGGTTGTTTGGTAATGCTAAAAAGCTCAGATAAAAGGTCTGTGGCCTTTTGCCCTGTTGTTACAACAGCCTTACAATCAGGTAATTGACGCAACAATGCGGCCACATCTGTCTGTTCCACAACTTGCAAGTCTTTGTCGCTGGCTGTATTGGTAGTACGGATTACGGCAGTAGCCGTATCATAGAGAGCAATACCTTCTTGCTCGAGAAACCTTATAATATGTTCGCGGCGGAAGCATTTGTTCTCCTCATCCACGAAATAGTTCTTGTCGTTAAAGCTTATCAGTCCCCAAATTCTCCACATGTCGTTGATGTAATTCGGATAGAAAAAATCCATGCACCACCGTTTGCGGGATGGAGGGAAACTTCCCAGCATGAGTATTCGTGCATGAGCAGGAAGAAAAGGTTTGAGCGGATGGTGTTCTATCGATGGAGCCATATGGTTTCGTCCGTTTGTTCTGCTTGCAAAGGTACAAATAAAATGATAATTGACGATTGAAAACAGACAATTTTTCGTATATTTGCACCGAGCTTATTTATCAAAGAAAAAACAACTATGATGTCATTTTCTGTTCTACTGGTCAGCATCTTTACTATTGTCGAATTGAATTGCGAGAATCTGTTCGACTATCAGCACGACTCGCTGAAAAACGACTATGAGTATCTGCCTGATGCCCTAAGGCATTGGGACAGTTGGAAATACTGGAAAAAGCTGAACAGTATAGGACAGGAGATTATCTCTTGTGGTGAGCAGGAGGATGGTTGGCAAGTGCCTGATTTGGTAGCGCTATGCGAGGTTGAGAACGACTCTGTTCTTCACAGTTTGACAAAGAGGTCGCTTTTGCGAAAAGCCCGTTATGAGTATGTGATGACTGATTCGCCTGATGAGCGAGGTGTCGACGTCGCCCTTTTGTACTCTCCTTTCTCGTTTGCGTTGCTGAATCATCATTCATTGCGCATCAATCCTGTGGGAGACCGTGGCCCTACTCGTGATATTCTATATGCATCAGGCCAAATCATAACCGGTGACACCCTTCATGTGTTTGTTGTTCATGCTCCCAGCCGTTATGGTGGAGAACGTTCTTCACGGCCTTATCGTCTGGCGGTAGCTGAAAGGTTATGTGCTGCCGTAGACTCTATTCGTCATTTTTCTCCTCATGCGAAGATAGTTATGGCGGGCGATTTTAATGATTATTCTAATAATGCATCTATTGAACGGATTGAGAATCATGGGATGACCGATATTTCAAGAGATGCCAAAGGAACACACGGAGCTAAGGGTACATACCGTTATCAAGGCGAGTGGGGGAGCCTTGACCATATATTAGTCAGTCAGTCAATGGCAGCATGGCTTTTAGATTGCCGCATCAACGACCAGCCTTTTTTGTTAGAGGATGATGAAAAATATGGCGGCGTACAACCCAAGCGCAACTATAAGGGTTTCAAATACAATTACGGCTATAGCGACCATTTGCCGCTCATAGCGAGATTCAGGTTTGATTTCAGAACTCATAGCCAAGAGTGAGATTAAAAGTGTAGTTTTTGGGATGACCGTGAGCGCCCAAGGTGAGTATTTCCAATAGCGCATCATCGAGCGTTGAGTTTGTGAAGCTATTGTGACAGAAGGGACGTAGTCCGAAACTCATCTCCCCACCGACGAGGAGGTGTTTGATTTGTAATTCCAGTCCAGCGGTTAGTCCAAGGTCTAGTCGTTCGTATTTGGGGAAAGTCATGAGGTTGTTATGTGTATTATAAGCTATACAGTTCATCTTACAAGCTTCCGCAAAATGATTCTCGCGGAACGTCTCTTTGTGGTCGGTATTAATGATCTCCATCGTTGTCTTACCGTTCAATCCCCATGCAGCATAGCCTCCCCCTTTAACAATCAGTGTGATATCGTTTTTCAAGTCAACCTTGAAGGCCATCATAACAGGAAGTTCTAAATAGTTGAGTTTTTGCATATAATCAGATTCCATAATCTGTTCGCTGCCATAATAGCCTTTAAAGTTGGCCCCTTTTGAGGCAAAGTAGAACGCTGGCTGTAACGAGAAATGCTGCAACAATGGAATGTCCAAACCTGCACCCATTTTATAAGAAAACCTGTTATCCGTGTTAGTTCCACTATATCCAGCAACCCCGATACCTGCTCTTATGCTTGTCTTCACCTGACCTAAGGCTGTCGACAGAATGAGGAAGACCATGCTGAATGCGAGAAAAATAGTTTTTATTCTTACCATGATTGTTTCGTCTTTACTTTTGAAACAATAGAGTTCTGAAAACCTTGCATCGAAAAAGGAATTTTTTATTCTTTTTTCAATAAAGGTCGTTTATGAATCTTTCTATTATACCGGTATTCGAATCAATTGCAATTCAATTAATCGCTAATTAAGTGAATTGATGACAAGATAATCATTTGGGCTTTTTCGAGAAAGAGAACAGACCCTTAACAAAGATTTGAGAGTACTCGTTGGACTTGTTTCAAGTACCATTAGGCATGTTTTGTGGTTTATCTGGCTATGTTTTACGGTACAATCAGCTATTGTTTAGGGTACCATCAGGCACAAAATTGCAGACTATCACTGGAGTGAAAGGATCCTATCACTCCAGCGATAGCTTTCTCTCACTCCAGTGATAGGATCCTTTCACTCCAGTGATAGAATTAGAAAAGTGTTAATCAGCGCTTTTGAAAACCTTCTACCAAGATGGAAATGGTGAAGGATTTCCTTTTGCAAAGATACAAAAAGTTGAGCGCAAAACAAAAGAAAAACTCGTTTTAATTTTACTATCAGCGGTCATACGATGCCAATTGAATATAGTTACCCCATTATATATAAAATGTAGTCACTCGGAAACGACTACGGTGAGATGGGCCACCATAGTGTAAAAGCAAAGACAATAAAGATAGCAAACGTGTGGCAAGAAGATCTAGCCAACGCTATAAGTGTGTACACTGGAACCCTTTGCGGAAGGCAGGTAATTGATTCCCCACCAGCACATCTGGAGTAGGACAAAGGCAATGATGAGTATCCAAAGTGAGACTTTTTTGTTGTGCTTGGGCAACTGGCGGTAGTGTACATAAACAAGATATGCCAGCCAAGTGATTGCCGCCCAGGTTTCTTTTGGGTCCCATGACCAGTAGTGCCCCCAAGCTTCCTTAGCCCAAAGTGCGCCGAAGAGCATGCCGATAGTAAGGAACGCCAATCCGACGTACACTAGGTTATCGGTAATGTCGAATTCCTCATCGGCAAAGTCTGTTTTCTTGAAAAAGAGCAGATAGATGGCCATCACTACAGCCGCACCCAACACTGCATAGGCAAACATATAAACGATGACATGCGGCGCAAACCATGGACTTTGCAGGGCAGGCATCAGTGTTTTAGAATGAATCTCGGGCTTGAAGAGGTTGACACAGATGAAAACGACTGCAAGAATTGTCGAAAACGACAGAATCCATTTATACTTCCACCGCAAATACACAATCAGACCGGCCAAAGGCAGGAAGAATGAATACCAAAGACGTGTCTCGCCCATTGTACGAAGAGGAGGACGTTCAAACGAAATCCATATCGAAACGATAAATGCAAAGAAAACCAGAAGACCGGCGACGGTTGTTATATAGGCAATCGCCCTCTTATCCTTCCACGATGCCCATGCTCCTGTTACCCAGAGCAACACCGATGCAATAGCAAAATATATGAATTGTTCCCATGTAATCATAGCTCAAATCTTATCTCTCAACTACTTCTCTTTCCTCCTAAAACAAACAAACATACCGCGCCGCCTAACATCATATAGATACCTGCATATACCAGCGGTAGCCACGGATCACTGACAAGTTCCAATATCGAAATAGTGCTTTTGGCGCCCATATTAGTGTCGTATCCGTACTGGTAAATCTTCCAGCCGTCCACCTCGTAGGGCTTGTTCACATCCACGATGGTCTCGATATTCTTGCCCGTCTTGGTCAGAATCTGAATCTCTGAGGCGAAGCGTTTTGGCGAACCGTCGTCGTAGGTCTCCATAATAAACTTCTTCAGCTCGATGGCTATGGGCATCTCCTTGACGGATCCTTGCTGAGTCAGCGCCCGCCATTCAGGCTCGCCGACAGCAGTAATCATTTTTACCCGTTGCATATCGGCATTACCCAGCGTGGCAGTGGTGAGGGCTATAAAGAGACCCAGGTGGTTCAGTATAAAGGGGATGTCGTGTTTCATTGACCCTCCGCTTCTGAACATTTTTCGTAATCTTCGGTGGATGACAAGCCCAAGGATGACAGTTATATACACATAGATAAGTACGAACGGCCAGAACGACAGCATATTGTTCAGCCAAGTGCCGTTTACCTGCTGTCGCATCAGCCCCATAATAATGGTCATCACCACGGCATACACCATCGCTGGGATGGCAGCCTGATACGTCGACATCCATTGGAAGGCATATACTTTCCTACGCAAGTAGACCATCACTGTTAGCATCACCATAAAACCAGCCAATACAATCCCGTTGACAGGCCATGCAAACGCATCCCAAACCACAGGACCGACACTCATCTCAAGCGCCAGTCCGGCAATGATAAGGCCTCCTCCGATAAGGAATCCTTCTTTCATAGTCCAGGGCTTATTCCACATCATTTATAATCAACTGTTTTTCTGTTTGCAAAGATAAGCAAAAAAACATATTAAAAAAGAGCAGGTCTTGAAAAACCTGCCTTTTCTAATTCTCCTCATTTAGATATCAATCAGTTTGCCATTCTTTTTGGCCTCTTCTATCCATTTAGGCTCAATCTCCTGAAGGAAACGCTGTTTGTTTTCTTTCAATGCCTTCATGTCGAGACCAATAGCAGCTTGGGCCTTAGCCTTGGTAGAGTAGTCGGGGACAGGAATCTCACCCATATGTCCATGTTTGGCGGCAATGCGTGCGATGAGCAGACGAGCCTGTTGGGCGAAGTCTACAGAATGGGAGAGCAGGCGAATTACCTCCTGAGGAGCGTGGAAGGTCGCTCCGTGAGAAGCAATCGCATAGTCCCAGCGCCACTGGCTTTTGCGAAGCAATGCCTGAATAGGAGCCATCTCATTCTCTGTAGCCCCCCTGTCAATGATGAACTTCGCCTCGAAATGAGCACGTGCCAACTCCTGTTCGGCACGATCACGAACCTCATTACATTTCTCCTGACGGTCGTAGACATTCTGACGGAGTACCTCAGCATCCTGACGGTGACAGGTCTGGCAAGTTCGATCGATGTTTGCTAACGGTGACATAATATGGTGGTCGGAGTATTTTACACCACCTTCGCTCTTGTAAGGCATATGACAGTCGGCACACGAAACGCCACGCTGAGCGTGAATACCCTGCTGCGACATCTCCCAACCTGGATGTTGGGCCTTCAACACCTTCGTCTTTGACAGTGGATGGATATAGTCGTAGAACCCAATCTCGTCAAACCATTTTTCTGCGGCCTCACAAGTAAGACCATAATGTTGTGGGAAAACGAGGTAGTTAGCCTTGCCTGGATTCTTGGGGTCATCGGGTTTAATGAAATAGTATTCGACGTGGCACTGTGCACAAACCAATGAGCGCATCTCCTGATGGCTGGACTTCTTCAAATCCTTACCTACACGGGCAAAAGCCTCGTAAATTGCAGGACGTGCAGGACGTAGATCCATCGTGCGTGCATCGTGACAGTCTGAACAACCAATGGTGTTCACCTCTTCAGCACCAAGTTCGCTCCACTTCTTGGCATAGAAATTCGCGGGATCGAAAACAGACTTACTGTCGCTTAGTTCACGCATCATTCGAGGAACATCGGGACCTTTACAAGTCCAGCAGGTGGCTGGCTGCATATCTGCAGCAATAGAGTCTGCACCAATTGTGATACCTGGATTTCCCGTACGCAGGATCTTGCGCATGTCCTCAAGGGCGTGTTTGTGTCCCCGTGGTGTGTTGTAGTGGCGTGAGAAAGCATATCCTGCCCACAGTACAACCATCTCGGGACGGGCCTCGAGCACATCAACTTCCTGCGAGCTGTTGTACTTCGACTTGAAGGTGGTGTCCTCTGTCATTGTCCACGTCTCGTATTCACGCGGATAATCAGCCTTGAATTTCTCGTTTTGGGCGATAATTGAATCTGTGAATTGCGTGCGTTTGTTGTTAAACACACTTGCTACTTCTGCACGGCGCTCCATAAGTGATGAAACGAGTAATCCCAGCAGAAATACGACGACCATTGCTCCTCCGAACAATGTCCATCCTTGCCATTTCTTCAGTTGTTTTGCCATAATATTCTTGTTTTTATTTTTTTCTTTTTGGTCAATGCTATTAAATTGATTATTCTTTCATCAGTTTCTGCAACCACTCGGGAACCGGACTAGAGGGTAGAGGCGTGACACCTTCCGCATTCGGGGTCGATGAGAGTGAATTCATACCTCCATGGGGAACGTTTCGATGACAGTCCCAACAGGCTTTCCCCTCACCGCGCTTCGCTTTCATGAATCCCAAGCGGCCCGTCTTCACAAATTCCTGATTTAACTGTGTGTGGCAACGAATACAATTGTCCATGATGACAGAGGCACTCATGTCTTCAGCCATAATGCTCTGCCGCTCTGAGTTCGTTACGAAATAGGCCACGTGTTTCATTCCGTCCATAGCCTTGAAGCCATATTTCATGGCAAGATTCTGATGGGGTACGTGGCAGTCATTGCACGTAGCGTCGCGCCCATGAGAGGAATGTGACCACGACGCGTAATAAGGAGTCATGATATGACAGTTCACACAAGCTGATGGGTCGTCAGCGATATAGGAGTGCGCACGTAGTAAATATAGGAAGAGAGCCCCTAATCCTACTACGATACCTGCGCACACAATCAGAAAAACTTTCTGCTTGTATGAGAAAATATCTATAATCTTTTGTAACGCTTTCATCTCTATAGCAAAATGTTTTTTCGTGCAGTTTGTAATAATTATATTTTCTGAACGCAAAAATACCTATTTATGTGGATAAGTAGTGGTAACAAATGTTACTATTAGCGTATAATAATTGTTAATTTTTGTATTTTCAGGTGTTTTATCCATACATTTGCATCAAAAGAACTTTTGTTATGGATATAGACACATTGGATGGATTGATGAATTGTCCGTTGTTTAAAGGTATCAGGCGTGAAGAAGTGATGAGTCTTATGCATGCAGTGAGATATCGCATTCTTCGTTATGCCAAAGGTGAGCTGTTTGCCATTGCTGGTGATGTATGTTTGCATATAGATATTGTTATAAAGGGTGAGATGATGGCAAAGATTACCAGTCCTTCAGGACGTTCGGTTCGCATGACCCTTCATCATTCTGGCAATATGTTGGCACCTGCTTTCTTGTATGCGAAAGACAATACTTATCCCGTTACAGTGGAGGCAATTGCGGAAACTCATGTGCTACGTCTGATGCCCGATGATATGGAGGCTCTTTTCAGCATCGAGCCTAGGTTGTATATGAACTTCATTAATGTGCTCTCAAACATTGTAGCCCATCTGACTAAGCAAGTGAGCATGTTGGCCATGAATGTCAGGGAACGCGTATGTTTCTTTCTGCAAGGCGAAATGCGTAGACAAGGATCTGCCGATTTGATGCTGACAATGTCTAGACAGGATATGGCTGATGGTTTTGGCATTCAGAAATACTCTCTCCAGCGATGCCTGAACGATTTGAAAAAGGAAGGAGTCATCGAATTCAGCGGAAAGCATATAAAGGTATTAAAGCTAGGGAGTCTCTTATAGCACTGTCATTAAGGCGTTTAGCAGGGATTCAGATGAAAGTTTCTATAGCAGGTAGTTCACGGGTATGCTTAAGGCAGGAAAGATCAAATGGGTTGTTCGTAACCCTATGAGACTTTGATAGACACATAATATAATAACTGTTGAGAGGTGTTCCATCTGTTTTTATTCATTAAAATTCTAAAAATAGACGGTTTGTGGTGTGTGGAATAAAAAATTTTTCTTACCTTTGCATAGCTTATTTTTATAAGATTGCATAAATATTGAATAAATACAAAGAATACGATAATAGATTATGTTTGAAAATCTTAGTGACAGACTAGAAAGATCATTCAAGATTCTGAAAGGTGAAGGAAAAATCACCGAAATCAATATTGCCGAAACCTTAAAAGATGTTCGTCGAGCTCTGCTCGATGCTGATGTTAACTATAAGGTGGCCAAGACCTTTACCGATACTGTTAAGCAAAAGGCTTTGGGCATGAATGTGCTCAATGCCGTAAAGCCTGGTCAGTTGATGGTGAAGCTTGTTCACGACGAGTTGGCAGTGCTGATGGGGGGTGAGGCAGCTTCTCTTGACCTTAAATCCAGGCCGGCCATTATCCTTATGTCTGGATTACAAGGTTCTGGTAAGACCACTTTTAGTGGTAAACTCGCCAATATGCTTAAACAGAAGCAGCATAAAAAGCCGCTACTTGTGGCGTGTGACGTCTACCGTCCGGCAGCTATCCACCAGTTGAAAGTTGTGGCTGAGCAGATTGGAGTACCTGTCTACAGCGAGGACGAGAACAAAAATGTTATAGAGATTGCCCAGCATGCTATTGCTGAAGCAAAAGCGAAGGGCAATGATGTTGTCATCATCGATACTGCTGGTCGTCTGGCTATCGATGAGGAGATGATGAATGAGATTGAGTCGCTGAAGAATGCCGTGCAGCCCGACGAGACCTTGTTTGTGGTTGACTCGATGACTGGTCAGGATGCTGTAAATACAGCCAAGGAATTTAATGATCGCCTTGACTTTGACGGAGTAGTGCTCACAAAACTCGACGGTGATACCCGTGGCGGTGCAGCCTTGTCTATTCGCACTGTGGTTACCAAACCTATTAAATTTGTGGGAACAGGCGAAAAGATGGAAGCTATTGATGTGTTCCATCCTTCACGCATGGCTGACCGCATCTTGGGAATGGGCGATATCGTCAGCCTTGTGGAGCGTGCTCAGGAGCAGTACGATGAGGAAGAGGCACGCCGCCTGCAGAAGAAAATTCAGAAGAACCAATTCGACTTCAATGATTTCCTCAATCAGATTAACCAAATTAAAAAGATGGGTAATCTGAAAGACCTAGCCTCGATGATTCCCGGTGTGGGAAAGGCCATCAAGGATATTGACATTGACGACAACGCCTTCAAGGGTATCGAGGCAATCATCAGGAGCATGACCCCGAAGGAGCGCTCACACCCGGAGATTCTGAATAGCAGCCGCCGTCAGCGTATTGCTAAGGGCAGCGGAACAAACATTCAGGAAGTGAACCGTCTAATCAAGCAGTTCGACCAAACGCGTAAGATGATGAAGATGGTGACGGGAAGTGGTATGGGTAAGATGGCTGGCATGATGAAAGGCATGCCGCGCATGCCGAAACTATAGTGTTCGTTCCCCATGGAACTCCCATTATCCTGAGTTCCACAAAGAATGGCAGCAAACAAGAAAACATAAGATGCAACTAATAGACGGAAAAGCAACTGCAACAGCTATCAAGGCTGAGATTGCAGACGAAGTAAGGAAGATCATCGCCAATGGTGGAAAGCAGCCTCATCTGGCTGCAGTGCTTGTTGGTCATGATGGTGGTAGTGAGACCTATGTGAAGAACAAGGTTCTTGCGTGTGAAGCCTGTGGATTTAAGTCAACCTTGATTCGCTTTGAGGACAACATCACCGAGGACGAACTTCTGGCATGTGTGAAGCAGCTGAATGACGACAGCGATGTCGACGGATTTATAGTTCAGTTGCCTTTACCCAAACATATCGATGAGCAGAAGGTTATCGAGGCAATCGACTACCGTAAGGATGTCGACGGTTTTCATCCCATTAATGTGGGACGTATGGCTATTGGCCTGCCGTGTTTCATCTCTGCTACACCTCTCGGCATCATCACCTTGCTGCAGCGTTATGGTATCGAGACCAGTGGTAAGAAATGCGTAATACTTGGCCGTAGTAATATTGTTGGTAAACCTATGGCGCAGTTGATGATGCAGAAACAGTTTGGCGATGCCACGGTCACCGTGTGCCATTCGCGTTCTAAGACGCTGAAAGAGGAATGCCGTCAAGCTGACATCATCATTGCAGCTATCGGACAACCCAATTTCGTTACAGCCGACATGGTCAAAGAAGGGGCTGTGGTCATTGACGTGGGTACAACCCGTGTACCCGATGCTACTCGGAAAAGCGGTTTTCGACTCAATGGCGATGTTAAGTTCGATGAGGTGGCTCCAAAGTGCTCGTTCATCACACCTGTTCCCGGTGGGGTAGGTCCTATGACTATCTGCTCGTTAATGAAGAATACGCTTGCCGCTGGAAAGAAAGAGTTTTACCTTTAATGGAAAATGACCGATGACAGCACAAGAATATTTTGAGTTAGGTAACAAATATCGTAAGGAAGGAAATTTTCAGCTTGCACTTAACAACTATCAGGCGGCGATAGCTCTCGACCCTGAGAGTCCGGCGGTGGAGGCACGAGAAATGCTTGTTAATATATTTAATTACTATTGTAAAGACATGTATAACCCGTAATCTGAGTTGGTTTTGTGCCGGAGGACAATGTATGATTACAAAAACAAAAACGTTATGGCAAAATTAAAAGGAGCAATTGTCATTGACACAGCCCGATGCAAAGGATGCTCGCTCTGCGTGGTAGCCTGCCCGCAGAAGGTCATTGCTTTGTCTGGCAAAGTTAATGTACATGGCTATCCCTATGTGGAGGCTGTGAAAATGGAGTCATGCGTAGGCTGCGCATCGTGCGGCATCGTATGCCCAGACGGATGTATTACTGTTTACCGTAAACGAATGGAGGAATAACGCTATGGCAGAAGAAAGAGAAGTTGTATTGATGAAAGGCAACGAGGCTATTGCTCGCGCTGCCATCCGTTGTGGCGTTGATGGATACTTTGGCTATCCCATTACCCCACAGAGTGAGGTGATTGAAACGCTTGCCGAATTAAAACCTTGGGAAACCACCGGTATGCAGGTGGTGCAGGCTGAGAGTGAGCTTGCAAGTATCTATATGGTATATGGTGCTGCCGGTGCAGGTAAGCGTGCCATGACTTCTTCGTCGAGTCCAGGTGTTGCCCTGATGCAAGAGGGTATCACCTATATGGCAGGTGCTGAGCTTCCTGGTGTCTTTGTCAATGTTCAGCGTGGCGGTCCTGGTCTGGGTACTATTCAGCCATCACAAGGTGACTATTTCCAGGCAACCCGTGGTGGTGGAAACGGTGACTATCAAGTCATCTGTCTTGCTCCTGCCAGTGTACAGGAAATGGCAGATTTTGTTGATTTGGCTTTTGAACTTGCCTTCAAGTATCGTAATCCTGCTATGATTCTTTCTGATGGTGTGATTGGCCAGATGATGGAAAAGGTGGTTCTGCCTCCGTTTAAACCACGCCGTAGTGACGAGGAAATTGAGCGTGAATGTCCATGGGCATCTACAGGTTTCAACAAGAAGTACAAGAAAGAGCGTACCATTGTCACCTCGCTTGAGCTGAAGCCTGAAGTTATGGAACAGCGCAATTTGCACTTACAGGAGAAATATGCAGAGATTAAAGCCAATGAAGTGCGTTATGAGATGCAGCAGATGGACGATGCTGAATATATGATTGTGGCATTTGGTTCAGCTGCTCGTATAGCAGAGAAGTCGATAGAGTTGGCTCGTGAGCAAGGTATCAAGGTGGGCTTGTTCCGCCCCATCACCTTATGGCCGTTCCCCACGAAGGAAATAGCTAATATGGCAAAGGGCAAGAAGGGCGTGCTTGTGGCCGAGATTAACGCCGGTCAAATGGTACAGGATGTGCGTTTGGCTATCAACGGTGCTGTGCCTGTGGAGCAGTTCGGTCGTTTGGGTGGTATCGTTCCTGATCCCGAAGAGATTGTTGAAGCATTGAAAACTAAATTGATGTAAGGCTATGGAAGAGAACAAAATTATTGCACCAGAGAATCTGGTATATAAGAAGCCGACTTTGTTAAACGACAACAACATGCACTACTGCCCCGGCTGTTCGCATGGTGTGGTTCATAAACTTGTGGCTGAGGTTATCGAAGAGATGGGCCTGACCGAGAAGGCCATTGGCGTGAGTCCTGTGGGATGCGCTGTGTTCGCTTACAACTATATCGATATTGACTGGCAAGAAGCTGCTCACGGCCGTGCACCTGCAATAGCTACCGGCATCAAGCGTGTATGGCCCGACCGTCTTGTGTTTACCTATCAGGGAGATGGAGACCTTGCCTGTATCGGTACTTGTGAGACTATCCATGCCTTGAACCGTGGTGAGAATATTGTCATCATCTTTGTCAACAATGCCATCTATGGTATGACTGGTGGACAGATGGCCCCCACAACTCTCATTGGTCAGAAGACTTCTACGTGTCCTTATGGTCGTGATCCCAAACTGCATGGTTATCCCCTGAAGATTGCTGATATAGCAGCAGGATTGGAAGGTACTTGCTACGTTACACGCCAGTCGGTGGAGAGTGTCGGCAGCATCCTCAAAGCTAAGAAAGCCATACGTAAGGCTTTTCAGGCATCAATGGAAGGCAAGGGATCATCGCTTGTGGAGTTTGTTTCTACATGTAACAGCGGTTGGAAACTTTCACCTGTGAAAGCCTATGATTGGATGAAGGAGAATATGATACCCTTCTATCCCAAAGGAGACCTCAAAGATACAACGAACCTTTAATTCAGAAACGCAATGAAAAAAGAGATAATTATTTCAGGTTTCGGTGGTCAGGGCGTACTCTCGATGGGTAAGATTCTGGCTTATTCGGGACTGATGGAAGATAAGGAAGTGACTTGGATGCCTGCCTATGGACCTGAGCAGCGTGGTGGTACTGCCAACGTGACCGTCATAGTCAGCGATAGCCGCATTTCGTCACCTATTCTTAGTAAGTATGATGTGGCCATTGTGCTCAACCAACCCTCACTCGAGAAGTTTGAGCCAAAGCTGAAACCGGGCGGAATCCTCATCTACGACAGCAACGGTATCATTAATCCTCCCACACGTACTGATATTGAGATATATCGTATTGACGCTATGCAGAAAGCTGTAGAGATGAAGAATGCGAAAATCTTCAATATGATTGTCCTCGGTGCCATGCTTAAGGTATGCCCGGTAGTAGGAGAGGGTGGTGTTGAGAAAGCACTCTACAAGACACTTCCTGAGCGTCACCATGCTTTGATTCCACTGAACATGGAGGCAATTAAAGCCGGTAAGGAAATCATCGAAAAACTGTAAACAGTTTTCCTCTGATTATAGAATCCCTGTCAGTCCTGACGGGGATTTTTTCGTGCTTGCACCTTTTGTACTTCCTTACACATCATCCGTTGTAAACCCCATTTCTGTTGATTGCCCCATTTCCTTTCTTTATTATTTTATTTAAGTTAATTGCAGTTTTGTGGAAATAGTCGGCATACAATTGAGTACGTTGGATGTGTTTCTGATTCATTCTTTTATTTTTTTCGAATTGTAGTAGAATATAAAAAAATAAGGGAAACAGTTGCTATTTATATTATTTTTTTGTAACTTTACACCAAAATAAAACAGTTTGTTTATGAGAAAGCTATTAATTATTACTGCTCTGTTTACATCCATTGCTGTACATGCACAGAAGAAGCCCCTAGACCACAGCGTCTACGACAGTTGGCAGAGTGTTACAGCCTCTCAGGTCTCCGCCAACGGAACCTATGTCGCCTATCAGGTAACCCCGCAGGAAGGAGACGGAAAACTTATCATCCATCCCCGCAAGGGCAGTGACATTGTGATAGAACGAGGTGCCCAGCTCCGTATTACGCCCGACGAGCAGTGGGCGGTTTGCATCATCAAGCCTTTATTCAAAGACACCCGTCAGGCTAAGATTAAAAAGTGGAAAGAAGATAAGATGCCTAAAGATACGCTGGCATTAATTCGTCTTGCAACAGGTGGTGTGACAAAAATAGCGGCAGTCACCTCTTTTAAAATGGGTAACAAGGCCAATGCTACTGTAGCATGGCTGACATCCGATACTACGTTCATTCCAAAGAAAGAGCGTACTAATAAGGATGTCGGCCGTCCTTTGTTTATACGGCAGTTGGCAACGGGTGATACCGACACGCTGCGCCATGTGAGCAGCTATCAGTGGGATAAATACGGCCGTCGGCTGGCTTATTTGACAAAGGAGAAAAAGGATAGCATGACTGTTGGACTCTTCGATGTAGGGTTACGCAAGGCGAAGGTGCTGGGCTGCAAGGATCGTTTCTATTCACTTCCCTCGTTCGATGAGGATGGATCACAAATGCTTTGGTTAGTCTCCAATGATACCCTTTCGTCTGGTAGCAAGCACTGTGAGATGTACTATATGCGCACCGACAATGGCAACTCCGAGCGGCTTATTTCTATGAACGACTTGAAGAACCTGCCAAAGGGCTGGGGACTGAATGAGAATAGCTCGCCTTACTTCAGCCATAACGGACAGCGTATTTTCGCTGGTGTAGCGAAGTACATGGCCCCGAAAGACACGACTCTGGTGCCTTTCGAGACAGCTGGACTGGATATCTGGAACTGGAATGCACCCGAGATTCCGCCGATGATGCGCTCCAACCTGCAGACTGACCTAAAGCAGACGCATCTGGCCGTTTTCGACAAGGACCGCCACCAATTGATTCCCCTTTCTACCTCTAAGTATGACCGTATACGCACCGTAGACCGTGGCGATGCCTCCTATGCTATTTCGACAGATGCGACAGAGACGGTTGTTGAGACGCAATGGAACACTAACAACGTTCAGAAAGTGTCGCTCGTTGATCTTGCTACAGGCAGTCGTAAGCAGATTTTTGAAGGTGTAGTGAATCGTGTCACACCTTCGCCTGGCGGAAAGTACGTTGCATGGTACGACATGAATCGTCAGCAGTGGTTTGTCTATGACGTGGTAGATGGCAATGTTCGTGACGTCACATCTGCTGCCGGCGTTAATTTCTGGGACGAGGAAGACGACCATCCAATGTTGAAGTCACCCTATGGACTGGCAGGTTGGAGTCAGGGAGACGACTATTTGTTTATTTATGACCGATATGACATTTGGAAAGTGCCCGCCAAAGGTGGAAAACCCGTTTGCCTGACTGCTGGCGACGGTCGTAAGAACAATTATACTTATCGTTATCTGAACACGAAACACGATGATGGCGCCCGTTACATCGAACCGAAAGAGACCATGTTGTTGACTATTTTCGACAAGACGACAAAGATGAACGGCTATGCTACTGTCAACGCTTCCAAAGTTGCCGCACCGCGACAGTTGGCATTGGGAGGCTGGACGTACGACAAACTGATGAAGGCAGAGAAAGCCCCCGTGTATGCGTATCTGAAAGGTAACTTCGAAAATCCTATGGACATCTATACCACCAATGTGTTGGGAGGCAAAGAACAGAAGCTGAGTGCTATCAACCCACAGCAGAAAGACTACAACTGGGGAACTGCCGAGTTGTATCACTGGACAGCCTATGACGGCACCAAACTTGATGGAATTCTTTACAAGCCCGAGGACTTCGACGAAACGAAGAAGTATCCTGTGATGATTTACTTCTACGAAAAGCGTTCCGAGAGTCTCTACAGCTATGTCACACCTCAGCCGTCATGGTCAACGGTGAACTTGGCTTTCTATACCAGCCGCGGTTATGTGGTGTTCGTTCCTGATATTGTCTATCCGTTGGATGGACTGCCTGGCGAGGCTGCCTACAACTGTATCTGCAGTGGTGCCGAATCGTTGACCAAGTATCCGTGGATAGACAAGGATAACATGGCTATTCAGGGACAGTCGTGGGGAGGTTATCAGGTGGCTTACCTCATCACCCGTACGAACATGTTCAAGGCCGCAGGAGCAGGCGCTCCCGTGTCGAATATGACAAGTGCATACGGTGGAATCCGTTGGGAGAGTGGCATGAGCCGTCAGTTTCAGTATGAGCAGACTCAGAGTCGCGTAGGCAAGACCTTGTGGGACGGTCTCGATCTTTATTTGAAAAACTCATGCCTCTTCTCGCTGCCTAACGTGCAGACACCTGTTCTCATCATGCACAACGATGCCGACGGCGCCGTACCTTGGTATCAGGGTATTGAGATGTTCATGGGCCTGCGCCGTTTGCAGAAACCAGCTTGGATGCTGCAATACAACAATGAGGCGCATAATCTGAAGGAACGCCGTAACCGGAAAGATCTCACTATCCGCTTACAGCAGTTCTTCGACCACTATCTGAAGGGAGCACCAGAACCTGCATGGATGAAATATGGTGTGCCCGCTACGCGTAAAGGACAGTATTTCGGACTTGAGAATGCCAGTGAATATGAGGAGTAAAGTGTTTTATATGAAGTGTAATACGAAGGTTGCTGAGCCGTTAGGAACATGGTTTTTCCTATTGCTTGCATTAGTGTTTATCGCAATGCCAAGTGATGCTGCGCTTAAGGTTCGAAAGAATCGTAAGGCGGCTAATACACAGGTAGTTAAAGCCGATACACTCAAACGGGTGTTTATCTATAGTCCTGACGAGAAGAGCGGTTTGCATGCTGCATGGCTCGACAGTACGCAGACATGGCGGCACATCGGACAACTGTGTGCCAGTGATTACTCAAAATGGGGCAGTGAAAAGCGTATGTATCAGCCTTATGTCATCCGTGCCAACGACGGTACATGGCGCGCTGTGTGGCAGTTGAACGACTATGCTCCTGCTTTTGCTGCAGCTTATAGCGAAGACTTAGTAACCTGGCGTCCACAGGACTATCCACGTATGTCGGTGCAGGGTGTACTGAGTCCTGTTGTGTTTAAGGTGAAGAGCGACAACCCCATGGAGGAGAAGTTCATGGTGTTTTTCAAGACTAAGGACGGACAATATAGGTCTACTCTTGCCTCAAACGATTTCCGCACATTCACCGCTGACAAGGTAGCTGGCGAGCATGTGGCCGATATGATTGCCAAGAATAGTCTGCTTAATGATACTGTTGAGATTGACAGTCGATGCTATGCTGGAGAGGTATTCCCGCTGAAGGCTGCCGAGTTGGATGCCCTCCTTTCATTCCATAAGAAACAGGCGGATGATGGCAGGCTCAACGCGGAGACGATGAAGGACGATGCAAAACGCTTTAACGGACTTCGCCCCGTGAATGCCACGCTGACCGTAGTGTCCCAAGAGCAGAAAGCAATAAGTGATAAGCTGATAGGCGTATTCTTTGAGGATATCAGCTATGCCGCCGACGGAGGTCTTTATGCTGAATTGGTTCAGAATCGTGATTTTGAGTATACGGCCCGTGATCATCGTGGATGGAATGCTGCTACGTCATGGACAATGCCAGATGGCGCTCTCGATATCCGTACCGATATGCCTTTGAGTAAGAATAATCCTCATTACGTCGTTCTCACCAGTCAGTCTATACAAAACGAAGGATGGGACGGAATATCTGTGGAGCAAGGCAAGAGTTATGACTTCTCATTCTATGCCCGTTGTATGGATTGTAAGAAAAAAGACGTCATCATATCATTGGTCGACGAATCGGGCAATACACTCATTTCTAATAAAATACGAGTGCAGGGCAGTGAGTGGAGCCCCTACACAGCTGTGCTTACGTTACCGCTCACTTGTAAGAAGGCGCAGTTGAGAGTGATGCCGCTGAAGAAAGGCTCTGTTGCGGCCGATATGATTTCTCTCTTCCCACAAGAAACCTTTAAGGGACACAAGAACGGCTTGCGCAAAGACCTTGCACAAGCTATTGCCGACCTCAAGCCAAAGTTTGTGCGCTTTCCTGGTGGCTGTATGAGTCACGGCGATGGTATCGATAACATTTACCATTGGAACCACACTGTAGGACCGTTGTATGACCGAAAACCTGACTTTAACATTTGGAACTATCACCAGACACGAGGGTTAGGATTCTTCGAGTATTTCCAGTTCTGCGAGGATATTGGCGCAGAACCGCTCCCTGTACTTGCCGCTGGTGTGCCTTGCCAAAACTCTGGTACAGACGCCCACGGCTATGGCGGTCAGCAAGGGGGTATTCCGATGGAGGAGATGCCTGCCTACGTGGAGGAACTTTGCAATCTTATCGAGTGGGCCAATGGCGACCCTGCTACCAACCAGTGGGCACGCATGCGTGCCGATGCTGGTCACCCGGAACCCTTCAACTTAAAATACATAGGTATTGGTAACGAGGACATTATCTCGACGACCTTCGAGGAACGCTGTCTTATGATTTGCAAGGAAATTAGAAAACGCTATCCAAACATCAAGATATGCGGAACAGTGGGACCGTTCCATTCTCCGTCGTCCGACTATATCGAGGGATGGAAATTCGCCAAAGAGAACAGCAAAGTGTTCGATATGGTTGACGAGCATTATTACGAGAGTACGGGTTGGTTCATGCATAATCTGGACTATTATGACCAGTACGATCGCAAAGGGCCAAAAGTGTACATTGGCGAGTACGCCTCGAGGACACGTACTCATGAGAGTGCTTTGGCTGAGGCCTTGTTCCTCTGTAATGTAGAGCGCAATGGCGACGTAATAGAGATGACAAGCTATGCGCCTCTATTGGCGAAGGACAACCATCACAATTGGAATCCTGACATGATCTACTTCTCGAACACTGATGTTCGCCTCACACCAAGTTATCATACTCAGCGTCTTTTCTCGCTTTATGGCGGTGACCGTTACATTACAACAAAACTCAATTTCAACAACAGCGCACAAACTGAAGAGGAAGCAACAGATTACTCCTACCGTGTAGCTGCTAGTTTGGTAAAAGACTCTAAAACAGGGAAGAAATATCTGAAGTTGGTGAATGCCTTGCCCGTGGAAGTCAATCTGAAGGTTGAAGGAATTACTATTCCAGCTGGTGCCCGGGTCGAGAGCTTCAGTGGAAAACCGCAAGATACTGTGGTTGTGCCTGTCGCAGATAAGGTTGGGTCAGGACTGAGTTTGCGCCCTTATTCAGTAAGTGTCATTACGTTGTAAAGGCTATAGTTCGATTTCGATAAAACCTCCATAAGGAGTGGTATGCTCAAAGGCGTGCTCATCTGCAGCAAACAGTCCGGCATAAATACCGGCGCAGATGAGCACGCCTCCGTGTGCAAAGACAGCAACCTGCTGATAAGGTTTTTGGCGTAGCTCATCGAGAAATGCTGCCACGCGCTGATAGATTAATGGAAAACTCTCACCGTTGGTTGTAGGCAGGTGCATGTAGTCGTCGAACCACTCCTGCAGGTGTGGGTCATCAATCTCATCGTATGGTTTCATTTCCCAGTCGCCCATGTTCATTTCTTTCAATCGCTCGTCCAATGTCGGACGGACTCCGGGCAAACAGTAGGCTGCCAGCAACCTTGCTCGCGTCAGGGGAGAACTGAACACATGGTCGAATGATCCATATTTCAGCAAGCTTAGCCGTGTTTCCTCGGCTTCTTCGACGAATGTGTCCCTAACAGGAACATCGCTCCATCCGTAGCAGGTGCCTGGAGGAACGTCAACACTGGTATGGCGAATGAGAACAACTTTCATGCTGAAATCAGAATTATTGTAGTTAGATTAGTAGAGCTGGGCGGCCAATGTGAGGTAGAAACTTAGTTCAATGAGCAGGAAAAGAGCACCGCAGCAGTCACCCGTGTAACCATGCAGTTTGCGGTTGATAAACAGGTAGAGGAAATACATCACGATGCAGGGCACGAAGATGAGCGTGTCCCAATGCAGTAGGCCTTGCGTGATGCCCTTATAGAGAAGCGGAATCATGGGCAGCATGCCTTGAATAAACAGGCTGATGCCAGCCTTGATGCTGAATTTTCTGTAAACTGTCCGGTTTTTCGCGGTATCCTCCGTCCGTGCATATGGCAGGAACATGATTATCTGTGAGGCAAGCATCTTGCTGTAAGCGTCGCCTGCCAAAACGCCCAGTGCGGCATAGAAAGGATTGAGTGATTGTAGCGTGAGATAGAGCAGGCTGAAATAGAGAATGAGACCCAGCACTCCATATGTTCCAATGTGCGAGTCTTTCATAATAGTCAGGATTCGCTCGCGGTCGTTGCCTCCGCCACCGAATCCGTCGCAAAAGTCAGCCAATCCGTCTTCATGTAGTGCACCAGTAATCAGGACGCGGCTCACAATAGCCAGCAACAAGGCAATAGGGAAGGGGAACACCAAACAACCGAAGTACATGACTGCCGCCATGATGCCGCCCGTAAGCCAGCCGGCCAGCGGCCAATGCTCGACGACAGTCTTGTAACACTGTTGCGGTGGTTGGTGAATGCGCCAGAACGGTAGTCTGGTGAAAAATATCAATGCCGCCCAGATGCGGTCATACCATTTTGTGTTATCAATGTTGATTTCCATATGGCTAAGCGACAAGTGACAAGTTAGAAGTACTTCGTAATCTTCGCGTTCTGAAAGTTGTTCATCTCATTTACCATGTTGACGGCGCTCACGATAATCGGGTAGGAGCAGAGTGCGCCCGTGCCCTCGCCCAATCTCATACCAAGATGAAGCAGCGGACGGGCTTTCATCAGTTCGAGCATGCGCTTGTGTCCGCTCTCATCGCCGCAATGTCCGAAAATCATATAGTTTCTTACTTCGGGCACCAGTCTGCAGGCAGCCAGCGCACAGGCACTCATGATGAAGCCGTCGACCATAATAAGCATTTTCAGTTCGGCAGCACGGAGCATAACTCCAATGGCCGTAATCATCTCGAAACCGCCAAAGTAGGAAAGCGGAACACGGACGCTCTGTCCCGTCAGACTACAAAGGCTCTGGCTCGACAGTCCCGTATTCGTTTGGAAACGTTCCACAGCCTGCCGCAGTACTTCGCGTTTATGCAGGAGTCCAGGGTTGTTGAGTCCTGCACCAACGCCAATACACTCGTCGAGTGGAATGTTGCCGAATAGATGCATCCAGATGCTGCTTGGCGATGTGTTGGCAATTCCCATCTCGCCGACGCAAATGATGTTGCAGCCCTCGGCCGCACACTCTTCTGCCAGTTTAGCTCCGTTGTCGATAGCCTGATCGTATTCTTGTTCACTCATGGCCGGCTCGTAGAGGAAGTTCTTTGTGCCGCAAGCAATTTTACGGTCTATGATTCCATCAATCTTCGAGAGGTCGTAATCGACACCCGTGTCGACAATGCGCAGTTTGAAACCATGCTGGCGGCAGAACATATTCACACCACCGCCACCGCGCGTGAAATTTATCATCTGCTGCCAGGTGACATCGCGTGGCGATACACTCACGCCCTCACGCTCAATGCCGTGGTCACCGCCTAAGAGCAGGTGGCAGGGATGTGTCAGCCGTGGCGATAACGTCTGTTGGACCATACAGATTTGCATAGCCAGTTCCTCGAGCACGCCCAATGAGCCTTTCGGCTTGTTCAGGTTGTCAATCTTATCTTGTATTTCAGCCCGCATCGTTTCGTCGGGCACAACGATATCAAATTTTCTCATTTTTCAAAACGATTCCATTTCAAAAGTTACATTCTGCATTCGTAGAGCAGCCTTCCATGCTTGTAGAGTAGCCTTCTGCATTCGTGGAGTAGCCTTCCACGATTGTAACTCAGTATTCCTTGTTTCTTACTTTATTTTAACGGCGATTCCGCTAACCATTAGAATCACCTCGTCGGCTTTCTGTGCCACATACTGGTTCATCCAGCCCTCCAAATCGGTGAATCTACGCTGGATTGCATTGTCGCTTACCCCGCCGCTGCCAATCTCGTTGGTGACGAAGATGAATGTTGCATCCTGGCTGGTGAACTTGTCGAATTCCTGTTGCAAGGCGGAAAGGGCATCATCAACTGTAGGTTGCTCCCACTCATGAGCCGTTCGGTCGAAGAAGAAATTGGTGCACCAAAGCGTGATGCAGTCAACAACGACTACACGGCCCGTAACATCGTGACGGCTCAGATATTTCTCTTCCTCGATGTTGGTCCATTGTGGACCTCTTCTCGTCTGATGAATCTGCACGCGCTTTCGGAACTCATCGTCCCAAATGTGGGCAGTGGCCAAGTAAACAGGATTCTCAGACAAGCTGAGAGCCATAGTCTCTGCGTGTATGCTCTTGCCCGAACGCTGTCCTCCTGTAATCAGTATGATTTTTCTCATAGCATGGGCAAAGTTACATTTTTTTTCTTATTTTGCCGTTGAAATACCGCTTTTATTCCTTGTGGAGCATGTTTTTTTGTGTTTTCCTTGGCAGTTTCATTTATTTTACGTTATTTTGTGTCGCAAAAAACTGTTATTTTGTAAATTTTAAAAATATGAAAAGATTATTTTTAGTTATGGCTGTCGCCTTCATGACAGCATCTGTTTCCGCTCAGACAGTGGTGGAAAGTAAAACGTTCGACAATTTCTACATCGGCCTGAATGGTGGTTTTGCTACAAAAACTACTCACAACCGTTGGATGAAAAACCTTAACTCGAACTTAGGACTGCGCGTCGGCCGTTATTTCACTCCCGTGTTTGGTCTGGCCTTGGAGAGTAATCTCTACTTCTCAAATCGTCCTTATGGCAAGACTAATACATTCCCCGAATCAACAGGTACCTTCGTACGTGGTATGAATACCTCACTTTTGGGAACCGTGAACATGACCAACTGGTTCAACGGCTATCCGGGAGAGCCCCGCGACTTTGAGGTAATCGCACTCTATGGCATTGGTTGGGGGCATTCGTTCACGAATAAGGATACCTATTTAACAGATTATTTATACCCGGGTAACCCAGTCAGTATTATTCCTTATGAAGTCGCTCGTGAGTATCGCTATCGCAAGGACAATCTCTCGTCGAAACTGGCTGTTGATTTTGCCTTTAACTTCGGCGACTGGAAAGAGTGGCAGCTCTATGTGGAGCCGGCTATGATTTGGGCCTTGAACGGTAACGGTTACCAGAAGGTGCAGTATAATATCAACAAGAGTACTTTCCAGCTGAACTGCGGTATCGTGTATAAGTTCTGCAACTCTACTGGTGCTCACAACTTCAAGATTGCCGACCGCCAGAACGAGATTGACGAGTTGAACGCCGAAATCAACCGTCTGCGCAAGGAATTGGGACAGAAGCCAACTCAGGTGGTTACGGAGAAAACCAATACCCGCGAGGTACGTGTTGACAATCTGTATGTCGTAACCTTTGCTCAAGGCAGTTCAGAACTGACTGCTGAGGCTAAGTATGCCCTGAATGGCATTCGCGAGGGCGCTCACGTGCAGATTGTAGGTACAGCCTCTCCTGAGGGTGGTGCCGAGTGGAACCAGCAGCTGTCGCAGGATCGTGCCGACGTGGTTGCTAATTATCTGAAGTCGCGTGCCGTAGTTGTTGACGAGGCAATTGGACGTGGCGTACAGGGCACAACCTCTAACCGTTTGGCTGTTGTATTCGTGAAATAGACTATAGCAGGCTTTCCTGTTAATCCGTAACGAAATGTTTGAGTTTTCTTTCAAATGTTTCGTTACGGATTGTTTTTTATCATTGATTAGTTGGTGATTACAGAAAAACTCTGTAACTTTGCAGCCATTATACTATTTTTAAGGTAATAAGAGAAAGCAAATACAGAGTTAGTATGAAGCATCCTTTGAGAAGTTCCGTTTGCACCGAAGGCAGAAGAATGGCTGGCGCCCGCGCCCTCTGGGTGGCCAATGGCATGAAGCGCGAGCAGTTCGGCAAGCCCATTATCGCTATTGTCAACTCGTTTACTCAGTTTGTGCCCGGACATACTCATTTACATGAGGCTGGACAAATCGTAAAGAAAGAGATAGAGAGACTTGGCTGCTATGCCGCCGAGTTTAACACCATCGCCATCGACGACGGCATCGCCATGGGGCACGACGGTATGCTCTATTCGCTGCCCTCGCGCGACATTATTGCCGACTCGGTGGAGTATATGGTCAACGGCCACAAGGCCGACGCGATGATTTGCATCTCCAACTGCGACAAGATTACTCCAGGCATGCTGATGGCAGCCATGCGTCTGAACATCCCTGCCGTTTTCGTCAGCGGAGGTCCTATGGAGGCCGGACAGTACAAGGGCGAGAACCTCGACCTTGTCATTGCTATGATAAAAGGTGGCGACCCCACCGTCAGCGATGCTGATCTTCAGGAGATAGAGAACCGGGCCTGTCCTGGCTGCGGTTGCTGTTCGGGCATGTTCACCGCCAACTCGATGAACAACCTGACGGAGGCCATCGGCCTCTCGTTGCCCGGCAACGGCACTATCCTGGCCACCCACAAGAACCGTGTGCGCCTGATGCAACAGGCTGCCCGCCTGATTGTGAAGAATGCGCTGGCCTATTACGAGGAAGGCGACGAGAGCGTACTGCCCCGCAGCATTGCCACCCGCCAGGCTTTCCTCAACGCCATGACTATGGATATTGCCATGGGAGCTTCTACCAACACCGTGCTCCATTTGCTCGCTGTTGCTCAGGAGGCAGGGGTTGACTTCACGATGAGCGACATCGACGCGCTCTCCCGCAAGACACCTTTCCTCGTCAAACTGGCTCCCAATAGTCAGAAATACAGCGTACAGGAGTTCGGTCGCGCCGGTGGCGTGATGGCCCTGATGGCAGAACTTGATAAGGGCGGACTCATTGACACCAGCGTGAAACGTGTCAATGGGCATACGTTGGCAGAGGACATTAATTGCTATGCGATAAAAGAGAATGAGAATTTGAACGATGAGATGAGTCCTACTCAAATCTATTTGAGTGCCCCTGCAGGTAAGTTCTGTAACGAATTGGGAGCACAGGAAGCCTATTACGATAGTCCCGATACTGACCGTGAGAACGGTTGCATCCGTGACATCGAGCATGCTTACACAAAGGACGGCGGCATGGCTGTACTCTTCGGCAACATCGCCCAGGATGGCTGCGTGGTGAAGACTGCCGGTGTGGCTCCTGAACTCTGGCATTTCGAAGGACCTGCCGTGGTGTTCGACTCTCAGGAAGATGCCTGCGAGGGCATTCTCGGCGGTAAGGTGAAGAGCGGCGACTGTGTGGTGATTACCCATGAAGGTCCGAAGGGCGGTCCCGGTATGCAGGAGATGCTTTATCCCACCAGCTACATCAAGTCGATGCATTTGGGCAAGGAGTGCGCGCTGATTACTGACGGACGTTTTTCGGGGGGTACCAGCGGCCTGTCCATCGGACATATCTCTCCTGAGGCTGCCGCAGGTGGAAACATCGGCAAAATCAAAGACGGAGACATTATAGAAATAGATATTCCCAACCGCAGTATTAATGTGAGACTAAGCGATGACGAGCTGAATGCCCGTCAGCAGCAGCCTTTGAGGCGAAACCGTACCGTGAGCAAGGCCTTGCGTGCCTATGCGCATAGTGTATCGTCGGCTGATAAGGGAGGAGTTAGAATCATTGATTAGGCGAGTTGTCACAAAGAGACAGAACTAGTAGTGTCAGATACGAGATACACTTGAATAAACAAACATTATGAAGGAAAAGATTACAGGATCAAAGGCGCTGATGCGAGCCTTACAAGCTGAGGGCGTAAAGACCATTTTCGGTTATCCTGGCGGAGCTATTATGCCCGTCTATGATGCGCTCTTTGATTATACACGAGGCGAGAAGAAATGTTTCGACCATATACTTGTGCGCCATGAGCAGGCAGCTACCCATGCTGCCGAGGGCTATGCGCGTGTAAGTGGTGAGGTTGGCGTGGCCTTGGTTACCAGCGGTCCAGGTGCAACCAATACGATGACGGGTGTTGCAGATGCCATGATGGACTCTACTCCGATGGTCGTCATTGCCGGACAGGTGCCCATTTCGTCGCTTGGCACCGACGCTTTTCAGGAAGTAGACCTCGTGGGCGTGGCTCAACCAATTTCCAAATGGAGCTACCAGATACGTCGTGCCGAGGATATCTCGTGGGCTGTCAGCCGGGCGTTCTTCATTGCCCGCAGTGGTCGTCCTGGTCCTGTAGTTCTTGATTTCGCACGCAACGCACAGGTTGAGGAGGTGGATTGGGAGCCTAAGAAGGTTGATTTCGTGCGCTCCTATGTACCCTATCCGCAACTGGATGATGAGGCTGTACGCCAGGCTGCTGAGTTAATCAACAATGCGAAACGCCCGTTGGCACTTGTTGGACAGGGGGTTGAGTTGGCAGGTGCACAGGAAGAGTTGAAAGCTTTCCTAGAGAAGGCTGACATTCCAGCAGGCCGGACTATGCTGGGACTTTCGGCTCTGCCCTCCAATCATCCGCTCAATGTAGGAATGCTGGGTATGCATGGCAACTATGCTGTCAACTTGAAAGAGCAGGAGTGCGATGTGCTCATTGCCATCGGCATGCGATTCAGCGACCGGGTGACGGGCAACGTGAAGTATTATGCGCGACAGGCAAAGATTATCCATTTAGACATCGACCGCAGCGAGATAGACAAGAATGTTAAGACAGACGTGGCTGTAGTAGCCGATTGCAAGGAGTCGCTGCCTGCCATTATGTCATTGCTCAATGAGAATAAGCATCAGGAATGGCGTGAGTCGTTCCGTGAACTTGACAAGAAAGAGCATATAAAGGTCATTGAGCCTGCTATTCATCCTACAAGTGGTCCGTTGCTGATGGGTGAGGTAGTGAATGCCGTTGCCGAGCAGGCTCCCGATGATACCGTGCTTGTGACCGACGTAGGCCAGAACCAACTCTTTGCTACGCGTTATTTCAAGTACCATCACAAGCGGAGCATCTGTACCAGTGGTGGTTTGGGAACGATGGGTTATGGTATGCCTGCAGCCATAGGAGCAACGTTTGCCACAGACCGGACTGTCTGTTGCTTCATGGGCGACGGTGGTTTCCAGATGTGTATCGAGGAATTGGGCACCATTATGGAGCAGCAGTGTCCTGTGAAGATGATACTGTTGAATAACAACTACTTAGGCAACGTACGTCAGTGGCAGGATATGTTCTGGCTACGACGCAAATCGTTTACGAAGATGATGAACCCACGTTATGAGCTGATTGCACGAGGCTATGGCATTGCCTATGAGGCAGTTACTGAGCGTCAGAATCTACATGCAGCTATCGAGAGAATGTTCTCTACGCCAGGCCCGTACATATTGGAGGCCGCTATTAAGGAAGAGGATGATGTGCTGCCCATGACTCCGCCTGGAATGAACGTCGACGAGATGATGCTCGAAATCTAGTTAATGGTTAATAACTCATCGTTTATGGTTATGGAAGAAAAGAAACTATATACACTGTTGGTTTACTCGGAGAATGTGGCCGGTATTTTGAACCAGATTACGGCTGTGTTTACTCGTCGTCAGGTAAACATTGAGAGCCTGAATGTGTCAGCCTCAAGCATACCTGGTGTTCATAAGTACACCATTACAGCATGGAGTGACGAGGATCAGATTGTGAAAATCACCAAGCAGATAGAGAAGAAAATCGATGTGATAAAGGCCAGTTACTATACGGACGACCAGCTTTTCATTCGCGAGGTTGGCATGTATAAACTCTCTACGCCCATCGTATTGGAGAATCCTGACATCTCACGTATCATTCGCAAACTGAATGCGCGTATCGTGGAGGTGAATCCCACCTATTGTACGGTGATGTTGAGCAGTGTAACAGAAGACATTCAGACGCTTTATTTTGCTCTTGATAAGTTCGGATGCGTGCTACAGTATACCCGCAGCGGCCGTATAGCCATCACTCGCAGCTCTGTGGAGCAGGTGAGCGATTTTCTGGAAAAGCAGGAGGTCAGAAGAAGAGGCATGTAAACAGAGAGATTAATGAAACCTATAATAATGAAGGAGATAATGGAGAAGATTGGGAAATACCAGTTCATGGCCGAGCCGTTTCATTGCGATTTTAATGCGCAGTTAATAATGGGACATCTTGGCAATCATTTACTTAACGCTGCAGATTTCCATAGCAACGACCGTGGCTTCGGCATGATTTACCTGAAAACCATCAATAAGGCATGGGTTCTCTCACGTCTTGCCGTAGAAATGGAGCGTATGCCGAAGGCCTACGATAAGTTCTGGGTGGAGACATGGGTGGAGAATGCCATGCGTTTCTTCACCAACCGTAACTTTGCGATTACGTCGCCAGATGGGCAAGTGTATGGCTACGGGCGCAGTGTCTGGGCGATGATTGATACCGAGACGCGTCAGCCACACAATCTGTTGGAAATCAACAATGGCTCTATTAGCGATTACATCGTGAAAGACAAGCCTTGTCCCATTGACAAGAGTTCGCGCGTGCAGATGACTGCTGGTGCGGAATTAGTGCGTACCATAGACACCTATTATAATGATGTGGATATGAATGGACATATTAATAGCGTGAAATACATCGAGCACGTACTCGATCTATGGGATCTTGACTGGTATCGTAATCATCAGATTCATCGTTTTGAGGTAGCTTATGTGGCAGAGAGTCATCAGGGTGACCGTCTCAGTCTCTATCGCGAGCAGACCGGAGAGAACGAGTATTGCATCAGAATTTGTAAAGACACCGACGTTGAGGTGGTGCGAAGCAAAGTGATTTTCTATTAGAATCATATTGAGAATTAAGGCGGAATACTTGTATTTCGCCTTAATTTTTTATCTGTTAGCAAAAGGTTAGGATAAATGTGGGCAGACTCTTTGTTTTTTTTGTAAAGAGCTTTTTTACTTTATTAAATATCCAATAATCTATCACTGGAGTGAAAACTTTCATTCACAGGAGTGATAGTTTCAGAGAGATGATGTTATGTACCTCAGGTAATCACTACTCGTACCTTGATATATCATTTTTATACCCTGAACTATGCTTAATGAGATACATTTATGCGGTTTCTGTAATGGAAAAACAATATTGAAAGAAGCAAGGACATGGTTAAATTGCTATAAAACAGAAAGTTTTCTTGGCTATTTCATTTCAAATCATTACCTTTGCAACTCGTAAAGTAAAAAGATTAGTCCCTGGTCGCTTTTTCGAGTAATGGGTGAATGGACCGACAAGACGACGGCTCTCGGGTTAGGGCGGGCATGGTTCATAGGGATATGTGTAACATCATTAACAACAACTATTATGGCAGAAATGAATTTTGGTGGTGTAATAGAAACTGTAGTCACCAGCAAGGAGTTTTCTTTGGAAAAGGCACGTGATGTGCTGAGAAACGAGACAATCGCCGTCATCGGCTATGGAATCCAGGGACCTGGACAGGCATGCAACCTGCGCGACAATGGCTTCAATGTGATTGTTGGACAGCGTCAGGGCAGAACTTACGAGAAAGCTGTTGCCGACGGATGGGTTCCCGGAAAGACATTGTTCTCTATTGAAGAGGCGGCCGAGAAGGGTACAATTTTGTGTATGCTCCTTTCTGATGCAGGACAGATTCAGGTATGGCCCACCATCAAGAAATATCTTACTCCGGGTAAGACCTTGTATTATTCTCACGGATTTGCCATCAACTGGAGTGACCGTACGGGTGTTGTTCCTCCTAAGGATGTGGATGTTATTTTGGTTGCCCCGAAGGGGTCAGGTACCAGCCTGCGCACCATGTTCTGCGAGGGACGCGGTCTGAACTGCTCTTATGCAGTTTATCAGGATGCCAGCGGCAATGCGGAGGAGAAAACAATCGCCTTCGGTATTGGTATCGGTGCGGGTTATCTGTTTAAGACGACTTTCGAGCGTGAGGCAACAAGTGACCTTACTGGCGAGCGCGGTTCGCTGATGGGTGCCATTCAGGGATTGTTGCTGGCACAGTATGAGGTGCTGCGCGAGAACGGCCACTCTCCCTCAGAGGCTTTCAATGAGACCGTAGAGGAGCTGACGCAGAGCCTTGGCCCGTTGTTTGGCGAGAAAGGAATGGACTGGATGTATGCTAACTGCTCGACGACAGCTCAGCGCGGGGCGCTCGACTGGGCTCCTCGCTTCCACGATGCCATCAAACCCGTGATGCAGCAACTCTATGAGAGTGTGAAGAACGGTACAGAGGCACAGATTTCTATCGACTCGAACTCGAAGCCCGACTATCGTGAGGGACTGGAGAAAGAGTTGGAGGCTATGCGTAATCAGGAGATGTGGCAGGCTGGTGTCACAGTTCGTAAACTGCGCCCGGAGAACAACTAATATTCTATAAAGATTTAGAAATTAGGAGTAAGGAACTACATGGAAAATGAGTTCCTTACTCCTTTCTTTATGATAAGCTCCAAAGCTCTTGCTTTTTACGCATTACCTATCAAATATGCCCCATCGACGTAGATTTTTTCTTCATTGACGAGATATTCCAGTGCTTCATCAAGCGCTTTACGTTCCATGTTGAGGCTGTGTAACTCGGTGATGTGATGCTTCTTGTGGTCCTGCAGAAGTTGCAAGATACTCTGCTGCGCAGTCTTTTGGTCCTCAAGAAGAGGCTCTTGGTCAGTACAAACGTCACATATTCCGCAGTCAGTCTGGCATCTCTCACCGAAATAACGAAGCAGTTGGCGGCTGCGGCATACATTATTGTTCTTGGCATACAGAATAATCTGGTTGACTCGCTCGGTGAACTGCTCCTTCCGTTCTTCATAGACATTGGCAGGGATGATAATCCTGTCACCGTCTTCGCGTCGCTGAACGTAAGTTATATAGGGAGTCTTCTGACTTGGAATGAAATGCAGGATACGCCGTTTGTTTAATGCCTTGAATACGAAGTAGGTCTGCGGGAGAGTCAGCCCGATCTGTTGGGCAATGAAACTTTCGTCTATGTAATTATAGTCGGTGAAGAGTCCGCCATAGTTGCGTAATAGGACAACGATAAGTTCGTTTTCTATTTCAGTGAGATTATCCAGTTTGTAGAAATCGTTCCTGTCGATGAGGAACATGACACGAGCCTTGTTCTCTGTTTCCTCGGTATAATTAATGTACCCGCAGTTGGAGAGAATGTTCAAAGCCGAATTCACTTGAATAGGGAAATGCTTGAAGGCATGGCAGAATTTCTCGATGTCGAAAGCGAATGTGTTACCGGCACCACTGCCAACGCCAATTTGATAGAAGTAGGCCAGATGGTCGTACACCTTTCTGATATACTCTTTTTCGGGGTAGTTGTCGGCTATTCGTCTTTGTAATTTCCGTTCGTCGTTGTTATTAAACAGCAGAATGGCTTTTGACGGTTTTCCATCTCGCCCTGCACGGCCTGCTTCTTGAAAATAGGCTTCCAGCGAATCGGGGCAATCGAAATGAACGACGAGCCGCACGTCAGGCTTGTCGATTCCCATTCCGAATGCATTGGTGGCCACCATGATACGGATACGGTCGGCCTGCCAGTCTTTTTGTCGTATATCTTTTATGGTGGAATCCAACCCGGCATGGTAGAACGTGGCGTTCAGACAGTTCTCGTTCATCAGTTCAGCAATCTCTTTCGAGCGACGTCGGCTGCGCACATAGACGATAGCAGAGCCGGTGGTGTTTTCCATCAACTGTACTAAATCGGTATACTTGTCAGTAGATGTCTGTACGATATACGCAAGATTCTTCCGCTCGAAACTCATGCGGAAAACGTTGAACTTCGTTTTTCTGGAGGAGCCTTCTGTCCTCGTGGAGGAGCCTTCTGTCCTCGTGGAGGAGCCTTGCAGCTTATCCTGTATGTCCTCTACAACCTGTGGAGTGGCTGTAGCAGTGAGTGCCAGTACGGGCACATCGGGTTTAATCTTCCTGATGTCGGCAATCTTAAGGTATGAGGGGCGGAAATCGTAGCCCCATTGGCTGATGCAATGCGCCTCGTCAACAGTGATAAAACTCACTTTCATGTGGCTGAGCTTTACCTGAAAGAGTTCTGAGCCCAATCGTTCTGGAGACACATATAGAATCTTGATGCCTCCGAATATGCAGTTCTCCAGCGTGACTATGATTTCGTCGCGCGTCAGTCCTGAGTAGATGGCTGCCGCACGAATGCCCAGACGACGCAGATGCATCACCTGGTCTTTCATCAGAGCAATGAGTGGGGTTATGACAATACAGACGCCTTCTTGCGCTAGTGCCGGTACTTGGAATGTGATAGACTTTCCGCCACCTGTCGGCATCAGTCCCAACGTATCGTGGCCACTGCAGATGCTTTCGATAATTTCACGCTGAATGCCGCGGAAACTATCATATCCCCAATACTTTTTAAGAATCAGTTCATAGTTCATAGTGCTTAGTCCATATTTCATCATGCAAAGTGTGCAGCGGGCAATAAACCATCCACTATGCACTAAGAGCTATTCCTCGGTTGGCCTGATGTCCTCGATTTGCAATTGCACATCACCCTTCTTGAACACATTGTCCTCGATAGTGTAGGCGATATCGAACGAGCGCTTCGACTTGATATAGCGGGCAGAGCCGCTCTGTCCGAAGGCAATACCGTTCATCACATTGTTTGATTTCGAGTCAACAAGTTCCAGTTTCACATGTTCCTGCTCGCGTCCAACAACCTTACTGGTTCCAAAATCGTAGACATCGAGCGTGGCGAACAATGGTTTCTGGTTGCCAGGACCGAATGGGGCAAACTTTTTCAGGTCGCTATGCAGCTTGCGTGAGATATCTCTGAAGTCGATGACTGCATCAATATTCAAGATGGCCTCAGTTTGCTCTGGCTGGATGTGTTCGTCAACATAACGCTGGAAACGGCGGCGGAACTCAGTGATGTCGTTCCATCGCAAGGTAAGTCCGGCTGCATAGGTGTGTCCTCCGAAGTTAACTAGCATGTCACGGCAGCTCTTGATGGCCGAATAAACATCGAACCCGGCAATACTACGGGCAGAGCCTGTGGCAAACTCTCCGTCGCGAGTCAGTACGACCGTGGGACGGAAATAGATTTCTGTGAGTCGTGATGCAACAATGCCGATTACACCTTTCTTCCAGTCCTCATCGTAGAGCACGATGCTCGACTGGTGCTTCTGACTTTCAAGTTTGGCTACAATCTGGTTGGCCTCTTCGGTCATCTGCTTGTCAATGTCCTTGCGAAGCTCGTTGTACTCGTTGATATGTTTGGCTTTCTGCAGAGCCAGATTATAGTCTTTCTCAATCAGTAGGTCAACACTCTCTTTTCCATTCTCCATTCGGCCGCTGGCATTGATGCGCGGACCGATTTTGAATACGATGTCACTCATCGAGATATCACGGCCACTCAGTCCGCAAATGTCGATAATAGCCTTGATGCCGATATTTGGATTTTGGTTTAGTTGTTTCAGGCCGTGGAAAGCCAGAATACGGTTTTCGTCTTCAACGGGAACAATATCGGCTGCAATGCTTACCGCGCAGAAATCGAGTAGGGGAATAAGCCTCGAGAATGGTATGCCGTTGTTCTTGGCAAATGCCTGCATGAACTTGAATCCCACACCGCATCCGCAGAGGTGTTTGAAAGGGTAGGTGTCGTCCTCGCGTTTGGGGTTAAGGATTGCGGCAGCAGGCGGCATCACCTCGTCGGGGACGTGGTGGTCGCAAATAATAAAGTCAATGCCCAGACCCTTGGCATACGCAATTTCATCGATTGCCTTAATGCCGCAATCGAGAATGATTATCAATTTAACACCAGTCTCCTTGGCATATTCTATTCCTTTCTTGCTCACTCCGTACCCTTCATCGTAACGGTCGGGAATATAATAATCGATGTTAGAATAGAACTGTTGGAGAAACTTGTAAACCAATGCTACAGCTGTGCACCCGTCAACATCGTAGTCGCCATAGACCATAATGCGCTCTTTGCGCCCCATAGCGTCGTTCAAGCGGTCAACAGCAACGTCCATATCTTTCATTAAGAAAGGATTAATGAGATCGTTGAGTTGGGGGCGGAAGAATCGCTTGGCTGCCGATTCAGTAGTGATGCCGCGGCTAATGAGCAATCCGCCCAGTATAGGACTGATTGTCAGCTTGGCCGCCAGCTCTTCAGCTGCTCTCTTTTGGTCTGATGTCGGTGCTTTGTAATTCCATTTAAAATGCATTTATATTATTTTTTATTCTTTTCTGTAGCAAAGTGGGTATAATAACCGCCTCCAAAGTTAACAAAAAAAAACGAGGAATAGTGCATATCCCTCGTTTTTTTTACATTATTTGTATGATTTGACGGTTTCCCCGTAACTAACATCAAGTGAAAAGTCAGAAGAAAATATGAGATGACAGTCTGTTTTACACCACTCGGCAAATAACTATCACAATACGCAATTCTTTATCATCACTTTTCACTTACCATTCCTTAAATACCCAGCTTCTTGCGGATATCCTTTGGAATGGCATTCTTGTTAACCATGTAGTCCATGGTGTTGGCAGCAATGAAAGCCTTGGTCATATACCAAATGCCCTTAAACTCGCCGGCCTCGCCCCAAGAGTTCTTCACCATGTAGTACTCTTTGCCGTACTGGTCTTTGGCAATACCGTAAATCAGCATTCCGTGGTCATCGGTAAGCTCCCAGTTGTCGTAACGCTCCTGACGCAACTCCTGTGTGGGAACAATCTCTGGAACTTTGCATCCCAGTGAGTCGAGCATGCCTTTCTTGGCTGTAGCAGAGAGTTTCAGCCAACGTGCCATATCGCTACCAGTCAGGCTCTGAGCTTTTTCGTCAGTAGCATAGGCAAGACCCTGACGGGTGAAACCCTGCTCAGAAACGTCGCCGCCCCATGCTACAGTGTAACCTTGCATCACGGCATTGTCGATGATACGCATCATCTCGTCCATAGGAACATTCCATGACGGACCATTGCGCCAGTTGTCCTGAACCTCAACCGGGAACTCGGTATAGAAAGGACGGTGTGTAAACGAAGTAATGCTTACATAGTCGTCCATATTCAGGCCGAGACTGGCAGCGAACGACATTGGAGTGTATTTCTTTCCCTCGTAAGTGAACTCTTCGGGGCACTCGCCGAGATAAGCATCGAGAATACCCTGCAATCCAAGCTTCCACTGGTTGCTGATTTTCTTTGCCTTGTTCTTGGCTACAGCGTCAACATATGGAGACATCAACGAGAAAAACTCGTTAAAGTTGTTCAAAGAGTCACCATACAAACTGCCTGGGAATGGCATAGCATCCTCTGGGCAGATACCGTAGTTCTTCAATGCATAATACACGTCGTAAGCAGAACCACCTTGTGCAAACTGACAGTCACCATGCAGACGAACCACCTGAATGGCGCGGTCCATGTAAGTTTTGTTAGCTACGAAGCTCTCGCAGAGGTCGTAGGTCTTACCGCTCTTCTTCAGAATCTCTGCCTCGAAATAGGAGAGGGTAGAGTAGTCCCAGCATGTGCCGCTGCGGCTTTGGTTTTTGATACTGGTAATTTTGTTCTCTTTTACAACAGTGAAGACGGGCTTGTTAGGATTTTCCTTCTTCTTGTCCTGTGCGTTTGCGCCAATGGCTACTAAGGCCACAAGCGCCATCAAAAATAGTTTTTTCATTGTGAGTTTTATTATTTTATGAGTTTATGATTTTCACTATTACTATTGTGCACTAGTTCTGCGCCATGAACTCTTCCACATCCTTCGGGTGGTACGGAATGCGGTTCTGCCCAAGGAAACGGCAACCGTCTTTCGTTATCAGAATGTCGTCCTCGATGCGGATACCGCCAAAGTCCTTATAGGTCTCTAACTTGTCAAAGTTCAAGAACTCTGCACAATGTCCGCTGGCACGCCAGTCGTCAATCAGTGCCGGAATGAAGTATATACCTGGTTCGTCGGTTACCACGAACCCTTCTTCTAATCGGCGTCCCATGCGCAGGCAATTCGTGCCAAACTGTTCTAGGTTCGGGCGAGTCTCAGCGTCGAAACCGACATATCGCTGATCTAGTCCTTCCATATCGTGTACGTCCATTCCCATCATGTGACCTAGTCCGTGAGGCAGGAACATGGCATGAGCGCCTGCACGTACAGCCTCTTCTGTGTCACCTTTCATCAGCCCGAGTTCTTTCAGTTTATCAGTCATCAGACGGCACACGGCAAAGTGAACGTCCATGTACTTTACGCCAGGCTTGGCAACTTCAAGGGCATAATCATGACATGCCTCGACAATGGAATAAATCTCCAGTTGGCGTTGCGAGTATTTTCCGCTCACAGGCATTGTGCGGGTATGGTCGGAGCAATAGTCGTCGAGTTCACAACCGGCATCACAGAGTGCCAAACGACCAGCTTCAAGTTTGGCTCCCGAGGGGTTGCCATGCATGATTTCTCCATGCTGGCTAAAGATGGTGGCAAAGCTGTTACCGTTGGCCAGTGAGTTGGCGATGCCGTCCACTTGTCCGCCGATATATCTCTCAGTAATGCCCGGCTTGATCAGACGTTGTGCCGTGGTGTGCATCATGTAGCCCACGTCACATGCCCTTTCAATTGCCTCAATCTCCTGCGGCTCTTTGGTTGAGCGCATCTTCACCACAGCCATAATCAGGTCCATTGAGGCAGCAGCTTTCTGCTCATTGGGGTGAATGCCCAGCAAATCCATAATCTGAATCTTCGTATCGTAGCGGTATGGAGGCAGGAAATGTATTTTCTGCCCTTTTTCGCAGGCTTTGTCACATATGCTCTTCAATTCATTCATTGGTGCAGTGGCATTGACGCCCACTTGTGCGGCAAGGTCGCTGACACAATCCACCGATCCGTACCAAACAATATCCTCAATGTCTATATCGTTGCCGATTAAAATTTCACGGTCGTTGTCGATGTCAATGACTCCCACCAGACCATCGCGATGCTGGCCAAAATAGTATATAAACGAAGAGTCCTGACGGAACGGGAAATAGGCATTGTTGGGATAGTTCTTTGGTGCTTCATTGTTTCCAAACAGAACTATCAATCCGCTTTTCACGAGTTTCTTCAGTTCGCTGCGGCGGCGAACGTATGTGTCTTTACTGAACATCTCTGGCTTAAAATATTAGATGGTTTTACATGTTTTGTGCCACAAAGATACAAATAATATGATAAAACTGTACCTACTTGGCGTAATTTTAATATTTTATAATAAAAAAGCAAGGGCATTGCTTACAAAATGTCCTTGCTTTTGATTAAGCACCTATTGTAGTTTAGTCCTTCTTAATGGCATCTTTCGCCTTTTCCACAGCATCTTCGGCTGCTTCCTTCACGCCATCGGCCATCTCCTTCATTTTGTCGACAGCGTCACCAGCGATGTCCTTTGCCTTATCGACGGTATCGCCCGCAAAGTCTTTTGCTTTGTCGACAGCGTCATCAGCGAAATCCTTTGCTTTGTCGAAAGCATCGTCGGCAACGTCCTGGGCCTTGCCCGTCATTTCGTCAATCTTGTCCCCCATGTTATCAATAGCCTTGTCAAGGTCGGATTTCTGATAAGCCTCACCTTTTACGTGGTCCTCCACCACATTATATTTGGGCGACTTGCCCCATTTATTGGGCTCAACCTTGCTGTCCTGGCAGAAGAACACCAGCAGAACGATGCTAAGTACCAACGTCACCAGATATAGAATAATCAGCAGCGGGTTTGTGAAGATTCTCATTAATGCCTTAATACTCACCATCTCTCCACCGTCGAATGCTGAAAACAGCATCGACATGTAGTAATATGAGGTTATCATACTAAGCACAATGCAGGCAATCAGCCACCATCCATTACGGCCCGTATCGTGAAGGCGGCGGATGCCCAGTGGAATCATTATCAGGCTCACAACAAATCCTAATAATTGTCCGATAATCGGAATCAGATTCAGCACACATGATACTATCGCAGCACATAACACGCACCACCAGAACTCAGAACGGCGTGAGCGTCCCTTCCAATCAATCAGTTTTCCTTTGGCTTCTTGCAGCGCCTCTACGAAAGTCAGCTGCGGACTAGCAATCACTTTACTCATAATATTATCATTTTTGTTTGGTTTGAAATTCATTGCAATGATTCATGAGCACAGCCTGTTAAGGATGATTATTTCAATAGGTCAGGGCGCAGGCGGCGCGTGCGTTCCAGCGCCTGTTCCATCTCCCATTCCTTGATTTTGGCCTCATGGCCGCTCAGCAGAACGTCGGGAACCTTCCAACCCTTATAGTCTGCGGGGCGAGTATAGATGGGGGCTGCAAGTAAATCGTCCTGAAAACAGTCTGAGAGCGCACTCTGCTCGTCGCTAATAACTCCTGGGACAATGCGCACAATGGCATCGGTCATCACTGCAGCAGCCAGTTCTCCGCCCGTCAGTACATAATCGCCAATAGATATCTCACGCGTAATTAGATGATCGCGTATGCGCTGGTCAATGCCCTTGTAGTGCCCGCAGAGAATGATGATATTGCCTTTGAGCGATAAGTCATTTGCAACATGTTGGTCAAATCTCTCGCCGTCAGGTGAGGTGAAAATCACCTCATCGTACTCTCGTTCCGCCTTCAGGGCTGATATACACGTCTCAATGGGCTGACATTTCATTACCATCCCGGCAAAGCCGCCATAAGGATAGTCGTCCACGCGCCTCCACTTGTCATCAGTATAGTCGCGCAGGTTATGTAAGTGTATTTCCACTAGTCCTTTCTTTTGAGCTCGCGCCAAAATGGATTCATTGATGAATCCCTCCAGCATCTCCGGCAATACGGTAATAATATCTATTCTCATACTATTTGCAAAAATAGTAAAGAATTCTTATATGAGAGCGAAAAGTCAATTAAAAAAACTAAAAAACTATGGCAGTATCTCGATAGTTACATACTCCAAGTTTTGAGTAGTAAGAAAACTGATCACTAATTATTTATGGAACCGTATACGATTTGTCTCTTTTTGAGTCGTTAGCAGCCCTACAGCCAAAAAAGCCAACAAACATATTTGCTAGGGCAACGTTCTTTGTATTCATCCCTTCAGGTACCATCAGGCATGTTTTGAGGTACATTCGGTCATTGTTCAGGGTACCATTAAGCACAACTTGGAAGCTATCACTGCAGTGAAAGGATTCTCTCACTCCAGTGATAGCTCTCTCTCACTTTAGTGATAGGACCCTCTCACTAAAGTGATAGTTTTTAAAAAGTGTTAATTGGTGTTTTTGAAAACCTTCTACACAGCAGGGTATAATGAAGGATATTCTTTTGCAAAGATACAAAAAAATATGGCAATTACCTACGATTTGATTCTATTTTTGTTTTATCCGGCCATGTGTGTCAAATAATATATATTTTCTATTTATTCGTTTCAAATTACTTTCTTGTTGTTTACGATGTCATAGATTGCCTTGTGACACAGCAGAAATGCTAAGAATCCTTGTTGGATGAATGATAGCTATACTTCTACGCCATGTCTTATGGGTTTTTCGAAAGCAAGGCAAAAACAAATGCGAGCTGACTCCTAACAGAAATTATTTCTTCGCTTTAGGTCGCAAGTAGCGGTCGCCAGTTGTCTCAACGATTTGGCGTTGCACCTGAGGAGAATAGCCGGGACGTTCCACTTTTTGGCCACGTCCGTAGGGAGTGCGCAAGAAATGACCGTCTTTCTCTGGCTTAACCACCTGGTCGTTATACTTTACAATCATGTGCCATGCCATCTGTTGCCAGCGGTTGAGCATCTGACGTGCGGTCTGGTCGCTTACCTGAGTGAGGTACTCAATACCTTTGGCGCGGTCTTCAGCCAGCAGACTAACCGCCTTGGCTTCTACCTCAGGCATCATGGCAGCATAACTGTCGTCGAGCGAATCACGAACCTGCTTTAGTTCGGGATATAATTGTGAGTAGCGCGGATAAACCATATTGGCCACCCAGTTGCATACCCAAAAGGCGCTCTGCATGGAAAATGTCACATCGTCTGCACGACCGTCCATGAGGTAGGGATCCGGCACGTGGCTGATGCTGCAAAAAACAGGTGTCTGGGCGGTCATATTAGCCTCGTCGTTGCCGAACCACATAATGCCGCCTACCTCACGTGGCAGCCAGGAACGCATTTGGCAGACCCACGTAAAGGCTGACTGGAAGGTTGAGAGCAGCCGCTCATTGAAATAGCTATTACCGTCGACACTGAAGGTGGCGGTAGGTGGACGGTAGGGTGATGCCCACTGGCCTTGAGTGAGATCTCGGTCGGGGGCAAAGGGTGTCCCCTCGTAATGGTCGCGCATGGCCTCTTGAACGTCGCGCAGAGTCAGTTTACGATCTGGTATCATGTAAAGAGGCATAGGCTCTACATCGTCTTTCTTCCCTTCCACGAAGTCAAAATAGCGCATGGCATCATGGCAGAAGCGGTTGAAAAAAGTCCATACACGAGCCTCGCACATGCGACGGCCGCTGAACTTGAGTGGATTGTATGCCTCGCGGAAGCTGAACTCCTCGTCCTTGCCGCTGAAGCGTCCTGACTGGCGTGCGAACTTGATGACATTCTTGCTGTACATCACGTCGAGCACCGATGGGTTATCGTACGGACGTGGCTTCTCATTCACTTTGGCCAGCCGGTAGCCTTTACCAATGATACGTGTGATGCGGCTTTGGTTTGCATGACCGCTGATGGCATTGTCGGGAATCCTGACAGCAGCCCAGACTGCCTTCTTTGTGCCAGGACCGCAACTGATTGTTTCCATGATCCAGACTTCGTTTGCATCACACACGCTAAATGACTCACCTTGTCCCACATAGCCATAATTATCAGCCAACTCGCCCATAATCTGAATGGCCTCACGTGCTGTCTTAGCCCGTTGCAAAGCCACTCCCATCATCGTGGGATAGTCCATGGTGGCAGTTGAGTCCTGTAGTCCTTTCTCTACGTTAAAGGTACTCTCACCGATAGCCACTTGCCATTCGTTGATGTTGCCAACTACATGATAAGTGTGGGCAGCTTCGGGTATCTGGCCGTGCGGGATGCGCGAGTAATAATTGGCTACTTGCCGCATGGCATTGGGTTGATGGTCAGCAGCAGGATAGAAAGGAATCCCGAAATACAAGCCGTACGAGTCGCAGGCATAGGTACACATGACACTACCGTCGACTGAGGCGTTCCTGCCTACGATGAGGTTGGTGCAGGCTTTTGATGTTACATATGCGGGAAGGCAGATGAGCAGGGTGAGAAAAGCTTTTTTCATAATGTTGAGGGAAAAGGCTTTTATATGATGTAAAGGCTTTATTGAATAGGTTGTTTAGGGATAGCGGTCACATAAATCTCGTAAGGTACGCCATTCAATACATCAATACGTCCGCTGTACTGAGTACCATATCGTGTCTGACGGGCAGTTACAGTGGTGTTGCAGAACACGGAGGCGTACATAGTACCTGCATGAGGATGGACGATGACAAGTTGCTTGTCAACACCTAAATGAAGATCGCTGTACTCAGCTTCGTCCTTAAAAGCTAACGTATGGCTATCAGCTAAAAGATACAAGTCAAACTTGTCGGAACCAGAAACAGACGACAAAGCAATCTTCAGTGTATCTGTTCCATCGGGAACTTGGATGGTGAAATGATGGTACTGCTTATCGCCAATACGTGTAAAGGCAGGATTGTTGTCGTGGGTATAGCAAGTCATTCGTCGCTTTTCACCAATCTTGAGCTCGCCCTTAATGGTGGGCTTGCCGACTCCATCCATGGCATATTTAAGCATAGCTGCCGTTAGTTCCAGCCGCGGACCTTCCTCTGCATACTCGGGATGGCTTCCGCAGAGTACGATACGTCCTGACTGCTCACAGGCTTTGTAAGCCCAAATAACAGGCTCGCCAACGATGTTACGCTTGGGTTCGCCGCCAGGAGTAGAGTAGCGTGCCAACACCTCAGTTCCTTGGGGGCAGCGATAAGTCATGTTGCCGTAGCATCCGCCATTGTGGCGCACACTGTCTATGCTCATACGGTGACCATAATGATAGTAATTCAACAAAGGCGATCCAGGTTCAATGTCAATATCAGTCCACGACTTCTCCAATCCAGTGCCCGTGGTGAAACCGGGCCAGATGCCCAGATAAAGGTCTGTTGGTGCTTCCTCCTTATCGGGCAGTTTAGTTCCCAGTGAGGCTATGAATGCTCCAGCACATGAACCGACATAACCACCGCCATTGGCAACAAACATGCGGTAGTTTTTCCGCCCTTGCTCACCCAATGTGCCTCCATGCGCCTTTGCCCTTCCACCGTTCATGTACACGACACGAAAGCGTGGAGCACCGTCGGGATATAACAGGATGCCGTTCTCGTCGATAGCACTACCACAAATCAATTGGTTCTGCATGATGGTGTCTGCATCAGTAAAAGAGAATTTCTCGGTATAGCTATGGGGTGTGGAGATGAAACTTTCCATCGTGAAGTCTGCTAGTCGTGAAGCTGCCAGGTCGACACGTGAGGTAAGCATCATACCACTGTCCATAAATAGGTCTTTATAGAAACCTTTCTGTTTCTGTTGGGCGTAGCTGGTGATGAACAATGCTTGACAAATGACAGGAGCCAGTAGCCTGAGTATGTTTTGATAGTTGTATCTCATGATAATACTTTAACCAGTTGATGTTATGAGTGATTTGAATCGCGGATAATGAATTATTTGATTTCAGCTTTGATGGTGTAAGGAACACCGTTCAGCACATCCGTGCGTCCTGTGTATTGTGTTCCATAGGCTGTCATTATGGTATCGACAGTAGTGGCACAATGAACCGACACATACATTGTTCCGGCTTTTGGATTTTTAATGACCAGTTGCTTGTCTGCATTCAGGGCGACCTGCTTATATTCGGCATTGTCGATAAAAGCGAAGTCGCCAGGATTGGCACACAAATACATGACTACATCCTCATAGCCCATTAACGATTTTAGTGTCAGCCGCAATTCTTTGGCTTGCTTGGGTACTTGTACAGTGAAATGATGATACTGCTTATCACCAATGCGTGTGAAAGCAGGGATGTTATCGTGCGTATGGCGATCCATTACACGCTCTTCTCCGTTTTTCAGTTCTCCTTTGACAGTAGGATCGCCATTTCCCTCAAGCGCATATTGCACCATGGCGCACATCAAGTCAAGTCGCTCACCAGTTCTCACGTTTTCAGGATGGGAACCGCAAGGAACAATGCGTCCAGAGTAACGGTCTGCCTTATATGCCCAAATGGCAATCTCATTCTGGATTTCACGCTTCACATTGATGCCATGTGTGTCGTAACGAGCCAGTATCTCAGTGCCTGCAGGCCACATCTCTTTGGTGTAAGCGAATGCACCGTTGTTGTGATATACGCTGTCAACGAAACGGTCACCACCGAAGGCGTAGTATTTGAGCAGAGGAGACTTCTTCTCTATGCTGATACCAGTTGGGGTATCAGAGAGTTTTGTGCCGCGGCATAATCCCGGCCATATTCCCAAGTATGTCTCACGTATTGTCAAACTGTCTTCCATCACGCCACGGCTGGTGATGTAGCATCCAGCGCAAGACCCAACAAAACTTCCGCCGTTGGCAACAAACTTTCTAATGTTATTACGGCCACGCTCGCCCAAAGTCTTGCCATGTGCTCCAGCAAGTCCTCCATGAAGGAATACCATACGGAAACGGGGCTCACCGTCAGGATAGAGCAAGATGCCGTTCTCGTCAATCGTACTGCCACTGAAGCATTGTTCCTGCAACAGCGTGTCCATGCTCGTATAGTCTTTCAGCTTTTTTGCTGACATGAACACTTCCATCTGTAACCCCAATACTCGGGCAGAGGGTAGATCTGCACGTGATGACAATCTCATGCCACCGTCAACAAATACATCTTTGTAATAACCCTTGGTGTTGTTCTGTGCGTAAAGGAACAATGAAGCCAGAAAACAGAATATAAATATCTTGATTCTTTTATTCATAGCATATTGGTTTTATTCTCAATGACAAAGATACGAAATAATGGTAAAATGTCCAAACTATTTGGACCTTTTCAGCCAACCTTTCATTAATCCAATAATGAGGACAGCGAGCAAGGCAGCCGTACAGATTCCAATAAACATCCATCCCCAACCGTTCATAAATGCCATAGGGGCAAAGGTGACCAGACTGATTTCAACGGGAGCAATAAACAGATAGGCCAGTGCATAGTCTTCCAAACAATGTGTTCGTTGCCCAGGGTCGACAACACGCAGCATGGCTATGCCCATCGCCATTGTACCAGTGAACCAGCCCCAAGAGAATATGGCTTTCTCGAACCAATAGGTTGGCATGATTCTCTTGGCAACAGTGAAGATGTAGATGGCTGTACACAAGAGTCCTACGATCAACAAAATAAGCAATGGAATAAAGTTCTGTACCACCACAGACAACTTGATGCTTGCAATCCCGCATGCAACAAGAATATCGGTGAACGTTCCACTGAGATGCCCTACCGTAGAGGTGCAAACGTATTTTGCAATACCAACTTTTTTAAAGATAGTGGCAACAATGATACCAACGATAAAAGCACAACTGAACACAGGCAACGACAGTTCCGGTACGAACAACTGCACCAATTTGCTTAGCCCGTAGCCACCCAGTGCAACTGACATGACGATAGCAAAATTGAATGTCAGAGAGTCCATGGAGATACTTGAAGTGGTGGTCGTCCCCAATTTTGTTCGTTTTTCCTCGGGTAATAGTCCTGTACGATACTCACGGGGAAGATCACTGAAATTGCTCAAGAAAGAAGTATAACCTTTTTGCGTACCTCGCTTTACAATGAGTAGTCCGATAATAACAGATCCTATAATACCGATGGTGGCAGCTGTCATTGCCAGTGTGAGCATGTCATCGTAATTGTATGTTTGGAAAGCTGCGCCAAGAGCTGCTGCTGTCCCATGTCCTCCACAGTATCCTGAGGGCATTGCCAGTCCGAATGCACTGTTTAGTTCTGGCCAGAAAAGTCTCAGTATCAGGATTCCCATGATTCCACCGAGTATCCATTGTGCCAGCATTCCTATCTGGGAATATACCCACATGCGTCCGATATTGCTTCCTGTTGCCTTACTGCTGCCTGAAGCAAATGGCAGACAACCGAAGATGCATGCTATGAGTATTCCGGCATAGGTTCCAGTATTTTCGGATAACGGGATGCAATGAAAACCATTTGGACCGAGTGCAAGTCCTATGAATCCTGCAATGAGTGATGGTGGGATGAATAGTTGTTGTACCCATTTGATTTTTACTCGAATAAGCTTTCCAATCAGCAGTAGAATAGCAATGATGCCTGCATCAACAAAAAGAGTCCAAGGTGTGAAAGGGCTTTTCTCGGTGTGTACTGCTACTTGCTCATTCTTGGCATTTCTGTCCATGAAGTCGCTGATTTTCTCTGCGCACAGCGGTAGTAACCGTTTTATGCGTAACAGGTTGTAAGCACTGACTGTTCTCTCAGAAAAAGGCACGAACATGGTAGTAATGTCTTCAGAGCCAGGATCGCGTCCATATTTGAAGGTATAAGTCAGGTTACCGTCTTTGTCAAGACATTCACTCGGGAGCAGGGCAGAGGCTACAGAGATGTAGGGCTCGAGTGTGCCTTGATTGCCTATGTCGTTTAGGTTCTTATCGGCAAGTAGGGTCTTGTAGCACTCGTAGGCTGTTCCAATGGCAGGATCAATGAAGTCGCAATCGTCGGCAATGAGATGTGCATAAGGCCTGCGGCCACCTTTGTCTTGAAAAGCTTTGAGTTCTATGAGGTGCCTCTTTAGCGTCTCGATGGCAAAAGGGTAGTGTGTACATCCTAAAATAATGCGGTCAATGGGTGAGTGTATGTTCTGCTTTCGGGCGCGTTCGAGCAGGCATACAAGATTGTAACGAGCGTAATTGTCGGCAGAGTTCAGTTGAATACGTGTTATCTTTCCATGGTTGTCGCGCTCAATGAAGGCTTGGTTGTTGGTTGTTTCGAAGTTGTAAGCATCAAGGAGTGTGGGATTGATGTCGCCATCAGCCGTACCCAGTTTCGGCCCTCGGTAATTGGCAGAAAAGGTAGTAAGTGAACGGTCGACAAACTCTTTCTCTTCGTCTACTGCTTCAGCGAATCCATAGCCAGATTGGCTGATGACGGAGAGTTGCATCGCTGCTGGTTTCGTAGCAAGGAGAGTGCGCTCGTATACACCACTACTGATAGTTCCTTCTGTAGCCAGCACGCCAATGGTTGTCGAAGGCTTATCGCCGATTGACTTTAATGCACTCAATGAGCCGGCATTAACCACGCCAATCACTTTTACGGAGCTTTGTGCCTTAGCTAATAGCTGCTGGATGTGCTCTAGACCGTATGCTGTAGCTGTATTGCAAGCAATGACGATTATCTTTACTGGGCTTTTCTGACCTTCTGGCTTTTGTGACTTGTTGTCTTTCCAAAACTGTCCCTTCAGCAGGAATAAAGCATCTTTTACAGCAAGCTCACGAAGGTAGTCGGCCTTGCCCTCACGGTCGTAGCGTCCATAGGGCATATTCGCCTGATCAGCCAAATACTCGAAGTTTTCGTTTTGGAAATCAGGAATTCCGTCGGGCTTCTCCTCACCAGTCTCATTGTCGAAGCTATCCTGACTGAGTATACGTTCGAGTACAGTGAATCCTCCTGTACCGCTATCGAAAATGCCAATGGGCAAATCACGCAGGAGTGTGGGGTACTTCTTAAAATCAATGTAGTGGACAGACTTTTTGTCGTTGAGAGCCTTCTGGCTGACAGGCAGCAGGACGGTCTGTGCCTTCATTGGTGAACAGAACGACCATGCGATGAGTAATGGATATAACAATGCCTTGATGTTCATGGCAATATGATTCTAATAGATGTGTTTTGATATTATTTTTTTCTTTTGATATTCTTCTTTCGATTCACTACAGTCCGTGTAGTTTTCTTCTGATGATACTGTTTTGCCTCTTTGATGAGAAAATGGAAGAAACGGGGCATTACCTTGTCACCGTGAACTGTGAATATTTCCGGATGCGACTGAATGGCCAGAATAGGGTAGCGAGGATAACCTTCTATCATTTCAGGCACGCTGTCAGGGCTCCATGCTGTGATTCTCAGTTCGGGTGCGATGTCCTTGATGCATTGGTGATGGCGACTGTTAACACCCGTAGATGTAAGCCCGAATACCTTGGCTGTTACAGTGCCAGGTATGATACTGATGTCATGGGCGGGAGTGGTGCTGTCATCAGTTTGACGGTGGCAAAGCTCCGACTGAGGAAAGTCTGACGGAATGTCTTGCCATAGTGTACCTCCCATGGCCACATTGATCATTTGGAGTCCACGGCAAATGCCAAAGATGGGCATCTTTCTTTCGTGGGCAGCCTTGAAAAGGAGTAGCTCAAACACGTCGCGCTCATCGTTTACCTCACCTAACTGCGGATGGCGTTCATGGCCAAAATAAGCGGGATCGACATCAGGGCCGCCTGTCATAAGTAGTCCATCAAGCATACCAACAACAGTTTTCAATTCCTGAGGGTCGTCGGTTGAAGCAATCAGATAAGGAGTGCCCCCTGCCATAGAAATTGCCTTGACATAATTATATCCCACTGATAGGGAATTCCCTTTGAGTGTGGTGGTAATGCCGATAACAGGCTTTCTGTCTTTGGCTGTCTTTTGTGCGTTTAAACTATCTGCGTGGGCATATAGAGCAGTCAGCTTAGGAGCCAGTCGACTCTTGTGTTGAGCCATAGCACTTTGAACAGCTAATATGCATGCTATCAGGACAAGTGGATAGATTCTTTTCATGGGTATAGTTGTGATTTACAGGGTTGCAGTGCAAATATACTAAAATAATAGCCATTTCTCAATAATCCAGAGATATTTTTTGCAGTGAGTGAAACATTTTCCGTTCATAATGACGATGTGTCCCGTCAGTTTCAAATAATGAGGGGTTGATGAATTGTTCCAGAAAACAAGAAAGAGGGAAAAACTGCCAAGAAATGCAGTTCTTCCCTCTTGTAATTCTTTAATAGTTCGAGCTATTATGAATTATACTCCTGCCAGCTCTTTACCTTGATGTCTTTCTCATCCATACTGCAGAAAGCCTCAATGAAAGCCTTTGCCAAACGTCCGTTGGTCATCAGTGGAATGTTGTGGTCAATGGCGCCACGACGGATACGGTAACCATTGGTCAACTCACGTTTAGTATGATTCTTCGGAACGTTGATGATAAGATCAAACTTATGCTGTGCAATGAGGTCCATCACATTGTTATCTCCCTCTTCATCAGGCCAATTTACCACAGTAGCGGGAACTCCATTGTCGTTGAAGAACTTGGCTGTTCCTCCAGTGGCATAAATCTTATATCCTTTCTTTGTAAGCTCTCGGGCTGGCTCAAGCAGCTGTACTTTTCCTTTGGCACCACCTGAACTAATGAGTACAGATTGCTTCGGCAAGCGATAGCCGGTGGCAATAAGCGCATTAAGCATAGCCTCGTGTAAATCGTCACCCATACAACCAACTTCTCCAGTGGAACTCATGTCTACACCCAAAACAGGATCGGCATTTTGCAGACGTGCAAATGAGAATTGGCTGGCTTTCACACCAATGCGGTCAATGTCGAATTCACTTCTGTCAGGACGTGAATACGGAGCGTCAAGCATAATCTTTGTTGCTGTCTCAATGAAGTTTCGCTTCAAAATCTTGCTGACGAATGGGAACGAACGACTGGCGCGGAGATTACACTCAATGACTTTCACCTCGCGGTTCTTGGCCAGGAACTGAATGTTGAACGGACCGCTGATGTTGAGTTCTTTGGCTATTTTGCGCGATATTTTCTTAATCTGGCGGATGGTAGAGAAGTAAATATGCTGAGCAGGGAACACCATTGTAGCATCACCGGAGTGTACTCCAGCATATTCGATGTGCTCAGAAATGGCGTATTCCACTACTTCTCCCTTGTCGGCAACAGCGTCGAACTCTATCTCTTTTGTGTCTTGCATGAACTGAGAAACCACCACGGGGAACTCTTTCGAAACTTCAGTAGCCATATTGAGGAAACGATGTAACTCCTCATCGTCGTAGCATACGTTCATGGCTGCACCCGAAAGCACATAGGAAGGACGTACCAAAACGGGATACCCCACTTCGCTAACGAACTCCTTAATGTCTTCGAATGAAGTCAGTGCACGCCACGCAGGCTGGTCAATGCCCAGCTTGTCAAGCATGGCAGAGAACTTGTCGCGGTTTTCTGCACGGTCGATGTCAACGGGTGACGTACCTAAGACGGGTACTCCCTGACGATACAATTTCATGGCCAGGTTGTTGGGTATCTGTCCGCCCACACTGACAATAACGCCACGTGGCTGTTCCAAATCAATGACATCAAGAACTCGCTCTAACGAAAGCTCATCAAAATATAGACGGTCGCACATGTCGTAGTCGGTAGAGACGGTCTCTGGGTTATAGTTGATCATGATGGACTTATATCCCAACTTACGCGCAGTATTGATGGCATTTACAGAACACCAGTCGAACTCTACGCTTGAACCAATGCGGTAAGCGCCAGACCCCAATACTATCACTGATTTCTCATTCTTGTAGTAATCAATATCGTGCTTGGGACGATAAGCTGGACTTGGCTGATCTGTCTGGAGAGTGAAATTGTCCTGGAAGGCAGGTGTGTGGGTATATGTGAAGTAAAGATAGTTGGTCAGCTCTGGATGTTCGCTGGCAACCGTATTGATGCGTTTTACTGAAGGAACAATACCTCTTTCCTTGCGATAACGGCGAACCTCAAGGTTTTCTTTCTCCATATTCACATTACCGGGTTTCAGCACGAAACGGGCAATCTGGAAGTCAGAAAAGCCTGCGGCTTTCACCTCGCATAAGAACTCGTCGGGCAACTCCTCCATCTTGTTATACGACATCAGCTGATGCTTGAGGTCAACGATTCTCTTCAATCGCTTGATGAACCAGATGTCTATCTTGGTTAGTTCCTCGATACGCTCGATAGTATATCCTTCCTCCAAAGCCTGAGCAATGGCGAAAATACGCAAATCGGTAGGATTCTGCAATGCATCTTCCAAATCGTCGAATTTGGTGTGGTCGTTTCCGACAAATCCGTGCATACCTTGTCCGATCATGCGCAGTCCTTTCTGAATCATCTCCTCGAAAGAGCGACCGATAGACATGATTTCGCCCACCGATTTCATGCTCGAACCAATCTGACGGCTTACGCCTGCAAACTTGGTGAGGTCCCAACGAGGAATCTTGCAGATCATATAGTCGAGTTGAGGAGCCACATAAGCCGAGTTGGGTGTTCCCATCTCGCCAATTTGGTCAAGTGTGTATCCCAATGCAATCTTAGCTGCTACAAAAGCAAGTGGATATCCTGTTGCCTTAGAAGCAAGAGCAGACGAGCGGCTCAGACGTGCGTTGATCTCAATGATACGGTAGTCATTGGTCTGTGCGTTGAAGGCAAATTGTATATTACACTCACCAACAATGTTCAGGTGACGTACGCAACGGATGGTAATCTCTTGCAGCATCTTCACCTGCTCCTCAGTAAGTGAGCAAGTTGGAGCAACAACGATACTCTCGCCCGTGTGAATACCCAGCGGGTCGAAGTTCTCCATGGATGCTACGGTAAAGCAATGGTCATTTGCATCGCGGATGCACTCAAACTCAATCTCCTTCCAACCTTTCAGGCTCTCTTCGACAAGAATCTGTGGAGCGAACGTAAAAGCACTTTCTGCTAGTTCAATGAATGCCTTTTCGTCAGGACAAATACCACTTCCGAGACCCCCAAGAGCATATGCCGAACGGATCATGATGGGGAAACCAATTCCGCGGGCAGCCATCAGTGCATCGTCCATGTTCTCAACAGCATGGCTGATAGGAGTCTTCAGATCTATCTCATCAAGCTTCTTAACAAACAGGTCGCGATCCTCAGTGTTCATAATGGCCTCAACGCTGGTGCCGAGCACTTCTACACCGTATTGTTTTAATGTACCGTTCTGATAAAGCTCTGTACCGCAGTTCAAAGCTGTCTGTCCGCCAAAGGCAAGAAGTATGCCGTCTGGGCGTTCCTTTTTGATGATTTCTGTAACGAAATGCGTTGTTACAGGCTGGAAATACACTTTGTCCGCTATGCCTTCAGAGGTCTGAATGGTGGCAATGTTCGGGTTGACAAGTACACTTGAGATACCTTCCTCTCGCAGGGCCTTTAATGCCTGCGAACCTGAGTAGTCGAATTCTCCTGCTTGTCCGATTTTCAATGCGCCCGAACCCAATACGAGCACTTTGTTGAGTTTTCTCTTCATGATTTCTGGGTATGTTTGTTTTCTTTATTGGTTCTCTTCTAATTCTTCCAGTGTTTTTTTCTGGTTTTTATAATCATCTGGATTAATCTCCATAATCAATGGGTAGTCTCCGTCCTCTGATGTGTCATGACGAGTTGTTGCACTCGACTGGAAATAATTCCGCTTATATTTGTTGTCAACGACCAGAACCAAGATGGGCTGCATCATGCTAGTCATCTTACGGCCTTTCATAATAGTGTATTTGAAGTCCATACGCTGGTTGTCGACGGTCAGTTTATTTGGCTCTATCTTTGTGTCGATGTCTGTAGGAGGTAGTACGATGGCAATCACAAACTGATTGTCGAAGTCAATCTCTGTAGGCTTCCCATTCTCTCCCATCGTTCTGGCCATGCCAAATAGGCTGTTAAAGGTTTTTGCGTCAGAGATAATTGGACCAGAAGGAATCTTTGCGTCATTGCGGAAAAAATAGTTGTGAGCCTCTATGTAAGGAACTTTGGCCAAATTGTAGTTCATCTGTATCATCGTACGTTCAGCCGCTTGTTCTTTTGTCAAGTAAATGGTGTCGGTTTTGGTGATGTATACCGTGTCAACACGGGTAATAAAAATGGTATCTTTCTGAGCGAAAGTACTCAGAGAAGATACCATCATGATTATTGTCAGAATGAACTTCCTCATCGCTTAGAAATTGACTCCGAAGTTAGCGAAGAATGCGTTACTGTGAATGCCGTCAAGCTCATCGGCCTTTGAGACGTTGTTGACACCAAACTGGTAGCCTAATTCCAGATAAAGCTTGTTGTATTCAGCGCCGCAACCAATTTTGAATCCCATGTTGAACCGGTTCAGTCCCATCCATTTTTTCTCATCGAATGTGCCGACCTTCACCCCATCAATCTTTGTCTTTCCACTGATAGCTTGAGCGAAGTAGGGCCCGATGAACGGCAGCACAGCAATTTGGTCACTGGCTTTGAAGCCGTATTTAATAAGGAGGGGAATCTCAAGGTTGTTGTAACCCACATTCTTGGCACCGCGCTCGGTGTAGTACAGACCACTCTCAAGGAATAATGGGGTGCTCTGAGAAACACGCAAACCGAGGATACCAGCCAGGGTCATGCCCACTTTCGAGTCGGAATCAAGACCGTCGCCGCTCAGCGAGGCCGATGTCATACCAATGCGAACACCATAGTATAGGTTTTCTTTACTCAAATCAAAACCACCGCTGCTGAACTGTGCGAACGATGGAGCAGCCAAAAGGGCTGTCAGAATAGCTAAGAAAAATCTTTTCATAATCGTTCTTTTTGTTGATGTTTCTTTTAATTCGAGTGCAAAGTAACTAATTTTTTTGCTATTGACAAAGTGTTTTGCCAAAATATTGATAAATTTTACAACCGTTTACATAAATATACAGGATTCATGTCGTTAAAAGAGACTTCCCTCTGAAGGTTGAGGAGCGGTACTGCCGAACTGGCTGATAAACTCATCTTCCGAGATGATACCAATGCCCAGTTCCTTCGCTTTTTTATTCTTGCCGGAGGTTGAGTTTACATCATTGTTTATTAAGTAGCTGGTCGAACCACTCACACTGCCAGCCACACGTCCGCCTTGTGATTCGATATAGCTTTTCAGCTCATTACGGTTCTTGAAATGATGCACGTCACCTGTGATGACGAATGTCAGTCCCTCGCATCTCGCTCCGGTCTTCTGAGACTGTGTCTGGCTCACGCGTACCTCTTTTAATAGTCTCTCTACAATGCCTTTGTTATCATCATCGCTGAACCATCCTACAAACGATGCAGATTTCTCAGGGCCAATGCCGGGTATCAATTCGAGTTGGGAACTGAGCTTTGAAAGTTGAGTGTTTTGATTACCATCGGATTCTAGTGTGGCACGTTGGGCATCATCACTCTGTACTTGTTGCTCTGAACTTGTGACAAGTCCTATCAGTTCCTCAAGCGGATAGGCTGACAGCAAACGCTTACACACGTCAATGCCGCACATTGGAATAGTCAACGCATATAATAAGCGCTGAGCCTCAACGTCGCGCGATTTCTCAATCGACCGTATCATGTTCGAGGCAGATTTCTCTCCAAAACCCTCCAGCGATGAAATTTCGTGAATATGGTTACGAAGCTTGTAAATATCGGCATATTCACTAATCCATCCCGTATTGATAAATCTCGCAAGCGTCTGTTCAGAGATGCCGTCGATATTCATGCCTTCTTTCGATACAAAACGGGTGAATTTCTTCAGTTGCTTGGCAGGACAGGAAGCATTGGTACAATGCAAAGTGCGCGTCGCACTGTTTTCACTAACCTTAATCTCTGTTGGTGAACCACATACTGGACAAATCTCGGGAATTTCCAGTATGCCTTCCTTGTGCAGAACCTTAACTACCTTTGGAATAATCTTGTTGGCCTTGATGACTGAGATAGCTGTTCCAGTACCACCAATGCCCAGCCGCTCACATTCGCTGATGTTACAAAGTGAGGCGCGCTTTACTGTAGTTCCCTCCAGTTCAACGGGTCGGAATACCGCAACTGGAGAGATGGTAGAGGCCGCACAAGACCATTCAATATGCTCAAGTTCAGTGTCGGCGGTCTCATCCTGCCACTTGAAGGCTAGACCGGCGCGGGTGGCATGATGACCTGTCACACTGCCTGTTGCCGCAAATTCGGTGTCATCGTAGGTAATAACAAGTCCGTCAACGGGAAAGGGATTCTTCTTGAGTTGAGATTTGAGTGCTGAGAGTTCTGGGTTCTGACCTAGCGAAGTCTGTCCCGTCACCCGCAACGTGAACCTTTCAATAGACGCTTCTACAGCCTCAATAGTGGGGTGTTCGATAAACTCTCGCTCCACTGTGTTGAACCCCATTGAGGAAAGCCACTCCATACGGTCGCCCCACGAAGGAATATTCTCATCGGAATGAACAAGCGTAAACGGTATCCATTGAAGATGTCTCTGTCGGACCTCGTTCACATCTTTCAGCGTCAGCGAGCCAGAGGCAAGATTTCGTGGGTTGGCATAGTCTTCGTCGGTCTCCATCAGAAAACGCTCAAAGTCATCATACGAAATAACGGCTTCGCCTCGAATGACCACATGTCCTTCCGTCTTGATTCTCTGCGGAATACCGTTGATAGCAGTTGCCAAATGCGTAATGTTGGTGCCGATATGTCCATTGCCGCGTGTTACTACTTTTGTAAGCCGTCCATTGTCGTAAGTCACCACCAGCGTCAATCCGTCCAGTTTCCAGGAAATCCATATCGGCTTGCCCTCTGCCCACTTTACCAAGTCGGCAGCCTGTTTGGTCTTTGCCAATGAGAGAGCCGCATACTCATGTTCCTCTTTTTGCCCAGTGATGGCACCGTCGCTTACGTTTTGTGTCGGGCTGTCAGGTAATGTTACACCTGTCTCCGACTCCAGCTGCTTCAGTTTGTCGAACAAGGCATCCCACTCGAAGTCGGTCATGATTTCGCCCTTACCACTATAATATGCCTCCGAAGCCAGGTTCAGCTGTTCCACCAGCTGTTCCATCTGTAGTTTTTGTTCGTCTGTCATGGTTTTGTTTCTTTCATGCAAAGATAGTTTATTTTTTCGAGAATCATTCCGGCAGGTTGTTTTTTTTCAGAAAACCATTGTTTTTCCACAGAAAAAATGTATCTTTGCAAATGGGAATAACGTCATTGTATTTATTAGTTCAAAGGTATTTCCAACCGTTGATTAACATTCTTTGAACTCTCTCACTCCAGTGAAAGCATCCTTTCACTACAGTGATAGCTTCCTCTCACTCCAGTGAAAGCATCCTCTCACTCCAGTGATAGTTTCCAATTTGTGTCTGTTTGTACCTTCATTAATGACAGATGGTACCTCTTGCAGGCATTGCTTAGACCCTCAGAAATGCCCGAATAATGTAAACGATTCAGTTTAGGGAAGTATGATAGAGCATCTATCAATTCTCTAAAGTTCTTGTTGAAGAATTTTTAGTTTATAAAAACAAGATTCCAAATTCCTGGAAAGAGTGTAAAACACATTGAAATAGACTATCCTTCAGAAAAACTACGGTTGCAGTTTGGCATTGTCTAACGTTTTCATTACCTTTGCAGCTATGATTCAAATTATTGTGTCGAAAGAGATAGAGCAAGTCTGCCCGCGGTTTGTGGGTGCTGCTGTTGAGGCAAAGGTTGTCAACTCACCGTTTTGTGCGCCGTTGTGGGAAGAGATTCATGCGCTAGGTGAGCAGTATCGGATGGAACTAGACACCACTCTGATTAAAGAGCGTATTCCTGGAATAGCCGCTACGCGTAGTGTCTATAAGGCTTGCGGTAAGGATCCCTCGCGTTACCGTCCTGCTGCCGAAGCGCTGATACGACGTATGTTACAGGGGAAAGAGTTGTATCAGATAGACACATTGGTCGATCTTATTAATCTGGCTAGTATCAAGTACGGTTACAGTATTGGCGGTTTTGACGCGGATAAGTTTGTCGGAGATACACTGACTCTGGGTGTCGGTCGCGCTGGTGAACCCTATGAGGGCATCGGTCGAGGAATGATCAACATCGAAGGCCTGCCTGTCTATCGTGATAAAGATGGCGGGGTAGGGACTCCCACCAGCGATAATGAGCGTACGAAGATAGAAATAGGAACCACTCATCTTCTGACACTTATCAACGGGTATGATGGTAACGAGCAACAGGTACTGGCCAATGCGGAATTTATTCAGCAGTTGTTACGAAAATACTGTCAGAGCGATGGAGGAACGTGTACGCTTTATCGGTAACTGATGTTATCGTGGCGCTCGCGTCCAGCAGCGACAGAAAGTATTAGTTCCTTGTCGGCTTCTGTCCAGTTGAGCGACAAAAGATCCTTACGCTCCATCCATTGATAGTCGAGATGTTCCAGCAGTTTGAAATTCTCATCGCGGGCCATGCACTCATAGGCTGTAAGCGTGATACTGAAATCGGGATACTCATGGTCTATGGTGCCTAATCTTTGGCCGACGTAAATATCCCAGTCCATTTCTTCTTTAATCTCGCGGATGAGAGTCTCATGGTGACTCTCGCCTTCTTCTACCTGACCGCCAGGGAACTCCCAGTGCTCGGAAATATAGGAATGATGCGAGCGGCATCGCTGCATACAAAGGATTTTGTCGTCTTTTCTGATGACGGCAGCTACAACATTAAAGTGTTTCTTATCCATAGTAATGTTTTTGGTTGGCGGCAAAGGTAGTAAAAAAGAATGACACAAACAAACGTTTTCATGGATTATTTTGAAAACTCATGAATCATCGATGATGTGTGAAGGCTCATAAGTGAATCATGAGCAATGAAAAAGCAATGAATAATATAAGAGGATATAAACTTTTTACAGTTTTAATCTTCTCCAAACCCATCCTGGAATGTAGTGCCATAAGCCAGTTATAATGCGCCAGCGCCAATCAATGATGCGTATGTGACGGCGTTTCTCGATAGAATCCACAATCTCTTTCGCCACGTTCTGTGGTTTCAGCATCAGCGGATAGCGGTTTCCGTCGTTTAGCAATGGCGTGTCTACAAAGCCTGGTCTGAAGTCGGTAAAGCGGATATTCAGTTTTCGGGAATTAGCAAGCTGTTCCAAAGCTTGCAGATAAGTGTTCTGGAAAGCTTTGGTAGCTGAGTAAGATGGGGCAGGTCCCAGTCCTTTCGTACCAGCTATAGAAGAGATTGCCGCAATATGACCGCCACCGTGATTTGCCATATATTGGAACACTGTGTCGATCATACGAGTAAACCCCATGGCGTTGGTATCTACAGTGCGCATTTCGATTTCCGTCTCCAACAGTCTGTTTTGCTTTCCAATTCCCGAAGCATGAAAATACAGGTCAACTCCGCCCAATCGGTCTATGAGGCGCAGGAGGCGTTCAGGAGCATCGGCAGATGTAATGTCGATGGTTTCAACCTCAACAAGTTCCGGGTACTCGCTTTTAAGCTGTTTCAGCAGGTCAGTACGGCGAGCGGCGATACCACAATGCCAGCCACGATGTAAGAATAATCGGGCTGTTTCATGTCCTATGCCTGACGAGGCTCCAATGATGATAGCATTCATTTGGGGGTATGAGTTTAGAGGAGTTAATACTTCATTTTACTTCGAGGGTAATCCTTCTGTTGATAAAGAACTGGCGAGTGTGCAAAAAGAATAATCCGACACCAATGGCATTGGCCACGGCAACCACCCAGAAGGCGGCATGATAACCAAGATGCTCTGCCACTACACCTCCTACAAGAATGCCTAAGCCCATGCCTATGTCCCACGAGATGAGAATGGTGGAATTGGCTGTGCCACGCTGATTGTGTTGTGCCAAATTGATCATCATATTCTGGAAAGCGGGCCACATATGACCGTTTCCGAGTCCAATGAGTAATGCCGAACCGTAATAGCCAAAAAGCGTCAGGTGCTGAGTCGTGACTGGTGAGCTTTGGGGAACGAAGGCCCCTATTGTAGGCATAAGAATGAATATGGTGTAGCCCACGAGTGAGATAACCATTCCTTCTGCTGCATTATGGGTGAGTCTGCCTTTACGTAATGCGCTGCCGCCTTGCAGTCGCGATAGAATCAGTCCGATAGAACAGAGCATAAAATAGGTGCCGGTACCGCCTGTAATCCCTAATTGCTCTTTGCTATAGATGGCCAGATAATTGCTCAACACACCAAAGCAGAAACCGAAAAACACCATGTTGAAGCCGAGGAGCCAGCCTTTCGTTAGAAAGAAACGGTCGAATGAGAGTTTCTTTCGTGGAGTGGCAATGGGAGCTTTTGTCACCTTCACAGTCGCGTCGACTGCCATTCCCAGCATAGCAATAATGAATGCCAACCAGAACAACAGCTCGAAGCTATGCGACCAACGATATATGAATATGCCGATGGTGGGGGCGATGGCCATAGCGAGATTGTTGCTAAGACCGTAGTAGCCAATACCTTCGTTACGGCGGCTTGATGGAAGCACATCGATGGCCACGGTGCTGTTAGCGACGGTAAGCGCGCCGAACGGACCGCCGTGAAGCGTTCGCACGATAGTGAATAATAATAAGGTACCAGCAGCCAGATAACCTGCAAAGAAGATGGCGAATGCAGCATAGCAGACCATCAACACTGTTTTGCGGGAAAATGTGTCGACAACATATCCGCTAAACGGGCGGAACAACAGGGCAGTAATAGTATATCCAGACAGAACCAGACCGATAACATCCTTGGTGGCGTGAAAGTTCTCGCTCAAGTAGAGTGGCAGCAAGGGCGTTAAAATATAAAAGGCGAAGAACAGCGCGAAATTTGCTGTCATCACCTTTATATAATTATGGTTCCATAACTTGTCCATCAGTTGGCTGCTTCGAACTCTTCGAGGAAACGCGTATCGTTTTCAGAGAAAAGTCGTAGGTCGTTGACACGATACTTCAGATTAGCGATTCGCTCAACACCCATTCCGAAGGCATAGCCGCTGTAGACCTTACTGTCAATACCGCAAAGCTCAAGAACATTCGGGTCTACCATTCCGCATCCGAGGATTTCCACCCAACCGGTATGCTTACAGAAACCGCATCCCTCGCCGCCGCAGATGAAACAGGATATATCCATTTCTGCACTGGGCTCTGTGAATGGGAAATATGAGGGGCGAAGACGTATCTTTGTATCTGGTCCGAACATCTCACGGGCAAATGAAAGTAGGACTTGCTTGAGGTCGGTGAACGACACATTCTTGTCGATATACAAACCTTCCACCTGATGGAAGAAACAGTGCGCACGGGCAGTGATGGCCTCGTTACGGTATACTCGGCCGGGACAGATAACACGAATAGGAGGCTGTTGTGTTTCCATCACACGTGCCTGAACGCTCGAAGTATGGGAGCGCAGAATCATGTTCTTGGTCACATCGTTAGGATGCTGGCTCACAAAGAAAGTGTCCTGCATGTCACGGGCAGGATGGTCGGCGGCAAAGTTCATCTTTGTAAACACGTGCATGTCGTCTTCCACCTCTGGTCCGTCAGCTAATACAAAGCCCATGCGCGAGAAAATGTCGATAATCTCATTTTTTACGATGGTCAATGGGTGACGTGTTCCCAATTCAATGGGATAAGCCGAACGGGTTAGGTCGATATTATCGCTCTGCACCTCTGCCGTTTCCAGATTGTCGCGCAGACTGTTAATCTTGTCGAATGCCATCTGTTTCAGCTCGTTAATACGGATACCTACAGTCTTTTTCTGGTCGGCAGCCACATTGCGGAAGTCTTGCATAAGGGCATTGATCTCACCTTTTTTGCTCAGATATTTCAGTCGCAAAGCCTCAATCTCCTCAGCGTTAGAGGCCGTGAGTTCACTGACTTCTTTCAACAGTTGTTCTATTTTATCAAGTATCATAATCCTAATTTTCAAAAAAACTGCTGCAAAGGTAATATTTTTATGGCAAAAACGGGCATAGTTTGAAAATAAATGTGTAATTTTGCGCAAATTTGAGAACTACCAAATGAAAAAGAGAGTGGTATTTGTGATTGTAGCCTGTCTGTTTGCGATGTTTTTTACAACGACAAGCTGTACGGATAAGAAGGCTGCGTCAAATCCTATGGACACGGAATTCGTAGGTGAGGACACTGCCTCTGTAGACTCATTGGAGCTGCTTGCGGCTAGTGCTACCATGCCGAAAGGAGCTGATGAGTTGTTCGACGATTTTATGTTCAATTTCGCATCCAACCGGGGCTTGCAGCTGCAGCGTATCGCCTTCCCGCTGACTGTAGAGAAGGATGGTAAAAGCCAGACAGTGAATAGAAACCAATGGAAGATTGAGCATTTCTTCATGGATCAGGATTACTATACCATTATTTTCAATAACCGTGACGAGATGGAACTGATGAAAGACACTACTGTCAGCAAAGCGGTTATCGAGAAGATTTACCTTGACAACGGTCGGGTGCAACAGTACTTTTTCGACCGCAGCACGGGTATGTGGATGATGCGCTCGATGAAGGAAGGAACTTTGGACAAGAGCATTCACGCCTCTTTCTTGAAGTTCTACCAGCGCTTCTCGTCTGATGAGAAATTTCAGGTGGAGAGCATGAACAACACAGTTGAGTTTACGGCTCCCGATCCGGATGATGATTTTAATACGATGACGGGCGAGATTTATCCCGAGCAATGGCCATCGTTCAAACCGGGTTTGATACCATCAGGATTTATTTATAATATTGAATATGGTAGAATTTCATCTGGCAGCAACACCAAAATTTTTGTTACGCGCGGTATAGCCAATGGCTATGAGACCGAGATGACATTCCAGATGATTGGCGGTAAATGGAAGTTGGTGAAGTTTACCACTTGACGTATTAATCTTTCGACCATGATAGTAGACCGACAAGATTTCAGCTTGCTATGCTATAATACATTTGGCATTGAAGCCAAGTGCAGGCGTTTTATAGAATTCAGCACTGTAGAGGAATTACAGCAAGTTGTGGGCTCATTGACCGATGCAGACCGTCCGTTACTTTTATTGGGAGGCGGAAGTAATTTGTTACTGACCGGCGATTATAAAGGAACTGTTTTGCATTCCGCTATCAAAGGGTATGAGGTTGAAGACTGTGGTGATGACGTTCTCTTGCGTTGTGGAAGTGGAGAGATATGGGATGATGTGGTTGCTTTGTGTGTCGAGAATCACTGGTATGGAACCGAGAATTTGTCATTGATTCCTGGTGAGGTAGGCGCAAGTGCCGTTCAGAACATAGGTGCATACGGTGCTGAGGCTAAGGACCTGATTGAGAAGGTTGAGGCTGTCGAGATCTCCACGGGCAAGAATTGTGAGATGAGCAATGCTGAGTGTGAGTATGGCTATCGGCAAAGTAAGTTCAAGCATGAGTGGCGCGACCGTTTTATGATTACTTACGTCACTTACAGGCTGAAAAAACAATACAGTCCTAAACTGGATTATGGGAATATACGATCTGAGTTGGAGAAACAGGGTATCGGTATTCCTACTGCAGCACAGTTGCGCGAGTGTATCATTCGTATTCGGAATGCGAAGTTACCCGATCCGAAGGTAGAGGGTAATGCAGGCAGTTTTTTCATGAATCCAGTTGTGGCTAAGGAAAAATACGAAGAATTAGCTGCTCTATACCCAAATATGCCGCATTACATGGTGGATGAGCAACACGAGAAAATTCCCGCCGGATGGATGATTGACCAATGTGGATGGAAAGGGAAATCTCTTGGCAGGGCAGGCGTGCACGACAAGCAGGCCTTGGTGCTGGTGAACCGAGGTGGTGCTACCGGCGACGAGATAGTCCGTTTGTGTGAGACCATCCGCCAGCAGGTGAAAGAGCGATTTGGAGTTGAGATTAATCCGGAAGTGAATATCAGATGAAAGTTACACTATTAGGAACAGGAACTTCGGGCGGCGTGCCGAGCATTGGGTGTCAGTGTGAGGTTTGTCGGAGCGAGAATCCGCGTGACAAACGTACACGTTGCTCTGCTCTACTGGAAACAGAGACTACTCGGGTGCTGATAGATTGCGGTCCTGATTTCCGCCAGCAGGTACTTCCTTTGCCTTTTCAGCGTTTCGACGGCATACTGTTGACTCATATTCACTACGATCACGTAAGTGGCATAGACGATTTGCGCCCCTTTTGTGTGTTTGGCGACATCAATATTTATGCAGACCAAAGCACAATGGACGGGCTAAAAATCACGATGCCTTATTGTTTCACCGAGCATCTTTATCCTGGCGTTCCCCGACTGAATCTTCATGTTGCCCGTCCTCACGAGCCGTTCCGCATTGGCGATATTGAGGTGATGCCTGTTCAGGTCATGCACCATGCACTTCCAATCTTAGGCTATCGGATTGGAGATTTTGCCTACATCACTGATATGAAGACCATCGACGATGGCGAGTTCCCCTATTTGGAGGGAGTGAGGACAATGGTTGTCAACGCTTTGCGGTTTGAGCCTCAGCATCATTCTCATCAGACTGTCGATGAGGCCATTCAGTTTGTGCGCAGGGTAGGGGCAAAGCATGCTTATCTCATCCACCCGAGCCACCATATTGGTCTGTACGACAAGGTGAATGCCATGTTGCCGGACGACATAGAATTATCCTATGACGGACAGGTGTTCTATGTGTAAATAGCCTTTGGAGTTCTGGAGCAGCCTTCTGCAATTATAGAGCAGCCTTCTGCAATTACAGAGTAGTCCTCTATAATATTAGAAAAGCTTTTCAGAACAGCGAACAGCATTCTACGACTATTCTAATTAATGATTCTTGAAAAGCTTCTTTCTGTAAAGCAGGCATAAATAGATTGCCTTCAGCCGAAAATCAATCAAATGATTTGCGCAACTGAAGGCAAATACGGATTCATGACTTACAACTCTGAAAATAGAATCTGTCACGAAAAAATAGATTACTTTTTCCTAAAACCTTTGTATTTGCGATAGAGTTTCCAGCCAAGAATCAGGCCATCGAGCACACCCGCACCTGTACTCATCAAACTGCTCATGCGCAAGCCCGTGGTCGATGTGTCCGGTTTCTTGAATAGACCTCTCCAAAGGACACGGATTTCAGCATCGTCGTGTTGGATTTGCTGGCGCAACTGTTCTTTTCTGTTTTGAATGGCCATCAATGAGTTGAATATCAACTCCTGTTGTTCTGGAGGGGGTAATGGCTTTTCTATGTTCATGGTATTATTTCTCCATTAGCAGGCTGGCCAGAAATCTGACAAGCGGACGCTCCACCCATCGCTTTCTGAACAAAATGAACAAAATAAGTATCAGCAGATAGAACACTGCCACAATACAGAAAGCCCAGCCGCTGCCAATTAATGGGGCAAGGGCATAAGCGACTGCGAATGAGAAGTAAATCATGGTGATGATGACCAGCAAAAAAAGCACGGCCGCCATGATGAGCGCCGTAGTCAAGCGCACAATTTTCTCAATTACATCGAGCTTCACATATTCACTTTGAAGCCCGATGTAATGTTTCAGCACCTCAACGAGTTGCCCAATGGTCTCAATATTTCTGTCGCTTGAGAACATCTGCACCCCGTTTTAGTCGATAGCTTCGGCAGCAGCCTCCTTGATGTCCTCAACGAGGTCGTCCATTTCCTTGCGGTTGAGTTTGATGTTGTGCTTCTTGCAGAAATCGTCAACAGTGTCTGCAATCTTTGCACGAGTATCAATACCTTTTTCAGGAGCTGCGAGCAGGCCAAGAGCTGCACCGGCAATAGCGCCACCAAGGAATGCGCCAATATAACCTAATGTCTTCATACGCTTTTTTTTTTATTTTAAAGATTAAACAATGATTTCTATCTTACAAAAGTAGTAAAAAACGTTTATATAGCAATATTTTGCAGCCTATTTTTTGTTAAAAACGGCTGATTTCTTTTATTTAACAAACTTTATGTGCGTTTTTTCGTTGTTTTTGGTGGTTTTTGTGTAACTTCGCACAATCAAAAGTGAATCACAGTTTAATTTCTAATAAAATCGAATAGGATTATGAAAAAAATGATGGTTGTATGCGCAGGTTTGTGCATGGTGTTGGCTTTCACTAGCTGTAAGAGCAAAGAGAGTGCTTATCGTAAGGCTTATGAAAAAGCAAAGGCTCAAGAGGCAGAGAATGCTATGATCCAAAACAACGACGAGAACGTGGCTGTAGTGGCTCCCGTACAGACGGTTCCTGCTACTTCTACTACTTCCAGCAATGTGGCAAATGCCAATGTGCGTTCTGAGAATGTGTCTGTTATCAGCGGCTCAGGTTTGAAGGATTATAGTGTAGTTGTTGGCTCTTTTTCTTTGAAAGCTAATGCAGAAGGCCTGCAGCAGACACTAAGAAACGCTGGATATGATGCTCAGATAGTATATAATGCTGGAGTGAACATGTATCGTGTGGTAGCTACAACATTCGTAAATAAAGCCGACGCTGTGCGTAGCCGTGACCAGTTGCAGAGTACTTACAAGGGTGCTTGGCTGCTTTACGCAAAATAAGGAAACAGCGCGTGGCGCGAATATTATCAATAGATTACGGTAAGAAACGTACGGGATTAGCAGTCACCGACCCATTGCAAATCATAGCCAATGGGTTGGCGACTGTTTCTACTTCTACACTCTATGATTGGTTGAAGGACTATGTGGCCCGTGAAAATGTGGAACGGATTGTCATTGGAGAACCGCGACAGACAAACGGACAGCCAAGTGAGAATCTGGCTCGTGTGCAGCAGTTCGTCAATCGTTGGCGTAAGTCTATGCCTCAGGTGCCTATCGAGTATTTCGACGAGCGTTTCACCTCAGTGCTAGCGCATCAGGCTATGCTGGATGGCGGGTTGAAAAAGAAAGACCGTCAAAACAAATCGCTAGTTGACGAGATTAGCGCCACCATTATATTGGAGGACTATCTGCGTTCGCGCCGCTGATGTTTTTTTATTTTACGTTTTGATAACTCTTAATTTTAAACTCTTAATTAGAACAAGTGATATTACCTATTTATATTTATGGACAGCCTGTGCTACGTAAGGTGTCGCAGGATATTCCGAAAGATTACCCCGGGCTGCAGCAGCTTATCGCAGATATGTATGAGACGATGACAGAGGCTGACGGTATTGGTTTAGCTGGACCACAGATTGGCAAGAACATCCGTGTGGTGGTCATCGACCTTTCTCCGTTGGGAGAGGATCTGCCTGAGTATAAAGATTTTAAACACGCTTTCATCAATCCTCATATCATAGAGTACGATGAGACAAATACCGAAACCATGGAGGAAGGCTGCCTTAGTCTGCCTGGTATTCATGAGAATGTGACGCGTCCAACACGTATTCATGTACAGTATTTGGATGAAGATTTGAATGAGCACGATGAATGGGTGGAAGGATACTTGGCTCGTGTGATGCAACATGAGTTCGACCATTTGGATGCTAAGATGTTTGTCGACCGCGTCTCACCGCTTCGTAAACAGCTTATTAAGAGCAAACTTCGTGCTTTATTACAAGGACGTTATCGTTGTGGTTACAGGACCAAGGCCGCATTGAGGAAGTAATAAGTGTATTGAATAAACGATAAGAGATAAGTGGAAAGTGAAAAGGTTTTCTTTCGATTGAAATCAAACTGGGTAATAAGGGTCATAATGGCGCTTATCACTTATCACATATCTCTTATCACTTGTTTTGCCCAGTTCAACATCGATCGCCTGATCATGGTGGGACGCAGCGCGTTATATTACGAAGATTACGTGCTTTCCATCCAGTATTTTAATCAGGTGATTTCTGCAAAGCCATATCTTTATGAGCCTTGGTTTTACAGAGGGGTTGCCAAATTCTACTTAGATGATTATGTCGGTGCTGAGGCTGACTGTTCCGAGGCCATCCGTATCAATCCGTATGTCAACAATTTGTACGAGCTTCGAGGTCTATGCCGCATACGCCAGTCGAAGTTCTCTGATGCAATTGGTGACTATGACATGTCAATTAAATACGATCCTTCAAATCAGGGCTTGTGGTATAACCGTGTGCTTTGCAGGATACAGAACAAGGATTATGATGATGCACATCATGATTTAGACTCCATGATTGTGCGTTGGAAGAAATATGCACCATCTTATTCGCTTAAGGCAGAAGTGTATCTGCAGCAAAAAGATACGGTGCAAGGCGCGAAATGGTTGGACAAGAGTCTGGAGATAGATCCGTATAATGGTGAGGCATGGTCGGTTCGGGGTATTATCAGCATGTCGGATAACAAGTGGAAAGATGCCGACCAGCAGTTTGGCAAAGCCATACATTTGAAGCCGAAAGTAGTGAGTAACTATATCAATCGTGCTTTGTCGCGCTATAACATCAATAATCTGCGTGGGGCAATGGCTGATTACGATAAGGCACTCGACCTCGATCCGAATAATTTCATCGGCCATTACAACCGTGCGCAGTTGCGCGTCCAGGTTGGAGATGATAACCGTGCCATTCTTGATTTTGACTATATTCTGCAGCATGAGCCTGACGATGTGATGGCTCTTTTTAACCGTGCGATTCTGCTCGACCGCACAGGAAATCCTCGTGCAGCAATACGTGATTATTCGAAAGTTATCGATATGTATCCCAATTTCTGGACGGGACTGCAATATCGTGCACGATGCTATCGGAAATTAGGAATGACTGCGCAGGCGGAACTCGATGAGTTCAGAATCTTCAAGGCACAGATGAACAAGCACTTGGGCATTCAACCGCGATTGAAGAAAAAGCAAATACGTAAGAAGAGTGATATCGATCTGGAGAAGTATAACCAGATGGTGACAGAGGACGAAACTACTGTTGAGCATGAGTATAGCAGTGCTTATAGGGGAAAAGTGCAGAATCATAAAGTTGAAGCAGAGTATATGCCAATGTACGGAATGGATTTCGCCCATTATAACAATGGTGTGAACAGCTATCAGGCGTTCATCGTCGAAGTGGAAGACTTTAATAGAAAACATCCACAAGCTGCAAAATTATTTGTCACTTGTGGTCAGCAAGGAATGAATGAGGAAGAGTCGACAGCCTGTTTTGAGCGCATTGACACTCTTACGGCTGGCCTGATGGCAGCTAAGTCTGCTTCCGAAAGCACTCCATGGCTGTTGCAACGTGCTGTTGCATATTCCAAGATGCAGAACTTTGCCGATGCCATCAACGATTTGACTGCTTACTTGCAGATAGACTCAACTTCCGCCATAGGTTATTGGCAACGAGCAGTATGCCAGACTTTGCTCAATGAATTCGATGCTTCACAAGGACAGAATACTCAAATGAAGGCTGCTCGTGCAGTTGATGATTTTAATATGGCTATCCGTCTCAGTGAAGGAAATGCGTATTTCTACTACGATAGAGGAAATTTCTACGCACTTCGTAAGGAATACAGCAAAGCTCTGGAAGACTATTCTATTGCCATAAGGTTAGACTCCAAACTGGCTGAAGCATACTATAATCGTGGACTTGTTCGTATCTATAGCAATCATAAGAGTGAGGGAATAGAAGATTTGAGTAAGGCTGGTGAGTTGGGCATATATAATGCATATAGCGTGATCAAAAAGTATAGTGGCAAGTGATTTGCAGTATTGAGGAGAGTTGCTTTTTATTATTTAGAGAGAATTGCTGAAGGCTAAAATAATCTGAGAAATTCTGCAAGTTTCTGTGGGCGAAATGAAAAGAAAGTATTACCTTTGCATCCGATTAAATTATAATATCAATTTGTTATGGTAAAAATTACATTTCCTGACGGATCTGTTCGCTCGTATGAACAGGGCGTGACAGGCTATCAAATCGCAGAGAGCATTTCGCCTGCTCTCGCCCGCGACGTTGTATCTTGCGGGGTGAATGGCGAGACAGTAGAACTTAACCGTCCAATCAATGAGGATGCTACCATCGCACTTTACAAGTTTAGCGATGATGAGGGAAAACACACCTTCTGGCACACTAGTGCACACCTTCTGGCTGAAGCTCTTAAAGAGTTGTATCCCGGCATTCAGTTCGGTTTTGGTCCTGCTATTGAAAATGGATTCTTCTATGATGTGCTTTTGCCCAATGGTGAGGCTATAAAAGAGTCCGATTTTGCAAAGATTGAGGACAAAATGCGCGAACTGGCAAAAAAAGACGAGCCGGTGGTGCGCCGCGATGTAGCTAAAGCTGATGCTTTGAAGGAGTTCAAGGCTGATGGGCAGGAGTACAAGTGCGAGCATATTGACCTCGATTTGGAAGATGGTACTATCTCTACATATACACAAGGTAATTTCACTGACCTATGTCGTGGTCCGCACCTTGTTTCTACAGGCGCTATCAAAGCCCTCAAACTGACTTCAGTTGCAGGTGCTTTCTGGCGTGGCGATGCTACTCGTGAGCAGATGCAGCGTCTTTATGGTATCTCGTTCCCCAAGAAGAAGATGCTCGATGAGTATCTTGTGATGCTGGAGGAAGCTAAGAAACGTGACCACCGCAAGATAGGTAAGGAGATGGAACTATTCATGTTCTCCGAGCGTGTGGGTAAAGGACTGCCCATCTGGCTGCCCAAAGGAACAGAGCTTCGTCTGCGTCTGCAGGACCATCTGCGCAAGGTGCAGAAACGTTTTGGCTATCAGGAGGTTATCACTCCGCATATTGGCTCTAAGAATCTTTATGTGACCAGTGGCCACTATGCTCATTATGGCAAGGACTCTTTCCGTCCCATCACCACTCCTGAGGAGGGAGAAGAGTATATGCTGAAACCGATGAACTGTCCTCATCACTGTGAGATTTTCGCATCAAAGCCCCGTTCGTATCGTGATCTGCCCTTACGCATAGCTGAGTTCGGTACGGTTTATCGCTACGAGCAGAGTGGTGAGTTACACGGCTTGACTCGTGTCCGTTCGTTTACACAGGACGACGCCCATTTGTTCTGCCGTCCCGACCAAGTGAAACAGGAATTCCTGGGGGTGATGGACATTGTGAATATTGTACTCAATGCCTTTGGCTTTAACTTTGAGGCACAGATTTCACTCCGTGATCCTAATGATCATGACAAGTATGTGGGTACTGACGAGGATTGGGCTATGGCCGAGAAAGCTATTGTTGAGGCTTGTGAGGAGAAGGGCTTAACTGCCAAGATTGAGTATGGCGAGGCTGCTTTTTATGGGCCGAAACTCGATTTTATGATTAAGGATGCCATCGGCCGTCGTTGGCAGTTGGGTACTATTCAGGTAGACTATAACCTGCCGAAGCGTTTCCAGTTGGAATATACTGACGAGGATAACACCAAAAAGACTCCCGTCATGATTCACCGTGCACCATTCGGTTCTATGGAGCGTTTCACCGCTGTGCTCATTGAGCATACTGCAGGCCACTTCCCCTTATGGCTTACACCTGATCAAGTTGCAATCCTTCCTCTCTCGGAAAAATACAACGACTATGCAAAGGAGGTCGCCCGCCAGTTTGACCTGCAGGGCGTTCGTGCTACTATTGACATGCGTAACGAGAAGTTGGGACGCAAAATCCGTGACAACGAGTTGAAGCGGATTCCTTACATGGTGATAGTAGGTGAAAAAGAGGCAGCCGAGGGACTTGTCTCTATGCGTCAGCAGGGTGGTGGCGAGCAGGCAACTATGACCATCCAGGCGTTCATTGACAAAATCAACAATCAGGTTGCTGAGATGACAAAAGAATTCTAAAATTGTTGGCAACTGACTGATAATTTGAAGTGGCAAGTGGCAGGTGATAGGCGATGAGTAGAACCGTGTTGTTAAAAAAACGTAAATCACGCGGTACTTATCAGTTAACGTTTATCACTTGTCACTTCTTTTTATTACCTTTGCAGCCGATTTCCCAATAAGTAGAACCAAAATAGTTAATGAAGAACGACAAAAAAGGTAATCAGTACCGTGTGAACGAGCAGATTCGTGTCCGCGAAGTACGCATTGTGGGTGATAACGGGTCTTCTGTTGTGCCTACGCGTCAGGCATTAGATATGGCGCATCAGCAGGGTGTAGACCTTGTTGAGATTTCGCCAAATGCTAATCCTCCTGTTTGTCGTCTGATTGACTATAGTAAGTTCCTCTACCAGCAGAAGAAACGTGCTAAGGAGATGAAAGCCAAGCAAGTAAAACAAGAGGTGAAGGAAATACGATTCGGTCCTCAGACTGATGACCATGACTACAACTTCAAGTTGAAGCATGCCAAGGAATTCTTGGAGCAAGGCAATAAGGTTCGCGCATATGTGTTCTTCCGTGGGCGTTCTATCTTATTTAAGGAACAAGGTGAGGTGTTGCTCCTGCGTTTTGCTAATGATTTGGAGGAATATGGAAAGGTGGAGTCGATGCCCTCGCTTGAAGGTAAGAAGATGTTCTTATATCTCAGCCCTAAGAAAGCTGGTGTAGCAAAGAAGAGCCAGCAGAAGATGGACCGCGAGCGTCGCGAGAATGAAGCAAAGGAAGCTGAGAAGAAGAGTAGGGAAGAGGCGGCTGCAAATGCTGATACTGATGATGAGTCTCCAGCAAATGGCGGCTTGTTCGCCAATATAAAAGGTGGTGATGAGTTGCTCAAGAAGTTGAAAGGCGAAGATTAGTAATTAGTCAGTAATAAAAAAGAAGATCAGGTGCGTAACGCCCGGTATATGCGTTGCCACCATATAATAAATAACCAATTTAAAAATTAAAAAAAATGCCAAAAGTAAAGACAAATTCCGGTGCGAAGAAGAGATTCCGCTTCACCGGTACAGGTAAGATTAAGAGACAACATGCTTACCACAGTCACATTCTGACCAAGAAAACCAAGAAACAAAAGCGTAATCTGGTTCACTCGGCCATCGTTGATACCAATAACATGAAGCAGGTTCGTGACCTGTTGTGTCTCCGTTAAACCTATTGTCAAACATTTAAAGAGTAAAAACTATGCCAAGATCAGTAAATCACGTTGCTTCAAGAGCAAAGCGTAAAAGAATTCTTAAGCTCACTCGTGGCTACTTTGGTGCCCGCAAGAATGTTTGGACAGTAGCCAAGAACACATGGGAGAAGGGTCTTACCTATGCCTATCGTGACCGTCGTAACAAGAAACGCAACTTCCGCTCTCTGTGGATTCAGCGTATTAATGCTGCCGCTCGTCTCGAGGGTATGAGTTATTCTGTGCTCATGGGTAAGCTTAGCAAGGCTGGTATCGAGATTAACCGTAAAGTACTCGCAGACCTCGCTGTTAACAACCCTGAGGCTTTCAAAGCTATCGTTGAGAAAGTAAAGTAAATTCTTATTCGAATAAGTAGAAAGGACGAAACTTGAGTTTCGTCCTTTTTATTTTTTCAAAGTATAAGCCAATAGCTATTATGGACTTTTATGATTGAATTCCCCGCATACTGAGCGAAATACGCTGACGGCGGAAGTCAACATCCTTTACACGGACGCGCACATGCTGGTGCAGTTTAACTATATCATTTGGGTCTTTCACATAGTGGTCAGCCAATTGCGACACATGGACAAGACCGTCCTGATGTACGCCAATGTCGACAAAAGCCCCAAATTTTGTAATGTTTGTCACAATGCCGGGCAAAATCATACCCTCAACAAGGTCATCAATAGATTGAACGCTGGGATCGAACTCAAATTCCTCAATTTGTTCACGTGGGTCAAGTCCAGGTTTTTCCAATTCTTGCATGATATCGGTTAGGGTAGGCATACCAACAGTGTCGTTCGCATACTTCTTTAAATCGATTAGTTTACGCTTCTCAGTATCTTTCATCAATTCGACAATAGTACAGCCGCAGTCTTTTGCCATCTGCTCAACGATGGTGTAACTCTCAGGATGTACAGCACTCCTATCGAGCGGGTTTTTTGCATCTGGAATACGTAGAAAACCTGCACATTGCTCAAAGGCGGCGGGTCCTAATCGTGGTACCTTCTTCAATTGGGCACGTGAGGAGAATGCTCCGTGTTCTTTTCGATAGTCAACAATATTCTTAGCAAGTGCTGCTCCTAGACCACTGACGTACATCAGCAGATGCTGGCTGGCTGTATTGAGGTTTACGCCCACCATGTTCACACAACTCTCAACTGTCTGGTCGAGACTCTTTTTTAACTTACTTTGGTCTACATCATGCTGGTATTGTCCAACACCGATGCTCTTTGGATCTATCTTCACCAATTCTGCCAATGGGTCCATCAGCCTGCGGCCGATGCTGACAGCTCCACGCACAGTTACATCTTCGTCAGGGAATTCTTCTCGTGCTGTTTTTGAGGCTGAGTAGATAGATGCGCCGTCTTCACTGACGGTGAATACTTGTACGCTGGAACTCCAGTTCTTGTCGTTACTTTCAGAATCATCAGTTGGTAGTGCATACTTTCCTGCCAGAACATCTTTGATAAAGTCGTTGGTTTCACGACTGGCTGTGCCGTTGCCTATAGCGATGGCCTCTATCTGATACTTCCTCAGCATCTTTTCCATGCTGATGGCTGCCTGCATCTGTTTGTTAATGGGGGGATGCGGAAAAATAGCCTCATGATGAAGCAAGTTTCCTTGTGCATCCAAGCAGACAATCTTACAACCTGTGCGGAATCCAGGATCAACGCCCATGACACGTTTTTGTCCCAAAGGAGCGGAGAGCAATAGTTGTCGAAGATTTTCAGTAAACACTTGTATAGCTTCGTCATCAGCCTTTTCCTTACTCAAATTGGAAAACTCTGTCTCGATTGCGGGCTTGAGCAGGCGTTTGAAAGAATCCTCCACAGCCTCAGTAACAAGTCGGGAACACTTTCCGTATCCGCGAACATGCAATCTGCACAACCGCTCAACGCACTCTACATCATCGGCCCCGATACTGACACGCAAGATGCCTTCAGCCTCGCCACGGCGCATGGCCAGCAAACGGTGGCTGGTACAACGTCGAAGCGGTTCCTGCCAGTCGAAATAATCAGAGAATTTTTGCGCCTCGTCCGTATCCTTTTTTGCCTTCACCACTTTCGAGGTAATTACAGCATTGCGGCGAAAGATGCTACGTATGCTGTTACGTGATCGCTCATCCTCACTCACAATCTCTGCGATAATATCCTTGGCACCGGTAATAGCTTCCTCAACGGTGGCAGGTCCTGACTGAGTATTCACAAAGCGTCGCGCTGTTTCTAATGGGTTGGCATCGCGCTGCATCATGATGATGGTGGCCAGTGGTTCCAGCCCCAACTCACGAGCAACTTGTGCGCGCGTCCTTCTCTTGGGACGATAGGGCAGATAGATGTCCTCTAATTCTGTTGGCTCCCAGCAGTTGTCGATACGCTGCTGTAGTTCGGGATTCATTTTCCCAGCCTCAGTAATAGTCTTGACGATGGTTTCCTTACGCTTGGCAGTCTCCTTCAGTCGCTCGTTCATGTCACTGATGGCAGTAATCTGTACCTCATTCAGTCCGCCTGTCTTTTCTTTACGATAACGTGAGATGAACGGTATGGTGCATCCCAATTCCAGCAAAGCCAATGTGTTGTCGACCGCTGTGACAGGCAGCGACAGAACTTGTGCAATATGTTTTGAGAAAATATTCATGGATATGTACATATGTATGATGCAAAAATAATGTTTTTTTGTAGAATATGCAAAAAAATAATTACCTTTGTAACCTATTTTCAAGCGAAACAATGATTTCAGTAGAAGGATTATCTGTTGAATTTGGTGTGAAGCCACTCTTTAGCAACGCCAGTTTTGTCATCAATGACCGCGACCGTATTGCCCTTGTCGGTAAGAATGGTGCGGGAAAGTCTACATTGTTGAAAATTCTGTGCGGGATGCAGAACCCAACTGCAGGAGTCGTGGCTGTTCAGAACGATACAACGATAGGCTATCTTCCTCAGGTAATGAACCTGCAAGACAATACCACTGTACGTGAGGAGGCGCAAAAAGCATTCAACAATGTGCGAAGAATAAAGGATAAACTAGACCGTATGAATGCAGAATTGGCCGCACGTACTGACTATGAGAGCGACGAGTATCTGTCACTTGTTGAAAGGTTTACGCAGGAGCACGAACGCTATATGATGATGGGCGCAGATAATTATGAGGCCGAACTAGAGCGTACGCTTACTGGCCTTGGTTTTTTGCGCAGCGATTTCGAGCGGCCCACGAGCGAGTTTTCGGGAGGTTGGCGTATGCGTATTGAACTGGCGAAAATTCTGCTTCGTAAGCCAGATGTTCTTCTGTTGGACGAGCCTACTAATCATCTTGACATTGAGTCTATTCAGTGGCTGGAGCAATTCCTCTCACAAAGTGTCAATGCGGTGGTACTTGTCAGCCATGACCGTGCGTTTATCAATAATGTGACCAACCGGACGTTAGAGATTTCCTGTGGGCAGATTATTGACTATAAAGTGAAATACGACGAGTATGTCGTACTTCGAAGGGAACGTCGTGAGCAGCAGATACGTGCCTACGAGAACCAGCAGAAGGAGATGGCTGACATGCGAGCTTTTATCGAGCGTTTCCGTTATCAGGCCACCAAGGCTGTGCAGGTGCAGCAGAAAATCAAGCAGTTAGAGAAAATAGTTCCTATTGAGATTGACCAAGTCGACAATTCTGCTATGCGGCTGAAGTTCCCTCCCTGTCTGCGTAGTGGCGACTATCCTGTAATTTGTGATGATGTTCGTAAGGATTATGGCGAACATACTGTGTTCTCTCATGTCGATATGATTATCAAACGAGGTGAGAAAGTGGCTTTCGTGGGCAAGAATGGAGAGGGTAAATCCACTTTGGTGAAATGCATTATGGGAGAAATACCCTTCACGGGTACGTTGAAGATAGGTCATAATGTTCAGATTGGTTATTTTGCCCAAAATCAGGCGCAACTACTCGATGAGTCACTGACTGTTTACGACACAATAGAACATGTTGCGAAAGGTGACATTCGTCTGAGAATCAACGATATATTAGGCGCGTTTATGTTTGGTGGTGAAAACTCTGATAAGAAAGTGAAGGTGCTGAGTGGTGGTGAGCGCAGCCGTTTGGCAATGATACTCCTGCTGTTGGAGCCTGTCAACCTGCTCATTCTCGACGAGCCTACTAACCATCTTGACATGCCTTCAAAAGATGTACTGAAAGAAGCTATCCGTTCATTCGATGGGACGGCTATCATAGTCAGCCATGACCGCGAGTTCCTCGACGGATTGGTAACGAAGGTATATGAGTTCGGAGGAGGCCAGGTGCGCGAACATCTTGGTGGTATCTACGATTTTTTGCGTGACCGTAAGATTGAGTCGCTCGACCAGTTAGGAGCAAAGCAAGATGCCCATAAGCATGATGCTGGTCAGGTGAATGATGTTGTTGTTCCATCGCGTCAAAGCACAAAACAAAACTACGCAGAGCGCAAGGATATACAGAAACGAATCTCCAAGGCAGAAAAAGCTGTTAAGGAATCAGAAAGCAAGATAGAGAAAATGGAGAAACGTATTAGAGAACTCGACGAATTGCTGATGCAGCCTGAGAAAGCCTCTGATATGACGCTTGTTACTGAGTACACCTCTACAAAGCGATGCCTCGATGAAGAAAGCGAGCGTTGGATGACATTGTCTGAGGAGTTGGAGACGCTAAAAGACCTGCTGAACTAGGTCTCATCTCGTTAATCCATATCTATTCCAACATTTTCTAGCAAAAACCCTTTTAAAAACATAATAATATGAAAAAACTAGTATTATCAATGGCAATTGCAAGTATGTCTGTAGCCGGAATGGCTCAACTACAATCAGGTATCAAAATGGAGAACCTGAATCAGAGTGTAAAAGCCGGTGACGACTTCTATCAGTTCGCTTGTGGTGGCTGGATGAAGAACAATCCACTTCCGGCAGCCTATGCTCGTTTCGGTAGTTTCGACCAGTTATCGCAAGATAACAATGTGCGTATCAACAACATTTTGAAGGATCTCTTGACAAAAGAGTATGCTACAGGCACCAATGAGCAGAAGATGAGTGACTATTACAAACTCGCCATGGATTCTGTCCGTCGTAACCGTGAGGGTGTGAAGCCCGTGATGCCGCTTATCCGTGAGATAGAGGCCGCTAAGAGTAAGGCTGCACTGATGAAACTCATGGAAAAATATGCCATGAAGGGCTACGGTCGTGTTTACAGCGCATATTTCGGGGCTGACGAGAAAGACAGTAAGAACAACATCTTAAGTGTCTCGCAGTCAGGACTAACCCTTGGACAAAAAGACTATTATGTGGCAGATGACCCTGCTACCAAGGCCATCCGCGAGGCTTACAAAAAGCACATCGTGCGCATGTTCCGTCTCTTTGGGTTCAATCAGCAGCAGGCCCAGCAGAAGATGCAGAATGTCTTCCGCTTTGAGACTGAGCTTGCAAAGGTATCGAAAAGCCGTACAGAACTGCGTGACCCTGCCGCCAACTATAATAAAATGACGCTCAATGAAGCTGAGAGCCGCTGGCCCAACCTGCGCATCATGCAACTGCTCTTTTCCAGTGGTGTGCAGCCCGAGCATGTGCTCAAGCTCGTCATCGGTCAGCCTTCTTTCATGGACGGTGCAAACAAGCTGACAGGTGAGATGACTGCCGATGCTTTGCGCGCCTATATGGAGTGGGATGTAATCAACTCTTCTACTGGCTATCTCAGTGATGAAATCTCTGAGGCAAACTTCGACTTCTTCGGGCGCACCATGCAAGGGCGTAAGGAGGACCATCCGCGTTGGAAACGTGCAACCTCTCAGGTGGAAGGTGTCTTTGGTGAGGCTCTGGGACGTATATATTGCGAGCGCCATTTCCCCGCTGCCTCTAAGGAGCGTATGGAGAAATTGGTGCGCAATCTTCAGATTGCTCTTGGTGAGCGTATTGATGCTCAGGATTGGATGAGTGCGGAGACCAAGCGTGCTGCCCATGCAAAACTCGATGCTTTCTATGTGAAGATAGGCTATCCCAACAAATGGAAGGATCTGAGTGGGCTCACTATCGACCCTAACAAGTCATACTACGAGAATGCACAGATATGCAACGACTTCTTCTTCAAGCGCCACATTGAAGAGAAAGCAGGTAAGCCTGTTGACAATGAGGAGTGGTTCATGACTCCACAAACAGTCAATGCATATTACAATCCTACTACTAACGAGATTTGCTTCCCTGCTGGCATTCTGCAATATCCATTCTTTGATGCTTCTGCCGATGATGCATTCAACTATGGTGCCATCGGTGTGGTGATTGGACATGAGATGACCCACGGTTTCGACGACCAAGGTCGTCAATACGATAAGGACGGTAACATGAAAGATTGGTGGACTGCTGACGATGGCAAGAATTTCGTGGCACGCACCGACAAGTATGCCGATTTCTTCTCTGCTATCAAGGTGTTGCCCGACCTGAACGCAAACGGACGTCTCACACTCGGCGAGAACCTGGCCGATCATGGTGGTCTGCAAGTGGCTTTCACAGCTTTCAAGAATGCCACTAAAGATGCACCACTGACTGATATCGACGGCTTTACCCCCGAGCAACGTTTCTTCCTTGCTTATGCAGGTGTATGGGGACAGAACATCACTGAGGCTGAGATTCGCAACCGCACTAAGAGCGATCCCCACGCTCTAGGAGAGTGGCGTGTCAACGGGGCCCTGCCGCATATCGATATGTGGTATGATGCCTTTGGTGTGAAAGAGGGCGATAAGATGTTTATTCCAAAGAGCGAGCGTCTGCAACTCTGGTAATAGTTTCCACCTTATACAATTAAATACGGCCATTGCCCGCTGGGGCAGTGGCCGTATTATGTAATGAATAGCATGCGTTTGGCTATGTTTTTTTTATCTTTACAATGATGGTGACCTTAGCTGAGTTGACCACTGTGCGGCCTGTTGTTCTCAGCATGTAGAGGCGCACCTGTTTGGAATTCTCACAACTGAGAGTCAGCGTCTGCTCCTCGCCCTCTTGTTGTTGACTGAAAGAGCCCGTTTCTTTTTCTTTTAGGAATACCTTTCGGAAGCTGGCTGCCTTCGGACCAGTCACCTCAAGTACCTTCACCACTTTCTGAATCCTTCCTGTAGCTGGGTTGCTCTCCACCACCGA
>JAEEGI010000764.1_pt1 | contig 87069 bp, 79 predicted proteins | sample 8958751 | NCBI WGS metagenome assembly JAEEGI01 (sample SAMN16246545, study PRJNA631951) | gut metagenome | biome: gut microbiome; feature: rumen; material: KS-attached | host: Bos | place: Iran: Karaj | collected 2018-10 | reverse complement strand
CGCTCAAGGCCGTCGCTGAACGGGAGATGGAAGCCTGCGCAGATGGTCCGGAGTATGATGTTTCCCGGATGAATCAGGGCCTCTTCTGGAAATTGACGTTCTTCCTTATGTCCTCGAGGTCCACGGCCTTGGTTATCCTCTCCACACAGGCCACCGTCTCCTCGTCGGTGGAAGCGACCCCGCCCTTGAGGATGTAGGAGACGATCCCATGATCGAAAGCGGCGTAGTACGTGGCTATGACACAGTAATGGGCCACCATTCCGGCTAGGACTATCCCTGTGCAGCCGAGGTCCTTGACGGTCTTCTCCAAATCGGATTCCCTGAACGAGTTCATGTAGGCCTTGTGCACGATCACGTCCGTGTCGGCGAGCTTCAACCCGTCCACGGGATCGTCGGGGTTCTCTATGCCCTCCCCATGACAGCTCTCGCCATCGAAGAGCACCCTTATGACGGGATTCCCGGTCATCCTGAACTCGTCCGCGACCTCGTTGATATAGTCGAGCTTGCTTGTCATGGACCTATCGATGCTCTCGGTGGATTTCGCGAACTTGTTCTGTATGTCTATGAGAACGAGAGCCACCTTCCTCTCGTAGAACCCGTTCAGTATGCCTAAGCCGTGCGCCCCGTCAGCCATACAGGTTCGATGTTATGGGAGAATATATCCGTTCCGCACTTTCGGGAACCCCTCCCCTGTGAACGTTCATAAGCGTCCCAGCCGTGGTTCCGAACATGGAGCCATGCGCGGTAGAATCCCTCATAGAGGATGCGGTGTCGGAGATGGACCGCTTCTACGGCATCCGCAGATCCGGGGAAGCCATATCCGGCCGCCCTCTGCCCAAGTGGCACAGGAGGGAGACCCCGATATTCACCACGTACAGGATAATGGTGAGGCCGTTCATGGAAGCGTCCGGAAAGAGGTATGTGGGCTCCTCCACCTGCCTGGGGGAGTCTGGCGTCGTGCTGTCGTACATAGCCATGAACACCCCTCTGGAAGACGCCTTCCCGGGAATGGCGTCCGCGATGGAGGACATGGAACTGAGCCGGGGGGTCTACACCAACGGCTTCATGTGGGCGTACACGCACAGGGAAAAGAGAAGACCCTGCGAGACGACGGTCATAGACCTGCGCCCATACTACATAGAAGCGCTCGACCGGAAGAGGTTCCGTGTGGTTGTGCCTGCGGACAGATATGACCTCTTTAGGTTCTCAAGGATGATGGAGATGGATGGATGAGTACGAAAACTTCACAATTCGACATTATGTATGACAACAATAATATGCGTGCAAACACTCTACCCACTATGGATTTCATAATGGAGTCCTGCCCGTACTGCGGCGGAAACACGACGAAAGACGAATTCGGCAAGGTGTCCTGCCTGAGATGCGGGTAGCACCTTCATAGAAACAGGTCCGAAATGAGTCATATCGCGGACGAATCCAGCCCTAACGGGGCGATTTTCAAGAGGATGCTCGATTCTATCGAAGCTGGGAACCAGGCTATGGCTCTCGAGATCGCAGAGGAGCTGGTGAACGAGAACAAGGAAGCGTTCTTCCCGTACCTGATGCGCGCGGTGGCATACTGCTACATGAAGGAGGACGGGAAGGCCCTCAAGGACTGGATGACCTCCATCTCGCTCATGGAGAAGAACGAGAAGATGGACGCGTACGTGTGCATCATCTCCAAGAGCGTCTCAGACCTCATAATAGCGGACGAGCGCGAGTTCGTCGACTTCGACTATCTCAGCCACATCGACCGCGTGTGCGAGACTCTGGACGAGCATCTCGAGTGCAACTGCAAGGGATTCGTGTACCTCACCGTCTTCACCTGCTTCATGTCCTCCTACCTCGGGATGGAAGAGGACGAGAAGGAGCAGTGCGGGGAGATCATACCCAACCTGGTCCAGAGGACCGTGGCATACAGCAGGGACGTCAGCGTCATAAAGGACGTCGTCAACGAGTGCCTCGGTATAAACGACTACGACGAATCCACCTACGAGGAGGACGACAATTACGACCTCTACGCTCTGAGCAAGATCGTCGAGAAGATCGAGAAGAACCTCCCGTACGCCGACAGGTCGGAGTTCCCCGACATGTGGACCGACGCCGAGATGAAGACCGTTCTGGAAGGCTATCTCGCGGCCATCCTAACTTGCGAAGGAGACACCAAGCCTCTCGAGAAGTACGCCAAGAAGAGCGGCACGATGACCGAGCTCGACCTCGCCATCGAGGACTATTCCAGGAAATACCTTCGCATCAGATGAAACCGAGACCCTCTAGGAGGACCTTCAGCCCTATCACTATTAGGATGATCCCTCCTAGGACCTCGGCCTTCTTTCCGAACCTGTCCCCGAACAGGCTGCCTATCTTAACTCCGGTCATCGAGATGACCAGCGTGACCACCCCTATTACCAGGGCGGGCAGGAATATGCTGTCCTCAGTCATGGCGAACGATATCCCGATCGCGAGGGCGTCTATGCTGGTGGCGATCGCGAGCAGGACCATCGTCTTGACGCCCATGTCCGCATCCACCTCTTCCTCCTCGCCGAACAGCCCTTCGCGGACCATGTTAGCACCGATCAGGAACAAAAGGAAGAACGCGACCCAGTGATCGTAAGCCGATATGAGGTCGTAGAAGGAGACTCCGAGATAGAATCCGATTATCGGCATCAGGGCCTGGAACCCGCCGAACCACAGCCCCGCGACGAGCATGTTGCGGAGGGTGACCTTTCTAAGGGCCAGACCTTTGCATAAGGACACAGCGAAAGCGTCCATAGCCAACCCAACAGCTATGAGAAAAATCGCTATAAAGTCCATGGGACGGACAATACGTCCAAATTAAAAATATTGTGTCAGCAGAAATCATCGATGCGACGGGCGTCACGGCTCTTTAGTTCTACGACCTTGTCCCTGGGCATGACCGATCCCCAGAGCATCTCGGAGTCGGAGCAGCAGAGCCTGGTACCACGAGGGTCGGGCGATGGGCGGGATGCGTAGCAGTAGACGCATCCGTGGGCGCAGGTGTCGTACTCCCCGATGTCGATGCTCTTCACGCAGGAGCACCTCTCCCTGAGCTTGGACTGCTGCGTGTCGTATGGGATGCCGAGCGAAGCCAGCACCCTCCTGTCCAGACAGCCGCGAGGATACACCCCGAACTCCGAGTAGTCGCGCTTGGGGCAGCATGGGGACAGCGTCATCCCGTAATCCTCGGCGACGCGAGCGGCCATGCGGACGAAGTCGTCCTCCTCCACACGCGTAGCAAGACGCAAGGCGCCGGATTCCACCAGGCCGTTGAGCTTCCCATACATGTCCAGGAAGCTGAATATACAGCTGTCGGTCCATTCGGAAGCCTCCCTGCAGAGCATCTCGAACTTGCGCTTATGGTAGGAGATGTCCTTCCCCTGTCCGAAGACCACGGGGTCGTACCTCCACGCCATCCTGTCTCTTCCGATGCGGTCGGATATGCGTATGCAGGCGTCGTTGATGTCGGCCTTGAACGCGACTCCGGGCTCCAGGTCCTTGCCGTAAGGGGTGAGCGTCACCTGGAACAGGGACATGTGTCCCATGGAGGCGATCTCCTTCATATGGGGCACCATGGGCCTGGGGTCCTTCGTGATGAAGACGATACAGTCCACGTCCTCCCTTGCCAGGCTGACGCGGTAGACGACGTTGCGAGACACAGGGTTGCGAACGAGGACGCTGCCGGCGCGGAGGCGGTTCATCAGCCATTCCGAATGGAACGCTGGGATGTCCGTGCGACGGCTGGCGCATACGATCATGCTTCGGAGAACATCGGCATAGGATAAATCCGTCACGTCACGTCCAGACCCCTGGAGCGCTCGGGAACGGGATTAACGACTGTAAAATACCCTGTCCAGAACGGAACTAATATACGGTTTCAACAGTATTCAGAGATATATGGAGTACGGATACATCTATTCCAAGATAACGCTGATCGGTACGGTAAGCATCAGCGAGGACGGGGACGGGAACCTGACAGGAGTGTACCTTCCGAACGTCAATCTGCCCCAGATGGATGTGTCCGAATCCCAGGTGATATCCGAGGCCTTCGACCAGGTCGACGAGTACCTGAGCGGGAAGAGGAGGAAGTTCGACCTTCCCCTGGACTACGGAGTCACCGGGTTCCGCAGGGATGTTCTGGAAGCCATCGAGAAGATCCCCTACGGCAGCACACGCACATACAAGGACATAGCCGAGGAGATCGGCTCTCCCAAGGCTTACCGCGCTGTCGGAACGGCTTGCGCCACGAACCCTCTGCCCATCATCATCCCCTGCCACAGGGTGGTCCCCTCCTCCGGAGGTTACGGGAACTACATCGGAGGGGAAGCCTTGAAGAAAAAGCTCATAGAGCACGAATCTTCGATGCTCTGAGCTTCAGGACTTCTTGCTCGAGCAGAGCTCTCTTATAAGCCTCTCGATCTCGTCGGCGTTCTCGTTGCCCACGCGTGCTCCCTTGCGCTCGAGGTACGTCCATCCGCGCTTCTCGCACTCCTCCTTGAAGTCGGGGGAGGTCACGGCGATCAGCTTGCCGTCCCATATGTCTCCCCTCTCGAGGAACAACGCGAACATGTCCTTGGGAATGCACATGATAACCTTATCGAAAGGACGTGAGAGGTAGGACACCTGCTCGACGTAGTGCTTGTTGTCGTCGATGTATTCGTACTCCTCCCTGTTGGCCATGACGCGTGAGTAGCTGTCCACGACGTAGTTCCCGGGAACGAATCCGTAGCGGGTGGTTATCACGCCGTAGGACACATCGCAGAGCTTCTTTCCGTTCTCGTCCACGGCTGTGTCCAGGCGGGCGACCAGGTTCTTGACCTCGGTGGCACGGCCTCCGAACATGTTGAAGGCGCTGTCGATGCCTTTGCTCCTGAAAACGGTGGAGTCGTTGGTGACGACCATTATACGGACCGAGCATTTCATCTCGGTCATCAGCTTCGTGTCTCTCGGCCTGTTTGTCTTCATGTTCACAACCTCTTGGATCCGAGCCTGTAGGAAATGCTGCAGTTGCCTTCCATGGAGACCATGCAGGGTCCCATCGGGTTGGAAGGCTTGCAGACCTTTCCGAACATCGGACACTCTTCGGACTTTATCAGCCCTCTGAGAACGTCTCCGCACCTGCAGCCGTTCGCCTCCTCCTTCACATCAGGGGTCTTGGCGAGGATGTCCTCGTGGACCTTGGTGGCGTCGTGGTCAGCGAACTTGGGCTTGAGTGCCAGGGCGCTCTTGGGAATGAGCGGGAATCCTCTCCAGTGGCGGTCGACAGGGGTGAATGTGTCGTCCATGAGCTTCAGCGCTATGGGGTTCCCTTCCGGCCTGACCAGCCTGGTGTACTCGTTCTCGACCTCTGCGCGACCCTCGCGGATCTGCTTGCAGAGCATATAGCATGACATGAGGATGTCCAGGGGCTCGAATCCCGCGATGACCTGCGGGAGGCCGTGGACTTCAGAGACGGGACGGAACATCTCCTCCCCGGTGATGACCGCGACATGTCCGGGCTCGATGAATCCGTCGATGGTGGAGTCTCCGAGGGACAGCAGCGCGTTGAGGATGGGCGGACAGATCCTGTGGCAGCTGTAGACGCTGAAGTTCTCAGGGCAGTCGTCCTTGTGGAGCGGGACGCAGGTGGAGGGGGCGGTGGTCTCGAATCCGACTCCCACGAACACCAGGGGCTTCTCCTGGGCCCTGGCCATCTTGACCGCGTCGTCGATCGAGTAGACTATCCTGACGTCGGCTCCCTCGGCCTTTGCTCCGAAAAGGGATCCGATAGTAGTCGGGACCCTCATCATGTCCCCGAATGCGGTGACGGTGACCCCGTTACGAGCGAGGGTGATGGCGTCTGCGATCTCGTAGCTGGTGGTGACGCAGACCGGGCATCCAGGGCCCTGGGCGATCTCGACGCCGACGTCCTTCAGCATCTCTTCCAGGCCGAAACGGACGATGGTGTCCTGATGGGTTCCGCAGATGTGCATGAACTTCGCTTTCACGCCGGTGTCTTTGATACCCTGCAGGATTTTCTTGGCAGTCTCCTCGTCCCTATACTTGAACATCACTCTTCCTCCTCTATATCCATGCACTTGATAGCGCATGTCTGGCCCTTGACGACCTTGACCGGGCCTCCGCACTCGGGGCAAGCCAGAACGGGCACCGAATGCGAGCTGAAGTCTGGGTCGGTCAGAATCTTGGCTGGACCCTCGAAACCGCATACCTTGCATGAGAGCATTATCGGCTCGTGCTCGATGATGAACTCCGAACCCTCCAGTATCGTGCCGCGGGTGACGATCTCGTAAGCGAAAGTCATCTGCTCCTCGCCCAGGTTCGTGAGGTCTCCGATGACCGCTGTCACGCTGTTGACTTTGAGAACCTTGTATTTGGACAGCTCGTCGATGGTGGCGTCCACGAGGCTGGATACAACTGACACTTCATGCATCGGAACCGTAAATAACGTAGGCGTATAAAAGAAAGATTAAATGAAGTCTCAACGAACGACAGCAACGAAGAACGTTCATCGACCATCGGACGATGGAAGAGGCGCGGCCGAATTCAACGATTCCATGAAGCCTGTGAGGAACGGCGGCCGTCTGGGATGAGCTCACTCGGAGCTCTCCCTCTCCCAGCGGATCCCGTAGTCGCATAGGTCCCTGACGGCGCACTTGGCGCATCTGGGATGGTTCGGGATGCATGTCTCCTGCCCATGGCGGACCAGATACCTGTTGATGTCCGTCCAGCGGTCCTCTGGAGCCAGCTCCATCAGGGCGTATTCGGTCTCCTCCGGGGTCCTGGTGTCGACCAGGCCCATGAGGTTCGATATCCTGTGGACGTGGGTATCCACGCAGACCGACTGTATCCCCATAGCGTAGGACCTGACGCATGCCGCCGTCTTGCGACCCACCATCGGAAGGGTGGTCAGCACCTCGGTGTCGCACGGGACGACGCCGCCGTACTCGTCCAGAAGGATCCTGCAGCAGTCCACGATAGCCTTGGACTTCTGCTTCGGGAAGCCTGCAGGACGGATCAGGGCGGCCACTTCGTCCGGGTCCGCGGCCGCGATCTCCTCCATGGTGCCGAACTTATGGAACAGATTGTCGGAAGCCTTGCGGGTGTTGTCGTCCTTTGTCCTCTGGGACAGAATGGTGGCTATAAGGACGTGGAAGGGGTCGCACGGCCACTCGGGGTTCAATCCTTCGGAGTTCCTGCCGGGATACACTCCGCCGATGTACTCCTTGGAGAGCCTGTTCAGGATTTCGCATATCCGCTCTGAATCCATCTGAGGGCATCCTCCGCAGTACGGAACGAACCTGTCACGAGCACATTCTCGTCGCCTCTGGAGTCCAGAGCCGCCTGGAGGGCGTCTCCGACGGTGGGGCAGAGGGTGACGTCGTCATGGTAGCGGCGCATGATCTCCAGCATATCCTGGGGCGATGCCGCCCTCGGAGAGGCCGGAGGGGCTATGAAGACCTTGACTGCCAGCTTCGACAATACTTCCGATACTCCGTCGATGTTCTTGTCGGAGAGCATCCCCAGGACCAGGACGACCTTCCCGTAGATCTCCTCGACGTCCTTGCTGAGACATTTGGCGCCGTCCAGCGTATGGGTGACATCGAGGATTATGGGCTCTCCCATGAGCTTCTGCATCCTGCAGGGCCAGGAGACCCAGGACAGGCCTTCGGAGAGGTTCGGCTCTATCGTGTCGGCGAACTCCGGCAGGCAGGACACAGCCTCGATGGCGACTGCGGCGTTGCGCGCCTGCATCCTTCCCGGAAGGCCGACGGTGTAGAACTCGCCCTTGTAGATCATCTCCACGCGGTCCACCTCGTTGGATATTATCTCGATATCGTCCGGGTTCACGCGCGTTATGGGGCATCCTATCTCCTTCGCGTAGGATTCCAGACAGGAGTAGACCTCGTCCCTGTTTATCGTGACGCAGGGCACGCCGGGCTTCATTATCCCCGCCTTCTGGTAAGCTATCTCCTCGAGAGTGCCGCCGAGGAAACCGGTGTGCTCCATTCCCACGTTGTTGATCACGGACACGTCGGGGACTATGACATTGGTGCAGTCCAGCCTGCCGCCCATGCCGACCTCTATGACGGCGATGTCGGCTTCGACCATGGAGAAGAACTCGAAAGCTATGGCGGTGAGGACCTCGAACTGGGTGCACTGCATGCCATCGGATGCCATGGAATCGACTATGGGTCTGATCTTGGACAGGATGAACACCATGTCCCCCTCCGATACGGACTCACCCTCGATGCGGATGCACTCGTTGAATTCCAGCACGTGCGGCGATGTGAACGCGCCTGCGCGCATCCCCGAAGCGTTGAGGATGGACTCTATCATCGCACATACCGATCCCTTTCCGTCGCTGCCGGCCACGTGTATCGCCCTCAGGCCCTCCTGCGGGTTGCCGAGGCGATCTAAAAGCTCTTTCATGTTGTCAAGGCCGAATTTGATGCCTTGGCTGGAAAGGCTCTCCAGCCAGGCCATATTCCCATCTGGGTCCAATATGATCTCCGGGTCATTATCCATGACCCTGCTTATAAAACTGTCACCAAAGTTCTCGAAAGAACCGTTCACGACGACGAATCACGTTCGGTAACGAACTCCGCCGTAGAACTGAGACACCTCGTCGACCACATGCTGGGCGTACAGACGCGCGACGTTCTTCCCTGTAACGGCCTCGAAAGCCTCGAAGAATGCGTTCGAGTTGACCTCGCAGACCATCATGTCCCCTCCGTCGTCCGGGAACAGCAGGTCTATGCCACAGTAGTCCAGGTCCAGGACATCGGCGATCCTCTCGGCGTACCTGGCGACCTCCGTGGGGAGCTCGAACTCCGTCCCGGTGCCTCCGCATCCCACGTTGGACCTGAAGTCCTTGTCCGAGGACCTGAGCATCCCTCCGACGGCCTTGCCGCCTATCACGATCACCCGAAGGTCCCTTCCCGAGCTGGATGACACGAACTCCTGGAACAGGTGGGGCTTCAGCTTGACTTCCTCCATCAGCTCCCTGAGCTCGTCCCTGCTCCTGGCCAGACGGACGCCTTTGCCCATGGAGCCGTAGCATTCCTTCACTACCACGGGGAGCCCCAGCTCTTCTACGACCTTGTCCACGGATCCGTCCTTCACGGGCTCGCCGGGATCGTAGCACAGCATTCCCGGGAGCGTCTTGGGCATCCTGAACCCGTGCCCGGCCAGCTCGAGGCAGGACATCATCTTGTCGTCGCACGCCTCTATGGCAGAATAGCGGTTGAACACCGGGATCCCGGAGCTCTCCAGGGCCTTCAGGACGTAGCGGTCCTTGTCCAGGTAGACGCAGAAATCGTAGGAACCGGCGGACACTATGGTCTTTCCATCCTCTATGCACGCTATGAATCCATCGTTCCTGCGGACGTCGACCTCCACGCCGATGGCTTCGAACTCCTCCGCCAGACGGGAGGACTGGACCTCGAACGCGCGCATCTTGGAATACGCGTTAATCAGGATGAGGCCTTTCATGAGGAAAAGGGGCCGGAGCCCCTATGGAGTTTCAGTCGAAGATCTCCTTGTAGATGGAGTCGACGAGCTCGTGGTAGGTCATTCCCTTGTCGGCGGCGACCTCGCGGACCAGGTCCATGGTTCCGGATCCGTACTGGGCGGCCTTCTTCCTCTTCTCCGCGATGTACGGGTATCCGAGATCCCTGGCGATCTGCTTCAGGAGGATCTTCCTGGAGTCGGCGTCCTTGGGCTTGAGGTCGGCCACGTCCATCGCTCCGACCTGCATGGTGACGACAGGGTCGATGTAGGGGTAGAGCAGGGTCTTGCCGAAGTGGTTGGCCACACGGGTCTCGTGGGGGATGGTGGAGGTGATGAGCTTTCCGAGGTCGGTCTTCATCGCTCTGCTGAGCTCCTCGTCGGACATCCCGACATACCTGCTGTATCCAGCGAACAGCTCATCCGATCCCTGGCCGCCGATGATGTACCTCTCATGGACGGTCCTGCAGACGAAGAACAGGGGCAGCTCGAAGGACAGGGTCAGAGGGCTGGAGGTTCCGGTGATGGAGATCATCTCGCGGAGCCTGGACTCGATGTTGTCCTTGGTGATGGGTATGTGGAGCCAGGGGAGGCCGAGCTTCTCGGACATGTCGCGGGCCATCACGACGTCGTAGGACTCGTCCTTTCCGGAGGTGTAAAGCGTGACGGACCTTGCGTAGTCCTTGGCGATGGCGGCGACCAGACCGGAGTCGAGACCGCCGGAGAAGGCAACGGCTACGTCGCGATCCTCCACACCGGTCCTGACGGCGGAGATGATCGCATTCTCGAGGTTTTCATTCACGGACATGCGTGCGGAATCCGCTAGCAGTAATAAATAGAATATGCTGGGCTGAAGCAGGACATGGTGTTACTTCACGCCCTATAACTGTATGAAAAGTGTTATTTAAACAAGAATAAATACACGGCTATGGAAGGAGTTACTCGCATAGGCGTATCTTTAGAGCCTGAGCTCCTGGATAAATTCGACAAATCGATCCACGAGAAGGGCTATGTGAGCAGGTCCGAAGCCGTCCGCGACCTCATTCGCGACTCTCTCGCCGAGAACGAATGGAAGAACGAAGAGGAGTGGATGGTCGGGACCATCGTCCTGATCTACGACCATACCCTGAACTCGGTAGGCGACAAGCTGACGGACATACAGCACAAGCATATGGCGACCGTCAACACATCGGTCCATGTTCATCTCGACAGCGACAAGTGCATGGAGATCCTGATCTGCGAGGGGAAGCTGAAGGTCCTCAAGGACTTCGCCAACGAGGTCTCTTCGATAAAAGGAGTGCTGAGGGGAAGACTCACCATGGCAGCTCCCTCTACAGGGAACCTCCATCACGTCGGGCACAGAGGGTAAGCCCTCAACCCCGTCGACCCCCAGAATGACCGTCGACAGGCCGCTGGAAGCATCGACTCCGAAGCGGCGGTTCAGATAGTCGGCGGTCGAGACGGAGGGATAGAAAACCCAAGGCTGCTCCGTTCCGAAATCCTTGGGTCCCGGGAACGGACTGGCCTTCATCACCATATGCGGCTTCGACGAGGAGATCGAATCCGTGTACAGCACGAACGTCTCCGACAGCCACAGCACGTTATCCAGCTTCGATATGCTGGGAATGAGGCTGGGCGGGACGTCCTGCGCCATGAGAGTGCCGTAATCGTCCACTATCTCTATCGTGACCACATCCGGACGTGGGAACGAGGAATCGCAGAACACGACAGCGACGACATCCTTGCAGACGCACTTGCCGAGGCCGACGCTCTGGAGCTCCATCGATCCGGAGAACACTCTGACTGAGTCCTCCTCGTCGACCACACCCGCAATGGTCTCTGCATCAAGTATCTCCACACGGACGACTCCCGGCTTGGCCATAAGCTTGGAGATCAGCTCATCGCAGCGCATGTAGGATGTATATGCCAAGTAGAATAAATAACCATTGTTCACATTTATTGAGGTGTCAATAAAAAATTCTTCCTTCCGCCAATCCTTAAATAACCCTCACAAAGTTTAGGCGGCCGATGAGAAAGCTAATTATCACCGAGAAAGCGAATGCCGCTAGGAGAATCTCCACCATCCTGTCCGACGGCCAATCCCATTCCGCCACCAGCGGGGGAGTCACGGTGATATCTTTCGAGACCGGGGGCGACGAGTACAAGGTCGTCAGCCTCAGGGGTCACATCATAGAGCTTGACTATTCCAAGCAGTACAACGATTGGAGCGCGGTGTCTCCGGTGGATCTGGTCTATGCGGAGCAGGTCAAAACCGTCCGCGTAAAGTCCATTCTCAACACTATAAGATCCATCGCTGAAGAGTCGGACGAGGTCATCATCGCTACCGACTACGACAGGGAAGGAGAGCTCATCGGAATGGAGACCGTCAGAGCCATCGGAGTGTATCAAGAGGGCGCTTCCGGATGCACGCTGGATGGAAAGATAGCGGTCAAGAGAGCGAAGTTCAGCGCGCTCACCAAGGGAGAGGTCGAAGCAGCTTTCTCAGACCTCGCCGACCCTGACAAGAAGCTCGCCGACGCCGCCGAGACCAGGCAGATCGTGGACCTCTCATGGGGCGCGGTCCTCACCAGGCTCATCTCGCTCTCTTCCGGACAGGTAGGGAAGAACTTCATGTCCGTAGGAAGGGTCCAGAGCCCCACGCTGAAGCTCCTGGTCGACAGGCACGAGGAGATCGAGAAGTTCGTCCCCGTCCCGTTCTGGGACGTCGTAGGGAAGTTCGGCATGCTGGCGTTCAAAGGGAACCACGAGGGCAACCACTTCTGGAACAAGGAGGAGGCCGACGCCGTCATGGCGAAGATCTCCGAGGAGAAGGAGGGGACCGTCATCGAGTACGAGGTCAGCCCGAAGGAGGAGTACAAGCCCGCGCCGTTCGACACCACCCAGATGCAGGTAGAGGCGAACAAGATCGGCATCCCTCCGACCACCGCCATGAAGCTGGCCGAAGACCTGTACACCGGCGGATACATCTCCTATCCTCGTACGGAGAACACCGAGTACCCCAAGACCCTGAACCTCAGGACGGTGCTCGAGAAGCTCAAAGATTCAGAATTCAAGGCGGAAGCGGAAGAGATCCTCGCCCAGGAGAAGATCATACCCTCCAAGGGAAAGAGAAGGACCACGGACCATCCGCCTATCTACCCCACCGCGGGAGCGTCCTCGGAGAAGATGAAAGGAGACAAGTGGAAGCTCTACGAGCTCATCGTCAGGAGGTTCCTGGCCACCGTCGCCCCCAATGCGGAGTCCGAGATCACCAAGTGCGCAGTGGACGTTGCGGGAGAGAAGTTCCTCTCCGAGGGATACGTCCTGAAGAAGCAGGGCTGGAAGAAGTATTACAAAAAGTACCTCAAAGCCCCGCCGTCCAAGCTGCCCGTGCTGAACGTCGGAGACAAGGTGGACATCAGGTCGATGACCATCGCGGAGTCCGAGACCCAGCCTCCCTACAGGTACAACCAGGGAACGCTGATCCAGGAGATGGACAGGCTCCAGCTCGGGACCAAGAGCACCAGGCATGACATCATAAGCAAGCTGTTCTCGAGGAACTACGTCCAGGGCAACTACATGATCCCCACATCCAGCGGAATCGCCCTCACCAAGTCCCTGGAGAAGCACGGAGGAGGCATCACCGAGCCCGACATGACCGCCAAGCTCGAAGCGGACATGATCAGCATCACCAGCGGCGAGCGCACCATGGAGGAGGTCGTGAAGGAGTCCCAGGACATGCTCCACACCGTGGCTGTAAAGATTTCCGACGACTCCGACGCCATCGGAGAGGAGATCAAGACCGCTCTGCGCACCCAGCAGCACGTGGGGATCTGCCCTAAATGCGGCAACGACATGGTCATCAAGAGGTCCAAGAACGGGAACTTCATCGGATGCAACGGATACCCCGACTGCACCAACGCCTTCCCGATCCCCAAGGGGGCCCTCATACAGATGACGGAGATGACCTGCAGCGTCTGCGGCCTGCCTCAGCTCAAGGTCATCAGGAAGGGCAACCCTCCGTCCATCCAGTGCATCGACCCCAAGTGCCCCAGCAACGTCGAGAAGAACGACCTGGGGCCCTGCCCCACCTGCGGGAAGGGACGCATAAGGATAATGTTCTCCAAGCAGGGCAAGAGGTTCGCAGGATGCTCCGAATGGCCCAACTGCACACAGACGTACCCTCTGAGGCCCAGAGGCACCATCACGTCCGCGAAGAAGTCCTGCGAGCTCTGCAAGGCCCCTATGATCATCTTCGGGAACGCCGAGGAGTGCATCAACACCGACTGTCCCGGAAGGAAGAAGTCCATCCGCACCAAGAAGACGGATTCAGAGGAGAAGCCGAAGAAGACAGCCGTGAAGAAGACCACGACCCGCAAGAAGACGACGGCAAAGACAACGAAGAAGAAAGAGGGTCAGGAAGAACCAGCCTGACTCCCTTCTCAAACCGTTTCGACGGCTATACACCCGTTCTCGTCAACGAGCCCAGAGAATATCGCATCCAACATCTCTATCTCGCGACTTATGCGCTGGTTGCGGCACTTGCTGCATTCCAGCTCTTTTCCCAGGCATATCTTGAACTCCATCTCCTGACGGTCAAGATCCATGATACGCCCGCAAGAGCAGTATACGCTCATGCCATGCTGCATCGGCTCCAACATCTCGAATCTGTCACAGCCGCAGCACTGACGCTCGCCATAGCTATCCCGAACTATCATTCTATCCCCTTTCGCTTATGGGAAGGATCTTACGCATCGACCCTTCGACAGCGCGTTCATGCCAATTTTTCCCCCTAACTGACATACGATTTCGCGCAAGGCTACCCTATGTCAAGGCACGATATAAGCCTTGTCAAACATTAGGGCAAGTGTCCCTAATCGTGTCTCTAATAGCTGCCCCAATGGAAAATACGTTATTACTGGCTGGTGAAACAAGTTGAATCGGAGGTTTAAGAGAGGGTTGAATCCGATCAGGGACAACGTGCTTCCAAGGGCACGCAGGATACAAAACATAGGCCTCGAATCAGAACAGGCCCGGAAGGCCGGCAGACCCTCCGGGAAAATGGTTCAGAGCTCGGTGATGTGCTTGACCTGCTTGATCACGTAGTCGCGGATCTCGGAGGGCTTACGGTCGGGCAGGCACTTCTTTCCGTGGTCGAGGACCTTGGTCTCGATCATCTCCATCATGGAGCCGCACTTGCACTTGACATCGTCGTCAGGGGACAGCGAGACGCCCATGGAGAAGCAGTGAGGGCAGCGGTAGGTGAACTTCCTTCCGCCGAACTTCCCGCGCTTGGAGATGGGCTTCCCGTCCTTCTCTACAAGGTCCATGGAGAGGTCCAGGGTGGCCGCGTTGCTGATAGATGTACCGACACCGAATCCTGCGACACAGGTATCCGCTATGGCCGCCACGGAGTTCTCGTCGAGCCCTCCGGAGACGATGATGTCGACGTTCTTGTAGCCGTACATGTCGAGCTCCCAGCGGACCTCGTTGATGAGCTCCTTGAAGTTTCCTCTCCTGGAGCCGGGGGTGTCCAGCCTGACGCCCTTGAGGTCCTTGACGGACTTGCATGCGTCCAGAGCGGCCGCCCTCTCGTCGGAGAAGGTATCTATGAGCATGATGCGGGGGACCTCAGGCTCGATGATCTCGTCGAACGCCTTGAAGGCCTCGTCGTTGCTGCCCATCATTAGCATCAGAGCGTGAGGGACGGTCCCTACGGGCACGGTGCCGGTTATGTCCCCTCCCATGCGGGAAGACACGGCATCGCAGCCTCCGATGTATGCGGAACGGTCTATGACTCCGGAGATGGCGGGGTGCATCCTCCTGTTGCCGAACGCGAACACGGTCTTCCACTTGGCGGCGACCTTGGTGCGGGCGGCAGCGGTGGCGATTCCGGTTGGCTGGCAGACCATCCCGAGGATGGCGGTCTCCATCTCCCCAAACTCGGTGTACGCGCCGTTGATGTTCATCAGGGGGACCCTGACGGAGTTGTCCGTCCTGGGCCTGAAGATGGTGCCTTCCGGAACCGAGTAAACGGACACGTCCTTGCCCTCGAGAAGGTTCAGGACCTCCTGCAGGCCGCAGAACACGGCCCAATCCCATCCGCGGGGGAGGGAGCTTCCAGTGAACTCGGCCCATACAGGTATGTTGGCCTTCCCGCGAGCCTCCAGGATGCGCCTGGTGCGCTCGAAGTAAACGTCCATGGTGTAGCCCGAGCGGATCTCCTCTTCCGATGCCTGGAACAGCTTCGCCATATCCACGCCTCACAGACGGAACTTGGAGATTCCGGGGAACTTGGCCTTGGAGCCCAGCTCCTCCTCGATGCGGAGAAGGCGGTTGTACTTGGCCGTCCTCTCTCCACGAGCGGGCGCGCCGGTCTTGATCTCTCCAGAGCCCCATCCGACGGACAGGTCTGCGATCGTGGTGTCCTCGGACTCTCCGGACCTGTGGGACACGACGACGTTGTATCCGTTCTTGTAGCTGAGCGCGGCGGCGTCGCCGGACTCGGTGACGGTTCCGATCTGGTTGACCTTCAGGAGAAGGGCGTTGGCCGCTCCCTGCTCGATACCACGTGCGAGACGCTTGGTGTTGGTGACGAAGAGATCGTCTCCGACAACCTGGACGTGCTTTCCGACCTTCTTGGTGAACTCCGCGGTGGTGGCGAAGTCGTCCTCGAAGAACGGGTCCTCTATGCTGACGAGCGGGTGGGAGCCCACAAGGTCCACGTAGTGGTCCAGGAGCTCTCCGGGGGAGAGGGTCATGCCGTCCACGCTGTACTTTCCGTCGCTGTAGAACTCGGACGAGGCTGCGTCGATCGCGAGGAACACATCCTTTCCGGGAGCGTATCCTGCGTCGGAGACGGCGTCGCAGATGACGGTGAGGGCCTCGTCGACGGTGTCGAGGGGAGGAGCGAATCCGCCCTCGTCGCCGATGTTGATGGCTCCTGCGCCGTACTTGGACTTGAGGATGGACTTGAGGTGCATGTACACCTCGGAGGACATGCGGAGGCAGTCGGAGAACGATTTGGCCCCTGCGGGGATGATCATGCATTCCTGGATCTTGAGGTCCCCTCCGGCGTGCTTTCCGCCGTTGATGATGTTGAGCATGGGAACGGGAAGGGTGACGTGGTCCCCTCCGATGTGCTCGTAGACGGAGACGCCGTTGCACATGGCTCCTGCCCTGGCGACAGCCAGAGAAACCGCCACGGTGGCGTTCCCGCCGAGATTGGACTTGTTATCGGTCCCGTCGAGCTCGATCATGGCCTCGTCGACCGCTCTGAGGTCGGTGGGGTCCATTCCGACGATACGGCCGGCGATCTTGCCGCGGATGTTCTCCACGGCTTTCAGGACGCCCTTTCCGCCGTATCTCTGGCCTCCGTCGCGGAGCTCTAGCGCCTCCCAGGTTCCGGTGGATGCTCCGGAAGGAGCGATGGCCGATATCTTGTGGCCTTTGACTGTAACCTCCGCCTCGACTGTGGGGTTTCCCCTGGAGTCCAGGACTTCTCTTGCCCATACCTTCTCGATCTGCATAAACTAACCTCAGACTTTAGGAACAAACTGTTTCATCTCATGCAACAGGATGCGACGGTCCTTTTCGGAGAGCTCGCCCTCGTTCACAGACATCGCCACCGTTCTGGCAACACCCTCGGTGCTGCTCATGAGAAGATGGAACATCTTAAGAGCGTTGTTCATCCCGTTGACCTTGACTATCTCGTCAAAATTATCGAAGACAACAACAGGATTATGAGAATTATTGATGAAATCGCGCACGGACGTGACCACCGTCCCCAGGCCGCGTATGTCGAACATTCCGTTCTTGGGGCTGGCTGACATCGTCCTCACGTCTATCTTGCCGTAGTCGAACCTCTCCTTGACCGCCTTCAGCTTGTCGGAGGTGACGACCATCACGCTGTAGTCGTCGGTGTTGAACAGCCCGACGAACTCGTAGATCTTCTCCGGCCAGGTCTCGAACACCACGTACGAGGTCCCGAAGGATACTCCGGACTGCGAGGGGCTCGCGACTGGAGCAGGTATCTTGTCCTTGTTCCTTCCGAAGAGGCTGAAGCGTTTTTTCTTCTTCTTCGGAGCCTCGGTCTTGGCGGACGTGGGAGCGGACGTCACGTTGTAGAGTGCGTCCACGACCGCGGAGGTCTTAAACGGCTTTGATATGTTTCCTTTGATCTCGGGCATGTCGGTGGGAACATGGTCGCTGGACGTGGTCAGGAGCACGACGTTGACCGCCATGGAGGGATTGGCCTCCTTTATACGCGGGATCAGCGAAAGCCCGTCGGCATCGTCTATGCTCATGTCCAGGAAGATGATGTCAGGAAGGAAGCCTGCGGTCTTCTCGACGGCTTCGTCCAGAGTGCTGGCGACACGCGTGAGACAGCCTTCGGCTTCTACAATGTCGCGGATTACGTCCTGCACCGCAACGTTATCATCAACGATTAATACCTTCATCACGAGACCTGGATACCGATATGGGTTTCCATATTAATGGGAATTGGTCCGTATATTGGTAGCTTGAGTTTGACAGATACGGGCACCCTTAGGTTATTTTCCCCATTGGCGCAGGTACCTTTCCCGTTCTCACTTAGCAGATTCGTTTTGCTGTTCCTATGTTACGGAGCATAACTGTCGACGAGATATGACAAAATGGTACCAATTATTGTGCAAATCTATGGGTAGATATGGTGTTTTTCGGTATGCTGGCAAGGTCAGAAAGCTAAGTGAGAACGAGGCTGCGAATAAGAGAATCAAATGATGATGAAAAATGATCAAAATTAGGCAATCACCCCTGATTCGGGTGATTCGGTGACCTCCCCCTCAGAGATTTATATACCGTGCTTGCGTAGAGAATACCATGAAGACGATCAGGTTCCGCATCGAACCCAATGCCTCCCAAAGGGAGGCTATAGACCAGATGATCGATGCCAACAGGCTCGTCTACAACAATATGGTCACCGCCTGCAAGATACAATACAACAGGGACGGGAAGGTACCTTCGGTATTCGACCTGAACAGGATGGGAACGAGGATGAGGCGCAACTCCCCCTATGTCGCTGAGGCTTATTCCCTCACATTGAACGAGACGTCGAAGCGCGTAGTGCAGGCATTCAAGAAGACGCTAGGGGACCACAAGAAGGAGACCGGCATGTTCTTCGTGGAAACGATGGAAGTCAAGATGCGCGGTGACCGCTTCCCCAGATACAAGTCCCTCAATCAGTTCAATTCTCTCACGTATCCTTCGGCAAGGGATTACTCGGTCGTGACGGAGAAGAAAGACGGGAAGAAGAGACGCTTCCTCAGGCTTGGTAAGATACCGGGACTCATCAGGTGCTACAACCAATCCACCGAAATCAAAGGGGACCTGAGGGCCTGCACGATCAAGAGGAAGGACATGGGCTCGCATTCCGTGTACTATGCGAGCATCGCCTATGAACCTCCTTCGAAACCATACAAAGAGCCTCTCAAGGGCCCCGTTGGGATAGACATCGGCATATCCAACATAGTCGCATTCTCTGACGGCGGGAAGGTGAAGAACGACCACATCTTCTTTTACCTCGCATCGACGCTCAGGAAGTTCCAGCAGCGTCTGAGCAGACTGTCCCCGGATACGAAGATGTACAGGAAGATACAGACCAGGATAAACCATCTTTACGAAAAGATAAAGAATCACAGGAAGAACAACGTGGAGACGATATCGGCTCACATAGTGGAGGACTACGGGCCGATCGTCATGGAGGATCTGTCGGTCATGCAGATACGCAAAAGAGCCAGAAGCAGATTCATGACCAACGGATACAACGACGCATCCTTGGGATATCTCAGGAGAAGGATTCAGGACAAGGCTTCGAGCGCCGGTCGCGAGATAATCCTGGTGGACCCCAAGGGGACGTCGCAGACGTGCTCGGTGTGCGGGGAGACCGTGAAGAAGGATCTCTCCGTCAGGGTGCACGAATGTCCGCACTGCAGCACCAAGATGGACAGGGACGTGAACGCAGCCAGGAACATCCTGTTCCGTTCCGGACTTGTCCCCGCCCCATGGGTGGACCGGCCACCCGCGTCCCGGGCCTAAGGGACGGAATCGCCGGGCGTCTATGCGGCGTACCAGCACGAGTCTGACAGACAGAGAAATGCTCCATCTGCCAAACTCAGGTTGGTAGAAAAGAAATCAAAGAACAAGGAGAACCGGGGACGCGCCCCGGCGGTATCCTCATTGAAAACCGGCCATGCGGCCGTAAGAATGACTAACCAGTCCGCTTACTGCTTCCTGCTTTCCTTGGCCTTGGGCCTGAGGTTGCTGTATCCGCACTTCCTGCACTTGGTCGCCTTGGGAGCGTTGGTGGCATAGCAGTTCATGCATACAGACTTGTCAAGGAGCCTGCGCTCAGCCTCTTTGAAACGTGCCATTTATATTCCTCTGGCATCGCATTATGAAAGTCATATAAAAACGGTTCTATCTGAAAACCGGTTTCAGAAGCCTCTCACGGCAGGAGAGAACGCTGCTTTATGAAGTCCTCGATAGGGCCTTCGGCCGAGCCGGGCATCTCGTGGGTGACATACTCAGGCTGGAGGATGTCCAGAAGCTCCTTGCAGCGAGGGTCGGAGAAGGGCATATGCTGGTCGATCTTGCCTATGTGGGGATACATCCCGACGATGAACTCCTTGATGGGCTTGTCTCCGGGCGTCACATCCTCGTAGGTCTCGCGGTACTCCCCGGAGGCGCTGTAATGGAAGTGGACGGCCTCCACCTTGTCTATGACGTCCTGGTCGTATCCTGAGAACACGTCGGCAAGGGTGTCGATTCCGTCCTGCTCGGTGTAGATGCGAGGAAAGCAGCTCATCAGGTGGCCGGTGTCTACGCATAGGCCCCAGTCGGAGAACTCGAGCTTCCTGTCCAGCAGGCGGAATCCCTTGCTGTCCGTCATGCGCAGCCCGGGCCACCAGAGATTCTCGAAGAGTATGCGGAAAGGAGGCTCTCCGCCGGGCATGGAAGCAGCCACGCGGTTCATCACCTCGGCGAACTCCGTTATGACGTAGTCGTCGGTGTAGGGCTGCTCGTGGCAGTGCAGATGGGGCACGCTGCCGTCGCACAGATGCATTATGCCGTACGGCGGGGAGATGTCCGATGCGAGGTCGATGGCCTTGGCAATATTGCCAACCACATCCTCCGGAGACCTGCCGTACATGTAGTACAGGGACTGGTAGTCGTCCATATCGTAAGGCTCCCCCTTCCACGCGGCCATCCAATCGGTGGCGTACGGCAGATGCACCGAAGCGGAGAGGGGAAGATGCGATTCGGGCGGATGCTCGTAGGAGGTGAGCATCTCCAGCCCGTCGCATCTCATCCCGTTCAGGAGCTCGCGCGGGGTCTTGCCGAAGAACCCGATGTCCTGATAGACGGAATAGCTCAACAGGTGCTTCATATCAGAACAGATCCAATGCGGCGGAGACTGCTGCTTCCACAGCGTTGCACTTGTCCTCGGCGCCTCCGATGATCAATACGTCGTCGGCGGTGATGCCGGTCTCCTCGCGTATCATCTTGGCCATCTCGGGGTTCTTCTCGTCGAGGTTCCAGTCGGGAGGCATCATCAGGACTCCGTCCCTGATCACTATGGTCGTGCATCCCTGCGCTCCCATCTTGACTCCGACATCCCTCTGCTCCATGCCGTTCTTCACCTTGTTGGCGACGCCGAGCACGAGGACGGACTGCTGGTACTTGCCCACCACGATGTCGGGAACGTTGATCTCCACGGGTCTTATAGGTATCTGCTTGAGGAACTCCAGTCCGGCTCTGGTGATGGTTATCCCGGTCTGCTTGATAAGGATGAACTCCCACTCCTTCAGAGTGTCGATGATCCTGCGCATGCTTCCCTCGCCTACGCCGACCTCCTGGGCCAGCCTCTTCCTGCCCATGCACTTTCCTCCGGAGAGGACGTGCAGCGACCAGTAGACGTTAGCATCGTTGAATCTGAACATCGGACCGAACTGCGGCTCATCTATAATCTTCAAACTACCACCTGTAAACTCAATATTCACTTAGTACCTTTTAATAGTGTTGGATGGAATTGAAACAGGATTCAGTATTATGACCTTTAATAAAGACTGAAACTATACATCCAACTGGTAGCCAGACAGTGAAAAATAAGTGGTTTGGTAAGAGGTTTAAATGAACAGAATCAGAAAGTTCTGACCTTTCCGTCTATGATCATGTCGGATACTTTGTCCACGTTGTCGAGCCAGTATTCCGCGACACCCTCGGCGTCCGATTTCCAGGAAGCGAGGTGAGGGTCGCTCTCCGCGTTGGGGAGGACGATCTGCACGGAGGCGTTGAGAGGCTCGGAGACGGGCTTTCCGATCTGGGACAGGAGCCTGACCCTGATCTCGGCCTCGTTGGTGACCTTCTCGGCGACCTCTTCGGCGATGAGCTTGGACATGACGTTGTAGATCTTTCCGATGTGGGTGATGGGGTTCTTTCCGGAGGTGGCTTCCATGGACATGGGCCTGTAGGGGGTGATGAGCCCGTTGCACCTGTTTCCTCTTCCGACGGATCCGTCGTCTCCCATCTCCTGGGAGAGTCCGGTGCAGGTCAGGTAGTAGACGCCGTTGTCGTAGTTGTCTCCGGTGTTGATCTCGAGCTTGTAGTCGACCTTCTCGCTTCCGATGATCTTCAGGGCGTTGTCGGTGACGAGGTCGTACATCTCCTCGACGACGGACTTGTAGTGGGCGGGGTCGGGGATGTATTTGTCGACCATGGCGCAGGCGATGGTCATGGTGATCTTGTTGTCGACCCTGGAGCACATGACCTTGACGTCCTGTCCGGTCTCTTTGAGCTTCTTCTTCATGGCGCCGTTGACGTACTCCTCGGTCTGGAGGGTGAGCCTGTCGGTGATGGAATAAGGAGCATATCCGACACCGAAGGAGGTGTCGTTGGCGAGGACGCCGGAGGTCTTGTAGACGCCGGTGAGGTCGTCGGAACCCATTCCGAGCTTGGCGTCGAGAATGACCTGAGAGTCGACATCGAGGTTGGGGAAGGTCTTGGTGAGGTAATCGGTGGCCGCTTTGAGGGCGGTGGGCTTACAGGGGAGGGACTTCATGTCCTTTCCCTCTCCGACGTGGGTGGTGGCACGTCCGACGAGGAGGATGAAGACGGGGTCGATGACAGTTCCTCCGCCGAACCTGGGTGCCGCCTCTCCGGCTGCGATCTGGGTCTCGTCGGTGTTGTGGTGGAGAACGTGTCCGAACTCCTTCCTGTACATCCTGCAGAGGGATTTGCTCACTTCTTCAGCCAGAGCGTCGGAGACGCTGTCGGGATGGCCGATTCCTTTCCTCTCGACGATCTCGACTTTTTTCATAGGAGTGGGGATCTCGTTGAGACCCTCCACATAAATGTTCTTCGAACTCATAGTATCGGAATGAGGAAATAGTCAACATTTATAAATGATACGCAAACAAATATTCAAATAGGAATATTAAAATCAGCTTCCGATGAAATTCCCTCCATCCACCGATATCAAGAGGATAAGGAAATCGATGGACGTGACCCAGACCTGCCTTGCTCAGTAGTCCGGTATAAGCCAGAGCACCATCGCGAAGATAGAGCAGGGCAAGATCTCCGCCAGCTACTCCACCGTCGTGAAGCTTTTCGAGACGCTGGAGGCCATGAAACAGGAGGGGAACAAGGATCTGACGGCCATAGACGTGGCATCGAAGAACGTGGTGACCGTCCAGAGCTCGGACAGCGTCCATCGGGCATCGGAGATACTCAAGAGCACAGGATACTCCCAGCTTCCTGTTCTGAGGGGAGAGGTCCCGGTCGGAAGCATATCTGAGAGGGACATCTTCGACATGCTCAGACAGGGGTACACCATGGACCAGATGAAGGTGACCTCCGTCGTGAAGGTGATGAACGAATCGTTCCCTATCGTCTCCGACAGCACGCCGATAACCCTGGTGACCATGCTGATGAGCGACAGCAACGCCGTCCTGGTGGCTCAGAAAGGAAGGATCGTGGGCCTGATCACCAACGCGGACATGCTGAAGCTGATATGATCGCTGGCGGACTATAGTCCTAATCGACCTCAGGGATACGTCGAAATGGTCGAAGTCGTCGACCAGGTATGAGTCCTCGAACACGGCCTTGGCTTCCGACAGGACGTCTTCGCGCTCGTCGTCGTAGCGTGCGCTGACATGTGTGAGCATCAGATAGCGGACGCCTGCGCTCTTGGCGGTCTCCGCGGCCTGGACGGCGGTGGAATGGAAATGGTCCTTGGCCAGGCCAGCCTCGGAATCCATGTAGGTGCACTCGTGGATCAGGACGTCGGCGCCTTTGGAAGCCTCTTCGACGCATTGCGACTTCATGGTGTCGCCGGTGTACACCACGCGCACCCCCTTCTGGACAGGCCCTACAACGTCCTCGGACCTGACGTTCCCTACCGCTTCACCCCTTTTGAGGCGGGCCATGTCGGGGCCGTCCTTTATTCCGAGAGCCAGCGCCTTCTGGCGGTCCAGCTTCCCTGGGACGTCGGGTTCGGAGACGGAGAACCCTACTGACGGGACGCCGTGATCGGTGGCGAAAGCGGACACCTTCATCGAGCGGACCATGAACTCCTGCCCGGGATCGACGTCCTGTGAGACGACCTGGTACGAAGTCTCTCCATCAGTGGCGGCCATCATAGAATCCAGAGCCTTGGAGAAGCCGGCGGGACCGTAGATCGAGAGCTGCTCAGTCCTTCCCAGAAGGCTCATCGTCTGGAGAAGCCCTGGAAGGCCCAGGATATGGTCCCCATGCAGATGTGTGATCAGAATGGCGCGAATCTTCATGAACGAGAAGGGCGAGACCATTATCTGCCTCTGCGAGCCCTCCCCGCAATCCATCAAAACGATATCCGAACCGCTGCGAAGGGCGATGCAGGATGTGGACCTGTCCCTGGAGGGAACGCTGGCTCCGGTACCTAGGAACAGAATCTCCATCCGGCATCACCGATGCTTCGGGTCAGTAGACCTGGTCCAGGGACCTGTCGGTCTTGGTTTCCTTCTTGAACTCCCTGTAGTGCTCTTTGCACAGGTGGATCTGGCGTGCGCCTTCGTCCTTGAGCTTAAGACTGGACCTCGAGACCTGCTTGATGTTGAAGGACCTCTCGGCCGGATTGCTGCAGCCTGCGACGTCGCAGACTTCAGGCTGGACATCATGTTTTGCTAATGCCATGGTCACCGAATCGTTCCCATACCGTATAATATTGATGGGCATTTCGTTCAGCAACTGATAAATCGTCATACGATGTGATTGCACGCATGACGACAAGAGACGAGATCATCGACGCCCTCGAAGGCAAAAGAGGAGACGCCGCACCTCCCGCGATATTCACCCAGACCGGGACCGTGGGACAGATGGAGGCGTGCGGATCCCACTGGCCGGAAGCCAACTTCGACACTGAGAAGATGATCAAGCTGGCCCTCCAGCCTGCTGACATGTTCGGGTTCGCCACCGTAAAGATCCCGTTCGACATAACCATCATCCCCGAGATAATGGGGTGCGAGATCCAGGAAGGAAAAGGGGACAGACAGCCAGCTGTCAGCGGTTCCCCCTGGCGCAACGACGATATGATGGTCCCGGAAGTTCCGGACATCATATCCCCGGACGAGTTCCTGACCAAGGGCAGGTGCCCGCTGATGCTAGAAGCCGCGACCAAGATCAAATCCCGCAGGGAGGACCTGTTCCTCATCACCGGGATGGAGGACGCGTTCTCGACAGCTTACCAGATGTGCGGGATGGAGACGTTCCTCGTGGGAGCCATGATGGACCCTGACCTCTGCCTGTCCTGGGTCAAGGCCATAGTACCGTGCCTAAACGCCTACGCCAAAGCCCTCTCCGAGGTCTCGGACGACGTCCAGATGATCATCGAGGCGGCCGCGGACATCGCTCCACCCGAGATGTTCTACCAGTTCACCAAGGACAGCGCTACCGAGATCGTCTCCAACATCAAGGACTCCTTCTCCACCATCCACACCTGCGGGGACACCTCCGAGGTCATCGCGGACATAGCGAAGATGGGCGAGAACGGGCTATCGGTGGAGTCGTTCCTCGATTACGACGCCATCGTCCAGAAGGTCGACGGCAACACGAACCTGATCGGAGGCATACCTCCGGTGGACCACCTCTTCGGCAGCACGCCAGAGGTCATAGTGAAGGACGCATGGAAGGCTTCGGACGCCGGATACGCCATAATCGCTCCCGAGTGCGGAGTGCCTCCCCACACCCCGAACGAGAATCTCTAGGCGCTGGCCAGCTACAGGGCATCCAGGTGAGTAAATATATTAAAGAAATCAGCGTATATTGACGTTATATGACCAAAGTATCACCCTCGATGCTTTCATCTGACTTCTCCAAGCTGGGAGAAGAGTTAGTGCGCATCGAGAAGGCAGGCGCAGACTGGGCGCATCTGGACGTGATGGACGGGGCTTTCGTACCCAATATAACGTTCGGACCTCCCGTCATCAAGGCCATCCGCGGATGTTCGGACATGGTCTTCGACGCCCACCTGATGATACAGGACCCCGTGAGGTACATCGACGCCTTCGCGGACGCGGGATGCGACATCATAACCGTCCACTGCGAAGCGGAAGGCGACATCCTGGGCGCCATGGACAGGATAAAGGCCAGAGGCCTGAAGGCAGGGATTTCCCTGAACCCCGAGACCCCCACCGAGAGGGTGGAGCCGTTCCTGGACAGCGCGGACCTGGTCCTGGTCATGACCGTCCACCCCGGTTTCGGAGGCCAGTCTTTCATATCGGACTGCGTCCCGAAGATATCTGAGATCAGGAGGATCGCCGAGTCCAAAGGCAGAAGGATCGAGATCTCCGTGGACGGAGGGATCAACGCCGAGACCGGCAGGACCTGCGTGGAAGCCGGAGCGACCGTTCTGGTGGCTGGGTCCTCGTTATTCAAGCTGAAAGACATGGAGTCGGAGATAGCCGAGTGGAAGACCTTCGGCCCTACCCTGCGAGGCGGTGGAGATGGGAGTAAACCTTTCGCCGATCACCGAAGCCCGCGAGATAGAGCTGTCGGACCTCCGCGGGAAGACCGTGGCCGTGGATGCCTACAACACGATCTTCCAGTTCCTCTCCATCATCAGGCAGCCGGACGGCAAGCCCCTGATGGACCAGGAGGGCAACGTCACCTCCCATCTTTCCGGAATCCTCTACCGCACCTCCAACCTCATCGAGGCTGGAATAGAGCCTGTTTTCGTCTTCGACGGCAAGGCCAACGAGATGAAGGCCGGGACCATCGAGGAGAGGATAGCCCGCAGGGAGAAGGCGAAGGAGGAATACGAGAAGGCTCTGGCCGAGGGAGACCTCAAGAAGGCCTTCTCCAAGGCGCAGCAGACGTCGAGGATGACGCCGGATATACTGGACAGCTCCAAGAGGCTGCTCAAGCTTCTCGGCATACCTGTGGTGCAGGCTCCCAGCGACGGGGAGGCCCAGGCGGCGTACATGTGCTCCAAAGGCTCCGTATATGCGGCGGCATCCCAGGATTTCGATTCCATTCTCTTCGGAGCGCCGCTCCTCGTCAGGAACCTGACCATCTCGGGAAGGCGCAAGGTGCCCGGCAAGAACGTCTACAGGGACGTGAAGACCGAGATCATCGACACCCAGACCATGCTCCAGGACCTCGGCATCACGAGGGAGCAGCTCGTCGACGTGTGCATCATGATCGGAACCGACTTCAACCACGGGATAGACGGGATCGGACCGAAGAAGGGCCTGAAGCTCATCCAGAAGCACGGAAGGCTGGAGGAGGTCCTCCCAGCCATCGGCCAGGAGATCCCGGAGTACCAGGAGGTCCGCGACATATTCCTGAACGGGCCCAACTCCGACGACTACGAGGTCAAGCCCGGCGTCGCGGACATGGAAGGCACCATCGAGATGATGACCGCCTACGGATTCTCCGAGGAGAGGGTGAGAGCGGTCGTCAGCAAGATCGAGGCCGCCAGGAAGGCCGAGTCCAGCAGGAAGAAGCAGAAGTCCCTGGACAACTGGTTCTGACACATGGCCGACCCGAGAGCCTGGAACCCCTGGCACGGATGCCGCAGGTACAGCGAAGGCTGCGAGCACTGCTACATGTTCTATCTGGACGGTGTTCGCGGCGTCCCCGAGAAATCGATGGAGATAGCCAGGACCAAGGACTTCTGGAAGCCTCTGGCCAAGGATCCCGGAGGCAGATACAAGATTCCATCCGGGTTCATGCTGCGCGTCAACATGACCTCCGACACCTTCCTGGAGGAGGCCGACGGATGGCGCAAGGACATGTGGGAGGCCATAAGACGCCGTCCGGACGTCATATTCTACGTGCTGACCAAGAGGGCATACAGGATAATGGAATGCCTTCCGGACGACTGGGGAGACGGCTACGACAACGTATCCATCAACATAAGCGTCGAGAACCAGAGAGCCTTCGACGAGCGCTGGCCCATCCTGGAGTCCATCCCCGCCAGGCACAAGGGCATGAACCTGTCCCCCTTGGTCGGAGAGGTCGACGTCTCTCCCGCCGTGGCATCCGGACAGATCGAGGAGATAAACCTCGGAGGGGAGGCCTACGGCGGAAGGAGGCCCTGCAGGTACGAATGGATCGAACGCGTCAGCAGGGAATGCGAGAAGCATCGCGTGAACCTGTACGTGGACACCGTGGGAACAGTCTTCATCAAAAACGGCACGATATACGAGGCGGATTCCATCCCTACACAGGCGAGATGGGCGTACAACACTGGGTTGTCGAGGTTCTTCGGCAAGGTGCACTATAGTCTATACAGCCCATACGACGGACATCTCCTGTCCGAGGACGAGCTGATCAAGCCCGTCTTTAACATGGACAGATGCTTGCACTGCTCCAGCAGGCCTTCCTGCGCCGGATGCGTCGACTGCGGGAACTGCAGGAACGTCGTGCTTGTGGACATCGACGGGAATCCCGTCGGAGACAGGAAGAAGCAGGGGACCAGGTCTCTGGAAGAGTTCTTTTGAAGAAGGATGGGGCCGGGGCCCCTGTTTTCCGTCAGACCACCTTCACGGTGGCTGTCCCGCTGTCCGATAGCACGATCTGCACGCCTTGCATGTCCTTCAGCGTCTCGTACAGTATGTATTTCAAATAGGCCTCGTCGCTGTCGAACGACTCGCGGACCTTGTCCACGGCCGCCTTGCTGGCTTCCGCTTCCACCTGGACACGCTCCAGATCGATCTTCGCCTTCTCCAGCTGCTGCTGGGAGATCAGCTTCTGCTCGACGGCCTCGCTCATCGCCTGAGGGATGCGCATCTCGCGGATGATGACCTTGTCCACGACGACGCATCCTCCGCACCTGTCCATGATCTGGTTGCTCAGATTGGTGGTGATGGCCGACTCGACCTCGGGCCTCTTGTCGGAGATTATCTCGAGGGCGGTGTAGTTGACGCAGGTGAGCCTGGGTACGGACCTGACCTCCTGGTGGAGGATGGTTATCTTCCAGTCGGAGCCGTACTCGAACCTCAGCTTCTTCACCATCTCCGGCGGAATATGGAACGTCACGGCGATGTCCATATCCACGACCAGGGAATCCTTGGTCAGGACGGAGATCCCTCCGACCGTGTCTATGTCGTCGTCGTAACCGATGTACTCGACGGTCTGGGTGTTGTATCTGATGTTCTCCACGGTGGCGAAGGAGTAGGCGGGGTCGAAGTGCCAGCCTTCGTCTATGACCTCTCCGATGTTACCGGAGGGGCTGCTGACGATGACACCCTTCTCTCCTGCCGCGACCTGCACGGTGGACATGCCCGCGATGGCCAGAAGGACGAATATGGCCATGACCCCGAACATTATCCCTCCGGAGATCTTCCTGCTCCCGTCCTCTTTGCGTGCCATCAGGCCGAAGACGAAGCATGCGACTGCCAGAACCGCGCCGAGGACGAAAGCGGGTACGCCCATGAGGGAGCTTCCCACCACCAGGACCACGCTCGCCAGGCCCAGCAGAGTGCAAATCTTGGAAAAAGATGTACGATCCATAAGAATCACTGGACGTTGATATCGGTGATTACATATGAAACATGGGCCTGCGATTAAGAAATCAGGCCAGTGTCGGGAGCTTGGTCGCCATCACATCCAGAGTGGCGCCCGAATTGTACATCTCTATGCACTTGCAGGTGCACTCCCTGCAGCGCCTGAACGTGCACTCCGCCTTGACGGGGTCGCTGTAGCACTTCCAGCATCCCGAGCAGGTGCATTCGCTCCTGTCGCTGATGAACCCGATAACGTCGTCCAGAGGGTATCCGAGGAACACTCCGACCTCGTGGGGCATCGCATCTCCGCTGTATCTGGAGCCCAGATGCTGGAGATAGGCGACGTAGTTGTTCCCGGAATAGCCGAAATCCCCGAGAAACTCTCTGACGCGCATGTCCGAAATCACATCGGAGAGCATCTCGGGGCGGTAGACGTACACCAGAACGGCGTCCGTCCACGAACGGAGGATCATCACTGACACTCCGGAGGACTGAAGGAGCCTGTTCACGGCGCGGATACCGCTGAGAACATCGCCGGAAGCATCGCACATCCTAAACATGCTCCCGCACTTTATCCCAGCGAGCGTCGGGGCGCAGTGCCTTACTATGCGCTCCTCGAGGGAACCTTTGCATCCATGACAGCGTCCGCATAGGACGACTCCTTCGAATTCCACGATTAAGGATAACTTAAACTTTGTATTTAATATTTAGGTAGTCCTAAAAGATTCAAAGACCGACGGCACGGATTAAAAAACACGGAGGACGATAGCCGGGACGATGCTTCTTACGGATTCGCACCTTCATCTGAGCGACGGGATAGGTTCCGAGATCTACAGGGACTTCGATTCGCTGGAATCGTACGTCACGTGCGTGGCCAGGGTCCAGGAGTGGGGGTTCTCCACGGACGACCCCCGCGCCACGATGTCGTACGGCGTACATCCGTGGTACTGCGAAGAATGGAACGAGGAGACGGCGAAGAGGCTCGAGATCATCCTGGAATCGGATCCGAAGGCTCAGGTAGGCGAGATAGGCTTGGACTCCAAGCGCGGCACGGTGGAGAGCCAGATCCCTTCGTTCGAAGCGCAGCTTTCGTTGGCTTCCAGGATGGACCGCGTGGCGTCTGTACACGACATAGGATGCGAGGAGAAGGTCCTGAAATCCGTCAGAGAGCTGGGGAAGAGCTGCAGGGGAATCGTCCTTCACTCGTATTCTTCGGATAGCTACGTCAAGCCGTTCGTCGGAGAAGGGTGCATGCTGTCGATCAACCCGCGCATACTGGCTCGTTCGGAGGTGAGGCTGAACCGCCTGCTGAAGGCCATCCCCTTGGAGAACCTTCTTCTCGAGACGGACTCGCCTCATGTCCCCAATGGATTCTCCGGGATGGAGGACTTCGTCACTACGATATCCAGATACGTGGAGGTCGAGCCGGAAGATCTTGCCAGAACAGTGGCAGGAAACCTCAGGAGGACCTTGGATGGCTGACGACATGAGCACCAGGACGGAGATCCTGGTCGGAAAGGACGGCGTCGACAGGCTGAAGAACGCGTCGGTGATCCTGTGCGGATGCGGAGCCGTCGGAGGGTACGCGTTCGAAGGCCTCGTCCGCGCCGGGATCGGAAGGATCAGGGTGGTTGACAAGGATGATTTCTCGGAGAGCAATCTTAACAGGCAGATCCTGGCCACCCGCGACACCATCGGGATGAAGAAGGTGGAGGCGGCTCGCATGAGGGCCCTGTCCATCAATCCGGATGTGAAGATAGAGACGATGGACGTGCTCGTGTCGGAAGAGACCATCCCGAAGATACTGGACGGCGATTTCGGCGTTCTTGTGGACGCGATAGACACCATGAAGATGAAGGTCTGCCTGCTCCAGGCGGCCTCGGAAGCCGGGATCAGGACCTTCTCGTCCATGGGAGCAGCGCTTCACATAGATGCAGGGGCGGTTCGCATAGCCCCGATAATGAAATCCAAGGTGTGTCCGGTGGCTTCCAGGGTCAGGTCGTCCCTCAGAGGATACGACACCTCGAGGATGACCTGCGTATATTCGGAAGAGAGGCCCTTGGCCGTGCCGGACTCCAGGGACGAGCACGGCAAGAGCGTTCTGGGCTCGATGCCCACTGTACCTGCGATCTTCGGGATGACCCTGGCCAACGAGGCCATAAGGTACATCCTAGGTTACGAGGACGTCAGGCGTGCCTGATACCGGTCGCCTCGGCGATGTCCTTGCAGGTGGTGCACAGGTCGTCGCATGACAGGCCATGGATGTCCTGGTGGCCGGTGACGCGTGCGAAGGTCCTGAGCTCCGAGGACATCACGTTGAGGTAGTTTGCGACCCTCCTGGCTCCGGACTCCACGTTCAGGCGGTCCTCCAGCTCGGGGTCCTGGGTGGCTATCCCCATGGGACACTTTCCGGAGCCGCATATCCTGTACCTCTGGCATCCTAGAGCCATGAGAGGCGCGGAAGCCATGGCCACGGCGTCCGCACCCATCGCGATGGCCTTGGCGACATCGCCGCTGGTGCGGAACCCTCCGGTTATGATCAGGTCCTGGTCCATGCTGTGCTCGTCCATGTACCTGCGGGCCCTGGCCAGAGCGTAGACGGTGGGAACGGACGAGGCCTCCCTGAGGAACTTGGGCGAGGAACCGGTGGCTCCTCCGCGTCCGTCGATCGTTATGAAGTCGCATCCGGAGGCGGAGACGAACTCCAGGTCCCTCTCGATGTGGCCTGCGGCTATCTTCACCCCTATCGGAAGCCCTCCGCTCCTCTCGCGGAGCATGTCCACCAGCGCCTTCAGGTCCTCGGGAGTCTCGACTCCGGGGAACCTCGAAGGGCTCTGTATGTCCTGCCAGGGGCTCTTTCCGCGCATGGTGGCTATGATGGGCGTGACCTTGTCCCCGGGGAGATGCCCTCCCATTCCGGGCTTGGTGCCCTGCCCGATCTTTATCTCGATGGCGTCCGAACCGTTCAGGGTGGCGGAATCGAACGAGTACTTGTTGGGAGCCAGCTCGAATATGTAGCGGTAAGCGGAGACCATCTCGTCGTACAGGGCGCCGCCCTCTCCGCTGCACATGGCGGTCTTGGCCATGGCGCTTCCTTTGGCCAGAGCGATCTTGGCACGTCCGGAAAGAGCTCCGAACGACATGTGGGACACGAAGATCGGGGTCTCCAGGACCATCGGCTTCTTCGCCTTCTTCCCGATGACCGTTCTGATGGAGACTTCGGCGTCGTCATCCAGGGGAGCCGGGTCGAGCTGGGCCCCTAGGATCAGGATGTCGTCGAATTTGGGGAGATCCATCTGGGTGTCCATAGCTCCGGAGATGCTCTTCCCTTTCTCGGCCATCGCATGGATGTCGTCCATGACGCCGCCGTCATGCCTCACCAGAGCCGGCAGGATGTCGACCTCCACGGGCTTCGAAGGCTCCGCGGCCGGTTCCGGCTCCGAAGAGGGCTTCGCAAGAGCAGGAGCTTCGGACTCCTCCCCTACCTTGACAAAAGCGCTCTTGGGCGATCCGCAAAGAGGACAGACCCAGTCGTCGGGGAGATCGGCGAACTTGACGGGTTCGTCGTCCTCGTCGTAGATCTCGCCGCAGATGGTGCATTTGTAGACTGCCATGAGGCAACCGATGGAATATTCGTTTATATCCATTTCAGAACTCTCGGGATTCCGCAACATCCGTGAATCCGTGCAGGCGTCTTTCCTTACACAGACCCATTTATAGAACATCGGCATAGCCGACCGCACCGGCGGGCTAGATACACCCGTCCGGAGGGACTGACGATGATAAAGCAGATCCAACCCACCTACAACGGCACCAAGCTGGAAAAGGCCATACAGGAGACCTGGAAGGCCGAGAAGACTTATGAGAAGACGAAAGCGGCGAGGGCCGACGGCGAGAAGTTCTACTTCGTCGATGGACCGCCCTACACGACCGGACACATCCATCTGGGAACCGCCTTCAACAAGACGATCAAGGACATTCTGATCAGATACTGGAGGATGAACGGGTACAACGTCCGCGACCAGCCCGGATTCGACATGCACGGGCTCCCCATCGAGGTCCAGGTCGAGAAGCTCATCGGGATACACTCCAAGAAGGAGATCGAGGAGATGGGCATCGACAAGTTCGTCACCACCTGCCAGGACCACGCCTTCAAGCTCCACGCCGAGATGACCGAGGAGTTCAAACAGCTCGGAGCCTGGTTCGACTGGGACCACCCTTACCAGACGCTCAGGTCCGACTACATCGAGTCCGCATGGTGGACCCTCCAGCGCGCCTACGACAGGGGCCTCCTGAACGCGAACAGCAGAGTGGTCACCTGGTGCCCCAGGTGCGAGACCGCCCTCGCAGAGGCGGAGATAGAGTACTGGGACGAGACCGACCCCTCGGTCATGGTCAGGTTCCCCCTCAGGGACGGAAGCGCCTCGCTCCTCATCTGGACCACCACCCCTTGGACCCTCCCGTCCAACATGGCCGTGGCCGCGCACCCCGACTTCGAGTACGCCAGGGTGAGGATGAGCGGAGAGAAGGGCTCCGAAGTGGTGATAATACTGGCCTCCCAGGCCGAGTACGTCATGAAGGCCGGAGGATACGACAGGTTCGAGATCCTCGAGACCATGAACGGAAAAGCCCTCGAGGGGCTGGAGTACATCCCTCCCTTCGAGCTGGACGCCGTCAAGAAGAGCGAGTGGACGTTCAAGGTGGTCAACGCCGACTACGTGGAGCAGGACAACACCGGTCTGGTGCACACCGCTCCCGGACACGGTCCCGACGACTACGACACCGGAAAGAGGTACGGGATGGAAGCGTTCTGCCCCGTGGCGGAGAACGGAAGGTACACCGACGAGTTTCCACCCCTGGCCGGGAAGAAGGTCAAGACGGTCAACGAGGACATCATCAAGATGCTGACCGAGTCCAAGGACGCCATCTACAACGTCGCCAAGATCAAGCACAGGTACGGGCACTGCTGGAGATGCAAGTCGCCCATCATCTACAGGAACACCAGGCAGTGGTTCGTCAACATCCCCGAGATCAAGGAGGAGATGCTGGGAGAGATCGACCGCGTGAAGTGGGTCCCCGACTGGGCCGGATCCACCAGGGAGAAGAACTGGGTGGACGGCGCCAGGGAATGGTGCATCTCCCGTCAGAGGTACTGGGGGATCCCCCTGCCCGTCTGGGAGTGCGAATGCGGAAGGAAGAAGGTCGTCGGACAGTACGAGGAGCTCAAGGCCGGGGAGGGCTACACCGAGGGGATGAACCCACACAGGCCATGGATCGACGGCGTCACGTTCAAGTGCGAGTGCGGGAAGACCATGCACAGGGTCCCGGACGTCCTCGACGTCTGGTTCGACTCCGGAGTGGCGGCATGGGCGTCCCTGGGATACCCCCACCACAAGGAGGAGTACGACCAGTGGTGGCCCCCGAAGTTCATCGTGGAAGCGCACGACCAGACCCGCGGATGGTTCTACTCCCAGCTGGGAGCAGGATGCATCTCCATGGACAAGGCGCCTTACAACGAGGTCATGATGCACGGTTGGGTGCTGGACCCCAAGGGTCAGAAGATGTCCAAGTCCAAGGGAAACGTCATCAACCCGCTCGACCTGATCAACGAGGTCGGAGCCGACTCGATGAGGTTCTACCTGATCAAGTCCAACGCCCCCTGGGAGGACACCGCCTTCCAGAAGGAGGGGCCGAAGAACGCCAGGAAGGTGCTTAACACCCTCTGGAACGTCGTCAACTTCGCCTCCACCTACATGATACTGGACAAGTACGACCCCGACGAGCACCCCATCGAGGACGTCATGCCCTACCTCCGCGACGAGGACCTCTGGATGATCTCCAGGACCGAGAAGATGAAGGCCGAGGTCACCAAGTACCTCGAGTCCAGGGAGCTCCACAAGCTCGCCAGGGCCCTGGAGGACTACATCATGGAGGACCTCTCCAGATGGTACGTCTGCCTCGTCAGGGACAGGTCCTGGTCCGAGGACGAGGGAGCCGAGAACGACAAGATCGCCTCGTACTTCACCCTGTACTACGCCATCATGAGCACCACCGTGGTGCTCGCTCCCATAGCGCCCCACATCACCGAGGAGATCTACAGGAGCATGGACGGAGGCCTGGAATCCGTGCACATGGAGAGCTGGCCCGTCTGCGACGCTTCGCTCATCCGCGAGGACATCGAGCGCAGCATGTTCCTCGTCCAGAAGATCGACGAGCTGGTGGCTTCAGAGAGGGCGAAGGCGTCCTACAACCTCAGATGGCCCCTGCTCAGGATCATGGTCCGCGGAAAGGACGCCGACACCAACGACTACGTCAAGAGGTTCGACAAGGTCCTGTCTTCCCAGACCAACTCCAAGCAGGTCGTCTACCTCGCTCCCGACCAGGAGCCCGAGGCCTCCGACAAGATCGCCATGGCCGAGTTCGACGACGGAGTCGTGTTCGTGGACTTCACCGTGACCCCCGAGATCGAGGCTGAAGCTCTTGCGAGAGAGGTCATCAGGAGGATCCAGCAGATGCGCAAGGACATGAAGCTGAAGGTCGACCAGTTCATCGCCTGCGACCTCATGTCCGACGAGTTCCACAACGCTCTGCTGGAGAAGTGGAAGGACGGCATCGCGACCGAGGTCAGAGCCCAGCGCCTCTCCATCACCGACAGCCCCGCGGGAGCCGTCATCAAGGAGTGGGAGTTCGGCGGAAAGACCGTCACCATCGGTATATCCCCCATAGAATGAGTTTTCCAAGGGGTCGGAGAGGCTTCTTTCCGGCCCTGAAACCACTTCATCCGTCTTTAGTTCTCTAATCAATATTTGAATACGAAATCCATATTTTAACTACGGATATCGTATTATAAACAGATGAATTCTGCGTAAAACCGCAATTGGTACTCAAACAACTTATATCCTCTCGATGAGATTCAGATTTCATGGCCATCCGTTGTGACTGGATGGCAAAGGGGGATTTTGAATCTCAAAGATACAGCCACTGACCGCATACAAGGCGGGAGCGATCGTCGCATTGGTCCTCATCGTCCTGCTCGTGGCCTTCATGACCACCGCGCCCACAGGCGAGGGGAGCAGGTTCGCCGGGACCGTCTGGTCTCTTGCACCGCCTCTCGTCGCCATCATCCTGGCGCTGATAACGAAGGAAGTCTATTCCTCGCTTTTCATAGGTATCGCCATCGGAGCGATATTCGCCGGCGACGGCAACATCGAGAACGCCATGAACATCATGTTCGAGAGCGGGTTCATCACCGTCCTGAGCGACTCCTGGAACGTCGGTATCCTGATCTTCCTGGTCATCCTCGGAACCTTCGGGGCGTTGGCTCTGAAGACCGGAGGTACTCGTGCGTACGGAGAATGGGCCCTCGCCCACATCCACAGCCGCAAGATGGCCCAGCTGGCCACCATGATCCTCGGATGCGTCATCTTCATCGACGACTACTTCAACTGCCTGACCGTCGGATCGGTCATGCGCCCTGTCACGGACGCCCATAAGGTCTCCCGTGCCAAGCTGGCGTACCTGATCGACTCCACCGCGGCCCCTATCTGCATCATCGCGCCCATCAGTTCCTGGGCCGCTGCGGTGTCCGGAGCCATCGGAGACGCCGGCCTCGGAGACGTCCTGAACCCTTACACCGTCTTCACTCAGAGCATCGAGTACAACTTCTACGCGATCTTCACCATCGTCGCGGTCCTCTGCATCATCTTCTTCGACATCAACATCGGACCCATGAAGAGGCACGAGGAGAACGCCGAGGGAGGAGACCTGTTCACGGTTCCCTTCAACCCCAACGACAAGCAGGAGGACGAGGACGTCAAGGGCAACGGGAAGGTCATAGACCTCATCCTCCCCATATTCCTGTTCCTGATCCCCGGATGCATCCTCGGACTGATGTACACCGGAGGCTTCTTCAGCGGAGCCAGCATCCAGGACTCCTTCGCGAACTGCGACGCGTCCGTTGGACTGGTGTACGGTTCCGGAATCGCCCTCATCCTGTCGATCCTCTACTTCATGCTCCGCAGGGTGCTCAAGTTCGACGAGGTCATGAACTGCCTGCCCCTCGGATTCCGCAACATGGTCCCTGCGATCCTCATCCTGATCTTCGCCTGGACCCTGTGCGAGATGACCAGAGGACAGCTGGATTCCGCGGCTTACGTCAAGGACGTGATTAAGGACTTCGGAGGAACAGCGTTCCTTCCCGCCATATTCATGCTGATCGCCTGCTTCATCTCGTTCTCCACCGGAACCTCCTGGGGAACGTTCGGAATCCTGCTGCCCATAGTGCTGACGGTGTTCGACCTCGGCGATCCTCTGATGATCGTCGGAGTGAGCGCATGTCTCGCCGGATCCGTCTTCGGAGACCACTGCTCTCCTATCTCGGATACGACCATCATGTCGTCCGCGGGAGCGCAGTGCAACCATATCGAGCACGTGTCCACGCAGACGCCGTACGCGCTCATCGTGGCCGGGATCTGCTTCGTGTTCTTCCTGATAGCCGGATTCTGGCAGAGCATCTTCGTGACCGTGATCGGAGCCGCGGCCACCGTCCTCGTGTTCTATCTGATAAAGAAGCTGAAGGACAACGACGAACCTGCTGCGGCATAAACAAAACCGGGGGGCATCCCCCATCTTTCTCTTTTACCATACTGGAGCAACAACAGACAACGGTTTGGTCAGAAATCATATATTGATAGAGGTATAACACATCCCAATGGAGAGATCCGAAGCCAGCAGCCGTCTGAAGTCCCCCGACATCTTCAAGGGGATAGCGATATCCTTCATCGTCGTACTCCATCTGGCCATAGCCTCTAAATGGGACGTCGGAGACCCTGCTCCCGTCATCCAGGCTCTGTACCTGGGCCTTGTCGGATTCTTCATCATGTCAGGGTACTTCTTCAAGCCTGGGAGAGGCTTCAAGGAGAACATGAGGCGCCGTTCCAGGCTGTTCCTCGTGCTGCTGATCGTCGCCGCGGCCGTCCTGCCGTTGATCAGCTTCCTCTGGTGCAGCCTATGGGGGCAGCCCACGGACTTCGACGACCTCGTCTTCTGCATGACGAGGACTTTCGCGCTGGAGCGCACCTTCGTCCCGTTCGACGAGAGGCTGCCCTGGGCCATCTGCGGGTTCTCGATGGGATACTACTTCCTATGGTGCATGCTCTTCGCGTTCGTCATCTTCTATGCCATCGCCGACCGCATAAGAGACGATGTAAGGCTGGGGGTGCTGGCGATAGCCGTCCTTCTCGGAGTGACGATAGCCTACAGGGAGCTCTTCGACTTCAGCCTCCCCATGTACGCCAACCTCTCCCCGATTGCGGCGGCATTCATGACATGCGGGATGTACCTGGCCAAGTACGATCTGGTCGGGAAGGTGGAGTCCGGAGCAGTCAGGAATCTGAAATGGTGGGGACTGTTCCTGGGAAGCACTGCGATCCTTCTCGTAATGGTGCACCTGCTGCCCCCCAGCATCGACTTCGACTACATGAACTTCGGAAAGTACGGAGGATACTCCGCCGTTCCATACATCTTCGAAGGGGTCCTGTCCTTCGTGATGATCCTGTACATTTCGTTCTTCTTCTCCAAGATCCCCGTCATTTCCACGGTGTTCGAGAAGATAGGGGAGCACACGATGGGCATCCTGCTTCTGCACGTCTTCGTCGCCAAGATGGCCCTCGCTCCGTTCTACACGTTCAACGATGTTGACTGCCTGCCTGCGGAGTTCGCCGGTGTCGCGAGGCTTGTGCTGTCTTTCGCATCCCTGTTCGTCTCGTACCTCATCTGCGAATACGGGCCCAGGATGCTGATCCGCCTGGGAATCCTTGGAAAGGACGCGGAAGGCGGAACGATCTTCTGATCAAAGTCGATAGAATAAGAGGGGAGTCCGCCCGTTTCGAAGGCGGACAGACCCTTCAGTTCAGAAGCCTGGATACGACTTCGGGAGTTCCGTCCACATGCGCGACGGACGGGATGTCTTCGGGAGAGACCCACTTGAAGGCCTCGTTCTCCTCGTTCAGCACGGGTTCGACGTCCTTCACCTTGAACAGGAACGGGTAGACCTTCCACAGGGTGCTTCCCTCTCTGGTGTAGACGGGAGGAAGACGCTTGTCCGGCTTCCCGACGGAAATCCTAGTCTCCTCCATTATCTCCCTGCGGGCCGTATCCTCGGGATCCTCCCCTTCCTCGACCCTTCCTGCGACCAGGGACCACCTTCCGGGGAAGGAATAGCACTTCTCGGGACGCTTGAGCATGAGAATCCTCTCCCCGTCGAAAAGGGCCGAAGAGACGGATTCGCGCATGGTGACGCCTTCGATCTCCACAGCCCCCGTATCCGCATCCACGGTCGCCACGTCGCCGTTCTGGAATATGCCGATGGAAGGAATGGAATCTATCATGGGAATGGACGAGATGACCGCTCCGGTGGCGACTATTGTCTCCGCGGACTCATTTATGACCGCCACAGGCTGCTTGCCGTGGACCATGAGGTCGTACATGACGAACGATCCCACGGTGCTCCCCTTCCCTCTGGGGAACACCAGGACCTTCCCAGCGACGTTCCCGCCGTTCCCGACGCGCACATCGCCGGTGGCCCCGTCGACGCCTCCCAGGAAGCTCAGAGGCTCGGGAATGACCAGGACCTCGCCCTTGGCCTTGCCTGGAGATATCATGCGGCCTTCGAACCTCACATGACCACCCCCAGAAGCGCGGAGATGTCACGGCACATCGCCTTCTGCGAGCACAGGGTGGGGAGGTAGTTGCCGGCCTTGGCGGAGTTGGTCCCGGTCCTGGAGAACGACCCCTCTATGGGAGCCACGACCATGCATGTGTCGGCCAGAACAGGGCCGAACTCCTCCATTATCCTGACGTCATCGGGGCATTTGTCCCTGATCTCCGCGGAGGTGCAGAACCATATCTCCACGTCCTTCCTGACCTTCTTCTTGCCTTTGAGGAACGAAGCTATCTGGTGCATCTCCTTCTCGGTGAGGTGGGGGCATCCTATCGCTATGAGCTCCACGTCGTCCGCCACGTTCAGCTTGTCGTAGGCCGCTTTCAGCTCCTTCTCGCCTATGTGGATGACCTCCAGGTCGGAGACGTCGAAATTTCCCGCCTCCGGAGTGGTTCCCTCGGCGTGGTACAGAGCGATGGAACCGGATGCGGCCATCGCTGCGGACAGGGCCTTCGCCTCCTCCACCTGCGGCTTTATCCCTTTGAAATAGGGCACTCCGGTGCCTATGGACATTCCGACGGCCTGTCCCAGAAGCGAATACGAGAACACGGAGCCGTCGATGTCGGCATCTATGACGACCGTCGGCTTCCTGTTCTTGTCCAGATGCAGACCGTAGTTGGCAGTCTTGCCGAGAATGGCCGCTGCCAGCGCTCCAGGGCCTCCCTCGCGGTTGGTGCGGGCGCCGATGAACGAATTCACGAAGGAGAGAGCAGAAGACTCCGCCCAAGCGACGTGGTCCCCGAGCTTGGGGACGTTCGCTCCGGTGTAAGGGGTGCAGGAACAGGTGGTCTTGATCCCCATGCTCCCGTAGAGGTCGATGATCCTGAGCTGCTTCTGGGCGAACGCCTCCGTAACGTGCATCTCCCTCCACCTGGTGCGGTCCATCCCGACAGGGTTCAGGGTGGACGGGACGGAGACCTTGGCTCCTCCCGCGACCATGTCCTCGAGATACTTCAGGCCGCCGTCGCCGATCGTCTTGTAGGAAGCTCCGGACAGGTGAGCAGAGGTGATGTCCACCAGGCTCTCGGCGCCGTAAATCTTCCCAAGAGCGGTGACCAGCTCCATCGCTTTCTGCCTTCCCTCGCCTTCCTCTCCGTTGAGGATGGCTTCCTCGGCTCTTGTCAAATCCATGAGGGTGCACCGTCCGAGATTCTAATAATCATGTCGGGCGCTCAGGATGGACACTCTAATATACAACGTCGAAAAATCACTCGGCAGGGATAGAAATGCTGTTGACGATAGCCGCGGTTGCAGCCGGAGGAGCGATCGGAGCCACGCTGAGATTCTCCGTGTACAGGCTGATCGAGACGGATTTCCCCTGGGCAACATTCGCCGTCAACATCATCGGATGCGTCCTGGCATCGTTCCTGATGTTCCGTTACGGGATAGACATGAAGGACGAGCTGAAGACGTTCGTGTTCGTCGGATTGTTCGGAGCGTTCACGACGATGTCCACGTTCTCTATAGACACCGTTCACCTTCTCGTGGACGGCTCGTACCTGTACGCCGCAGGGAACGTTGTCCTTAATTCGGTCGTCTGCGTGCTCGGAGCCGTCATAGGAAGATACCTGGCCCTCCTGTAAGAAGAAAGAGGCGGCCCGGACGGCGGCCGGACCGCGTTACATGCGCTCACTGCGGCTTGATCATGAACCTGAGGCAGAATGGGATCTTGTCGCTGTGCGCCTTGTGGAATTCGACGCACTCCATGCAGTTCCCGTGCCTGGGACAGCTCTCGTTGGGGCAGTTGCAGTTAGGATTCAAGTCCTGTGGCATGAGGATTATGACCGATTGCCGAGTTTATTACTCTTGCGCCGGCTTCCTTATGTCGGCGAACCTGACCCCAGGGATGGCCTTGGGGATGTCGGCGGAAGCGAACTCCAGCTGGTACCCGATCTTCCCCGCGCTCACGAAGAACCTCTCGTGGTCGTTGGCGGTGGAATCGATGACGACCTTCACGGGACGCTTGATGCACATCGGGGAGCATCCCCCGTGGACGTAGCCTGTCACAGAGAGCAGGTCAGCCGACTTTATCATGGAGACGGACTTCTCTCCGACTGCCGCGGCGGCCTTCTTCAGGTCCAGTTCGCCTGTCACGGGCACGACGAACACGTAATAGGACTTGTCCTTGGACTGAGTGACGAGGGTCTTGAACGCCTCCTCCGGATTCTCCCCCAGCTTCTCGGCGACTTCCATGCCTCCGAGGGCCTCGTCCCCGTAGGTGTGGACGGTGTACGGTATCCCGAGCTTGTCCAGATGCCTCATGGGGTTCGTCTTCACATCCATGAGGCATCGATTAGAACTATGGTTTATAATCTCATCCGTCGGATTCACTCTTTCTTCTTCTCGAAGGCCTCGGCGACCTCCTTCAGAAGATCCCTTATATCCAGGTTCTGGGGACATACCGCCTCGCAGTTCCCGCATTCCACGCAGTCGGAAGCCAGGCCGTGGCCGTTGGCGGTTATGGAGGTCTTGTAGAAGAACGAGCTGTTCCAGTCGTTGAACGCCCTGAAAGAGTTCAGAGCGGAGAACATGTCGGGGATCTGAATGTCCATGGGACAGTCGTTCTCCTCGATGCAGTAGCGGCATCCGGTGCACTGGATGGTGTTCATCCCGTTCAGGATGTCGCGGACCTTCCACAGGGCGTCCCTCTCCTCCTCGGAAAGAGGTGCGAAGTCCTTCATCGTGGAGAGGTTGTCCTCCATCTGAGACGTGCTGCCCATGCCTGACAGGACAGAGACCATGTTCGGGAAGCTGGCCGCGAAACGGAGGGCGTAGCTGGCGTTGCTTCCTCCGCCCAGACCGCGCAGGACCTTGTCGGCCTCATCAGGAAGGTTTACCAGATGCCCTCCTTTCAAAGGCTCCATGACGACCACGGGGAGGCCATGGTCCTCGCAGACCTCGTACACCTTCCTGCTCTCGACGTTCATGTTGTCGTAGTCGAAGTAATTGAACTGGATCTGGACGAACTCCACCTCGGGATGATCGCTCAGTATCTTCTCCAGAAGGGAGGCTTTGTCATGGAAAGAGATCCCCAGATGCCTGATCAGGCCCTCGTCCTTGATCCCGGAACAGGTCTCGTACGCCTTGCAGCGCTGGAACTTTCCGTAGTTGCTGGAGTTCTGGGCGTGCATCAGGTAGAAGTCGAAGTATTCCACCCCGCACCATTCCAGCTGGCTGTCGAAGAACGGACGGATGTCCTCGGTCTTCTGGAAGTATGGTTCGGTCAGCTTGTCGGCGACCAGGAAATCCTTCCTGTCGTGCCTTTTGACGAGGCATTCGCGCATGGCGATCTCCGATTTTCCGCCGTGATACGGATGTGCCGTGTCGAAATAGTTGAAGCCGGCGTCGAGATAGGCGTCGACCATCTTCGAAAGCTCCTCGTGGTCGACCTCGTCGCCTTTCATAGGGAGGCGCATGAGCCCGAAACCGAGATTCCCCTTGATCTCCGGAAAGAAGCTGTTGTCTTTCATGTTGTCCCTCGAAGATATGCAGATTTTCCATGTTTAAAAAAACAAACGATGGCTGTTCATGGGATGCACGAAGACGAACAGGGCCATCACCCGCGTCGACCCGCCATCCCATAATAATCGGTACATGATGCTGAAATGGTCTGACCTTCGCATCTTAGGATGCTGAAATGTTCCTCCGACAACAGCGTACGTTCCCGCATATGAAACGAAGCGCTCATTCAAAGCTCATAATCCGAAAGCCGCACTGATGTTCCCTCTCAAAAAGACGTTCGGTCCCGCCCCTGGATCATGATAATCGACGATATTCTCGACATGTCCCGAGTGGCTCCTGCGAGGTGGCTTTCTTAACACGATTAAAACCCAACGGTTAATCGTCTGGACCTTTCCGATCTTCATCTATGAAAAAAATCTTGTTGCAATAACTAAGATACAACAAAGATGTGAAAATTTATTATCGTAACATATAAATTTCTCAGATTTATCTAAAAATATATGGCGGAATATGTAAGAAGAGACGGCTACCTTAGCCTTCTCCACGAATGCAAGGACGCAGTCGGCGTCGTGAAAGTCATCACCGGCATGCGTCGCTGCGGAAAGTCCACCCTTCTGGACCAGTTCGCTGAAGACCTCAGGAATGACGGAGTGGACGAGGACCGCATATTCCACATGAACTTCGAATCCTTCGAAGGGCAGGAGACTGTCTCCGGCGACGAGCTCAGGGCCATGCTGAGAGGCCTCCCTAACGACAGGATCTCATACGTCCTGCTGGACGAGGTCCAGGACGTGGACGGCTGGGAGATGATAGTGGCCGCTCTGGAAGCGGAGAAGCGCTTCGACGTCTACATCACCGGATCGAACTCGGACATGCTCTCGACGGATCTGGCCACCCATCTGTCCGGCAGATACATCGAGATAAAGGTCCTCCCCCTGTCGTTCAAGGAGTATCTCCAGCTGCATCCCGGAGACAGGGAATCCCGCTTCGACCAGTACCTGCGGTACGGAGGGCTCCCGGATTCCGACCCTGACAGGGGGGAGCGGTTCTGCAGAGGGTACCTCGAAGGCGTCTTCAACACCATCCTCGTCAAGGACGTCCTCTCCAGGCTGAAGACCGACGACGTCGGCAGGATAGGAACCATCGCCAGATTCCTCTACTCCAATATCGGAAACGTCACCAACAGGTCGGCCATATCGAAAGGGACAGGGCTGAACCAGGCCACGGTCGACAGATACGTCGAAGGCATGGAGGACGCGCTGCTGTTCCATCATGCGGACAGATACGATATCGTCGGCAAGAGGCTGCTTTCCACCAACGGCAAGTACTACGCTTCAGACGTGGGCATGAGGAACACGGCGATATCGGGCAAAGGAGTCCAGGACCTCGGCAGAACGATAGAGAACGTCGTGTACCTGGAGCTGATCAGACGCGGATACGACGTTAGGACTGGATCGTACCGCGACAAGGAGGTCGACTTCTCCGCCGTGAAAGGAGACGAGACGGAATACTTCCAGGTGACCGAGACCATGCTGGCCGAGGATACCAGGGGCAGGGAGATGCGCCCTCTCAGATCCATCAGAGACAGCTTTCCCAAGACCGTCCTCACCCTGGACAGGTTCGGCCTTGGCAATTACGAAGGGATAAAGGCGATCAACATCATCGACTGGCTTCTGGAATGAACGGCCCATCGGACCCCTTCCCCATTCATGTCAGATAAATACCCATAACCGCATCCCGCCCGCATGAGGATCACGATCAGGGGGACCGTCCAAGGGGTCGGGTTCAGGCCCGCGGTGTACCGTGCCGCCGAGCGCTGCGATGCGTCCGGGACGGTGTGGAACGACGGCTCCGACGTGATCATAGACACCGATTCCGGCGAGAGGCTCATGGAAGAGCTCCTCTCGGAACTCCCGCCTCTGGCGAAGATAGATTCTGTCGAGAAGACGGACATGCCATTCACCGGGAGGAGCGGATTCTCCATATCGCCCTCCGGGAACAGCGGACGCGGAGCATCCATCCCTGCAGACAGCGCCGTGTGCGACGAATGCCTCGCGGAGATCTTCGGGAAAGGGAGGCGCTCCGGCTATCCCTTCACCACCTGCACGAGCTGCGGGCCCCGCTTCACCCTTCTCAGAGGGATGCCGTACGACCGTCCGCTGACCTCCATGGACTCCTTCCCGATGTGTCCCGAGTGCGGACGCGAGTACTCCGACCCGACGGACAGGAGGTTCCATCACCAGACCGTCTGCTGTCCCGCATGCGGGCCCCGGTACAGGCTCGAGCTGAAGGACAGGACGATCGTCAGGGACGACCCGATCGGCAAGCTGGCCGGATTGCTGGACGACGGATGCATCGCCGTCGTGAAGGGATGGGGCGGGATGCACATCTGCTGCAACCTGGACATCCTTCCGAGGATGAGGGAATGGTACGGCAGGAAGAACAAGCCGTTCGCCATCATGGCGGGCAGCATGGAGGCCCTGAAGCGCTACGCCGAGCCCACCGAGGCGGAGGAGAGAGAGCTGCTCTCGCCGCACAGGCCGATCGTCCTCGTGAACAAGATAAAAAGCGACGTAACGGAGCTGATGTCCCCCGGCCTGGACAACGTAGGGATGTTCCTCCCGTACACAGGCATGCACCACATCCTGTTCTCCAGACTGAAGCACGACGCCTTGGTCATGACGTCCGCGAACGTCCCCGGAGAGCCCATGATAGTGGACGACGAGGCCGTCAAGGAGCTGGGAGCGGACGCTTATCTTCTTCACGACCAGCCTATCGTCAACCGCGCGGACGACTCCGTCCTTAGGATGCTCGGGGACCGCACCCAGTTCATCCGCAGGTCCAGAGGCCACATACCCTTCGGGCTAAGGACTAAGATGACAGGCGACGCCGTGGCGCTGGGGGCGCAGGAGAACCTCACCGGCTCCGTCGCTTCGCAAGGAAGGATCTGGCCCACCCAGCACATCGGGAACGGGGAGAACGTCGGAGTCCCGGAATACCTCGAGGAGGCCGTGAGAACCCAGATCGAATTCGTAGGATGCAGGCCGCAGGTGATCGCAGAGGACCTCCACCCCGGTTATTCCAACAGGAAGCTGGCCAGAAGGCTTGCCGAGGAGTATGGGGCGGAGATCAGGGACATACAGCATCATTGGGGACATGCCGCCGCCCTGATGGCCGACAACGGCGTGGACTCGTGCGTAGCGCTGACCCTGGACGGCACCGGGCACGGGGACGACGGCACTGCCTGGGGAGGAGAGGTGCTGGCCGCCGACTTCTCGGGATACAGGCGCGTGGCCCATCTGGAGGAGATACCTCTCCTCGGCTCGGAACGCGCCCTGTACGACCTCAGACGCCTGGGATTCGCGATAGACTCCATGAACGGAGACCGGAACTCCGACTTCACCGACAAGGAGTCCGCGGTCCTGTCCAAACTGATGGGAAGGAGCGTCAAAACCACGTCCATGGGAAGGCTCCTGGATTCGCTCTCGTTCTATCTCGGCGTCTGCAGCCAGCGCACATACGACGGTGAACCGGCGATGAGGCTGGAGCCGCTCTTGGCCCGCGGCAAGCTGGTGGACGGCTTCGAGACCGAGACCGTGAACGGAATCGTCAGAACGGCACACCTGTTCTCCGGAATCAGGGGCAGGACAGACAAGGCCGACGTGGCCTATTCCATCGTCCACAGCGTGATGTCCGAGCTGGTCCAATCCGCGGTCGAAGAGGCCGACAGGACGGGGGTTGGATGCATTGGCCTCACCGGAGGCGTCTCTTACAGCGGCCCGATATCTATAATGTTTAGAGACATGGTTAAATCATCGGACAAACTATCCATCCAGCACAAGGACGTTCCCAACGGGGACGGGGGCATATCGGTCGGTCAGGCCGCCATCGCCCTGGATATGTTGAGATGAAGAACACCCTGTTCGTGCTTTTGGACGGAGCGGAGGACCATCCGCACCCGCTTCTCGGCGGAAGGAAGCCCATCGACGTAGCCGACATGCCTTTCCTGAAAAGCAGGGCCACGCACAGGCTGAAGACCACCGGCAGAGGGTACACCCATCTCTTCCTGAACGAGTTCTTCACCGGACACCCTCCCGAGATACCGCGCGCGGCGCTGGAGGCCATGGGACTGGGGATGGACATGCGCGATCCGAACAGGACGGCGTACAGGCTCAGCCCTGCCGTCATCTCGGACGGGATGATACGCTGGTCGTACACCTCCAACGAGTACACCGAGAGGCTAGTCCCGACGGTGGAGTCCCACATGGACCTCGTGTCCTCGTACGATCCGAGCATCAGGTTCTTCCTCGGCGGGAGAGCCATCCTGACGATGGAATGCGACGACGTCCCGGACCTTCCGGGGCCTCCCAAGGACGCTCCCTTCGTGGAGGTGCCGGGAGACCTGGGAAGGCTGGTGATGTCCGTGGCGGACGATCTGAACGGGACCACGGACTATCCCTGGGGATGCGGCAAGTTCGGACGCCAGTACCCTCCGGTCGATGGCATGGGGAGGATGACCGCCATCTCGGACAGCCCCACCTCGCTGGGGATCTGCGCCTCCCTGGGATATGACATCCATCTCGTCGACGATCTGGACGACAGGTTCCCGCTGGCCCGCGACGCCCTGAGGAAGGGGGACGTCTTCCTCCACGTGGACGAGGTCGACGAGTACAGCCACCAGAAGGACCCTTTCAAGAAGAAGGCGGTCCTGGAGCATGCCGACAGTCTCATGGAGGAGTATTTCTCCGACGTCGACAACATAATCTACTTCGTGGACCACGGCACCTCGTGCGTCACGGGCGAACATATTTTGATGGACGTCCCGATATGGACGACCATTGACACCGGACTACCTGACGGCTCCATGGTCCCGCTGGACCGCGTCGTCGAGCTGCTCCTCAAAAACAGGATGTGAAGATGATAATGACAGGATTCGAGTTACCCGAGTCGCTCAGCGTGTACGGCGACGAGGAGCAAGCCAAAGAGATCCTCTCCAGGATCTGGGGGAAAAGAGGAGTGTTCACCTGCACCGTGGCGAACACCCGCACTTCGACCATCCCCGGAGTCTCCGATGCGGGAGACACCCCCGAGCTCACGATGTTCACCCCTGCGGCGGATGCCGAGATCCTGGTGAGCGGGAAGACCACCTGCATGAAGGGGATACCGATCAACCCCGGAGGGATCCCCACCCCCGCGACCCTGACGATGGCCGCGCTGAGGCTGTCCAGCATACCCTACTACATAGTCAACGGAGGTTGCGAGATCGTCCCCTACGTGCCGTACTTCGACATGGGAGGCGAGTGCGGGGAGAAGATCACCACCGGTCATGCTGTGAAGAACGTCAGGCAGGAGTACGAGAAGGGATACATGCTCGGAGAGATGCTCGCCAAGGCGTACGACTTCATCATCGTGAGCGAGAGCTGCGCCGGAGGGACCACCACCGCGCTGGCCGTCATGATGGCCATGGGAGTCCTGAAAGAGAACCTCGTGAGCAGCAGCTCCCCGAAGAACCCCAAGGAGCTCAAGAGCAGGCTCGTGGCGGAAGCGCTGGAAGCGGCCGGGATCAAGCCCGGGGACCTCGCCGACGACCCTCTGAAGGCCATAGAATGCGTCGGAGACCCCATGATGCCCGCCAACATCGGCATAATCGCGGGAGCCGCCAAGAGCGTCCCTGTCATCGTCGGAGGCGGGACCCAGATGGCCGCTGTGATGGCAGGAGTCGCGAAGATGCACCCCGAAGTTGTAGGCAACTTTTTCCAGGGGACCACCAGGTGGCTCATGAACGATCCGAACTCGAGCATGAAGAGGATAATGGACGGCATCTCGAACCGCATCCCGATCGTCTATGTCAACGTAGACTATAGTGATAGTCCCTACGAAGGGCTGCAGGCCTACGAGTGGGGATTCATCAAGGAAGGCGTCGGTTGCGGAGGGGCCTCCGTCGGAGCCATCATCGAATCCAAGGGGCAGATCACCTGCGCGGACCTGGTCGACAAGGTCCACGAGCTCTACCGCGGGATCATGGGATTCGACTGATCACATCCAACAAAACCTCATTCCAAACATCCAGAGGGACTCGCCTCTGGACATATTCCTCTTTTAAACGGATGTTAAACCCATCCTGGCACCGTTTCATGTATATACGCTGGTTGTAGATACAACTTATGTAGGAGGATGCTGGGGCTTGGCCATGCTGATAAGATTCTGGGTACAGGGATTCCGCTGCTTCGACAAGAAGACAGAGATCGACTTCACGTACAAGAGGAACTACGTCCCTGGAAAGGAATGCTTCAGACAAGACCTCCTAGATAAGACTATAGTCAACGGCTGCAACAGCTCCGGGAAGACCGCCCTGGGATACGCTCTCGCCGATATCGTATCGACGGTCGGAGGATACACCAAGGACATAGGGCAGCGGAACCCCAGGAGCTTCCTGAACAAGGACGCTCCCACGAACCGCGCGACGTTCCACTACGAATTCTCCAAAGGCGGATCGATCATCTACTACGAATACTCCAAGGGCTCGCCGGACACCGTCATCTCCGAGAGCCTGAAGGTGGACCGCCACACGGTCTTCGAATACGACCTCGCCAAAGGATCGGAGCTCTTCCTGGATCCAGGCATAGAGTTCGACATACCGATCCCCGACGGGAGGAAGTCACTCATATTGTCCGTGTCCGAAAGCATGGGATTCGGCGAAGACAGCGTCGCCAAGTTGGTGTCGGACTTCGCCAAGCAGTCCGCATACTGCCTGACAGCTCTGATGCAGGACACGCACATAGGGAAGTGCGACTGCTTCGAGGATCCAGAGGATTACATCGTGAAGAACGGCCTGGTGGAGCAGCTCCAGCGGTTCCTGGAAGAGGTCTGCTCCGAGGACATGGACCTCGTTGCGGACGACGACAGGATCATGATAAGGAAGGAGGACGGCACGATACCTTTCAAGGAGTCCGTGTCGAGGGAGACGCTGGTCGCCTGCGGCCTGTACGCCTGGATGGCCAGATGCGGGGACCGCGAAGCTCTAATGTATTTCGATGATTTCGACGACGTCCTGGACCAGGAGACGGCCGAGAAGGCCATTAAGACTATAGTCTCCCAGACTTCCATCCAATGCGTCTTCGCCACTCACAACATCGGGCTAGAGCCGAACGAGACGCTCCGTCCGGAATGCTGCTTCCAGATATCCGAAGGGGTTCTGAAGCCGATTGCGGACAAGGATTCGAAGAAGGAACGCTGAACGGATGCCTGTATGAACGATCGATCAGCGAGGATCGTCCTCCGCATCGGCCAGATCAGGAGCCTCTCCTCGAACGCCATTCGGAATCACCCCTTTTCAGGGTCCACGCTCTTCCAGATCCAGATTTCAGAGACCTCTTTCTTCCCCTCGTCGACATAGAAGACCTCCGCGCGGTCGCCGTCCGGATGGTCATAATATTCCGCGATCGCGTAGCGGCCGCCGAAGAAAATGATGTCATCGTCGCCTTCGCTGGCTTCTTCGTAGGTCACCTGCCGGAAGTACTTCCAGGAGTCCCTGAGCATGGTCATGACGGCTTCGAGGTCATCCTCCGTCACCCGAGCTATCTCGAATATAGCCGGTTCAGGCTCGTACTCGTCTTCCATTGCCTCATCGTCCGAATCATCCGGCTCCTGGCCGCTCTGGTCGAAAAGCAGCATCATGTCCGTGTCGAGCATCGTAAGGAAAGGCCTGCCGATCCCGTGGTCGGCATGCGGATCATCCGGGACGGTAGACAGCCTTTTCCGAACGAATTCGGAGAGCGTTGAGCCGAGGTCGGGGACATAAGAGTCGAGGCATCCGATGATCACCTTAGCGGAGCCAGAGCTGTAGACGATGTCCAGGCGCCACGGCTCGATATCATAGGGAGGGGTGTCGAGCGCGCAGGCGTAGCGGACCACGGCGTCGATTATCTCGGATGCGATCTCCGCAGAGATGATCCTGCTCACGGATTCGATGATGCGTGCATCATGAGACTCGGAACTCAGGATGGCACGGCGAGAGAGCCGCAGTCTGCCGTCTTCGTGCAGGACTAGCACCTGGCCGATCTCGTCTCCATCCACCTCCCATCCGCATCCTCCTATCCAGGACTCGAGTTTGATCTTGACCACGTCCATGCTATCGGCACTGCATGTGCCTGTGAAGGCATTATGGTTCCCATCCGAGCGAGAGGAAAGGCGGGAACGTAGACGTATACCAGGTCGTAGAAAGGCCCGATACGGTCGACTCTTTTAAATCAGAAGGCAGGAAAATCCTCATTCAGGTTAAATACGGACTCCTCCATCCACGCATCATGGAAGAGCAGACCAATCGCCCTAGCAAGCACGTATGCCTGACGAAGAGAGGCGCATTGACTATTACCGAGGACCCGGAACACGAGATATTCGAGGCTCTCGCCGACAAGGACGTCCTCACTCTTGTCAGAGGACTCTCCAAGGAGGAGGCCAGATCCCCGTTCCCGGATGGGCTTTTCGGTCTCGACAACGCTTCCACCAACGCAGCCATCCGCAAGATGAAGAACGCCGGGCTGATCTCGTCCAGGAGAGACGGGAACGACCACGTCTACTTCCTAAACAAGCCCAGGTTCAAAGACCTTATAATCTTCCTGAACGGCCTTATCGAACATGATCCGGAATGATCGCTCGAGCCTGCCCTTCGAAGGACCGGCATCATCGCACCCGCGAACATGTATTATATATTCCGTAAAATAATTACGGCAACAGTATGATAAGAAAATTCTCAGTGGAGAACTACAAGAATTTCGAAGAACGCATCGAAATAGATTTCACTGATGTACACAACTATTCATTTAATACACAATGTATAAGAAAAAACAACTTGAACAAAACTATCATTCTCGGAAAGAACGGCTCTGGGAAGACCAATCTCGGATTAGCGTTGTTCGACATAGTCATGACGCTCACAGATAACACCATCAATGCCAAACAAACGGACCCCAACTCGTATCTCAATGCCGATTCCGGGAAGAATGTCGCCAAATTCGAATATGAATTCCAACAGGATTCCCATATCCTGAAATACTCTTACCATAAGACCACCCCCAGAACCATCGTCTATGAAGAGCTCGTCGTCGACAACATCAGGCTGTTCTGTCGTAACGGATCGGAAAACGACTATGCGGGCTTAGCAAACATCGGTGCTGATCGCCTACGCATGAACGTATCCGATGGTTCATTGTCCATCGTACGCTATATCTATGCCAATACGGTCCAATCCTCCGAGTCTCCGATAACTTTCATAATGGATTTCGTTTCACATATGCTGTATTTTAAGTCAGATATAGAGGGAAACGGATTCATCGGCTTCGGAAAGAACGAAATCCTCTTCGACTACATAATAAACAATGGCTTGACTGAGGATTTCCAGGAAAAAATAAAAGAATTCGCAGGGATAGATGCCGAGTTCAGAACGGCAACAATCCCTGGAACAAAAGGAGTTCTTGTTCAAGAATTCAAGAACAAAACTCTAACGTTCGAATCGGTGGCCTCCACGGGAACCAGGGTGTTCGCACTGTTCTACTACTGGTACAAGCACATGAATGAGGTCAGCTTCCTGTATATGGACGAATTCGATGCGTACTACCATTACGAGATGTCTGAAAAGATAGTCCGCCTTGTTTCGAACATGGACTCCTTCCAAACGATCTTCACCACGCACAACGTATCGCTGTTGAAGAACGATCTCCTGAGACCTGACTGCTACCTGGTTCTTGAGAATGGAACGATCAGGTCCTTCTCCGATTCCACAGATCGTGAGCTTCGCCAAGGCCACAATCTTGAGAAGATGTACAAGAACGGAGAATTCAATGAATAAAAACATACTGTTCGTTCTGGAAGGGGCCAAAACAGAACCTAGACTCTTGAAGCACCTTGTGACCTTCATGCGCAACCAGGAAAAATACGAGGTATTCACATACAGGACCAACATCCATGCTATGCTAGAGGAGCTGTTCGAAGATGATGAGATCGATATGGATCTGGATTTCATCGAATGCCTCAGATCATGCAAAACAAATCGTGACCAGAACGATATGCTGAACAAAAAATACACGGATATCTTCCTATTCTTCGATATGGATCCGCATGATCAGAGGTACGATGCGGGCAAGCTGACAAAAGCCATGGATTATTTCAACGATTCTACAGAAAATGGCAAACTGTATCTGAATTACCCTATGATCGAATCGTTCAGACACATAGAAAACTTGGACGACCTGTCATATCTGAAGACCACGGTGTCCTTAAGTGAAATAAAAAACTATAAAGCTCTAGTCGAAAAAACTGGATTACGTTCATTATCCGACATCAGCAAGATAGATTCTCGCACTTTGAAAAGAATAATCGTACTCAATCTGAGAAAGGCAAACATGATCGCAACGGGTAGCTGCAACCTTCCAGATATGGATGCCTATGAACACTGCATCACTCAAAAAATATTGTTCAGCAGACAGTTGGACAAGTTCGAAGAAGAAGGGCGGATCTATGTTCTGAACACCTGCGTCTTCAACACGGTAGACTATATGGGAGAGAGATTCTTCGATAGCATCGAATGAATCGATTCCGAAAGATCGTGCAACCAAAAAATCATCTCCCCTCCAAAATCCCCGGTCGTCAGAGGGTGCAGAGCCTGCACTGGGTGTTGGCGCAGACGGGATTGTCGATCTTCCACTTCAGGGCCCACATCTTGAGCTCATGGATGACGTCCAGGAGCTCCACGCTCGCCTCGGTCAGACGGTACTCGCTCTTCATGGGGACGCACGATGTGTCCACCCTCCTCTCGATCAATCCCTGGGATTCCAGCTCCCTCAGACGTTCCGTAAGGACCTTGGCGGTCACCTCCTTCATGGACCTCTCTATCTCGGAGAACCTCTTCCACTCTGGCCCTTTGCTCATCTCGTGAATGATCAGGATGGTCCATCTCTTCGAAAGATAATCCATCGTCTGGTAAACCGTGCACATCTTGTCCATGGTTTCCAAGCAGAAAGTGGCGGTATTTATAATATGGTATCTTTTAGAAACCTGCCACTAGGCGAGAGGACGATCGAGATGCTATGCAGACAATGCGAAGAGACGATTGCAGGAACCGGATGCGTGAAGAGAGGGGTCTGCGGAAAGACCGAAGAGCTCGCCAAGAGCCAGGACGTCCTCGTCGGAGCCCTCATCGAGCTCGCGGCCAGCGAGAAGAAGGGCGACGAGGTCGATAAGACTATAGTCGACGGCCTTTTCATGACCCTCAGCAACACCAACTTCGACCAGAAGGTCATCGACTCCCAGACCGCGAAAGCGAAGACGCTCATCGGGAAAGACGTGGAGATCAGGTGCAAGGACATCGTCGCCCTCGATGCCGACGACGATCTCAGGTCCCTGAAGGAGCTCCTCCTGTTCGGGCTGAAGGGACTAGCCGCGTACTACCACCACGCGGTCGTCCTCGGCGGGAAGGACGAAGCTGTCACAGGCTTCCTCAGGAAGGCCATGGCTTCCCTCGCCGAGAGCAGGACCGCTGACGAGCTGGTCGCCCTCAACATGGAGTGCGGAACCGTCGGAGCCGCCTGCCTGGCCCTTCTGGACAAGATGAACACCGGCACCTATGGGGTTCCGGAGATCACGCAGGTGAGGACCGGAGTAGGGAAGAACCCCGGGATCCTGATCACCGGACACGACCTCAAAGACCTGGAGCAGCTCCTGGAGCAGACCAAGGGCACCGGAGTCGACGTCTACACCCACGGAGAGATGCTCCCCGCCAACGCGTATCCCGCCTTCAAGAAGTACGACAACCTCGTCGGGAACTACGGAGGGGCCTGGTACAAGCAGAAGGACGAGTTCGAATCCTTCAACGGGCCCATAATCGCGACCACCAACTGCGTCCTTATCCCCAAGGACTCCTACAGGGACAGGCTGTTCACCACCGGCACCGCCGGCGTGGAAGGCGTGAAGCACATCGACGAAGCGGACGGAAAGAAGGACTTCTCAGAGGTCATCGCCATCGCCAAGAAGTGCTCCTCTCCGACCCAGATCGACGACCTGAACCTGACCATAGGATTCGGCCACTCCCAGGTGCTGGCTCTGGCTGACAAGATCGTCGACGCCGTCAAGGCGGGAGCCATCAAGAGGTTCGTGGTCATGGCCGGATGCGACGGCCGCGAGAAGGGCAGGGAGTACTACACCGAGTTCGCCCAGAGCCTTCCCAAGGACACCGTCATCCTCACCGCCGGATGCGCCAAGTACAGATACAACAAGCTCGATCTCGGCGACATCGGAGGCATCCCCCGTGTGATCGACGCCGGACAGTGCAACGACTGCTACTCCCTCGTCGTCATCGCCAACGCTCTGGCCCAGGCATTCAACACCGACATCAACGGCCTCCCCCTGTCGTTCAACATCTCCTGGTACGAGCAGAAGGCCGTCCTCGTGCTGCTGACCCTGCTCAGCCTCGGCGTGAAGGACATCATGCTCGGACCCAGGCTCCCCGGATTCATCACCCCTGGAATCCTGGACGTCCTCGTGAACACCTTCGGCATCAAGGCCAACGGGACCGTCGCCGGCGACATGGTCATACTCAAGATCGAGTGAAGAAACCCTTTCCGCCTGCGGGGAAGCTTCCCCCGCGGGCTTCTAGAAGGCGTGTAAAATGGACAATCCTTTCAAGCCAAGCGAGAAGTACAGCACGGCGACCGTGGTCATCACAGCCATAGCGGCGTTCGTGTCGCTGGCCTTCCTCGCTTATCTGGACCAGACGCTGTCCAACCCGTATCTCGTAGCGTCGTTCGGAGCCACCGCCGTGCTCATCTACGGAGCGCCCAAGGCTCCCTTCTCCAAGCCCAAGAACGTGTTCTTCGGACACCTGTTCTCCGGGATCATCGGCCTCACGATCACCTTCATCCTGATGCAGACCGGAAGCTACGACGACCTTAAATGGGCCGGGATCGGCCTGGCCGGATGCCTGGCCATAGTAGTCATGATGCTGACCGGGACCGTCCATCCTCCGGGAGGAGCCACCGCGATCACCTTCGTCATGAGCGGGTTCGGTTCGATCGAATACCTGTTCGTCCCCCTGATGCTCGGAGTCGTGGTGATGATGGCGATAGCCTACTGCGCCAACTATGCGAAGAAGCATTTCGAAGAGAAGAGAACAGATTGATCAAAGAGCCGGATCGATAGGTCCGGCCATTTATTGTTTTCAGGTCGAGAAAAGAGTTCGGATGATGGCGCATCCGCGACCGCAGAATGCATCGAACATCGTTTTTCGTCCTTCTGCACCGTATCATCGGGATCCCTTCGTTCGGGCGGATCCCGTCGGGCGCCCCTTGCGTCTCGCGCCATGCACCGCAAGGTAGAGGACCAGGTCGACGACAGCTATGACCGTCATGAGCAGGAAGTTTCCATGGAATCCGAGGGCGTCCTTCAGGGCTCCGTGGAGCATCGGCCCGATGCAATAGGACAAGTCCAGGAAGATGTTGAACGTTGAGATGGCCACGGAGTACCTGGACCTTGGAGCGTCCCTGACTATGACGCTCTGGACGACCGACGACAGCTGGGCCATGAGGAATCCCAGGAACACGCCTGCAACGACAAGGTGCCACCCTTCGGACGCTTCGGCATAGAGGAAGAACCCGACGATCCCGACGAGGAAGAATGGCAGGAGGGCGACGTTCTCCCCGTGATCGTCGTAGATCCTTCCGAGGAACAGCCTGGAGACGAGCGTCCCGATGGAGATGAAAACGAAGAAAAAGGTCGCCACGTCCTCCAGGCCGATGTCCTCGCCGTACAGGGAGGTGAACGTCAGCACTCCGGAGTATGCGAAGAAGAACAGGAACCCGACCATCGACAAGGGCACGGCGTAGGGTTCCACGAAGTCCCTGACGGACGTCCTGGAGCTCTTCGGCTCGGAGGCGAACTCGGCGCGGTCGTCCCTCATGAGCAGGGACAGGAGGGCGGTGACGGAGGCGAACACCGTCGCAAGGACGAACAGGCTCTCGTAGGAGCCATTTCTAAGCAGCCAGAGCGTCAGGAAAGGCCCTATGGCCGACGAGATGGTGAACGAGAGCGAGAAGTACCCTATCCCTTCTCCCCTGCGGGACGCCGGGAGCCCTTCGACCACGGCTGCATTGATGGCGGTCCCGGCGAGGCCGTATGCGAAGCCCTGGACAACCCTGACGACGGCCAGTGCGAACGGCTCCGTGACAACGAAGTACAGCGGGGTGACGACAGCGGCCGCAGCCATCCCCACAGCCACGGCCCTCCTCTTGCCCCAGCGGTCGACCCTGGAGGCGCACAGCATCCTAGCGGCAAGGTCTCCGACGATGAGGGCGCTGGTGAGAAGTCCGGCGGACGCTCCAGCGAGACCGAGCCCGTTCTCGGAATAGCTGGTCATCCCGGTGAACATCACGAAGAAGAACATCGCGTTGAAGAACATCAGCGTCCAGCATACGACGAAGTTCCGTGTCACGATGGGCTCCCGCTTCATGGCCACGGCTATATGGATGCGGTATTTACGTAATTTCACGGAGCTGAGGACGAGCCGAGTCGGACGCTGATCCGAGTTCGACCAGCCCGAATCCTTCTGTAGCCACCCATCTCCTTCACGGTCGCATGGTCTTCAGGTCGAAATGCACCATAGCGATCGATTGCGAACGTCCGACACCTGTCCGTTATGGTTGGCCAATCCTCTGGCCAGGAAGAGCTCGGCCTTGGTGTTGACGTTCACCGAAAGGTCTATGCGGCCGGTCTTAAACAGGAACTCCTCGAGGTAGTCCCCCCTGAGAGTCCCCTCGCGGCTCATGATGCAGATGCCGGACAGCACCCAGTTCTTCCCGCCGTCCTCGCGGGTGTACGAAGGGGTTATCCCGACGCTGCGTACGGTCGCCTCGTCCACCACGGCGATGGCCGACTGCATCTCGCCCGGCTTGAAGAAGTCCAGGAACTCGTCCACGGCCTCCGTGGTGAGGAGAGGAAGGTCCGAGGGACAGGTGAGGACGTATTCGCCGTGCATCGTCTCGAAGGACGCGTGAAGGTCGTCCATGAAGCTCTCCCCGGAGGTCCTTATGGTCTCCACGCCGATGCTGTCCAGGAACGCCTCGGTCTCCAGGGTGTTGTCGCTCACCGATACCAGTATCCTGTCTATCCTGGAGCATGCGGAGAGGGCGTCCACCACCCTTTTGACTGTGGGAACCCCGCCGACCAGCTGCATGGGCTTCTCGATTCCGCATCTTCCCATGCGGGAGCCTTTTCCGCCGGCGTTCACGAGGGCTTCCATCAGATCACCAATACGAATGCGATGCCCATCGCCAGGGTGACTAAGGGCCTGCAGACCTCGTTCGTGGCGCCCAGGATGTCGCCGTTGACCATGCCGAACACCCTGTTGGCGTTGCGGGCCATTATAAGGCCCACGATAGCCGATACGACGATCCCTGCGACGAGCATGACGGCTATGGGCAGGAGCATGTCTTCCAGGGCGGCTCCGGTCAGCCATACGTACAGCAGCGATGCGAGGAAAGCTAGCAGTGCTCCGCACAGGAGGCTCACCGCGATCCCCTTGGCGGCAGACTTAGGAGTGGTCATGGACACCTGCCTCCCGGCCATCCCTTTCCCGGGAAGGCCGAACGAGGCGGCGAACACCATCGCGTTCTTGACCATGACCTCGGTCAGAGGAGCAAGCATGAGGAGCGTCAGAGGGCCCCAGGTCGAGTATATGGCGAAGGTGGTGAGTGTCACCGTCAGGGCTACTCCGATGCCTCCTGCGCCCACCAGCGTGTCCTTGAGGGCACGAATGTGGTCCTCCCTCTGTCCGGAGACGATCATCCCGTCCCCGAAGTCGGTGAGGCCGTCGAAATGGATGAACTTGCTTCCGATGTAGACGATAAGAAGACAGAGAACGGCGGCGAGGAGACCCAGATCGACGAATATCTCGCGCGACAGCAGAACGCATCCGGCCATCGCGAGCATCAGCGGTATCCCGAACAGTATCCCAACGACCGGGACCAGATGGAACCTGGTCTCCATGGAGTCCATCTCCCTCTGGGTGATGTCCATGTGCCACAGGGTGAAGAACGAGATCATGCCCTTGAGGGCCGAGAACCCGCTGGTGCCGTCGGATCCCATCGGGATTTCCTCCCGGCGTCCTCCGCGATGGCGGTCACGATGCCCTCGACGGTCCCATGGCTCAGGTCGGGGGTTATCCCCAGGTAGGAGCGGCATATGTCGTAGACCATCGGCATCACGGTGACGTTGCCGTCGTCGGCGAGAGAATCTATGCGGTCGGATGCGAAGACGACCAGGTCCAGGAAGGTCCTGACGTCCTCGCCCTTGAGGTATTCAGCCAAGGACTCCGCGTACTCGTCCTTGGTCATGGGCGTTCCGGAAAGGGTCCACATCGCGTCCATTCCGTACCCCAGCCTCTCCAGGAGCTTCATGGGCTCCTCGGGGACAGGATGCTCCCCTCTGGCCTCCAGAGCGTACCCTACGGCGGCCCTGGATGCCCTCGCGGCGGCTATCCCGATGTCCGAGCCTGTGCCCGTGTAGCCGACCCTCTCGCCGTGCTTGGGGCAGAAGATCGCCATCGCATCGGATGTGGTTCCGGTCTCCCTGAACCCGCGGTCGGCCATGGCGGCGGATTTGCCTTCCACCAGAGGCATGAACATGTTGATCTTCCCGGCCTCGGTGAGCGGGCTCTCCGTCACCAGGGCGATGTTTATGGTGCCGGCCATCATCTTCGCCGCTCTGGCCAGGGATACGATATGGCGGGCGGGCCAGTCCACCAGCTTGTCGCCGGCGACCACATGGTTGCTGAGGCCGGCGGTGGCTATGGCGCAGACGGGGACGCCCTCGAAGACGACCTCCTGCTTGTTGAAGACGTACGGCACCTCGGCGGCGGTCATCATCCCGACGGTGTTCTCGGGAAGGCCCAGCGCGTCCCTGACGGACCTGGCGTGGGCGATAGGGTCGTCGTGGTCGTAGTCGTGCGGGACCTGCATTATGAACATGGCGTCCGCCTCGGTCGAGCCTCCGTTGAGTATGGCAGAGGACAGCGCCTCCATGGTCTCCGTGAAGCGGACTACCCCGACGCTGAGCCCCTCGTGCTCGACGATCTCGCAAGATGAAATGCACTTCAAAACAAACACCCCCATATCTGCTGGACGTATCCTTCCACGAACGTCTGTACGTGTATGCCCAATAAAGCGTATAATATGAACGTAACGGTGAGCATGTAGATGATGGAGGTCAACTCCACCAGCCTGCAGCAGCGCCTTATGTCGTCGGTCGTCGGCATCGGGCCGGTGCCCATGATGTAGACGCCCTTCTTCTCCATGCTTATCCCCAGGGTGGCCGCCACCGCCGTCATGGACCATCCGCTGTTGGGGCTGGGGGTCTTGGTGTGCTCCGCCTTGGCGGCTGGAACGGCCGCCCTCCAGTCCATCCCCAGGATCATCCCGGCGAACGCGACGAAGTAGGGGGATATCCTGGCGGTGAGGAATCCCAGCACGTCGTCGAACTTGGCGGGGAAGTACCCTATCCTGGCGTACTTCTCGTTGAGATAGCCCCACATGGCGTCCATGAGGTTGGCGCAGCGGAACATCACGGCTCCGGGAAGGCCCAGGAGTCCGAAGTAGAACGTCGGCGAGCAGATGCTGTCCACCAGGTTCTCGGAAACGGTCTCGCAGCAGGACGAGGCTATGTGCTCGGCGTCCATGCCCTTGGTGTTGCGGCTGACTATCATCTGCACCTTGGCGGCGGCGTCCTCCACCCTTCCGGCGTCCAGATCGGCGGCGATGGGATCGCAGTGGTGCCTGAACGAGAACACGGCGAAGGTGATCTTGAACATGAACGCGGTAGCGACGATCCATGCAATCTCGCCCCAGAACGGAGAGACCAGCTGGGTGACGCCGTAGCGGGCCAGCGTGGTTATGAGAAGGCCGATGGTGCAGAACAGCGCAAACACCAGGAGATAGGAGAGGAACCCTATGACGGTGGCGCTGAACGAGGTGCGGTTCTTCACCCTGCGGTTGATGGCGTCCAGTATGTTGCCCATCCATCTCAGCGGATGGACGGAGTTCGGGAGCTCCCCTATGAAGCGGTCGATCAGTATCGCGAGAACCACGACGAGGAGAGCGTCCATCCAGAATTCCATCTCATCATCGACCGTTGATTATCGAATCCACGGCGGCGATGAAGCGGCAGTTCCTGTCGCGGTCTTTCACGCTGTAGCGGATGTAGTCTTTGAACCTCTCTCCGAACGAGGAGCAGTCGCGCACCATTATGCCGCGGGCCAGCATCTTCTTCTTGAACTCGCCGGCGTCCATTCCCAGGGGCCTGACGGAGCTGAAGTAGAAGAACGAGTCCGAAACTGGGCCTGCGGGGAATCCGAGCTCGTTGAGAGACGTGTTCATCACCTCGGACTCGGTCGCCATGGCAGCGGCGGCGTCGTCCACGTAGTCCATCCTGTCGCGGATGAGGACGTTGGCGACGGTCTGCTCGATCTGACCGACGTTCCAGGTCATGCGGACCTTCTCCATCTCGGAGATTATGTCGGGGTTGGAGAACCCGAACCCTATCCTTATGCCGGGGATGGCGAAGGACTTCGTCAGGGAAGACGCCACTATGAGGTTGGAGAAGCGCCCGACCATGCTCGAGAGCGTCACGTCGGCGTATCCGGGGACCAGCTCCAGCAGGGTCTCGTCCAGGAAGACCAGGGTCCCGGTCTCCTCGCACGCCCTCACTATGGATATGACCTTGTCCCTGGGCTCCACCCTCCCGGTGGGGTTGTTGGGATTGCATATGTATACGGCCTTGGCGCCCTGCGCCCTCTGGATGAAGCTGTCGGCGTCCAGCCTGAAATCGTTGTCCTCGGACAGGTCGTTCCAGTCGATGGACCCGCCGACGATGCGGGTCTGCTGAGCGTACTCCGCGAAGGAGGGCCTGCTCAGGAGGATCCTGTCGCCAGGGCGGTAGAACGTGTTGGGGACGTTGCGTATGATGTCGGAAGAGCCTGCTCCGACGGTGATGCAGTCGACGCTGACGTTGAAGGCCTTGGAGATGGTGTCCTTCAGCTCGGCGCAGGAGTCGTCCGGATAATGGCCTATATCTCCAACCGCCGACGCGATGATATCCGCCAGGTCGTCGGGAGGTCCGAAAGGATTCAGATTATGGCTGTAGTCCTCGACATCCTCCAGCTTCCAAGCCTGCCCGCCATGGACGGTCTTGGGAAGTCCGGAAAGCTCTTCCCTAGGCAGAATGCGTCCCCTCATTGCATCTCGAATGTCAAGAATCTATATATTTGGTTTGCAAAGACGAACGAAGATGTTGCGTAGGCTAGGATGGTCGGGCCATCCTGCCAGACTTGATGGAGAATCGGGTTCTCGCTGGGTTTTTACACGCTACATACGTTGTCGGATTATGGACGGAAACGGCTACAGGGAGCACTTCCCGACCTTCGCCGACGCGACTGAGAGATTCTACTCCGGGGAGATGCCGGCGAAGGAATACAAAGGCATATCCGGAGGCTTCGGAAGCTACGCCCAGAGGGGCGGGGAGAGGAGCATGGTCAGGCTCAGGTTGGCCGGCGGAAGGGTGTCCGGAAGCGATCTGGGATTCATCCGCTCCGCTATCGAAGAGTACAGGCCGGAGATGGTGCACCTGACGACCTGCCAGTCCATACAGCTGCACGGGCTGGACGGAGAGCAGGTCATAAAACTCGTGGACAGCGCGTTGGAGCACGGAATAGTCACATACGGAGGCGGAGGGGACTATCCCAGGAACGTCACGGCGACGCCTCTGTCGGGGATAATAAACTCGGCGGACCCTGACATACAGCCGTTCGCCAAGGCGGCGGAAAGGTATCTTCTGAAGGCTTCGATGGGCGTGAAGCTGCCAAGGAAGCTGAAGGTGGGGTTCTCGAACACGATGGAGAACAATACGGATGCGACAGCGAGGGACCTCGGGTTCGTCACGAACGGGAAAGGGGCTTTCGACGTGTACTCCGGAGGAGGGCTGGGCGCCAACCCGAAGCTCGGCATTCTGATCGAGGAGGACGTCCCGCCCGAGGACGTGGGATTCTATCTGAAGGCGATGCTGGACATGTTCGTTAGGCACGGCAACTACGAGGACAGGTCCAAAGCCAGGGTGAGGTACATCAGGGACTCTATGGGAGACGAAGGATACGCCGAGGAGCTCAGGAGACTCGCGGAGGCGGCCAGAAAGGACCCGGACGCGAGGATGGAGGTCCCGAAGACTATAGTGACAACCAAGAGGGGCGACGGCTCCGTCCCGAAGAGCCAGAAGGCCAAGCCGCAGAGGCAGGACGGACTGTACTACGTCGCGTACCATCCCATCGGAGGAGACCCGAAGCCGGAGAAGATGGTCCGGATCCTGAAGATGGTCGAGGACGTCGGGGCGGAGATCCGGGTCGGCCCGAACCAGACGCTGTACGCGGTGAACCTCACCGGCTCGGAAGCCGACATGTTCGCTGAGCTGGCCGACGACGGGGCGAGAACGAGGTTCCAGTCGTCGATCTCCTGCGTAGGGAGCACGGTATGCCAGATAGGCCTCCGCGACTCCAAAGGCCTCCTGGACGCCCTGGTGGAGATGGACCGCAGGAACGGGTTCAAGGACGGCACCCTCCCGACCGTGAGGATCTCCGGATGCGTCTCTTCCTGCGCCGCGCACCAGGTGGGCACGCTGTCGTTCAAGGGATGCCCCTCCATCGAAGGAGAACCGGCGTTCGAGCTCCACTTCGACGGCTCCCACGTCCGCGGCAAGGAGAGGCTCGGGACGGTCCTGGGAAGGATGAGGGCTGCGGACATCCCCGGATTCCTGGAGGATATGGGCAGGTCTGTGGAGGCCAGCGGGAAGGATTTCTACGGATGGTGCGACAGGAATCCGTCCAGAATAATCGAATTAGCGGGCAGAAGGCTGATGGTCCGAGCAGTTCCGGGGGATGCGTTTCATCGAATCCCGTGCCTTCCCCGATTAATCTTTTATAACGTCCGATTTATCTATATACGGAATCGACCGACTGGGTTTCCATTCCGGAAGAGTGGATTGTGATGGATGATAACGAGTTCTACAAGGAGAGGGCGGAGGACTGCCTCAGGATATCGAAAATACCCCCGGACCTCTACGACGCATACGATGTCAAGAAAGGTCTGCGCGACAAGGATGGGAACGGGGTCCGCGCCGGGATCACGAACATCTCGAAGGTCATCGGGGTGAACAGGACCGGGGACGGATCCGAGCCCTGCGACGGGCGCCTGTCGTACAGAGGATACGATATCAGGGACATCGTCCTGCACCATGGGGACTCGGGCCTCAGATTCGAGGAGGCGGCCTACCTGCTGCTCTTCGGGAACCTGCCGTCGAAAGAGGAGACGGAGGAGTTCAGGAAGGTGCTCACCGGCCATATGGAGCTCCCCGGGGACTTCGTCAAGGACTTCATCCTGAGGGAGAGCGGCCACGACATCATGAACACCATGGCCAGAGGGGTGCTGGGGCTGTCGGCCTACGACAGGAGCGCCAACGACAACTCCCTGGGGAACGTCATAAGGCAGTGCCTGGAGATCATCAGCAAGCTGCCGATGCTGGCCGTGTACGGGTACCAGGCTTACTCCCACTACGACAACAAGGGACACCTGGTCATCTTCAGGCCGGATCCCGACAAAGGGGTATCGGAAAACATCATGCACATGCTAAGGCCCAAAGAGGACTTCTCCCCGCTGGAGGTCGAGGTCCTGGACGCGATGCTCACGCTCCACATGGAGCACGGAGGAGGGAACAACTCCGCGTTCACCGCCCGCGTGGTGGCGTCCTCCGGATCCGATTCGTATTCCGTCATAGCTGCGGCACTGCTGTCCCTGAAAGGCCCGAAGCACGGAGGGGCCAACATCAAGGTCATGGAAATGTTCCAGGACATCAAGGACCACGTGAGCGACACCGACGACAAGAGGGAGGTCGCGGCGTACCTGAAGAAGATAGTCTCGAAGGAGGCCTTCGACCGCCAGGGGCTGGTGTACGGCATGGGGCACGCGGTGTACACCCTGTCCGACCCGAGAGCCATCCTGCTCAAGGACTTCGCCAGGAAGCTCGCCAAGGAGAAGGGGAGGGAGAAGGACCTGAGGCTCCTGGAATCCATAGAGGAGCTGTCCCCGGACATCATACGCGGGAAGAAATACGGAGCAAAGAAGATCTGCGCCAACGTGGACCTGTACAGCGGATTGCTGTACGACATGCTGGGAATCCCGAAGGAGCTGTTCACCCCAATGTTCGCCGTCGCCAGGGCGGTGGGATGGAGCGCGCACAGGATCGAGGAGCTCGTGACCTCGGGGAAGATCATCCGCCCGAGGTACATCAGCATCGCAGAGGACAGGGACTTCGTGCCGCTGGATTTGAGGAGGGAGTGAAGGCTCTTTCCCCTCAAACCCATTTCTCAACTTTCTTTATAAAAGACGGCAAACTGCCCCTGGCGTTTTCAAGAACGAACAATTTACGGAGAGGTGTCGCTCCTCTGATATATCGTGCAATACCTCTCATGTCGCTGAAAAATTTGTCTACCCCCTCATCCAAAATACGAATAGACGCTCATCACAGCATTCAGAATACATTTGTAATGTGTTCATCGTCAGGATTCGGTGAACCCGTAAGAAGTATTATTCATCACTACGCAACTCCAAGGCCATGGAAAATCGCAATGGAAATTTCTTCGAGTTCCTAGCGAGCGAGAAACTATACTTCCCTGTGGAACTGGTCGAGGACTTTCTCCTATCGTTGAAGGCGAAGCCTTTCGTAATCCTCTGCGGCGGAAGCGGTACCGGCAAGACCAAGCTGGCACAGGCCTACGGAAGGTTCATATCTACATCAGAAGAAGGATACAAGACCGCCAATTTTGAAGTTACACTCAGCAAATCCGATAAGAATCGTGGTTTTACACTGAGCAGAGACGAATTCTTCAACAATCTGCCGTTCGATGGAAGAAAAGGAAACGGCACGTACGCAGTTAAGATAGGAAACGTAGAATCCAAAGGCGATATTGACCTGACACCGCGCTTCTGGTTCAGGGACAACAACGATCTTGCCGATGAGATCACAAGATTGAAATCAGAAGGGAATGAAAAAGCGACCCTGCAGATGAAGATACCGCAGGGAAAGATCTCCGGAAGTAATTACAAGATCGTACCGGTTGGCTCCAACTGGACAGAGAGTCGCTTCATCATTGGGTACAAGAATGTTCTGACTGGAAAATACACCACTACAGATTCTTTGGACCTTATAATAAAGGCAAACAAGAACCCTGAAGAGCCATTTCTCCTGATTCTTGACGAGATGAATCTGTCTCATGTAGAACGCTACTTCTCGGATATGCTGTCTGCCATGGAAAGCAGCGAGAAGATCAGCCTGGATACAGAGGGCGATGAGGAAATACCCAGCGAGATCTACGCTTCAGACAATCTGCTAATTATAGGAACTGTTAACATGGACGAGACCACGTATTCGTTCTCCCCCAAGGTCCTTGATCGTTCCAACGTCATCGAATTCGATTCCATACCTGTATCATCCTATCTTTATGGATCTGGTACGGATGAAAGACCCGCAGGAGACATCGATTATCTTCAGAACTGCATGAACGGCTTGTTCGTTAGGAACAAAAAAGCTCCGGAAATAATCGATGAGATACGCAAATCCAACGCCAATGTCGCAGAGACCATAGCGAACGACCTGGGAAGGCTGCAGGAATGCATGAAGGGCATAGGCCTCCCTATCGGGCTCAGGACGATCGATGAGATAATGCGGTTCATGTATGCGGCCTGGATATACATCGGAAAGGGGGATTTCGCCTCGTTCAAGAGATTCTTCGATTCCCAAATCAGACAGAAGATCCTGCCGAAGATCCACGGCGGCCAGGAGATCATGGATGGACTGAAATCCATGAACACGGTCTGCATCGAAAGCGGATACGAAAAATCGGCGGAAAGAATCAAGAAGATGGTCTCGACGCTGGAGAAACAGAGGTATGTGTCCTTCAACTGAGGAACGCCAGGTCCTCTCCGTCGACTTCATCGATGGGTGCGAGTCTGTAGCGACACTCATAATAACCTGTCTAGGGTCTGTCCCAAAGACATCGAATACAAGGCCCATAGTTCCACAATACGTAAACTTGGAACATTCTGTTAATATAGAGACAGTCGAAGACAAGGATGACATCGATCCGCTGATTGGGATACAGGTCTATTGCGGGGAAGACCCGTATCTTTCCCCCATTCTTCTATCAGAAGAGACGGAGTACGAGATCGAAATCGACCTCAGATCCGACCTCCTGGGGGATCCTCTGAGATCCTTGATGGATTCCAACGATACACTGACTCTAAAATCCAGCTATTTCAACTCAGACAATCGTAGAAGGACCTACAGACTGTACTCCAAAAGCTATGTCGGAAAAGGGTTGTTCGATATCAGACATGATGGTAAATTGTTGACGATACCGTTCGAGATGAGGTCGAAGAAGATCGAGTACCTTCGTCACTACCCCCAGATGTTGGCCGACATAGCAGAGATATCGGTTCCGATGATACTAGACCAAAAATCGCCGCTGTACAGGAACTATGATATCGCATACACTGACAGTCAGACCCAGTACGAGAGCTTCCTGGTCCTCGAATACATATTCGAAAAGCTGGATTTCGAATCCTCCTATGAATACGTCCGCAAGAACTTGCAGATGGAGCTTGTCAAGGACAAGGAACTGGTGCCAGGCGGCTGCGCCTATGCTGTAGACCCTTCGGATGTAGTCTCGTTCATTTTCGGAAGCGACCTTCTGCCATCCAACCTTCCGACTGTTGGATACGTGCCTGCATTCATCCCTAATACGATCTACAGAGAGTCCGTAGACACCACTGAGAACAGGCTGGTGAAGGAATTGGTACTGACGGTCCAACACATCCTAGACGCTCTTTCAAGAGGCTTTCTGAAGGAAAACAGCGACTACATCCGGAACCACCTCGAACAGATGACAAAAGTCACCGACAGAATGGCTTCGGACAGATGGATGGAGGACGTGGGCCGTCTTCAACACGAACCCTCAGAATCCACCGTGCTGACCAGGAAACGGGGCTACAGAGACCTTTTCAAAGCATATACGATGCTAGGGATGGGAGTTGCATTCAAGCTGGACGGGGGCCCCGAGCTGATTAAGGGGCACGAGAAGAGGGTCTACGAGACGTACGAATACTGGTGCTACCTCAAACTGTACCAGTGCCTCCGTGAGATGTCTTCGAACAAACCAACATTGAGCAAAGAAGCCAGCTCCATTACTCGGAGAAAGCCTGTTCACTTCACGATCATCCGCGGATCAGGCACATTCGAAATTGATTACTATTACAACAGGAACTTCGACCAGGGCAACAAGGATTTCAGATCTTATTCCATTAGACTGAGGCCGGATTTCACGCTTGTAATCGTTAAAGACGGACTGAAAAGCATAATCAACTTCGATTCCAAATACAAAGCGAAAATCAAAAATCCGTACGAAACGACGCTGGAAGACTCCGAAATAGACATAGACTGCTGGGAATACGACATCTACAAGATGCACACATATCGCGACGCCCTCCTGAGAAGTCTGGGATCTTATGTGCTGTACCCGGGATCTGGCGGCTGGAAGAACTATGTCAAGCCATCCAACGAGGATTTCTGGGATGATCGCGACAACAAAGTACTGCCATCGGTAGGTGCGATTCCGTTGATTCCGGGGAAGGATGACGACACTCTGGAATACGCTTTGGGAATCATACTGGATAGGATAGGAGCGGAAGAGGGTTCAATACAATTGTAAACCAACTTGATTGTCTAGATCTAAAAGATTCTGATAAGTCGAGCCTGTATTTCTTGAAGAAGGCCTCCGACAGGAGGACGTTCCCGATGGCAACTGATTAATTGTCGTTAGGCTTGACACGCTACGTTCCCATGGCTTTTTTACTGGACATAAAAACGTCAAGGGAACGCCCCTTTTAATCCATTGTCCAGACCGCTCCAGAGACGGCGTCTTTCTCAATCTCGCATGTCAAAGTCAGGCTATGAGCGTATTCACATATGTAAAACGCATCGGCCGAAGTCTGAATGTACTGCCAACAAAATTAATGTAATTATATACTGTACGTCCCAGCACCCCTAGGCGATAGACAATGATTGTAGGAATTGACTTTGGAACATGCTACTCGTCAGTTGCAGTAATGGTGGGCGAAGTCCCATTCACGGATTTTATCAAAGATACCACAGGATTGGGTGTACCCAGTCAATATCTACAACTTGAAGGAAAAGAATATTTCGGAGAAGAATGCGAATCGGGCAGTTTACTCCAACATAGGGGAGAAATAATCGACAAGATGAAGAAAAAAGTACGTATGAATCCGAATAACATCGATAAATTTTACAAATGTGGAAACAGACAGCTCAGACTTAGAGAAATTATAGAAAAATACATAGGGTACTTACTGAAAGAAACAAGAAAGTCTGTTGAAAACGATCCGTCTATAGAGAACAAGGAAATTGAAGAGATTACCATAGCTGCACCAGTGGGAATAGCAAACGGTAAGTTATCTTCAACAGACTATCGCAGCATCCTGATAGAGATTATTCAAAAACTGTTGCCTCAACTGAATATAAACAAGATACACGTCATAGACGAACCGGCAGCTGCCGCTGTTTCTTACCTTTATGGCGAATCGGTTCATAGAAGCAACATGGAAAAGCAAACCGTATTGGTGTTTGACCTCGGCGGAGGAACTCTGGACATATCGATTGTACAACACGACCCACTCAGCCATTCATATACAGTTGTTGCGAAAGATGGAGATCTTGATCTAGGTGGGGATGACTGGGACGATAAATATGCAGAATTAATAAAGGAACGTCTTGACATTCAAGAGTCTGACCTGGATTCCGAAGAATCTCTTTATGACTTCAGGAAGGCAGTAATAGAATCCAAAATGGAACTTACAGATTCTGAAGACACACTATTTAGTATAAAAATTAAAGGAAAACGTAAACAAGACAAATTCACTAGAAAAGAGTTCGAAGATGCAACGAGCACATTACTTGATTCAGCAATGAATTTACTCCAGAGAGTCATCAATAACCACGAATCTGGAATCAGTGACATAGACAAAATCGTTCTTGTCGGCGGCAGTAGCAATATGCCACAAATTCGCAACAAGATAGGTCAAGTACTTGGAAAAACCTTTGACAAAAATAAGATAGTCTATCATGAGCCGTCCAAAGCTATCGCAAAAGGTGCTGCTATCTACTCTTTCATAGAAGCTTCTTCCGACTATGCCGAACGTGAGATCGTAATCAACAAAGCGGCGCACACATATGGCATAACCAGCTACCTTAGAAAAGAAGATAAGGTCTATGTTGCGAACCTGATCTTCAAAAATGCGAAACTTGACGATGATGGTGAAATTATAGTTCGTGATATAGAAACGTACATGCCTATAAGAGATGATCAGACCAGGGTTATATTCGATGTGTATGAGTCTGACATGCCCAATACAGGTAAAAACGAACTAATGGACGTATCTGAGGGGAAAAAGATGTCAATGACACATCGTGTACCTGTCCCAGAAGAATACACGGGAAAGGCCAGGAGTTTTAAGTTTTATATTGAAATGAGTTTGGACGAGAACGGCGTACTGAAGGTTTCATCAATAGATAAAACCACAGGAGAAGTACGTAGTACAGTCCGTAATAAATGAGGCAGTACCATGTTAAACCCATCATTCGCATCCGCAGAAGGTAATGATAAAGACTGCACTCACGAGCTCGATTATATCGATGGCAAAATTGTCTGCAAACAATGCTCATATACGCTGGAGCTACCTTCGGAGATCCTCAAAAAAATCTCTGATTTGACCATGGATGATGACGAGAGATATTCCCAAGAGTTGGAGGAAATAACAAAGCAAGAATCGTCCTTGCTTCAACAGTTAACATCAATACAAAATAGGCTGTACCTATCCCAAAGAACGACGAACCGCATCATCAATCTTCAAAACATTATTGATGAGAAAGATGCGTGCTTAGATGAACTCAATAGGAAGCTGGAATCGGAACAGTCAGCGAACAAAGGACTTAGACAAACAGTCATGGGATATCAGAGCCGGGAAGCGAGCAAAGAAAAGGTAGATTTGTCCCAGATACTGCTACCGTTCATAAACTACATTTCCGATATCAATGACAGCATTCAAAGTATAGACGACTCCTGCTAGCCTGAGGATGCCGAGAAAACAATTTGTAGTTTGAAAGAAGAAAATCAGATGTTATTGGAAAAGCTGAAACATTCTCTGAATAGTAAAAACGTTCTTTTGAACTACCATAGTCCTGGATGCTCTCCTGATGGGGAGTGGACCGTGGAACCCATCATAGAGAGAACAGGAAACAAAGAACTCGATGGATTGATCAAGAAATCCAAATCGCCTGGATGTAAATCTAAAACCGATTCTTTCAAAGAAATTGCAGAGACTGTAGTAGTTTACAGATATGATAAAAAATTAGACGACACCATACCTGAGTTAAAGGTGATATTCAATTCCAATACAGACCAATCAGTTAAGAAAGAGATGACTGTGAAAAGTGGAGATAAACTGACCCTCATACCGATGGATTTCGATGAAAAACCATACTGTCACTTCGACGGATGGTCCGAGAGTCCAGAAAACATAAAGATTGATGAAAATTACACAATCACTCACGATGTTGAACTGAAGGCTATATGGAGTCCTAATCTGTACAAAACTAAGATATACTTCGTAGATGACAATGGAGAAACCATAGATTCAGCAGAAAGAGAACTTGCATTTGGAAAGACCACACTGAAGTTGCCTCAGATTCCGGGATTTGATAGTCCAGAATCAACAACCTTCGAAATAACTAACGAAATGATCCTGAACAAGAAACCTATTGAATTCAAGGTTAAATGTCAGAAAAAAACAGGCACTTTGCAGGTAGGCGATAATCTATCGATCTTCAATATGAGCGGAGAAAAGCTGCAACCGTTCATATCATTGTCAGATGACGACAGGATGATCATTGCCTTTGACGATGTCGACGATCTGCAAAGGGTAAAAATAGCTGAGTATCAGCAGCATCATGCACAATCGGTATCTTTTAATTGCAAGATTGATGAAATAAAAAAAATAACTACCGTCTATGTAAGAAGTGATTTTCATAAACCCTTTGAATTGGGCAAAAGAACTGCTTACAACCACTGCTCCCATATTGATTTTTCCAATATTCTAGGATTTGGCGACTATACGTTATCTTTCCCAGAACTGCATATGGACGGGGACGATCTTATTTGTGAATATACTATGAAAGAAAAAACCGTTAAAGTCATATGGAGAGTTGACAACATCATCATTCATGGCGAAGACATCATCGTTAATGAAATACCCAAACCCCCAAAGGATCCAGTAAAAAATCCAAATGGCGACACTGTTTATGTTTTCACAGGTTGGGAACCAAAAATAGGGCCGGTCAATAATCAGACGACATACAATGCTTGCTTTGTATCAGGAGACGCATACAAGATGGTTTACAAGATGCTGCGGGAAAATAAATCCAAGAGCACCATCGAAAAAATGCTAGGGTTGAATAAGGATCTTTCAGAAACAATATTTAAGAGACTTGAGGCCGATGGTATCATTGTAGTCAAAAATAAGAAATACTGTCTTAAAAAAGATATAAAGACAGAGGAGAAAACAGATTAACGTCTGAATCTCCAATTATCAAATTCTGGGCATTCACAATCGCCAATGTCACGATTTTCTTCAAAATCGTCATCGCAATGCACGATTGGCGCTTGTGATCTCTCAGCTTTCAGTGATCCATGCCGCCTAGCCTCCTCAACGAGAGAGTCTATCTGGCTTTGGGTCACCTTTAAAACAATATCTTTTGATAATACCATAGCCAGGTTATATAGAATGTCTGCAGATACGTAGTGGCACTGTGTGTCTTTACCATGGTTTTCGATACTTTCGATTAGTTTTTGAAAATTATTCGATTTATAGAACTGAAAATGTATTTTTGAATTATTTTTGAAAAAGTAAACAATACCTCCATCTTTATCAAAAAAAGCAGATTCCGACGGTTCTTCCTCGGTGGAATAATAACTGTAGATTACACCATTGTTTTTGAAAGTAAATTTGAAACATCCGCACTTTTTATTGTTGCACCAAATTCCTTGACAGTAATCATCTTTCCCATAACTGACATGCCCTTTTCCATGTCTCATTCCAGATTTAAACGACCCTTCGTAATATTTTCCTGATGGAAAAACTATCTTTCCCCAACCATCATGCAAGTTGTTTTTAAAATCGCCACAATAAGTAACACCAGTAGCAAATTTTTGACAACCGCTTCCTTCCTTCAGATCATTCCTCCAATCTCCAGTATATATTTCCATAAAGGAGTCAGCATTTCCCTTTACCTTCGATGAAAAAGTCGTTAGAGTCCCATACCCTTCTCTGTTTCCATCTTTCCAATGGCCTTCGTAAATATCCCCACTAGGATAAACAATGCGTACTTCTCCCTCGAATTTACAATCATTATAATTGATTTTATAAAGTGAACCGTCTGCCTTTTTGCCCATTAAATCGCCCAAATATTTGTCATCAACAAAAAAACCTGATATTGGAGGGCTGTTCCGAGGCATTAACTTTCCATATCCATTCTTTCCAGAATAATTCCAAGTTCCAACGTATACATCACCGCGATATCTATTCCTCACCGTATTATGAAAAACATCCTCCACGTCTGTTACATCCTGATACCTACCATTTTTTAATATCTCCATTTTTCCAACGTACTTTCCATCAATGAAAACTCCTTTGAATACATCACCTCCATTGTTCACTAAAACGCCTATCCCATGCATACGTCCACATTTCCATTCTCCCGTATAGTGAGATCCATCATCAAAGTAACAAGTACCGTCTCCAGAATATGTGTCATCAAATTCCTGACCTACAATAACCCCATCTTTCGAGACAATACTGGGCATATGTGACTATATATGCTATAATTGTTAATTATATTTCGTGTAATACAAAATGACATACAACATGATTTAGTACGTTTTCAAAACGTAATATTGCTTCACCATTCTTAGAAGCAAATACTGAATCAATATGATTAAACCATCTAAAATGAATAATAAATGTCTCAAAAGATACTGATTGTCCTATGTTTCAGTCAATCTTTCTCTAATGTGCAGCTAGATTCCTAATGTCCTATGCGCTACCACTGAGATCATGAGGACAGAGCAGACCTATCCCCCTTCGAATCATACACCTCAAATCAATTGTATTTCTTTATCATCCTATGATTCTCCAGAACCCGACATCATTCCTATGAAAGCCCCCAGTACTCGCATGAAACCACATCTCTGCTACTATAGCAAATCCACACCTCCTTCCAATATCGCATTAACTGTTAGACAGACGATCTTGCGGTACGTCACCCAATCCTTCATTCAAATAGACTCATCGAACCCGCCTTCTCGTCAAAAACTATCCCAATCAGTGCTTTCTTTTCCCAACTTTATCGAAACAACCACTGTTCCCAGAACATTCACAGGCAATCTAATCTGAAACCCTTTCTGGACCCATAAATCATGCCCAGAAGGTATCGGACCCGCAATGACCATTCCCAGCGGCTCTCATGAAACTTCACTGATCCGCCGTTATTTCTCTGAACTGATATCCTGCTTATTTTCAACAGAAGGCGATGGCCCCTATCATAGCCCCATCCCGGCATAGTCTGCCAAAGGCCTTACCTCGCAGCCCTTGGACGCATAGTACGCGAGCATCTCGTCCATCTTCTGAAGATCGTAGCTGGTGATGCAGTCCGAGATCACGTGCACCGTGTAGCCTGCCTTCCTCATGTTGAAACAGGTGGACTTCACGCAGGCGGTGGCGTCCGCCCCGACGACATAGAACTCGTCCAGGCCGTTGCTCCTGATGAACTCCAGGAACCCTTCGCTGGTCAAGGCGCTGGCTTTGGTCTTGACGAACACGTTATCCGACACAACCTTCAGCTCCGGTGCCAGCTCCTCACCTCTGGTTCCAGGCTTGAAGGTGCGCGTTCCCGGGGAGAGGTTGTTATGCTTGATGTACACGACGGTCATCCCGCGCTTCTCGGCCCATTCTATCGCGGAATTGATGCCGTCGATGATCTTCCGGTAGTTCTTCGTTATATCGTTCTGGATGTCTATGACCACAAGCGCCTTCGAGCTCTCCATCGGTATCCTCTTCCTGCTTTCCCCCTCTCTGAATGATGTAGTTTTTTAGACTTATATTCATTGAACGAGAGAAGGACGAAGCTGTCAGAGCCTTCTGCAAGCCCTAATCGCGTCCTTGTTGCCCTGCCTCGCGGCTTCCGTATACCACTCGAGCGCGATAGCCTTGGATTGATTGACCCCCTTTCCGGACTCGTACATCGTGCCCAGGATGTACTGCGCCCTGCTGTGGCCGTTCTCGGCGGCCTTCATGAGCCACTTGAGGGCCTCCTCGTAGGACTGCGGGACCCCCGAGCCCTCGTAGTACATGCATCCGAGGTTGCACTGGGCGCCGTCATGACCCTGCTCGGCGGCCATCCTGTACCATCTCGCGGCCTCCTTGAAGGAATGCTGGACCCCTCTGCCGCATTCGTACATGAAACCCAGGCTGTTCTGCGCCTCCGCATCGCCCTGCTCGGCGGCGAGCCTGTACCAGATGGCCGCCTTCTCGTAGGAATGCTGCGCGGGCTGATCGTCATAGTAGAAGTCGGCGAAGGTCCTCTGCGCCTCCGGGCTCCCTTTCTCGGCTGCGAGATTGAACCACGTGGCCGCTTCATCGTCGGACCGCCTGGTCCCGTACCCTTTCATGTACATGATCCCGAGCGCGATCTGCGCCTCAGTCAGCCCATTCTGAGCGGCGCCGCTGTACCATCTGAAGGCTTCCTCGTACGAAAAGGGCACCCCGTCGCCGCTGTAATATTTCGCAGCGAGGAACAACTGCGCCTCGGCCTCCCCCGCTCTGGCGGCCTTCTCGTACCATAGCGCGGCCTTCTCAGAGGACTGCTCCACGCCTGCGCCTTGATTGTACATCATCCCGAGGTAGGTCTGCGCCTTGGTGTTCCCCTCAACCGCGGCATCCTTGTAGAGCGAGACCGCCCTCTCCTCCGACTGCGGGACGCCTATGCCGTTCAAGAGCATGAAGCCCAGGAGCGCGGTCGCATCGGAATCCCCGGACCCCGAACGGTCTTCTAGCCATGAGAGCGCCTCGTCGTCGCTGGCGAAGAGGGGCATGCCCGCCTCGACCATCCTGGAGAACAGGTCCTCCATCACCCCGGTGTTCTTGTCATTCCTGAAAAAGGATACGACTGACGCCTCGGGGCGTGATCCGCGGTCGCTTCCGGCATCGAGGATGCTCTGGAGAAGATTGCAGAGACCCTTTTCATCCAGTCCTGTCGCTCCGGATATCGAACGGGACGCGTCCTCCGGAGACAGCTCGCCTCCGAAGAGCCTGGACACGGTCTCCGAGGCTCCGGCGACCGCGACCCTCATCATCTCGATGCGATCCCTGTCGAATCCGGACTTCTCCATGGCATCGACCAGGGATCCCGGTTCCATCGAATATTCCTTCAGGGTACTGTCCTCGAACAACTTGGTGAAATCTCCGCCCATGCATCCCGACCTCTTTCAAACGGATGGAACGGTATCCTCTTCAATATACTAAAAAAGAAAACATGCTTCCTTGCACACAGTCTGAGCGAATCCACGGAATCGTGAGCGAATCCTAGCTTCCGATGGCTTTAAATCACTATAGTCCTACAAAGTCTGGCTCGAGACGGCCTGTCGAGATCGGCCCAGGGCCCTCGGTCATCAGGGCAACACGGCCTTGTGGACAGCGATTCCCGCCAAAAAAACCGACACCCATATTCCAAGCCGCGTCCGTTCCGTGATGATGATCGTCCTCGGAAATCTGCTGCCGGATGGCAGATGTCGCAAATGGCCTGCTGAACGTCCTGTGTCAGATGGGACAATAAATATACCAGTAACTATTGAGCACCATCATGGTTGAGGATATGGAGCAGTGCAGCAAACTCGAGAACGGCACTGAACACTACACCAGATTCGAAAAAGCAAGAATCATTGGCGCCAGGGCGCTGCAGATCTCCTGCGGAGCCCCCACCATGATCGAATATCCGAAAGGAATGCTCGACCCCATCGACATAGCCATGCTTGAATTCGATGCTGATGTTCTGCCGATATCCGTTATCAAAAAATAAGGAAAACAGCAGAAACATATGCACGGCATCCGAGCGGGGGGGGCCTGTACCGGCACGACCAAGGGAGCCGTGCGTTGTTTCAAAGCTCGATCCCGGAGCTGGCGGGGACCCGGGACAGGAGATCGTTCCCAGCGAGCGTGCTCGGGTATAGCAGGACGGTTCCGAGACGATAGTAATGGAAGAGGGGCCGAAGCCCCGTTTCATTTTTGGTTGATGATGGGCCCGTTCATTCGCTCGAGGTCACAGAACGGCTATGTATTACGCCATTATCACGGCATCCTCATAGACCGAACAGGGACCTCCGTGCTACCTTTGAAGGCGCCAGACCCATTCTGACAACTCTTCACCTGAACTTTGGGCTCCTGTTAGATCACTTCCTGCAGGACCTTGTCGCTGCCCATGAACAGCTTTCCAAGAAGACCCTCCGCTGAGACCGATACCCTGGAGCCCTCGGCATCGAGCAGCGTGTACCCTCCGAAGGCGTGAGGATCGACATCGGTCAGATTTAGGCCGAATTCGATTCTCTCAAGAGCGTTCCCGTTGAATGCCCAGCCCCCTATGCTCTCGGCCGAGCGCAGGTTGATGCTCTTGAGCGCGCAATGGAAGAACGCCTTGTCCCCGATCGTCGTCGCCGTGGATACGTCCATTCTCGATAGGGAGGTACATCCAGAGAACGCGCTGTCCCCTATGTTGGCCAACAGCCGGCCCCTTCCGTCTAATGACACCACCACCTCTTTCAGGCTGGTACAGCTCGCGAAGGCATAGTTTCCGATGCTCTCGCATTCCAACGTGACGCTCTGGAGGGCGGTGCACTTCCAGAACGCTCTGTAGCCCACATCCGCCTTGCAGAGGACGCCGGTTATCCTGTCGTTTCCTGCAAAAGCCTTGGAGGCTATGGACGTGACACTCCAATCGAACCCCAGGTAGTCTATGCGATCTTCTATCGTGATGCGTCCCGAGGCGCTTTCCTCCGCGCCTATCAGGACGACCTCCTTGTTCTGCGAGTCGGTGATTCTGTAGACGAGGTCGTCCATGCGGATCGTTCCGCCCGCAGGAGGCACGTAGAGCTTCAGATCCTGGTTGCCTTCGCCGGTGTACTTCTTGCCGGACATCGAGTCGGCGTCGAACTCGACCTCGTTTCCATCCTCGTCGTGGAACACGCATCCGTAGAATGCGGAATCGGAGGTGTTCCATGAAGACATGTTCTTCGGGAAGATGACATAGCTCAGGCCATCACATCTTCCAAAGGCGTATTCGTCGATGACGGTTCCGTCTCCGTTGAGCTTGAGGGTCTCCACGGTGCTGCCGTAGAAGGCGCCATAGCCTATCTCTTCGACGCTGGCAGGCAGGCTGGCATAGGTGAACGGAGTTCCTCCGACGTCCCTCACGCCGTATCCTGTCGCGTAGAACGCGTATTCTCCGATCTTCTTGACCGAGTCGGGGATGACGATCCTCTGCTTGGCGTTGGGGAACTTCACCAGGACCTCCCCCGTCTTGTCGTAGAGGACGCCGCCTACCGAGGAATAATAGCTGCTGTCCTCGTCAACGGAGATCGACACCAGACGAGGACAGACGAGCGAGGAGTATTCTATGTATCTGACGCAGGGGCCGATCTCTATCGAGGTCAGAGTCGGACAATAGGCGAGAGCAGTCTCCCCTATGCCTATGGGAGCGTAGTCCGTTCCTTTGTAGGAAACGGATCCAGGAATGGTTGCGGTGACCAGCCCGTCCTCGTAATCCACGACTTCGACTTCGGTATCCGATACGATCTTGTACATCAGCTGGTCGTAGTAGAAGTAGATCCACACGTCCTCGAACACAGCGGTCACCGTCATGTTCTTCTTGACCTGAACGCTGTCCAGACCCCATCCCGAGAACCTGTAGATGTAATCGCCGCTGGCTTCCATAGGAGTCGCGACGACCTCCGTGTCCCCCGCATGCAGGGTGTTGCCCTCGGTGTACATCAAGGTCCCATAAGGAAGGAACAGGGTGTCCTTTGACACGCTTCCGCTTCCCTGGACGACGAGGTCGATCACGTAACGCTTCGTCTCGGCCACTGTGGTTCCGGTGATGACGGTGTCTCCCATGACGGTCGTGCCGCCTTCGGGTATAGGCCTCCCGTCGATCAGCCATCCGGAGAAGTCGTAAGAATAGCAATCGGTATCGTCGGGAATGGTCGTCCTCATGCTGTACTTCCCGACCTTCAGGCTCAGGCCGTCGGACTTTATCTCGCTGCCTACAAGAAGCTTGAACGTGGATTTCGAGACGCTCCCGTCGTCGCCGGTCCTGACGACCTGCACGGAATACATGGTTGACGAATCCACGGCTTTCGCCGTATAGACGGCATCTCCTGCGGCCGTGACAGGGGCGGGGTCCCAGCCTGCGAATACGAATCCGGACGGGGCTTCGGGAGCTTCATGCTCGGGGAAGGTGCCCGCCTTGACAAGAGTGGTCTCGATGAGACTGCCGTCGTAGTCGTTCCATGTGATCTCGTACGCCAGGCGCATCGTCTCCTTGCCGTCGAACATGAAGATGTTCCCTTTCATGTTCTCCACCGAAACATCCCTGTCGAAGAACAGGCTGAAGGAGAATATCCCTAGGGACGCGAGAGTGTCGGGGAACTTTATATCGAGGATGTTCTCGCAGTCTTCAAATGCGCCATCCTCGATGGCCACGACCTTTCCCAGATCCAGATGCTGCAATGACTCGCATCTGCTGAACGATGATCCCGCCACCTCCTCGATACCGTCAGGGATGACGATCGAGCTGGTTCCGGACCCTATGGCATAGGATACCAGCTTCGAACCGGAGACGAGCATCCTCCCATCGTCTATGATCCCGGGATGGTCCCCTCCGAACTCCGCCAACAAGACGCAGCCGAAGAAAGGATTGCTGCCGATGTTCGCCAGCGATTGGGACACCGTCACGCTGGCGAGGTTGGAGCACATACCGAACGCATAGCTCTCCAGCGAGACGACGGATTCGAGATTCGCCGTCTCCAGATTGCCGGCACCGTAGAACGCGCTGTTCCCCACGGCTTCTATGGATTCGGGAAGGGTCAACGAAGTCTTTTCACTGGCGATGGCGTAGGACACCGCTTTGCCATGCACGACCAAGCAGACGCCATCCATGACGTTCAACCCAAACATTGCAGAAAGGGACGTGCAATCCAGGAACGGATTGTCTTCCACATGGTCCAGCTCCTTCCCGAACGCGACCGTTTCAAGACCGTAGCACTCGGCGAATGCATTCTCCCCGATGCTTGTGACCGCATCCAGGTCCATCATCGTCAAGGAGCTGCATCTAAGGAACGCGCCTTTGCCCAGTTCGGTAACATCGGGAATGAATGCGGCTTTCAACGCCGAGCAGTTGGCGAACGCGTCATCCCCTATCTCCACATCGCCGATCAAGTTCAGAGAGACCAGATGATCGCATTTGCTCAGCGCATAGGCCTCCACGGAGACTATAGTATACGGCTTATTTTCGAATTCTGTCTGTCCCGTTATCTCGATGTCCTGCTCTGCATCGCTGTCGAACCCTATCACGGAGACGGTTCCGGTTCCGGATTCTGAGGGCTCGGCAACGATCTTGTATTGGACGCCTTCGCTGTAGAATGTGTCGCCCACCTCCGCTTCGGACTGGCCCGATAAGCAGAAAGAGACGAGGACGACAGCCATGACGACCATCGTCGACAGAGCCAGACGCCTTGCGGTCGAGTCGGCTGCAATACTTTTCAACATGACCTCTCATTAAGTTAAAGCGTATTAAAAACAGGACACAAACGATCATCGGTAATCGTACAATCGCATCTTCGAAGAGATTCTGTCGCTCATCGAGTACAAAGACGAGATTGAATCGGGCGATAATCGGAAACGGTTATATCGTGCCCCGACCATGCATCCTCTCCCTGGAACGGTCACATTTCTTCAAATAGTTCCGAGGACGACCGTCCCCTTTCCGGCCGTCCGTTCTTATGGGTGGCTTTTCATCCTCCCGTCGGTCCGACTTCGAACACGACCTCCAGCGAGCCCCCGAACTCGTCCGAGCGCGTACATATCGCCCTGAGGACGTACGTCCCCGGCGAATCGGCGGTCATCCTGAACACATGCGAGCCCCCGACGCCGTCCAGCAGCTCAGGGTTCGGGTCCGACACGTACCGGCTCTCGCATCTCAGCCCCCCGTCCTCCACGACATGCCATTCGAATCCGGTCGTGATGTTGGAGCTGACAGAATACTCCGCCGGCTCTCCGGCCTTCCCCGTCAGCCTGGCGCGGATGCTCACCGGCAAAACGCGGATCTTCAGCATCCTCAGGCCTTCGGACGAGGAGAGGGCGAGCCTGCGTTCGCCGGGAATCCCGCACCTGATCCTGAGCAGCGTCCCGGCCCCCTCATCGACGATGCCGCATTCCGCTCCGCCGTCCTCGACGACCTCCCAGGGCCCTTCCCCTTCCTCGTCCAGCCGGATCTCCAGAGGGAACCCCTCCACGACGCTCGCGTAGATGCGGCGGTCCTTCCTGCAGACGAAGACTACGAGGTCCAGCACGCCGTCCGGGAGCTCCGGGGTGCTCTCGCTGCATCTCGCCCTCAGTACGTGCTTCCCGATCGCCCTCGACAGGACCGAGAACCTCCTCCCGCCGCCGCCCTCGTCGTCCCAGCTGTCGAAGTCGACGCCTCTGTCCGACTCGAGGCGCCATCTGCATCCTTTGGGCGATCCCAGGTTGAACGCATGGCGCTCGCCTGCTCCGAGGACTATGACGACCGATGTCATGGGGCGAGAGACCGCGGTAGAGGATGATAACCGTTGGCCTCCTGCCGGCGTCTGTTCACTGCTCGTACTGAGGCTGCCAGGCTGCGAACTGCGCCAGCTGGTCATCGGTGCGGTGGTAATACCTCTCGCCGCGGTCCAGCTTCTCGATGTCTCCCATCTCGGAATCGGTCAGGTTGAAATCCAGGATGTCGAAGTTGTCCTTTATGTGGTCAACGTTCCTGCTCCCGGGGATGACGGCGAATCCCATCTGCACATGCCACCTGAGGATCACCTGTGCGGGGGTCTTGCCGTATTTCTTTCCCAGATCCTTGAACACAGGTTCGGACATCAGCCTGCTGTCGCCGTGACCCAGGGGGTACCAGCTCATGATCCTGATCCCGTACCTGTCGAGCAAGACACGAAGGTCCTTCTGTGTGAAGTAGGGATGCGCTTCCACCTGAATGAATTGGGGCACGATCTCCCACTTGTCCTTCAGCGATTCTATGTACTTTCCCTCGAAGTTGGAGATGCCGATAGCCTTCGCCTTGCCTTCCCTATACGCCTTCTCCAGCTGCCTGTATCCCGCCAACCAGTCCCCGGCGGGCTGGTGGATGTAAAGCAGGTCGACATAATCCAGGCCGAGACGTTCGAGGGTCTCGTCCACGGCGTGGGGGTTGGTATACTCGCTGGGCCACAGCTTGGTGGATACGAAGATCTCCTTCCTGTCCACTCCGCTCGATCTGATCCCGCGTCCGCAGGCCCTCTCGTTGACATACGCGTTGGCCGTGTCGACCATGCGATATCCTATCCTCAGCGCCTCCCTGACGCTGTTCTCGGCTTCTTCCGGGGAGAGCATGTACGTTCCGATCCCGATCTCGGGACATTCCATTCCGTTGTTCAGCTTCATCATGACATCATTCTCCGAATCTTTCCTTGTCAAGAGTTTTGATAGGTCTCGCCGGGTTCCCGACTACGACCTGGTAATCCTCCACATCCTTGGTCACGATGGCGCCTGCGCCGACGACAGCATATCTCCCAACCCTGACGCCTGGCATGATCATGGCGCCGGCACCGATCCATGCCCCCTTGCATACCTTCACGGGCTTGCAGAGGAGCACGGCCCTGTCGTAGAGGTCATGGTTGTTGGAGATCAGGGAGACGTTGGCGGCGAGCATCGCATCGTCTTCGATCTCGATGCCTCCTCTGCACATGCCCAGCAGGTTCCCGCCGATGTACACGTTCTTTCCGATCCTCATGTGCTCCGAGGCCACGAGATTGAAGGGCGCGGTGATCCTCGTGCCCTCTCCGATCCTGTCCCCGAACAGCTCCTTCACCAGGGAATCATACTCCTCGGTGAAGGGCATGGTGTGGTTGATCCTGAAAATGAGCTGCGAATTGCGCACGCCCAGCTCCATCTCCTCTCTGTCGAATCTCCTGGTGTCCACCCTGGTCTCTTCGCATTCCATCCTATCACTCCGTGCATTTCTTTGCCCAGTCGGATACCCTCTTCTTCGAAGACTGCGCTTGACTGCCGGATACGGCCAGGGAATCGACGAGCTCCGCCCCTTTGCATGCCTTCTCGATGTCCCTCTCGGAGGAGCCCATGCCGCTTCCCTCGTGGGTCATTACCGCAAAGATTCTCTTCCCGTTCCAATCCAGCCTGTCGGTGAAGGAGAACACGGCCATGGGAAAGGTCCCCCACCAGCAGGGTCCGCAGATGAATATGTTGTCGTAATCTCCTACGGAATCCAGGTATCTCTTCAGTTTCGGCCTGGCCTTTTCCCTGAGCTCCATCTTGGCGACTTCGGTGCAGGCCATGTAGTCCTTGGGGTATGCTTCGACGGTGTCGATTTCGAAGAGATCCCCGCCGACAGCCTCGGCGATGTATTCAGCGACATACTCGGTGTTCCCTTTCGGAACCGAGCGGATGCTTCCGCCGAAGTAGTTCTCGCCCTTGCGCGAGTAATATGCTATCAGATTCTTTGCCATTGTATCGCCTGAATACGGATTCTCCGACGATTAATTAAAGGTATTTATATAAAACATCTATATTCAATAGAAAGAATAAATCAATTATTTCAAGTGATGTTATGAATTTCAAACAAATCGATTATCTTCTGGAGATTCGCAAGACCATGAGTCTCAATCGGGCCGCCGATTCGCTTAACGTGTCCCAGCCCACCCTCTCCTACCAGATCAAGCAGATAGAATCCGAGGTCGGTTTCGAGATATTCCAAAGGGCAGGGAGGAACCTCGTCATCACCCCCGCAGGAGAACAGTTCTGTTCCCAGCTCTTCAATATCCGCGTCGAGATGAGAAAAGCAGTGGAACAATGCCAGAACATCGGCGGGAGATACAGGGAGGACATAAGGATCGGACTGCCGGTCAGACCTGCCCTGAGATTGCTTCCCGAAGCGATCAGAGCCCTGTCGTCAGAGTATCCAGATGTCCACGTCACCCCCGTGTTCCATAATTATGGTGAATTCGACAGGTTCCTCTCGGGGAACATCGACCTCGAGTTCACGGAAACCGGCTATTTCTCCAAATCCCCCGGCATAAGGGAGGAGCACTTGTACGACAGCAGGATATATCTCATTGTGAGGGACGACGATTTCCTGGCATCGAGGGATATGGTATCCGAGAGCGACCTCCGCGGAAGAACTCTGATGGTGGGCGGAGGATCCCCGCCACAGCTACAGGCGGTACAGAACCGTGTCATAGACAACGAGAACGTCGGATACTACAACAGCCACGACCACGATACCACGATGGTGAATGTGGCGGCTGGCAGCGGCGTATGCCTGTCTCCGGGATTCCTCATGGGCATGGATCCCGGCTACAGGTGGATCCCTTTCGACTGCCCGGAGCATTTCGATTGCGCGGTCGCATTGAGGGATAATGATGAACGCCCTTCCGTGAATCGTCTTGTGGAGATACTTAAGGAGCTCTACTCGTCGTACAAAGGGCTGCTGTGACTTGTGAACTGTTCAAACTAGAAGTTTGTAATCGCAATCAGGTCTCGAAAGATTGCAATTATTATATGGCCCCTCACAAAGGAGGGTCGATTTAGGTTTCTAGCATCGAACGTCGACCGCGGTCTTGACCGTGATGTCCACACCGTACCCGGCCACCACGATCAGGATGAGCTTCTGGCCAGGGGACTCCTCGATGTCGCACGGGAGTCCCCGACGTCCTCTCACCCGACCTTGACTGTTCCGTTCGTGGCAGCGATGTGAAGGGTTCAGTCTGCCATCGGGACGTTGTACGCGGTGGCGACGATGTCCTCGGATCCCATCCTGATCTCGATGGCCTGGTAGCCAGCTCCATACTTCTTGCCGTTGATGTCCCACTCGGAGAAGGTGTTGCCTGCGCTGGGGGCGGCACTGACGACGAGCGACTCGCCGGTGTAGAGCTGGGCGGTGTACTCCGAGCCGACGTTGGCGCTGTTGATGATGAGCCCGCCGTTGACCGCCTTCAAGGTGATAGTGTGCAGGGTGCTCACCACGACGGCTTTGAAGGCCATGTCCCCGGAGACCCTGAAGGTGAAGGATGGATCTGTGGAGACGTACTTGCTGTCGTAGGTCCATCCCCTGAGCATATACCCGTAGGGGACGTCGACGCTTATGGTGACCTCCTTCCCGTCGTATGCCTGGACGCTTCCCGCCTTGCCGCAGGAGACCCCGTCGATGAACACGGTCCCATAGTCGGCGGATGCGGTGACCGTGCGGACGGCCGCCTTGACCATGGTGGCGACCGCGGTTATGTCCTCGGAAGCCCCCGTGACGGTGATCTTGTTGGCGTTGTAGACGTTACCGTTCACGGTCCAGGTGCTGAATGCGAAACCCTCGGCGGCAATGGCCTTGAATACTATAGTACCACCAACGTTAATGGTGCCTGAATAAGTGGTCCCTACATCAACATCGTTCACCTCTATGGTCCCGTTGGACGCCGACAAGCTGACATTGAATACCGTTCTCTGGGTCTTGGCCTCGAACGCCATGTCGGACTGGCCCATGGTCACGGCGTACTCCTCGGATATGGATACGCAGCTGCCTCCATAGTACCATCCGACGAACCTGTATCCGTCGGCGGGAACGGCCTTGAGGACCGCCTGGAAGCCTTCCTTCACGAGCTTGTAGGTCACGGCCTCGCTGTCGATCTGGACGGATCCGTTGTCAATGGTCGCGGAGAGCTTATGGGGGGCTGCGGGGACGAATACGCCCTTGACCTCCAAATCGTCAGAGCCTACA
>JAEEGI010000761.1_pt1 | contig 87241 bp, 71 predicted proteins | sample 8958751 | NCBI WGS metagenome assembly JAEEGI01 (sample SAMN16246545, study PRJNA631951) | gut metagenome | biome: gut microbiome; feature: rumen; material: KS-attached | host: Bos | place: Iran: Karaj | collected 2018-10 | reverse complement strand
CTGGGCTGGGGGCGGATCGGGCGCATTCTGGCGCTGCGGCTCTCGGCGCTGGGCGCCCAGGTGACGGTGGCCGCCCGGAGCGCCCGGGATCGGGCCATGGCGGAGGCGCTGGGCTGCGCCGCGGCGGACTATGCGGGACTGGACGGGATCCTCGGTGACTTCGATTTCATCGTGAACACCGTGCCCGCCCGGGTGCTGACGGAGGGGATGCTCTGCCTGATCCGGCCGGACGCCCTGCTGCTGGAGCTGGCCTCCCCGCCGGGGGGCTTTGACCGGACGCTGGCGCAGAACATCGGGCTGCATGCCGTCGCCGCCCCGGGGCTCCCGGGGGAGACGGCGCCGGAGGCCGCGGCGCTGCTGCTGAGGCAGGCGGTGTACGCCGCCATTGAGGAAACGGAGGAATGAGTATGGAAAAACTGCGGCTGGGGCTGGCGCTCTGCGGCTCCTACTGCACCTACGAGAAGCTCTTCGCCGCCCTGCCGGCGCTGGCGCAGGAGTATGAGCTGGTTCCCATCATGAGCGACACCGCCGCCGAGACGGACACCCGCTTCGGCACCGCGGCCCAACATATCCGGCGCCTCATGGAGGTCTGTGGCAAGCACGTCATCACCACCATTGCCGAGGCGGAGCCCCTGGGGCCGAAGCTGCCCCTCGACGCGCTGCTGATCGCCCCCTGCACGGGCAACACCCTGGCGAAGCTGGCAAACGGCGTCACCGACAGCAGCGTCACCATGGCGGCCAAGGCCCATCTGCGAAACGGCCGCCCCCTGGTGATCGCCTTCTCCACCAACGACGGGCTCTCCGGCTCGGCGGAGAACATCGGGCGGCTTTTGAACCGCAAAAATGTCTACTTCGTCCCCTTCGGGCAGGACGATCCGGCGAAGAAGCCCCGCTCCCTCCAGGCGGACTTCCGCCTGCTGGCGGAGACGGTGGAGGCCGCCCTCCGTAGCGAGCAGCTCCAGCCCATCCTGCGCTGAGGAAAGATCACGCCAAACGCCGCGTCCCACCGGACGCGGCGTCGTGCTGTAAAATGAGCGGCGCCCGGACGGGCGCCGCTCTCCTGTTTGGTATTTGTGTTCCTGCGCGGTTTTGCCGCGCTCTCCTTTAGTGAATGACCACGCCGTTGCCGCGGGCCTTGACGTAGGTCGCAAGCAGAGCCACGTCCATCGCGTTCACCTTGCCGTCGCCGTTCACGTCGCCGGAGCCGGGCACAATCGTGACGCCGTTGCCGCGGGCCTTGACATAGGTCGCGAGCAGCACCACGTCGGAGAGGCCAACCTTGCCGTCTCCGTTGATGTCGCCGGGGATGCGGTGGGTGACCGTCAGCGTGCCGGGCACGATGTTGAAGCTCTCGATCTCGTTGTTGTCCGGGCCGACCACGCTGTCCCAGTCGCCGAACTGCAGTCCGATGGCGTACTCCCCTTCCTCGGCGCTGTCCGCCACCGTGAAGGTCAGCTCGACCACGTCCGTGCCGGTGAAGGCGTCCGTGTTGTACCAGTAGATCAGGTGATCCTCCGCAATGGTCTCCACGCTCCAGGTGCCGGCGCTGATCTTCGGCGTAGCGGAGACCAGGGTCATCACGTTCTCGTCATAGATCACCTCCGCGCTGATGCCCTTGATGCCCGGGTTGTTCGTCAGCTGCAGCGTCACGGTGAAGGTCTCGCCGGGACGGGCCTCGGCGTCGCCAAGCGTCAGGGTCAGCGCGTCCGGATCGGGCTCCACCTGGTTTTGCTGCCAGATCGCGTATAGGGTCACATTCTCGGTGGGTGTGTAGCTGCCGGTGACCCCCTCTGTAGCCGTGGCGCTGGTTGCCCAGCCGAGGAAGCTATAGTTCTCGCGGGTGGGCGTGGGCAGGGTCACCGCCGCCGTGGCGGTCGTGCTGTCCCACTGGGCGTAGAGGGTCGCCGCCGCATTGGCGGTGTAGCTGGCGCCGGAGGCGTAGCTGGCGCCGCTGCCGTCAGCCGCCTCGTTCCAGTCCTTGAAGGTGTAGCTGCTGGTGCGCGCCGCCGTCAGGCTGGTCGTGCTCACGTTGCCTCCGTTGGGATCCAGGCTCACGGTGTAGCTCCCTGCAGAGTCATCGGCCCGGGTCGGCTGGGTCGTGCTCAGGGTCAGGTCCACCCCATGACCCTTATACTGATCCGCCGGGGCGCTGCTGCCGCCGTTGGGGTCGAAGTGGACGGTGTATATCGCCGCAACATCCCGGTAACCCAGCCAGGTCAGGGAGCTGGCGCCGTAGTTCTGTAGCTTGCCCGCGGTCCAGGTCTCGTTGTCGATGGGATAGAGGGCCGTGGCGCGGACGTACTGATATGTGCTTCCGGAAGAAGAGTAAGTAAACGCATTGCTAGCGATCGTCGGCGCGTCGCCCAGGAAGAAAATAGTCTTCAGCCCGCTGCAACCGGAGAACGCACGCACCCCGATACTCGTCACGCTCGCCGGGATCTCCATGCTGGTCAGGCTGCTGCAATTGTAGAACGCACCGTACTCGAATGTGGTCACGCCCGCCGGGATCTCCACGCTGGTCAGACTGCTGCAGTCGGCGAACACATAGCCCCCGATGCTGGTCACGCCCGCCGGGATCTCCACGCTCCTCAGGCTGCTGCAGCCGGAGAACGCCCCTACCCCGATGCTGGTCACGCCCATCGGGATCTCCACGCCGGTCATGCTGCTGCAGCCGGAGAACGCAAAGTCCCCGATACTGGTCACACTCGACGGGATCGTCACGCTCGTCAGGCTGCTACACTCGTAGAACGCATTGTTCCCGATGCTGGTCAGGCCCTGCGGCAGGACGATGTCCGTGATGGTCTCCCGGTAGCTGTACCAGGGGACATTGGAACTGCTGCTCCAATTCGCCATCGCGCCGGAGCCGCGGATCAGCAGGGTGCCGTTCTCGTAGAGGATCCAGGTCAGGTTGTCGCCGTTGGCGCCGCAGGTGCCGGAGGCCACTTCCGCGGAGTCCGCCACATAGGGCACCCAGGTGATGTTTTCGCCGTAGTTCTGGCGCACGTCCTCCGTCCAGGTGGGATCGTTTGCCGGATAATAAGCCGTGGCGGTGGCGCCGTAGAAGCAATCGCTGTCGCTTCTCGGCGCCGCGCCTTCAAAGCGGATTTCTGTCAGGCTGTAGCACGCCCAGAACGCCCGCTCCCCGATGCTGGTCACGCCGGAGAGGAGGCGCACTGTCTTGATCTCGCTTCTGCGACTGCTCCAAGGCGCTTCATAGGAAATATTATAATCCCACATGTCCCCGGTTCCGGCGACGGTGAGCACGCCCTCGCTATTCAGCGTCCACATCAGCCCATCGCCGCAATATATGGGATCGGCAGGCGCGATCTCCCCATCGCTGCAGTGGACAGTGGCTCCGTAATGGCAGGGGTATGCCCCCAGGGTCGCCCATGCCTCTCTCGTTCCGCCGAACCAAATATCTGTCAGCGCTCCACAGCCTTCAAACAGTCCCCACATAAAGGATTTCGTCACACTGCCCGGGATCGTCACGCTGGTCAGGCTGCTGCAGCCTAAGAACGCCCAGTTCCCGATGCTGGTCACGCCCTCCGGGATCTCCACGCTGGTCAGGCTGCTGCAGCCGCAGAACGCCTGGTACCCGATGCTGGTCACGCCCGCCGGGATCGTCACGCTGGTCAGGCTGCTGCAGCCCTGGAACGCAGAGCTCCCGATGCTGGTCACGCCTTCCGGGATCGTCACGCTGGTCAGGTTGCGGCAGTCGGAGAACGCCCAGTCCCCGATGCTGGTCACGCCGGGCTGGATCACGACGGTCCTGACGGAACTGCTGTTGCCGTTCCAAGGAGCGTCGGAATTATAGCTCCAGTCCCACATATCCCCGGATCCGGCAATGGTCAAGGTGCCGTTTTCATCCAGAGACCAGATTAGATTGTCCCCGCAGCGGCTGGGATCTGCCGTGATGTCCCCGTCCGCGCAGTGGATGCTGACTGTTGCCCGGTCATAAGGCATACCAAGCTGTTTCCACGCGGCCATGGTCCCGCCGTAGTACACGTCGGTCAGGCTGCTGCAGTACTCGAACGCATAGTTCCCGATGCTGGTCACACTTGCCGGGATCGTCACGCTGGTCAGGCTCTCGCAGCCGGAGAACGCGTAGTCCCCGATGCTGGTCACGCCCTCCGGGATCGTCACACTCGTCAGGCGGTTGCAGCCGGAGAACGCATAGTCCCCAATGCTGGTCACGCCCTCCGGGATCGTCACGCTGCTCAGGCCGCTGCAGTGGTAGAACGCCTGGTACCCGATGCTGGTCACGCCCGCCGGGATCGTCACGCTGGTCAGGCCGCTACAGTACTCGAACGCATAGTTCCCGATGCTGGTCACGCTCTCCGGGATCGTCACGCTGGTCAGGCTGTAGCAGCCGGAGAACGCAGAGTTTCCGATACTGGTCACACCCGCCGGGATCGCAAACGAGCCGCTCTTCCCACCAGGGCACTGGAGCAGGGTCTTGCCCGAAGCGTCATACAGGACGCCGTCGATCGAGGAGTAGCTCCGGTTCCCCTCCGCAACGAGGATCTCCGTCAGCCCACTGCAGCGGCAGAACGTATCGTTCCCGATGCTGGTCACGCCTTCCGGGATCGTCACGCTGGTCAGACTGGTGCAGTGGTAGAACGCATAGTTCCCGATGCTGGTCACGGTGGACGGAATCGTCACGCTGGTCAGGCTGCTGCAGTTGTAGAACGCATAGTCCCCGATGCTGGTCACGCCGGGCTGGATCACAACGGTCCTGACGGAACCGCTGTTGTCGTTCCAGGGGGCATGAGAATTATAGCTCCAGTCCGACATGTCCCCGGATCCGGCAATGGTCAAGGTGCCGTTTTCATCCAGAGACCAGATCAGATCCTCCCCGCACCGGCTGGGATCTGCTGTGATGTCCCCATCCGTGCAGTGGATGCTGACCTTTGCCCGGTCATAAGGCATGCCGAGCTGCTTCCACGCGGCCATGGTCCCGCCATAGTACACGTCGGTCAGGCTGCTGCAGTTGTAGAACGCCCCGTTCCCGATGCTGGTCACGCCCGCCGGGATCGTCACGCTGGTCAGGCTGCTGCAGTCGGAGAACGCCCAGTCCCCGATGCTGGTCACGCTCTCCGGGATCGTCACGCTGGTCAGGCTGCTGCAGTATTGGAACGCGCCGGACCCGATGCTGGTCACGCTCTCCGGGATCGTCACGCTCGTCAGGTTCTCGCAGCTGCGGAACGCATAGTACCCGATGCTGGTCACGCTCTCCGGGATCGTCACGCTGGTCAGCCTACTGCACTTGTAGAACGCATCGTTCCCTATGCTGGTCACTCCCGCCGGGATCGCAAACGAGCCGCTCTTCCCACCAGGGCACTGGAGCAGGGTCTTGCCCGAAGCGTCATACAGGACGCCGTCGATGGAGGAGTAGCTCCGGTTCCCCTCCGCAACGAGGATCTCCGTCAGCCCACTGCAGTCGTAGAACGCATTGTTCCCTACGCTGGTCACGGTGGACGGGATCGTCACGCTGGTCAGACTGGTGCAGCCGGAGAACGCATAGTCCCCAATGCTGGTCACGCCTTCCGGGATCGTCACGCTCTTCAGGCTGCTGCAGTAGTAGAACGCATGGTCCCCGATACTGGTCACGCCGGACGGAATGTCGATCGTGGTGAGCAACGGGCTTCCGAACGCACGTTCTCCGATCCGCGTCACCCCGTCGGCGATCGTGATGTTGGTCAGGCTTCTGCACTCTTTGAACGCATAGTCCCCGATGCTGGTCACGCCGGGCTGGATCACGACAGTCTTGACAGAATCGCTGCTGTTGTTCCAGGGGGCGCCGGAATCATAGTTCCAGTTCCACATATCCCCGGTTCCGGAGATGGTGAGGACGTTGTTCTCAAGCGTCCAGGTCAGATTGTCGCCGCATTCGCCGGAGGCGGTGACAGCCTGCAGATCGTCGGCCACGGGCTCCTCCGGCAGGGCGTCGGGGGCGTCAGACGGGCCACCGGGGGCGTCGGCCCCTACGGGCTCCTCCGGGTCGATCTCTGCCTCCCCTGTGTAAGGGGAGGTGTCATCCCCTTGGGATGACGGAGGGGTTGTTTCTTCCGGGTCGTCGGAAGCGCCGGCCCCTACGGGTTCGTCCGCATCGTCAGCCGGAGCGCCGGGGTCCTCGGCCAGCGCTGCCGCAGGGAACATACCCATCACCATCACCATGCACAGCAGCAGGGATAGTAATTTTCTGATTGTTTTGCTCATTTCAACCTTCCTTTTATCTTTCGTATGCTTTCATGATAATCCCGGATTTCTTAACGAACGTATCCCTGTTCAAGGCACAGCTCTTCTCGGGAACGATTCATCACAAAACAGGAACTATTCTACTTAAAATTATGAACTATTCCGGCATATTTGTCAAGCAGATCAGGAGGTAAACTTCCCAGGCACCGACAGGCGCGGCGATTTCCTTTTTCTTGCAATTCCTCAGCGGCTGTGCTATCCTGTGGGGCGTAAAAACGCATCGAAAGGAGCATTTCCATGGCAGATTATATCATTGCGACCTCTTCCACCTCCGACCTGCCCTTCACCTGGCTCAACGACCACGGGATCCCCTTCATCCCCTATACCTACACCGTGGGGGACAAGCTCTTCGAGGACGACTGCCGGGAGGAAAGCCGGGAGGCGGTCTACGCCGGCATGCGCAAGGGCGACCGGCTGAAGACCTCCATGATCAACGAATTTGTGTATTATGACTTTTTCGAGAAGCTGCTGCAGACCGGCAAGGACGTGATCTTCCTGGACATGTCCCAGAAGATGTCCGTCTCCTTTGTCAACGCCAACAAGGCGGCCGAAAAGATCCGCGCCGCGTACCCGGAACGGAAGCTCTATGTGATGGACACTCTCTGCATCTCCGGCGGCCTGGGCCTGCTGGTGGAGCATATGGTGGAGCGCATGGAGGCCGGTGCCAGCTTTGATGAGGTCATCGCCTGGGGCGAGGAGAACAAACTGAAAATCGCCCACCGCTTCACGGTGGACGACCTGAATTATCTGAAGGCCGGCGGCCGCGTCTCCAACGCGGCGGCGCTGGTGGGCTCCATGCTGAACATCAAGCCCGTGCTCTATGTGCCCGACCGGGGCACCCTGGACGTGGCCAAGAAGGTCCGCGGACGCAAGGCCGCCCTCAAGGCGATCCTGGACGGCGTGCTCCACGATCTGAGCCAGGTGAAGGATCCCACAGGCCTGCGCTTCCACATCCTGCAGGCCGACTGCCGGGCTGACGCCGAGATCATCCGGGACGGCATCAAGGCCGCCTATCCGCAGGTGGGCGAGATCACCATCACCAGCCTGGGCGTGGTCATCGGCGCTCACTGCGGCCCTGGCCTGCTCACGGTCTTCTACCTCTGCAACGGGAGAACCCCGGAGTAAGCGCAACAAATACCGCCGCCCCTTGCCTCCCCCTCCGGGGGAGGTGGCACGGCAAGCGCAGCGCAGCCGTGACGGAAGGGGTCGCCCATGTGTCATGGCTTCGCCTGTGCGGAAAATTTCAAATGCCGCCCCTGCCGTTTCGGCAGGGGCGGCTTGCGCTTTTTCAGCTTTCCATTTGTTTGCCGAGGAACATCGCCACGGTCTGCGCCAGCTTGTATTCCACCTCGGTGCCGGGGAGGCTTCCCCGGGGAGAGACAAACAGCACGCAGCCCATCACGTCCCCCTCGCTGAGTACCGGCGCCGCCACGGAGAGGCAAAACTGCTCGTCGTCTGCGGCGACCGGCAGGCTGCTGCCGCCGCTCTGATGGCGGTAGACCCTGCGCCCCTCCATGATCTCCCGCAGCTGGGGGCTCAGGGGCTTTTCCAGCAGCTCCCGCCGGGCGCCGCCGGCCACGGCGATCACGCCGTCCCGGTCACAGACGGCGGCGATGCCGTCGGTTGCCTTGCGCAGGCTGTCGCAGATCTGGGCGGCAAAGTCCGACAGCTCCCCGATGGGAGAGTATTTCTTGAAGATCAGCTCCCCGTCCTTGTCCGTGAAAATCTCCAGCGGGTCACCGTCACCGATAACATTGGCACGAAAAACCTTGTCCGGACGCTTCTGTGATGTCTGGACTGTTGTGACTTGTAAGCTATCTTTCGTGCCTAAATTAAAAGTTTCGGCGCTCTTTTCTGACGTTTCAGGCTCTTTTTCCTCTTCCGGCAGCATCCCGCAGCGCAGAATGCTGTCAATGTCGGCCTTGAGCTTGATCTCCACGTGGTCTTCATAGACGAAGATCTTGTCGATGATCAGGTGCAGGTCCTTGGGATCGAGCTTGTCCTTCTCCAGGATCTCGTCGAAGACCTCGATCGCCGTCTTAGCGGCCCGGTTGACCCGGATGATCGTGTTCTCCCGGTCGTGGGTCAGCTCGATCTGCTTCTGCAAGGCGGCGATGCGGTTTTCCAGATCCTCCTCCAGCTCATCGTAGGTCTGACAAATGATCTCTTCGTTTTTGGGGCGCTTTGAAAGGTCCCGTATTCTTTGACGCTTTGTGATCCGCAGCTCCTCCTGGAGCCCCGCAAGAACATCTTCCAGATTCCCCGCAGCAGTCTCCTGCTCTTCCAGGTCGGCATCCTGCTGCTGAATATCCCGTTGGAGCTTTTCGATCATATCCGCCGAGGTCTCCCGGACTTTACGGAGGTACTCCTTCAGCAGCGTATCCAGCGTGCTCACGCGGATATGGTGGCTGGTGCAGCCCTTGAGGCCCCGCCGATGATAGGTGCCGCAGCGGTAAGCATCCCGCAGATCCTTCCTGCTCATGGAGAACATGGGGCTGCCGCAGTCCCCGCATACGAGAAGGTTCGTATAGGTGTTCTCGTATTTTTTGACCCCGCGGTAGTCGCTCTTGGAACGCGTGCGCCGCAGCTCCTCCACGATCCGGAAGTCCCGGTAGCTGATAATGGGCTGGTGGTGGTTCTCGATGACGATCTGATCCTCCACATCCCTCCTGACATCCTTGCCGTTGATCTTCGGCCTCGTATACTTGCCCTGCCGCAGGGTGCCGATGTAGAAGTCGTTTTCCAGGATGCCTTGCACGGAAGCGATGGCCCACTCCGGCTTGACCCTGCGCTTGTATTCCTTGCCCTCCGCCTCCTTGCGCTCGCGCTCGGACATGCGGGGCGTCGGGATGCCCTCGTCGGTCAGGTAGTTGGCGATCCGCTTGTAGCCCCAGCCGTCGATGTACAGTTGGAAGATCTTACGCACGATCTCCGCCTCGGTGGGCACGACCTCGAACTCCTGCCGGGCGTTGATCTTGTAGCCGTAGGGCGCGGCGCAGATCCACTTGCCGTCCTTTTGGCGGTTGCTGACCACCGCTCGCACCTTTTTGGAGGCGTCCGTGACCGGCATCTCGTTGATCAGGAATTGGAATTGGATCTTGAGCCACTCGTCGTCATTGGGGAAGTCGATCCCATCCCCGATGGAGATGATGCGCACGCCTGCGTCGCGCAGGTCCTCCAGCTCCACCAGGCCGCGACTGTTGCGGCGGGAGAAGCGGGAGAAGTCCTTGACCACCAGAATGTCGTAGGTGTGGCTCAGCAGCCCCTTGCGCATTTTCTGGTAGCCTTCCCGCTGCTCAAAGGTGTACCCGGAGCGGTCGCGGTCTTCAAAAAAGGTCAGGCTGCTGCCGGGGAACTTGTCCCTCACATAGCTCCCTATGATCTGCTTCTGGTTCTCAATGGAGGTATTGTCTCGATCCAGTTCTTCATCCACAGAGATCCGGCAATAGCCGGCGATATCGAAGGTCTCTGTCACAGTTCGCTCCTCCTTTCCATTTCATTTGTTGATAGTATTGTATCACAACTTTCTCAAAAACTCAAGTGCTTTTGTTCGAGAGGATAGAACGCCTGTCTTGAGGCAGGCTGCGCCCTGTGATATAATAGATCATCATAGGAAGATCGGGAATGATCAACATGGAGACCCTTCATTATAGGAGCCTGAACGCATACCTGCGGGAACGCTTCGGAGAAAAGGTGTACAAGCTCGCCCTGGACGGGGGCTTCACCTGCCCGACGCGGGACGGGACGCTCGACACGCGCGGCTGCATCTTCTGCGCCGGCGGGAGCGGCGCCTTCACGGTGCCGGTCGGGAAAGACGTCCATGCGGCGATCGAACAGGCGAAAACGCTGGTCGCAGGCAAGGGCGGGAAGAAGTATATCGCCTATTACCAGAGCTATACTGGCACCTATGCCCCGCTGGAGCGACTGCGCGCCTTGTACACGGAGACGCTTTCGCATCCGGACGTCGTCGCCCTGTCCATCGGCACCCGGCCCGATTCCCTGCCGGATGAAGTCGTCGCTCTGCTCAAGGAGCTGAACGCCGTCAAGCCGGTCTGGGTGGAGCTCGGCCTGCAAACGGTGCACGAGGCCACCGCTCGCACGATCCGCCGCGGCTATCCCCTGGCAGTCTTTGACGACGCTGTGCATCGGCTGCACGAGGCGGGGATTGAGGTGATCGTCCACATGATCCTCGGTCTGCCGGGCGAGACGCCGGAGATGATGGCAGAAACGGCCGAATACATCGGGCGAAGCGGCGCGGCGGGGATCAAGTTCCAGCTTTTGCATGTGCTGGAGGGGACGGATCTTGCGGCGGGCTACCGGAAGGACCTGTTTTCTGTTCTGACCTTGGAAGAGTATATCCGCGTGTTGGAAGCCTGCATTGAGACTATCCCGCCCGATATGGTGATCCACCGGCTGACCGGGGACGGGGCCAAGCGTGAGCTGATCGCGCCGCTCTGGAGCGCGGACAAGAAGCAGGTCCTCAACGCGATCAGCCGCGCCTTTGCGCGGGACGGTGTGATACAGGGAAAACACTGGAACGAGGCGCCCACCGGGAGAAAATAGCCCGTGGCGCAACGAGAATTGACATGACGCAAGCCAAAACCTTATGAACTGACCGAATAGGCTCCGCTATTGGCGGAGCCTCCCTTTTTTTCGGCGTGATCACGCCGCTTCTTTCCCGGCTCCCACGGCCGGACGGGATGATAGCGCGGCGATCCAACGGTCAGCCCTTTCAGGCCTTTTGCGCATGGTCAAAGCGCAGCGATCCTTCCCGTAACAGTTCTAATCTGGTGTTTCTTTTTTACTTTGAGGGAAAGAGCCGCCTATTCTATACCCGTTCGGGGATAGAATAGATGTGTTTTCTAAAATTATACCCTTTCGGTTATAATTTGTGGGATGTTGTCTTGACAAGCAGGCCCGAAAGGGTATAAGGTCGAACCATGAATACGATAGCTGTATTTGTAAAACAGAAAAGAAAAGAGGCCGGCTTGACGCAGGAGGAATTTGCTATGCGTTCCGGCCTTGGTCTCCGTTTCGTGCGCGATCTGGAGCAAGGCAAAGAGACCGTGCGCATGGACAAGGTCAATCAGGCCCTTGCTATGTTCGGCATGGAAGCCGTGCCGGGAAAGAAGGATGAATAACGGGTCTGTGCATATTTCAAGAGAGCGGATGGTGCAATTGCGATACGATCAGTACAGTTATAAAATATTCAGAACAGCGATGTATTACGATATAGAAAATAGGTGACCCACCATGCCTGAATACAGATCTGCCTCCGGCAGTGCGGCCGAGGACCTGTTCATAGACCTCTTCGCAGATACCTTCGGGGCAGAAAAAGCCGGGTATCTGTATTCACAGTACCCGTTTTACGACATCTATCAAAATGCGCGCTTCGCCGATTTTGTGCTGGAGAGCGGCACACGCCGCGTTGCCATTGAGATCGACGACCAGGCCTCCCACGACCCCAGGCTCGTAGCCATCGACAAGTTCTGCGACGACTTGCTGAAGCAAAACAGCATGATCCACCTGGGTTGGGACGTCTACCGCTGGGCGGTCCGGCAAATGCAAAAGCAGCCGGAGACAGTAAAGGACGAGCTGCGCGTGTTCCTCGGCAGCGATCCGCGCTTCAAGGAGATAGACGACTATCTGCCTACCCAGCAGGGGCGGGCGCTGAGAGCCGATCAGCTGGAGCTGCGGGAGTATCAGCAGGATGCGCTGGACTCACTGGATGCCATGCGGCAGAGCCGGGAGACGATCGCTCTACTCTACCACGCAACCGGCACAGGCAAGACCGTGACCGCAGTCATGGACGCAAAACGCTGCGGCGGCCGGGTCCTGTTCGTGGCGCACACGATGGAGCTGGTGAACCAGGCATATAACACTTTCCGTGACCTGTGGCCGGAAGTGACCGTCGGCAAGTTTGCGGACAGCCTCAAGGAGCCTGATGCCCATGTGGTGTGCGGAAGCATCCAGAGCGTTGCACTGAATCTGGATCAGTTCCGAGAGGACGCGTTCGACTATTTAATCATCGACGAGGCGCACCATGCCTCCGCGGATACATATCAGAAGGTGCTGGCTTATTACAAGCCGCAGTTCACGCTGGGGCTCACTGCCACACCGGAGCGGGCAGACGATGTAAATATCCTGGAGATCTTCAAGAACACTGCCCACAAGCTGGATATCCAGACCGCCGTGGAAATCGGTGCCCTGGTGCCGGTTCGCTGTATCCGCATCCATACCAATATCGATATGACCAAGGTGCGCTTCAACAGCGTCCAGTACAACATCCGCGATCTGGATGTGAAGATTTGCGTGACCGAGCGCAACCAGCTCATTGTGGATACCTGGCTGGACTACGTAAAGGACAAGCGTACTGTCGTGTTCTGCGCATCTGTGAAGCACGCTGAGCAGATCGCGGAGCTGTTCCGGGCGGTGGGTGTCGCGGCGATTACGGTGTCCGGCAGCATGAAAACCTCCGAGCGAAACGAGCAACTTGCCAAGTTCGCCAGCGGTGAGATCAAAGTGCTTTGCGCCTGCGATCTGCTGAATGAGGGCTGGGACTGCCCGCAGACGGAAGTGCTGTTCATAGCGCGCCCCACCATGTCAAAGGTGCTGTATATGCAGCAGCTTGGCCGCGGCATGCGCACGGCTGAGGGCAAAGATTACCTGATGGTCTTTGACTTTGTAGACAACGCCAGCCAGTACAATATGCCCTACTCGCTTCACCGCCTGTTTAAACTGAACGAGTACCACGCAGGTGGCACAGTTGTTGGCAAGAAGGGACAGCGCGAGGCCGAGGACGACCTCTACCGCAAAGGCGAGAAGCCGGACGCGATCATCGACTATCCCGTGGATGCCACCGATTACGAGCTGGTGGATATCTTCAATTGGCAGGAAGAAGCCGCTGGGATGATCTCACAGATGGAGTTTGTGCGCCGGGTGGATGTGCAGACCGAGACCATCGAACGCTATGTGCGAGAAGGCAAGCTGGTGCCGGATCTGATCGTGCCCATGAGCGAGCACCGCACCTTCAAGTATTTCAAAGAGGAGAGCCTGCAGGCCTATGCCGAGCAGTACGGATGGAAGCTCATCGATGACAGCAACCGCAAGCAGTTGTTCATGGAAATGGTCGAGCAGATGGACATGAGCTATTCTTATAAGCCGGTGCTGTTGAAAGCGATCCTGACCTATGCGGATGCGGCCGGGCGTGTAAAAATCAGCGATATCGTCTCCTATTTCCGCACCTTCTACGAGGCCCGCCGCGATGCCGGTCTGAAAGTGGAGAAGGCCAACAGCATCTTTGCCAAGGGCGGCTATACTGACAAGGAAGCCGAGCGGAATATCCTCTCTAATCCCTTCAAACGCTTCGAGGACATGAACATGATGCGCCATACAAAAACCCTGGGCATCATCGAAGTGGACGGGACGGTATGGAAGAAGCTGAGCGAGGAAGAGAAGAAACGTATTGAGATAGTTTGCGAAGAAGCTTTACAAATATACTATAATAATCTTTCATCAAAAGTGAAATAAAAGAAATAGTTATAGAAAGATGATAAAGAGAGACAGCGTAATGAAAAAAACAAAATGGCTTCACATTTCTGATTTACATCTGAATAAGCAAGGAATTGAAACACAACGCCTTAGAGACAGACTGCTTTCTCTATTACAAGAGCTGGGGGAGACAGACTATTTATTTATCTCGGGAGATTTACAGTACGCACCCAATCCACCAGATATAGTAGGGGCAGTCAATTATATTAAGCAGATTATTGCAAGCTGTCATGTTCCAATAGAGCATGTGTTTATAGTTCCAGGAAACCATGATGTTGATCGCAGTGATAGGATCAGATCCGAAACGGAAAAGAGAGTATTTGGAGATGAGAACCATGAGGATGGATACTATTTGCCTGAAGACGGTATTATAAAATCTGAAGATATTTTTAATATCCTAAAAGCAAGAGGCGTATTTCAAAAAATAATAAATGAGGTTTATAGGGACATCCCCAGTAGACTGTTAGAATACAACAGCCAAGAAAAGCCTCATTTTGTAATTGAAACAGAGGATTTTAATGTAATTCATCTAGATTCAACACTGTCATATACAAAGGAAAGGCAGCGGGATTTGTATATTGGAAGTGGGTTGCTATATGATGTGATAAAGAGTATTAACACCCAAAAAACAAGTATAATACTTACTCACTATTCATATGATTATATGGAACGCAGAGAGCAAAAGGAGCTAATTGCCTTAATGCGTGACAAAAACATTAGATTGTGGATTGCAGGGCATGAACATAATAATCTCGTTCGAATGCAAAGAGACTTCTTTTATGAGTTTCAAGCAGGAAATCTGCTGTTTGAAAAGCAAGCAAAGAGTTGTATCTTGATGTTTGAATTCGATACCGAATCAAAAGATGGAACTACCCGCGCTTTCTCGTGGGAACCAGGCGAAGACTGGCACGAGTATCCTTTTATTGCGCCAATGAATGATGAAAAAAGAATTTATCCGTTTTCTGTGAAAGATTGTCGAGAAGAAACTGGTAAAGATCCTTTTAGCAGTGAGTATTCAATTCCGATCAGGTACTTGAATAATTGCATTGCGGCAATCAATCTATATTCATTAAACGAAAAAAATCTTAGTACACTTCCAGAGCCGGAATTCAACAAAATTAAATCCCAGATGGGGGATAGGCTGAGTGGAAAGGAAACAAATCAGCAGATTATTTCATTATTTCTTGCGGAAATTAACATGACAATGAATGCGGGAAAAAGGTATGATTGTTTGCCTCTTTTTCAGCATGTTATTCGTGGTGTTTACGATGGATATATCTATGCTGATGACTGCATTACTCCCCTTGAAAAAGTTAAGATCTATCACGGATTTTTTGAGGATATAGATCAATATCAAATTGAGGGAGAACGATTTATGCTCTTGGCAGTAATTAAAAAGAATAAAACTGTCGGGATTACTTATGGATATAGTTTATCTGATCTAAATGATGTAAATGATAGGATTTATTTCTTTGGAAATATAAGTAAAATACTTCATGCAACTAACTTGTTGATCCGAACAATAGGCGAAAGACAGTTATGCGTTAGAATAATGACTCCCCTGAATGCTGAAAACGACCTAGAAGAAAAAAGATGGAAAGAAAAAGTCGAAAACACTGATCGATGGATTGAACAAATGCATAAGATATCAGCAATTGAAGATTACTATGATATAAAATTTGTACTCCCGAAAAGTGCAACAGCGGAAGACTTTATGGCAATAGATATCATCTATAGTTCGACAATTAAAGAGCGATGCTGCTCAATACCAGGAATACCTTTTAGCATCTATAACTCAATTAAGTCTCATTTCGATTTCCCAGAGACGGAGATTACAGAACGGTCAAAATTACCTGAGCTACGGTTATTCGGGCACTCTTTTAAACCGCGGAGAGAGTATATCTTGGCATGCCAACTAATCAAGAACAAAGCAAAGAAAATATGGGAAACAAAAGAGGGCGGAGTGCCTATTTGCGTAGATTTTGCAGTAGATCAAGAATGAACCGCGTCGAGATAATGCTTATATTGTTTGATAAAATAATGGAGGACACAAGAGACGGATCAGTCTTTTGTGTCCTCTGTTGGTAATTCGATATTGTACTTTGTCAGCAGATCCTCGATCGCTTCATCCAGCAGACGGCTTTTCGGAATTCGCGTCTTCTTCGCGAGCTGATTGAAAAGAGGAACGAGTTCGTTCTTCAAGGAAGAAGTAAAGCGAGTGCGATATTTCAAGAAGGGCTCAGCCATAATACATTTGCCTCCTGTTTGGAACTGCCCATATTTTATATGAGCTGTAAGTTTCAAACAATTGGTTGCAGATAGTGCCTATATAGTGTATAGTATCTGCAGAAATGAGAGAGATATGAGGCTGAGACATGACCAAGATCTGTGCCATTATTGGCTGTTCCCCGATGTGTTTTCCATGGGGATTTGACGAGGAAGACGAGGGCTGTGCGGCGCTGAAGCTGATATTATTGAATCGGATCACCAAGCTGAGAAGCGAAGGCTGCGCACGCTTTGCGGTCAGCATGGACTGCGGTGCAGGGCTGTATGCGGCGGAGATCCTTCACGGGCTGAAAGAATCAGATGGTGCGCTCGAAACGATCTGCTATGTTCCTTACGAAGAGCAGGCGACCAAGTGGACGTCGGAGCTGCGCGACCGCTATTTCAATGCCCTGGCAGCCTGTACGGAAGTCGTAAATGTCGCCTATGAGAAAACTGTAGGCTGCGAATTCAAAGCGCACCTGGAGGCTATAAACGAAGCCGACACGGTGATTGCGGTCTACGATCCCGAAACTCCGCGCTGCGAGCGGGAGGCCTCTGCAGTCGCTGTAGCGAAGCGTCTGGGCAAGGAGATTCTCCTGATCGATCCCAAGGCGATCCGGCTCTATTGACCCCGATGCGTGACAGCATTCTATTTGCGAGCATCAAAAAGGGAGGCCATGATCAACACAGCCTCCCCCAAGGAGCGGGCATTATTCTCCGCTTGCCTTTTTTTCTTTTGCCATTTCCAGTTCCCGCAGTCGGGTCCGGTTGTAGACTAGCAGGTCCCGCGTCAGCTCCTCAAGGCTTTCCTTCCCGGACTCGAACACGGCCACCAGATACTTTTTGGCTTTGAACTCCCGATAGATCGGCTTCAGGGACTCTTTCATCTCCACGCTATTGCTCTCAGCGTGAGTGAGCCAAATCAAGACCTTTTTATCCGCATCCCTAACTTCCATTTCCATCAGGCTCACCTCCTTCGTTTTTTATCAGTTTTTCCAGGTGTTGGGTTTCTTAATCGCTAAATGTGAGTTTCAAAAACATGTTTGCGTTGACCTTTTGTGCATCGCGCAAGCTGGAAAAAGAAAAAAGGAGTGTTGTGTGGCGCTGATTCGCCGCATCGACACTCCTAAAAAACATTACGCTGGTAGCGCTTCCTCGTTCTGCTACCAGCTTGTCCCTATCTATATATGCACGATCCTATCATGGATGCACAGACCCCGGGATTCCTTCCCCCGGCATGAACTGATCCATGTGAACCGATTCTTCTTTCAGACCGCTTCTGCAATAGCGATCCTATAGTCTCTCTGACCTTCTCCTTTCAATGCTATCTCCCAACAAACGACTTCCCTTTCTTACAACTATTTCTCTGCACAAATATGATGCACGGACGAGAAAAACAACTGGATTTGGCAACAAAAAAGAGCAAGATCCCAAGATCTTACTCAACTTCTATATACAATTATATTATATTTTCAAGATAGTGAATTGTCAAGTTTTCGTGCGGTAAAGCTCAAAAATAGAATTACAACTGAACTGTAAAAGCCTGTTTTTAGGCTTTTCTGCAACTTTTCAGCCGATATTGCTTTGAGGCTCAATTGTATTTGCACTATGAGAGAAATGCCTATAAGATATGCTACCCCCCTGTCAAACGAGAAAAGCGCCTGATCGAAGCCAGACGCTTTCCCAGAAGAGGTTTATGGTGGGAGAAGTTGGATTTGAACCAACGCAGCCTTGCGGCAACGGATTTACAGTCCGCCCCATTTGACCAGGCTCTGGCATTCTCCCAAATGGTGGGCTCTCCAGGAATCGGACCTGGGACGCGCAGATCTTCAGTCTGCCGCTCCTCCGCCTTGCGGTACCCGAAAAATGCTTCGGGCTTTTTCTGATCCTCGCATTTTTCGACCGCTGCGGGAATCACCGCTTTGCTTCTCCTGCCCCCGGCAGCGCAAATCGGTGATTTCCAACTGAGCTAAGAGCCCGTGTGGGGTGTGAGAGCGGATTCGAACCGCCGACATTCGGTGCCACAAACCGACGCTCTAACCAACTGAGCTACTCACACTATGGATGGTGCACGAAGTGAGAGTCGAACTCACAAGCCCATGACGGGCACCAGATCCTTAGTCTGGCGCGTATTCCAGTTCCGCCATTCGTGCATGTGGTACGCCCTGCGGGGCTCGAACCCGCGACCTGCGGTTTAAAAGACCGCTGCTCTACCAACTGAGCTAAGAACGTATTGGGATCCCGATCGGAGCCCAGCGCAGCGGGTCCGATTGGGAGAAGGAGGAAGGAATCAGCGGATATGTAGTTTTCGCGGCGCTTTCGCAAACCGTGGAGACGGAATGGAGCTGGTTTCTTCCGACGTTGTGGTGCACAGAGCGGGACTCGAACCCGCATGCCTCTCGGCACCAGTTCCTGAAACTGGCTTGTCTACCATTCCAACATCTGTGCATGTGGCGGAGTGAGAGCGGCTCGCGACGCTCAAACACATTGCTGCGTTGCCTCCGTAGTGGCTAGGCCCCTTTCCTGTTAGGGTATCACTCCATATGGCGCAGGACGGAGGTGTCGATCCCCACAGCATTGCTGCTGCCCACGGTTTTCAAAACCGGTGTCAGCGCCGGCTGACATCATCCTGCAAATTGGTGATCCCTGCGGGATTTGAACCCTCATTTCCGCCTTGAAAGGGCGGTGACCTGACCAGTTAGTCGAAGGGACCATGCCAGCCCTGTTGCCAGAGCTGGTTTTTGTTTATGCGGAAATTTGGATCACTCCGCATCCTTGAAAAATAAGAATGTCATCGATCTTCACGCCAAACACTGCGGCAAGGACGACAAGGTTGTCAACGGTCGGGAGTGCCGTTCCGCGCTGCCACTTGTAAATGGCCTGCGGGGTGCTGAACCCGAAGATGTCCTGGAGATCCTTTACCGTCAAACCGGCGTTTACGCGAAGGCGGGTGATGTTGATACCCGTTGCGGTCATGTCGATGACCGGTATTCGATTCATTTCATTTACGCTCCTTCTGCCGCCGCGCAGCCGCTTCAACTGCGGCGCCTGCTTGCCCCGGACTGTCGGGACTGCGTTGAAAAGCCTTGTCATACACAAAGTATGCCTGCGGCTGTTCGCCTTGTTCCGACAGCCCGCTGCGGCGCAATCGCTCTTGCGGAAGCGACGGCACGGCTGCCCCGGCTGCAGAGCCGGAAAGGAACCGGCTCAGTTGGCCTTAAAGTTATAAATAGGTTTCAGTACTTCAATCACATCGACGCTCTCCTGGATCACGTCGATAATGTCCGTGAGTGACTTATACGCCATGGGCGCTTCATCCAAAGTGGCTTCATTGACCGAGGTGGTGTAGACGCCCTCCATCTCGCGGCGGTACTCGTCCAGATCGAGCCGCTCTTTTGCAGCGGTACGCGACATGATACGGCCGGCACCGTGCGGAGCAGAGAAGTTCCATTCGGGGTTGCCGCGGCCGACAGCGAGCACGCTGCCGTCACGCATGTTGATCGGGATCAGCACCTTCTCGCCCTTGTGCGCCGCAATGGCGCCTTTGCGGAGGATCATCTCGTCCGTGTCGATGTAGTTGTGGATGGTGTGAAAGGCATCCACGGCCTCAATATCAAGACGCTGCAGGATGATCTCAGCCATGAGCTCACGGCTCCGGCGGGCAAAGCGCTGGCAGATCTCCACGTCGTGGAGGTAGTCCTCCAGATACGGACCGTATACGAAGCAGAGGTCTTCCGGGATCGTTGCCTCGCGGGACTCCCATTTGAGTTCCTTCAAAGCGGCCTGGATCTCGCTTCTGCGGCCGGCAGCCTTGTACTCCGCAATCAGCGCATCTCGCTTGGCAAAGTACTCCTCCTTGCCCTTGTTCAGATCGATAGCAAGGCGCTGGTAGAACTCTGCCACCTGCTTTCCCAGATTGCGGGAGCCTGAGTGGATCACCAGGTACATTGTGCCATCGGCGGCCCGATCGATCTCGATGAAGTGGTTTCCGCCGCCCAGGGTGCCAAGGCTGCGTTCGAGACGCTTGGCGTCTTTCAGCCCACGGTAGCAGCGCAGGCCAAGAAGGTCGAAGCGTTCCTTCCTGCCTTCCCAGACATTCAACCCGGAGGGGATGAAATGCGCAGCGGTGTCCATCTGTTCCATTTCAATCTCAACCTGGCCGAGGTTCACGGTGTACATGCCGCAGCCGATATCCACGCCGACGATATTGGGGACCGCCTTGTCCTTCACGGTCATGGTGGTGCCGATAGTGCAGCCCTTGCCCGCGTGGACGTCAGGCATGATGCGGATCTGGCTGCCTGCCGTAAACTCGTAATCACACATCCGGCGGATCTGCTCGATAGCCTCGTCCTCGATGACCTTGGCAAAGCAAATTGCGGTATTTACTTGTCCCTTAATTTCCATCATATTGTTTTCTCCTAAAAATGGACGTAAAAAAGCCGCTCACCTCATACAAGGCAAGCGGCCAGAATCTATCTGATATTCCCCAGGCGGGTTATACAATCACATTTCGATTCTTCTTTGCCTTATATGAGCGCGTGGAAAGACGGTCCAGATAATGAAAGCTGGACTGGAGTTCCATGTGCTCTTTGCATGACAAAGCGAATCTAATTGCAATCATGTCTTTTTCCTTTCCGGGCGCTACCCTTGTTTTCTGACGTCATGATAGCACGTCAGGTTCCCGTTGTAAAGAAACTTGTGGTATAAAAAACTCTCTTTTCATGTGATACCATCTCGGTTTTATCTGTGGTGTTGGTTTTCCTCTTCTGAAACAGTAAGTTGTCAGCTCTCATCCAGAAGAATTCGCAGCATTCTGTCTGGGTTCGCCAGGAAGTCCTTTGTAACCTGGAAATGCTCGGTATCTTGGTATACCACATGCGCAAGCCCATGATCAGAAAACTGGATAATATCTGACTCAGGGAGAGTAATCAGAATAGGAGAATGGGTGGAGATAATAAATTGCGCGCCCTGCTTTGCCAGGCTGTAAATGTCGGCCATTAACCGAAGCATACGCATCGGAGAAATAGCAGCTTCCGGCTCATCTAAAATGAATAGCCCGTCCGCCGAGAAACGGTTTTCAACCAAAGCAAGAAAGCTTTCCCCGTGTGAAAGCTTGTGCAGGGATTGTCCTCCATAAGATGCTAACACGTTGCTGTCCATCGAGTCCAGATAGGTGGCAGCATTGTAAAAGCTTTCCGCACGCAAAAAGAAGCCGTCGTAATGGCGGTCAATACCGCGCACCAGATGGATATGTTCATGCAGAGAGGAATGCGAATCCGCGGTAGAAAAGCTGTAGTTTCTCGTTCCGCCCTCCGGATTGAAACCTGCAGCGACGGCAACAGCCTCTATTAAAGTCGATTTGCCAATTCCGTTTTCTCCAACGAAAAATGTAATCCGTTTTGTCAGCAGAATGCCGCGCTCTCGTATGATCTGTTGAATGGCGGGGAGGCTTGCGTAGTATTCGGTTTTCGGGATATCTTCATCGATACGGATCTCTCGGATATCCAAGGTGCTGAATTCTTTTCCCATTTTGATCACCAGGTATCGTCCAGTATAGCGGACAGGCCCTCGGCCTCATCCACCCAGGACGGGTCGTACTTGGGCTTGCCCATCTCGGATTGGCAGCTGGGGCAGATCTTATAGGGCTTGCCGCAGGACGCGCCGCAGCAGGAGCAGAGATACTCGTCCGCCCGGAAGAGGTGCGTCTTTCGGATCCAGCGGGTACGCTTCACTCGGATTCCCCCATCTTTTCGGTCAGGTCGTGAAGGCTCTTGTCATGCTGCGCCTGGGAGATCGCGCCATGCTCCAGAAATTCGGCAAGAAGAGCTTTCTCCCGCAGAAACAGTTGATGATTTTTCTCTTTGTAAGTCAGTGCTTCCCAAGTCTGGTTCTCGATTGTTACGTCCATGGGCTGTTCAGTCCTCCCATATTGCAAAAGTGAAAGTACACTTTTGAGCTTTCTAAAGGCGTTTCTAAAGCGTCCTAAAGGAAGAATATCACATTTGCTGTCCAATATAAAGGACTTTGCCCTGTGCTGCCCCCTTGGTAAAGAAAAAAGCAATTTCTCAAGAGCAAGAAAACTTTGTTTTTTTGGGGGGGGAAACTATTGCTGCATATCGCAATAATACGCCGCCCAGCTGACGAAGCGGCCATCTTCCGGCATCACCAGGACACCGTCGGGCTGACCTCTGCGGCGAACGAGCAGGCAGTCCCAGACCTCGCCTTTTTTACAGCGGCGGCCGTGATCCTCGATGAATTGACGGTCGGCCAACATGTCGGTGATGAAATTCTCATAGTCGATCGCCGGAAGCTGGATCTCCGTGACGATCCGGAAGGGGCGTTCCTTCTCGATCAAGTGCGGCACTGTCAGATCTTCGATCCTGCGAGGGCGCTCCACAAAGAACGCATAGCCGAAGTAGTCCATCTCTCTATCCTCCAAATGTTATGTACTTAATTTAAGTACACTTTGCACATTCTAACATGTACTTGAAATAAACTCAAATTATCTTTAATCAAGTACACGGAGGATGTCGCATGGATGCTTTGAAGAAGGAAAAGGATAAGCACCTTGGGCTTCGCATCGGCAGCGAGCTTCACTATAAACTGCACTATATTTCTCAGTACGAAGGACGCTCAGCCAACGGAGAAGTGATCTATTTGATCCGCAAGGCCATAGAAGACTTTGAAAAGCAGCATGGCAAAATCGAAATGCCGCAAGAATAACACCTGACCCGGAATTATCCGTACGTTCGTACCGGTGACTCCGGGTCATTTTTATAACCAAAATCCGGCTAACAAAAATACAGAAGTGATAAGTTCTGTCCCAAGAGATGTTTTTTTGAAGGTAATCGGCGGAGCTCCAAAGCATAATCTTTTGCACACAAGAAAGGGCAACCAACCTTACATCATCATTTGCAACGGCCTGGGAGTCTGCACTCCTCGTCCTTCTGTCACGCAGCTTCACACGCCCTCATGACTTCATATTTACCGGGTAGCAGCGGTAGCAGTACGGGTAGCAGCATTTTGGAGTGCTGCTACCCAGGAAAACACAGTAACCACAAGGGTTTGTGCGCAGTGGGTAGCAGAGGTAGCAGTTGCAGCCATGTTTATGTCCACAAAGAATAATCCTTGTATCCAAAACCGAAACTCTCCTACAAACTTTTTCTGTTTTCGCCTGAGAAGTTCAAAGAACTGCTACCTCTGCTACCCAACAGCCTGAACCCGTTGCGGCGCAAGGCTTTGTGCGGGTAGCAGCTGTGTGTTTTACTGCTACCCGCACTGCTACCTCTGCTACCCGGATTACGGAGAAGCAGTGATATCATAGCCGTACTCCCGTGAAAACTGTGCCTTGGCCTCCTGCGTCAGGGAGAAATCCCTGTAATAGGTATTGCCCTTCTGCCGTGTAGTCATCTCTGCGTGCGAGCGTCCGAGATAGGCAGACAACTCTTCGCGGAATTCCCTTGCGGTCTTTGCATAGCCGTTGTTATTTTCCCTGCACCAGGCCACATAGACCCGGTAGACGCGGCCTGTGGTGCAGCGGAGATCAATCTTGCCGTCCGGCAAAGGGCACATACACTCGTTGAAGAAGCTGATCACGGTGCTGTTCTCGGACATATAATGATCCCTCGCCGCAGTAACGCTTTCCGGTTCGGAGAAGCGGTATCCGTTTCGGATGACCGTCTGCAATGCCCGGATTGCCTTGAAAACGATGCCGTCACGCTCAGCATACAGCTTGTCCAGAAGCTGCTTGTCCTGCTTTTCTTTCGGGATCACATTTGGACAGCGGACGACCATGATCCGGTTGTATACCCACTGACCGTTGTCTCCGCCGAACTTCGGCAGCCGGTTCATGCAGAACCAGAGCAGGCCGTTGTATGTGAACTCAAACGCCTGCTGCCCTTTGAATTCCGCGTAGAGGCTGTCACCGCCGGTGATCTTCTTAAAGGTCTTCAGCTCGTCCACGGACAGAAAGCTCATGTCCGAGGAGCCGGCAAGGCGTGTGCCATAGATCGCGCCGGTGCCGAAGCGGGCTTCGATCTCCTTCAGGTCGATCCCGATAAAGTTGCCCTTGCCGAGCAGCCGCTCCACCAAGCTCTTGAGCTGGGACTTGCCCGTGTCGCCGTCGCCCACAAGGAACAGCGCCTTTTTCATCCGCCAACCCTTGATGTTAGAAATGCAAACGCCGATAAACTCCAGCAGCAGATGTTCGAGCGCCTTGTCGCCGTTTGTGAGCGTGTGCATATATGCGTCAAACACCGGGGTGGGCTTTGGCTCACCCGTCCAGTCGCAGGGGATCTGGATTGTGGAGAACACCGTCGGTGTGTGCGGGATCAGTTGGAGCGAATCCTCCGATACCAAGAGCAGGCCGTTTTTGAAATTGATCAGGGTCTCGTTGGCATTCAACTCATCCTGTCCAATGTAGCGCAGATCCGTGGTGATCTGCTTCAGCACCTCGGTGACCTTGCTCATCTTTATCAGCTCTTCGTCGTAATCGGCTATATACTGTTTGATCACGCCCATCAGCATATCGTTGGAATACAGCCGATAGCAGCCGCCTTCATACACATATTTCAGCATCCCCTGTTTGCCGTTGTCCCGCACCAGAATGTAGTGCAGATTTTCGCGGACATGCTTCGCAAGGAGCGGGACCACAATATAGGGCTCTCCTGTTTCGGCATGGAAGCGGATAAAATCCGGGTGCTCCATCTTTGAACGAAGAAATGCGCCGCGGCAGGCTTCGATCCCTGCGGCAATGGTGGCGTCCCGGTAATCGTCCCGCTCCCACTTCTCCCGATACAGAGCCGAGGAACGGAATACCCTGTCGATCAGCTCGGGATCGGGCCCGGTGCGGAAAGCGATCATAGCGCAGAGCGCGCAATCGGCCTCGGAAGGAGATCCGTAATCCGAATAATCGCCTTTATCGTAGAGGCGAGAGAACTTCTCACCATTCTTCTGCTTCCGCAGCTCGCTGATGATGTCGAAGAACTCCTTATGGCCGCCGTCACGCTTCTCGCTGTATTTTTCCTTCTCCTTACGGCGCATGTCCTTGTCCAGCGTCAGAAGCAGCGCATTCGTGCAGTCCCGCAGCGGCGCATTCCGAATCACATCCCCGGTGTAGACGGCAAAGCGGTTTGTAAGAGCGCCGCAGTACAGCTCGGTGCCGTTGTTTGGATTCTTCGTGTAGTAGGCCCTGTCCAGCCTCAGTTTTCCGTCCTTATCCGGATAGGTCGGCAAACGGCTGTCGTCACATTTCCCATAGATATGGATCCCGCTGCCGCTGACGGAACGCTCTGCGTAGGAGCCAAACCGCTCCAGCAGGAGCTGCACATATGGATCGGAAACTTCCTTGTGATCAACATCCAGAAAGAAGTATCCCTTCGGGATCTTGAATCCAACGCCGCTATAGCTGTGCTCCTTCGCGGCAGCGACGGCCTCGTCAAAAGTTACCCAGCTATGCGCATATTCTGCGCTCGTCCCCGTGGCAGTCCCATAGGCTGACGTCGGTACTTTCGTCGTTTTGCCCTTGCGGGTCTCATAGTTCCAGCAGAACCATATTTTTTGCGCTTTCAACTCGTCCATGAACATCCGGCGTCACCTCCTGTCTTTGATAATAGATTCGATCTATTGCTTGAATGTCGACCACGATAATCAGCCATATTTATATCCATGGCGTGCGAAAAGACATTGGAATACATACAGCCTCAGAAACACGAGAAGAGAACTGAGCATACGCGGATCCGAGAGAAAGAACAGCGAGTCTACATTAGTCATCATTACAATTTCTCCTCGCTTCCTCCTCAAGCCGCTCCAGCAGCCCCGGCAAATAGACCAGGTACTTGGCTCCCGCGCGGATATGCGGGATCGTGCCTGCGCGGCAGCCGTTTCGGATGTAATGCCGCGAAAGGCCGGTGACATTCCCTGCGACTTCTATCGTTACATATGGCTTTTCAAGTTGATTGTTCATATCCTAATCCTCACTTTCTGCTTGACAAGGTTATTGCTAATTGCTATAATCTGTTTTAGATAGTTTTAATTGTTTCCTGGAGCAAAAAAATAACCACAAGCTTTTGTTACTTTTATTATATTCACGTAGTTTTTAATTGTCAAGTTTTGATGTCCATAGTTTTTAATTACTATTTTTGATTGTCGAACATGGAGGCAATAATGGCACGTCATAGAACTCGCGATAGCGCAAATGAAACACCCTTCTCCCGTCGGTTTTGTATGCTGATGGATTCCCATCAGCCGAAAATGACGCAGGAGGAGTTTGGGCGGATCTTAGGGGTATCCAAGTCGTCGATCGGTTTTTATCGCGACGGGACCAATCAGCCCAACTATTCGATCCTGCTGAAAATTGCAGACTTTTTTGGCTGCTCGACAGACTATCTTTTGGGCCGCACCGACTATCGCGGGGCGGACCCTCAGTTGCGTATGATCTGCGATTATACCGGTCTGCGCGAATCCGCAGTAGCGGAGTTGCGTCGTCTTCTGACGGATCAGCGTGACGACGACCTTACCCGGCAGAGACGCCGGGTAGCCTTTTCCACATTTGTTGAGTCCATCGATTTTGCAGACCTTCTGGACTCGGCCCAGTCCGCCTATGAAATAAGCAGCGGCATCCTTGCGGCGGAAAAAGATGCTCCCAAGCTCGATGGGTCTCTGCCGTATGATCAACTGCAGGAAGAGGCGCGCAAAGCACGGCAGGATCTGGACACGCTCCAATTTGCAGCTTACAAGGGCGCAAAGCAGTGGGAGCATTTTTACGGTGGTATCACGGCCGTGAACGAGGCGACCTCCCTGCTCGAAGGAAAACTGACCCAAATCCATGATCGCTTCCGCAAAGCGGCAGAAGATTCTGAAGGCCATCAAAGCGAATAACGCCGCGACTTGACAAAATTGAAAACTGGAGAAATAATAATAGTGTAGATAGAAGCGGAGTAACGGTAACATAGTTTTATCGTGATCACTTGAATATGCCATACGCAAAGAAACCCATGACATCCAAAAGGACAGTCGTGGGTTTCTTTGCATTTTTGGGGATCTGAATCGTGTGTCTACAAGGGCGCTTTCATAGCAGAGCGACCCTTCTGGATGCATAAAAAAAGAAAGGAATAGAACCAAATATGAACACAAACAGATATTGCCGCGGTGCGAGAGCGTCAAAGATCAATGACCCTGTCGCACCAAGGAGCTGCACCCTGCGGTGCGGCGCAAAGAGAGTACTATCTCAACACAAATGGATGGAGCGCGAGGGGATCGCTCAGGGCAGAGCTTATCCCATCACGCGAAGCCATCGGCGCAGTCGTGTCGCGGCGGCTGCGTCTGGGCCGTATAGAGGCGGGGTAACCGGATCCCCTAAATGATCCCGGAGCGATTTTAACACATGGCCCGTGCCGCGGGGTCACAGCGGCAGCCCAAAACAGGGATCCGGGAGGGATCGAAATGCCACGCAAGAAAACTCTACACCAACAGGGTGCAGACCGCCTCCGGGAAATGTTCGCCCGGGGAAAAGGGACACAGAAGCATATCGACAAGCAACAGAACGGAGGCAAGCCGGCGATAGATAAAGTGTATGTTGACAGTACGCTCAATACATATCTGCAGGGGTGGCACAGGTTCTGTGACTACATAAAAAGCAACGGAGAAAGTACACGCAAGCTCGATGCTGTTGTGCCCTTTGTCCAGCCCTTCATCGACAATCTTGTTGCGGAAGGATATTCGGCCTACACGATCCACACCTGGGTGTCCGGTGTGGCCAAGGTGCTTGGTCTTCCGATTGCAGAGCTTGATCTGCCCAAGCGACGGCGGGTTGACATCACACGCAGCCGTCTTCCTGTCAGGAGCGACGCACATTTTTCTCCTGCCAATCACCAGGATTTGGTCGATTTTTGTAGATCCGTTGGCCCGAGGAATCATAAGGAGCTTGCGTACATTCGCGGCAGCGATTTGGCCACCCTGGAGGATGGCAGCTTTGCGGTCGATATTCATAAGGGCAAGGGAGGAAAACAACGCCTTGCGCCGATCTACGGCCCGCCCGAGCGCGTAGAGCGGGTGGTCGAGATGATGCAGGCTGCGGGGGACGAGCTCCTTTTCCCAGAAATCCCCTACGCCGCCGACATTCACAGCTACAGGGCAGAATATGCCTGTACCATCTACCGGACCCACGCGAGGCCTCTCGATCAGATCCCGCGCGAGGAGCAATACATCTGTCGCAAAGATCTCGCGGGAGTCGTTTATGATAAGCGCGCGATGAAGATCGCAAGCGAGGCCCTGGGTCACTCCCGTCTCGATGTCATCGCCCAGTCCTATCTCTGGGCGCTCAATCAGTTCGATTGAGCTATATGAAAAGAGCCGCCCGGTCATACGAAGCCGGACGGCTCTTTTCATCGGCTGAAGGACGAAACAGGCTCTACAATTCCGAAAACTGTCATTATAACCAGTTATAGAATTGAAAAGATGGATATTTGTTCTCCATGATCACGCGTCTTTATTGCCCGCTTTTGTTGGGCGCTCAAAAAGTTACAAACATCTCAACTGGAAGCAAATTCGCAGCAAAGGGGGTGCGTACAACGCACCCCCTTTAACTTTTTTTGTGAAAACTTGTCGGATGCTGACAGAACAAGCCTTGTTGAAAAACTTTCTGGACGGTTTCTCCTGGAAGGTTCTTACAGTCAATCGCCTCAGCTTCACCTTCGCGCCCTAAACGGATTTCATAAATAATTTCGTTTTCGTGCAAAAAGTGCATGGAATCCTTTTTTGGCTCTTGACAATTGGGAACCGTTATTCAATAGCATGGCAGTCGATTCTAACGGCAAATTCTCTTTGTGCTCGGACTGCGGAATGGCTATGATATGGGAACCGAAGAGATGCATTTCACGCCGTCCTGAGGCAGCACAATTCCACCACTACTTTTTTCCTTGTTTTTTGCTTAGTCTGTTTTTATTTCACAGGAGCATTCTCCCTTTTCTAAGATGCACGGGAATACCTTTTTATGCTGCAACGGAAAAACTATGCCGGCTATTTGTCAGCAGTGGTCTCACCAGACAGAAGAGCCGAGGTTGCATGCAATATGCCTACCGTGATATAATGTCAATGATTCAACTTTTTTCATGTTCTTGAAAGATTGGATGGGATAAGTATGCCGAAAATCATCGCTTTTATTGACAGCGAGGTTGGCGTAGAGGACAAAAAAATACATGATATCGGCGCAATTCGATCGGATGGTGCAACCTTTCATTCGCCATCCCCGAGAGCATTGCGCGAATTTCTGTCCGGAGTCAATTATATCTGTGGACACAATATCATCCACCATGATCTGCGGTACCTAAATGCAGCCACTGAGCAGGAGTTGTCCATTCCGGCAATCGATACCCTGTATCTGTCACCGCTCCTGTTTCCCAAGCGCCCATACCATGCGCTCATCAAGGATGACAAGCTTTTTACAGAAGAACTGAACAACCCGCTCAATGACGGCAAGAAGGCGGAAAAGCTGTTCTATGATGAAGTGAACGCATTTCAGGACTTGCCACATTTCTTAAAACAGATATTCTTTTTTTTGCTATATCCGCATCCGGAGTTCAAATCCTTTTTTGACTTTCTGGAATACCGCATCTGGTCGCTTCGTTCGGATCTCAAAACACTTATAGAATCAAACTTTGGTGGGAAACGTGTGCCAATGCAGACTTTGCGGCATTAATTCAGGACTATCCCATAGAGTTAGCTTATGCGTTGGCTTTGATTTGGGTGGATGATGCATCTTCTGTCGTCCCGCCATGGGTGCGCCGATCGTTCCCCCGAATCGACAATGTGATGAAGCTTCTTCGGAATACGCCATGTGCTCCCGGGTGCCCATACTGTAAGAAGACTCTGGATATTCACCTTGCGCTCAAGCGGGTTTTCGGGTATGACAGTTTTCGCAGGTATGCCGGGGAGCCTTTACAGGAAAAAGCTGTTCAAGCGGCAGTTGACGGAAAGTCTTTGTTGGCGGTTTTCCCCACCGGTGGAGGGAAATCATTGACTTTTCAGCTTCCTGCGCTGATGGCTGCAGAGACGATGAGGGGGCTAACAGTTGTCATATCTCCGCTTCAGTCTCTGATGAAAGACCAGGTAGACAACCTTGCCATGCAAGGGATCACGTCAGCGGTCACAGTAAATGGATTGTTAGATCCGATCGAACGGGCAAACGCGCTGGAACGGTTATCCAACGGTAGCGCACACATCCTCTATATCTCTCCCGAGCAACTGCGTTCACGAACAATAGAGAGAATACTGACCTCTCGAAATGTAGTACGTTTTGTAATTGATGAGGCTCACTGTTTCTCTGCATGGGGTCAAGATTTCCGGGTCGATTACCTTTATATTGGAGACTTTATTCGCCAACTCCAGTCGAAATGTGCGGCGGAAACGAGAATCCCGGTATCTTGCTTTACTGCAACTGCGAAACAAAAAGTCATATCAGATATTCGTGATTACTTTAAACGCAAGCTGGATCTGGAGCTTGAAATCTATGCCACCACAGCAACACGGGAGAATCTTCGATACGCAGTCATTCATTGCGAAACGCCCGACCAAAAGTACAACACGCTCCGAAATCTCATTGCGCAGAAGGATTGCCCGACAATTGTTTACGTCTCCCGAACCCGGAGAACCAGAGATCTTGCGGATAGACTTACGCGGGACGGCTTCCCCGCGAAACCTTTCAATGGGAAAATGGATCCCAACGAAAAAATAATCAATCAAGAGGCATTTATCCAGAACGAAGTAAAGATTATCGTTGCCACATCCGCTTTCGGAATGGGAGTTGATAAAAAAGACATTCGCTTGGTTGTACATTATGATATTTCCAGCTCGCTCGAGGACTATATCCAGGAAGCCGGACGTGCCGGACGGGATCCCTCCATTCAAGCAGACTGCTACGTTCTCTTTTCGGATAAAGACCTGGATGCCCATTTTATACTGCTGAACCAGACAAAGCTCAGCATGAGTGAAATACAACAGGTTTGGAAAGCAATCAAAGATCTCACGAAACAAAAGTCGACGATTTGCTGCTCTCCTCTGGAGATCGCCCGGCAAGCAGGATGGAATGAGTCTGATTCAGACATCGAGACACGGGTAAAGACAGCCGTTCAGGCGTTGGAGACTGCAGGATATCTGAAGCGCGGCAGGAATATGCCCCATGTGTATGCCACGGGTATTAACTGCGCTAGTGCAATGGATGCCGCTGCAAGAATCGAGCGTTCAGAACAGTTCTCGGAGAAGGAAAAGGCAAATGCAAAGCGAATCGCCGCGACCCTAATAGGACATGGCAAAAGGGCAAAAGCAGGGAATGACGACGCAGAGACACGGGTCGACTATCTTGCGGATATGCTTGGCATGACAATAAGCGATGTCATCAGAGCGGTTACCCTCATGCGCCAAACGGGCATTCTGGATGACTCGCAGGATATCACAGCAAGTATTTTTTCAACAGACGCTGTCAATAGATCTATGCAGACTTTGGAGCAATATATCAAGCTGGAGCGATTTCTGTTTGAGCAATTTGAAGAAGACGGAGGCGAATTCAATGTCAAGGAACTCAATGAGGCGGCACAGGACAGGGGAATAGCCGACGCAAGTGTAAAAAAACTGAATACGATTCTGAATTTTCTATCTATCAAAGGCTATCTGCAAAAGGTGGGGAATTCTAATACTAGTGAAATCAAAATCTATCTAAACGACGAAATACAGCGATTGAAAGACAAGCTGGAACGCAGGCTGGATATTTGCAAATTTGCGGTTCAAGATCTTTTTGATAAAGCAGCGCAGACCGTGGCCGACGGGAAGGGGGAAAAGCCCGTTGTCTTTTCCCTTGTGGGGATGCTGCGGGACTATCGGGAAGCACCGAAAATGGAGACGATCCCTGGAGAGGTCGGCCTAGATGATGTTGCGGATGCGCTGCTGTATTTGTCCAAGATCGGTGCGTTAAAGCTGGAAGGCGGTTTCCTCGTTCTATATAATGGAATGGAAATCAAGCGTCTCGTCACGGACAACAGAATCAAATACAAGGTGGAAGACTATCGTTTTCTGGATGAGTTCTATAGGCAAAAAATCAGAATGATCCATATCATCGGCGAATTCGCAAATCTCATGGTGAGCAATTTTAGACAGGCGCTTAAGTTCGTAAACGATTACTTTCAGATGGATTATCGAAAGTTTATTGATACGTATTTTAAGGGTGAAAAGAGAAAGGAGCTCGACCGCAATATTTCTCCTGGGCAATATAGCCGTCTGTTTGATAGCTTATCCGAGATCCAGGAGCAGATCGTGAACGACAAAGAATCCAAGTATATTGTTGTTGCCGCAGGTCCCGGAAGCGGAAAAACCCGCGTTTTGGTACATAAGCTTGCCGCCCTGCTGCTGATGGAAGATGTGAAGCACGACAAGCTGCTGATGCTGACTTTCTCACGAGCCGCAGCGACAGAGTTCAAAAAACGCCTGCTGTCTTTGATCGGAAGCGCTGCAAACTATGTGGATATTAAAACGTTTCACTCTTATTGCTTTGACCTTCTCGGCAAAATCGGTCGACTTGAAGGCGCAGATGATGTAGTTGAGATGGCAACGAAGATGATACTCAGCGGAGAAGTGGAACCGGGAAAGATCACTAAGAGTGTGTTGGTCATCGATGAGGCACAGGATATGAGCGAAAAAGACTTTGCTCTTATCCAGGCCATTATGCACAGCAACGATGATATGCGAGTTATCGCCGTTGGAGACGACGATCAGAATATTTATGGCTTTCGTGGATCTAACTCCAAGTATTTACGCATGCTGATAGATGAGTATGGTGCAAAGCGGTATGAAATGCCGGAAAACTATCGAAGCTGTCGAGCAGTCGTCGGTTTGGCCAATGCGTTCGTTACCAAGCTGCATGGCAGATTAAAACAGAATCCAGGTGTTGCAGTGAGCCCCGATTTGGGGAACGTGATGATTACGCGGCATCGCTGTGGAAACATTATCGAAGGCTTTGTGAACGACATCGAAAAAACGCACAGAGCAGAGAAAGCCTGTGTCTTGACCCAGACAAACGATGAAGCACTGCAAGTACTGAGTATGCTTGAAAAGAGGGGGATCCGGGCGAAGCTGATTCAGAATCTTGGCGATCTATTCCATCTGAGCGATTTACTGGAGATACGATATTTTCTTAATCTGATTCAGCAAAGCGGGGATACTGCCGTCATTTCGGACGAAGCATGGAACAATGCAAAGGGAAATCTTCTGAGACACTTCGCGGGGAGCTCCTGCCTGGAAATATGCGAAAACATGCTGCGGGATTTTGAACTGGTTTATCCTGATAAATTCCGGACAGACCTGGAAGAATTCATCAAGGAGTCCCATTATGAGGATTTCTACGATGATGAGCAGGAAGTTTTGTATGTCTCCACAATTCATAAGGCCAAAGGCCGCGAGTTCGATTCGGTGTATATGCTCCTACAGAATTGCTATGCCAATGACGATGAAAAAAGACGAGCTTTGTATGTGGGGATTACACGTGCGAAAACCTACTTATCCATTCACTGTAATACGAGTGTTTTGGATGGTTATGCTTTGCAGGGAGTTCTTTACAAAAATGATTCCACAGAATATCCTGCACCGGATGAATTGCTAATTCAACTTGATTATAGAGATGTCTATTTGGACTTCTTTAAATCAAGGCAGAAAGAGCTCATGGCGCTTCGGAGCGGTATGGAATTGACGTATCGAAATAACAGTCTGTATGGATCCATGAAGAGCGGCACAATAGAAGTGGTTCGCTTTTCCAAAGGCTTCAAAAACAAACTTGACCGATGGGCATCGCAAGGCTATGAACCTGTGACTGCAAGCATCCGTTTTATTGTTGCTTGGCGAAAAGATGAAAAGGATACCTTTATTCTCCTTCCGAGCATAAAACTCAAAAAGCAAGCAAAATAAGCCCAAATATGAAAACAAAAAACCGCTTGTGTCTCCAGATAAGCTGGAAGGCCCATGCGGTTTTTCTGTGATTGCAAAAGTGTGGCGCGACGTACACAGAAGGAATATCCTCAAAGCAAGAAAAATGGTAGCGTTCTCGCACAAAAAAGTTGTAAAGAAATCCTTGACGTGGTAAAATGTATAATAGTGTATTATAAACAAATCAAGGGAACAGCACCGAATCAGAAAGGGAGTTGCTCTTATGGCCACGAGTTACAAACGTCTGTGGAAGCTGCTGATTGATCGGGATCTCAAAAAGAAGGATCTGGAAAAAATGGCGAACATCAGCCACTACACGATCAACAAGCTGAATCATGGTGAAAATTTAACAACCGATGTGATTGCACGCATCTGCCTCGCGCTGGATTGTACGCCGGATCAGATCATGGAGTTCCTGCCGGACACTCCGAGGACCTGATGTCGACGACAGAGAACAATTGTGAGGTGACGAAGCATGCTGAGCAAGGAAAACTTACCGCTCCGCGAGAGCAGCCCATACAGCGCTGCCCTGACCAGGGAGCAGTTTTTGTTTTATGAGACGCGAACCGTCGCAAGACTCCTGACAGAGGGGCTGGAGCCGACGGAAGCGATCGACCGCGTCGTGCAGGAAAACCTGTTCCAGTACCCAACGGAGAAGTCGATCCGCAAAATGGCAGGCGCTTGCGTCAGAAGACTGCAAGCTATGGAGGACGATGCGTTGATCCGCGCCGTCGCAAGCAACTCGAGCGAGACGGCAAAGCAGATCTGCCTCTATGCCATGATGCGCCAATATCGCCTGGTTTGGGATTTTATGATCACCGTCATCGGATCAAAGTACAGGTTATTGGACAACTCCTTTGGTAAGATAGACTTGAACAGCTTTTTCATGCATTTGCAGGAGCAGGATGACTGGGTCGCCACCTGGAGCGAGGCGACGATCGCTCGTATCAAGCAGGTATTGACCAAAATCCTGGTCGAGACCGAGTATCTGGATGATCTGAAGGCCGACCATCTGAATCCCGTGTTGATCGAACCGATCCTGGAGAACGCGATCCGCGCCGCTGGGCTGGAGATCGCTCTGCCGGCCTTCAACTGCCTGTCTTGAGAGGACTGTAGATATGAAAACATTGAAAGAAAGACTGGACCTCCTGAAAGAGGAGATCCAGACAGATGGGTTTCTAGAGGGAAAAGGTCTCAGCAAAGAGGAGAACATCCGCATCTTCTGCTATGCAGCAGAGGAGGAGCAGACCGTTGCCCATTTCATCCAGCAGCTCCGGGTGGACCCGACGCTGAACTGCAGGCTGATGGAGTGCGACCTGTATCAGACCTTCCTCTCTCTTTGCGAGGATCTGGGGATCACCGAAGCGATCCCCGAAATGGAGGAAGCAGAAGGCGGGATCTTCCTGCTGGAGCAACTCCATTCTGCGATTGGGGTACAAGAGTTTGTTTCCAAGATCCAGTATGAGCCCCATCGGCGCGGCGACGTGCTGATGCTCACAGGGGTCGGGAATGCGTTTCCGTTCATGCGGGTACACACCCTGCTGGAGGCGCTGCAGCCGTACTTTTCCGATATCCCGATCCTGGTCATGTATCCGGGAAGCTTCGACGGTCACTATCTGAGATTGTTTGACCGGCTGGAACCAAACGACTATTACAGAGCATTTTCGATCATTGCCGAATGAGGAGGACGCAGCCATGATGATTCGTAATATGTTCGAGGAGAACATCAACAGACAGATCAATGGCGTGATCAAGGTCGACCAGGACACGACTGAGATCATCGAGCAGGAAGTCCGGGAGTACGTCATCACCACGGAGCTGAAAAAGCACTTTATGAGCTTCTTCAACGCCTATGGCGATTCCTTTGACCGGCCCACGGACGATATCGGCGTCTGGATCTCCGGCTTCTTTGGAAGTGGTAAATCTCACTTCCTTAAGATGCTCTCGTACATCCTGGAAAACAAGCCCGTCGGCAGCGACACCACTATGGAGCTGTTCCGCAAGAAGTTCGCGGACGATCCTGCGACCTTCATGCTGATCGACCGGGCCACCCGCGGCAAAACGAAGACGATCCTCTTCAACATCGACATCGAAGGCTCCATGAACAAGGACAAAACGGCTGTCCTCCGGGTGTTCGCCAAGATGTTCTACAATCATCTGGGCTTTTTCGGAGAAAACCTGAAGGTCGCCATGTTGGAGCAGTATATCGACCAGATGGGGAAGACGGAGGAGTTCCGCCGCGCTTTTGAGGAACGGAAGGGCAAGTCTTGGCTCGACCAGCGCAAGGCCTTCGCCTTCAACGGAAAGTACATCATCCCGGCCCTCATGGAGGTGCTGGACATGAGCGAGGAGGACGCCAAGCGCTGGTTCAACGATAAGACCGCTGTGGAATTCTCCATCGCGCAGCTGGTGGAGGACATCAAAGCCTACGTCCAGAAGCAGCCGAAGGATTTCCGCCTTCTGTTCATGGTTGACGAGGTCGGACAGTACATCGGCACCGACACCAACATGCTCCTGAACCTCCAGTCCCTGACGGAGAAGATCGGCAGCGAGTGCGGCGGCAAGGTCTGGGTGGTGTGCACCGGACAGGAGGCCATCGACGAGATCATCAAGGTGCGGGCGGACGAGTTCTCCCGCATTCAGGCCCGTTTCAAGACCCGGCTCAGCCTGTCCTCGTCCTCGGTGGATGAGGTCATCCAGAAGCGCATTCTTCAGAAGAAGCCGGAGGCGGAGAAAAAGCTGGAATCTCTCTATCAAGAGAACGACTCCGTCCTACGCAATCTGTTCAGCTTCTCGGGCTCCGTTCTGGACATCAAGGGCTTTAGCGGCGCCAACGAGTTCGCGATCGATTTCCCCTTCGTGCCTTATCAGTTCATCATCATGCAGAAGGTTTTTGCCGAGATCCGCAAGCGCGGCAACTCCGGCAAGCACCTCTCCGGCGGCGAACGTTCCATGCTCTCCGGGTTCCAGGAGGCCGCCCAGAAGATACAGGAGAAGGACGAGTACGCCCTGGTGCCCTTCTTCCGCTTCTATGATACCGTGCACACCTTCCTGGACAGCTCCATTCGGCGCGTGATCGAGCGCTGCGAGAAGGCCGCCAACATCGGCGCAGGGCTGGAAGCGGTGGATGTGGACGTGCTGAAGCTGCTGTATCTCATCCGTTATGTGGACGATATCCCGGCCAATGTGGATAATATCGTGATCCTGATGGCGGACGATATCCGCACGGACAAGATCGTGCTGCGGGAGAAGGTACGCGCCTCTCTGGATCGGCTCCTGAGTCAGAACTACATCGGCCGTACGGGAGATACCTACAACTTCCTCACCGACGAGGAGCAGGACGTCCAGAAGGACATCCGGAATACGCCTGTCGATACCGCGTCCATCGTGGAGCGGATCGCCCAGATGATCTACGCGGATATCTACCAGACCAAGAAGTTCAAATACGGCACCAACGACTTTTTTGAGTTTGACAAGATGGTGGACGGCGTCACCACCGGCGCTGTCACCGGCGGGATGAAGCTGCGCTTTTTAACGGTGGCGACGGACGAGTCTGAAAAGTCCGAGCTGCATCTGATGACCCGCTCCCACGGGCAGGCCATCGTGGTGCTTTCCGGCTCGTCCTACTATGAGGCGCTGGAGAGCGCCATGAAGATCCGCAAATTTGTCAAGCAGCGCAACGTCTCCCAACTGCCAAAGTCCATGCAGGAGATCATCAAGGCTCAGCAGGACGAAGCGACCCGCTATGAGGCGTCCGCCATGGAGGATCTGAAAAAAGCGATCCAGGGCGCGGAGTTCTATGTGGACGGCGAGCATTTGGAGATCAAGGGCGGCGATGCCAAGGCGCGTATCGACCAGGCGATGAGCTATCTGGTTGCCCATGTCTACAGCGAGCTGGGCTTGATCGACAAGAATGCCGAATCGGATGCCGACATCCTCAAGATCCTGCGGGGTGAGGACGAAGCCCTTCCCGGCACGGAGCCGAACCGGGACGCTGCCGCCAAGGTGGAGGAATACCTGATCGTCCAGGATCGGACGAATCTGCCCACCTCCATGTTTGACGTGCAGAGCCGGTATCAGAGCATCCCCTACGGCTGGAAGGAGATCGACATTGCAGCCGTCGTAGCCCTGCTGATCCGACAGCAGAAGGTCACCATCAAGTACGGCGGCGCCACCATCCAGCCCAGCGACCCCAAGCTCCCGGACATGCTTCGGAAAAAGAGCGAGGTCGGCAAGACCCGCATTTCCAAGCGGCATACGCCTCCCGCAACAAAAATGAAGGCAGCGAGGGAACTTCTCCGGGATTATTTCGACGTGATGGATGTTCCCAATGACGAGGACGGCCTTGTCGCATTCATCGTGAAACGCTTCGAGGCGCAGAAGGCGCATTATGAAGATCTGCTGCAGCGCTATTCCAGCGGTCGCAGATACCCCGATAAGCCCAAGGTGCAGCAGGCGATCCAACTGACGACGGAGATCCTGTCCCAGCAGAAGGACAACATCGCCCTGATCGACGGGCTGCTCAAGAAGGAAGACGCGCTGCTGGACAACAAAGAGGATCTCCAGGCCGTGGAAGGCTTCTTTAAGACCCAGGTGCAGGTCTTTGACGCCGCGGCGCAGATGGAAGAGTCCCTGCGCAACGAGCTGGACTACCTCTCCCATGAGCCGGAGGCGAACGACGCTCTGAACAAGATCCGCCTGGTGGTAGCGGTGCAGGGCGGCTTCAGCTACAAGAAGATCCCAGAGCTCAACAGCCTCATGCAGACCGTCCGTGCGGGGCATGAGCGCCTGCTCGCGGCCAAACGCGAGGAGCTGGGCGAATACATCACCCAGTGCATGGCTGCGGTGCACCAGGCGGCCTCCGGAGACTTCCGGGTGAAGGACTTGGTAGCAAAGGCCGACGCCTATTATTCTCAGCAGCGACAGAAGGTGCAGGAGCTGCAGAGCCTTGCCCTCCTGGACGGGCTGACCCCGCCCATGCTGCACTACAAGGATCAGATCGTGGCGAGGATTGAGGTCATGTTGACCCCGGAGGAGCCGAAGAAACCGGAACCTCCGAAGCCCGGCCCGACCCCGCCCAAGCCCAAGAAGGTGTACAAGCAGTTCAACCGAGCCGTTCTGTTCCAAGCCAAGACCCTGGAGAGTTCGGAGGAGATCGACGCCTATGTGGAGAAGATCCGTGCACAGCTGAAACAGCTGCTGCAGAACTGCGACGGGATCCAGTTGAAGTGATTTCAGAAGTCTGCGAACCAAGGACACGAAAGGAGCATTTGAACGATGATCGTTCAAAACAAACTGGAGCGTGCATATAAACAGCTTCTTTATGTTAGCTATTCCAAATACCCGGACGTGGAGCCGTCCTTTACGGACGGGCTCTGGGAAGAAGAGGAGTACTACAAATACCGTGTCTGGGCCCAGGCAAGGGCTGCGCTGAAGCTGGAAACCTGGGAAAGTCATAAGGATGACCCGCGGTATATCTATGATCGCGCGGTCGCGGCGATCAACGCCTGTGAAAACCTCCTTGCAACGGATCATTCGCAGGAAGCGCAATTGGCGTACCGATCTACGTATAACCAAGTTGTCGTTAAGCTCCTTGAAAACCTCGACAAAACTGCCGAGGCTCTATACGGGATATTCTCGACTGAGAGCGTTGAATCGGACGGCCTATACTTCGATATGCTCGCGAAAGTCCTGCATTCGATAAATGACGGGTACTCCTTCGTCGCCTATTTCTTCTTCCTGAAAAACAAGGATCAGTATGTTCCGGTCAGGAGAAAGGGAGATGCAATACGCCTGCAAAAACTCGGCGTAAGTGTGGCCTGCATGGCGAACTGCAGCTGGAAAAACTACATGGCCTTCCTGGACATCATCCGGGAGATACAAGTTTTCCTGCAAGAGAAGGGGATCGAGACCTCGCTCCTGGACGCGCAGTCGTTCCTGTGGATGCTGTGGATGATCGACAAGGCAACGCCTGAATACAAAGAACGCATCGATCCATATGAAACGGTGATCGAGAAGCCTTCGGTCGGATATAAGGAAGGGAAAAGAACCGAAGTGTACGGCACCAAATATGAGCGCGACCCGAAACTCCGCAGAGAGTTTTTGAAAACGCAGAAAAAACCGTATACCTGCGAAGCCTGCGGGATGGATTTTGAAAGTGTTTACGGAAACATTGGCAAGGACATGATCGAGGTTCATCACAAAACACCGCTTTCGGTGAACGGGGAAGAGCAGGTTGTCTATCCATCCTCGGAATATCTCGCGTGCCTGTGCGCCAACTGCCACAGGATCATCCACAAAAAGACGGGTGCGATCATGACGGTCGAAGAATTGAAAACAATGATCGACCGGCAACGGAGGGAAAAACAGAATGGATAAAAACGCCATCAAGAGATATGCCGTGTGGGCGCGGCGGGAGCTGATCTCCCGGGTGACCCAGCGGGCCGCCCTATTTGAGATCACGGAGGAGAAGATCACGGACGCGTCTGCCGACAGCGTCCGGGGCCGGGTGCTGTCTTCTTCTGAGAAGCGGCAGCGGCAGGCGCTGATCGCCCGGATCAGGGCCAAGGACTTCAAGCAGGTGATGGAGGAGATCGCCTATACCTGGTTCAACCGCTTCATCGCCCTGCGCTTTATGGAGGTCAACCAGTACCTCCCCTCCCATGTGCGCGTCTTCACCGATGACGAGGGCGCCTTTAGGCCCCAGATCCTCTCCGAGGCCATCGACCTGGAGCTGGACGGTCTGGACAAGGGCAAGGTCTATGCCCTCAAGACCGCCAATGACGACGATGCGCTCTTCAAGTATCTCATCATCGTCCAGTGCAACGCCCTTTCGGAGATCCTGCCCGGTATGTTCCAGCGCATCGAGGACTATACCGAGCTGCTGTTTCCGGATAACCTCCTGCGCGCGGGCAGCGTGATCGAGCAGATGGTCACCAGCATCCCAGAGGCGGACTGGACAGACCAGGTACAGATCATCGGGTGGCTCTATCAGTACTACAACACCGAGCCGAAGGACCAGGTCTTCGCGGATCTGAAGAAGAACATCAAGATTACGAAGGAGAAGATCCCCGCCGCCACCCAGCTTTTCACGCCGGACTGGATCGTGCGCTATATGGTGGAAAATTCCCTGGGCCGTCTGTGGGTCGAGGGGCATCCGGCTGCCAAGGAGAAGTTCCTGCCCGAGCATAAGGAGGACGGCTCCGTCCGTGTGGAAGAGGGCCGGTGGAACTACTATCTGGAGGAGGCGGAGCAGGAGCCGGAAGTGCAGGCCCAGCTTGCGGAGATCCGGAAGGGCTATGCCGCCATGACGCCGGAGCAGCTGCGGGTCATCGACCCCTGCTGCGGCAGCGGGCACATCCTGGTCTATCTCTTCGACGTGCTGGTGCAGATCTACGAGGACTACGGCTATACCGCCCGGGAGGCGGCGTCCTCCATCATCCGGCACAACCTCTGGGGTCTGGACATCGATGAGCGGGCTGCCCAGCTCAGCTATTTCTCCGTCATGATGAAGGCCCGGCAGTATGACCGGCGCTTCTTCAGCCGGGGACTTCAGCCCCATGTGATCGCCATTGCGGAGAGCAACAGCGCCGACCGGGAGGCCGTGGACTACTTCTGCAAGGGCGACGCCGGGCTGCGCCTTGCCATGGAGACCATCCTGGGCGAGCTGCGCGACGCCAAGGAATACGGCTCCATCCTGACTTGCACAAAACAGGACTGGGACGCCCTCTACGAGCGTTTTGGCGAGGTCTATGACGAGATCTCCCTGCACCGGGACGATGCCCTCGCCCTGCTGCCCCTCGTCCGCACTGCAGAGGCCCTGTCCCAGCAGTACGACGTTGTCGTGACCAACCCGCCGTATATGGGCAGCAGCGGCATGAGCGGCAAGCTCAGCGAGTTTGTGAAGAAAAACTACCCCGACAGCAAGAGCGATCTCTTTGCAGTGTTCATTGAGCGCTGCGGGCAGATGACAGGCAAGCACGGCTTTCAGGCTATGATTACACAACATTCATGGATGTTCCTATCCAGCTTTGAAAAACTGAGGGCAAAGTTGCAAGTAGTGGATATAGTCAATATGGCCCATCTTGGGGCGAGAGCTTTCGAGGAGATTGGCGGCGAGGTCGTGCAGACAACAAGTTTTGTCTTGCAGCGAAGCCACATTAAAGAATACGCGGGAAATTATTGCCGACTAATTGAGCCAACTACTCAGCAGGGGAAAGAAGAATTGTTCCTTGCTGGAAAGAATAGATATACCACAAAGCAAAAGAAATTTTCTATAATTCCAGGTGCGCCATTTGCATATTGGGTGAGCCCAAAAATGTTTGGCGATTTCATCGAAGGAGTACAATTACGAGATATTGCAACGCCAAAGCAAGGAGTTGCAACAACAGATAATAATCGCTTTGTTCGATTTTGGACAGAAGTGAGTTTTCAGCGCATTGGATTTGGGTTTAATTCACCAGCCAGAGCTGAGATTTCAGGATTTAAGTGGTTCCCTTTTAATAAGGGCGGTGAGTATAATAAATGGTATGGCAACAGATTATACGTCGTAAATTACCAAAATGATGGAAAAGAGATTAAAGAAAATGTCCTAAGGAAATACCCCTATCTAAAAACTCCGGATTTTGTGGTGAAAAACGCAGGATATTATTTCCGCGAATGTATTAGCTGGTCAAAAATATCGTTAAGCAATATCTGCTTTAGATTTTATGAAGACGGCTTTATTTTTTCTGACGCAGGAATGGCCATGTTTATAGATAAAAACAAACTCTATCCCATTTTTGGCTTACTTAACTCCAAAGTGGCGTTCGAGGTGCTCCAAATCATTGCACCTTCTACTAACTTTGAATCAGGGCATATGGAGAAAATCCCCGTGTTAAGTGCTGTGTTTGAACAGAATCGGATTGCACAGATTGTTCAAGATTCCATTCAGGAATCTAAAGAAGACTGGGACTCCTTTGAAACATCTTGGGATTTCAAGCGGCATCCGCTGGTTTGAGGGGAGCCGTTATGATAGATCAGTTAAACGGTCATATTACTGATGAACAACTCAATGATATCTGTAATGCGATTGTTGAACAGTACAGAAGATACAGACGGTTTGTTAATACTCCAGAGCATACGAGGCTGTTTGCAGAGGAGTATAACTCTCATCGCAGACAGCATCAACTATCACACGCGATTGTGAGTGCATTTCGTAACGGCAGTACAATAACTGGTTTTTCTGTTTCCTGCCAAAAGGATGGCGGTGGCCATACTCGGCCAGAGTTAAAAAGTCCGACTTTGATAATGCATATTCATAGCCAAGGAACCGAATTTCGATCAAATTACTTAAAACAATACTATCAATACAATTCTGATGGTTTTTCTAAGGATTGTTTATACGCCTATATCCTTTTTGAAGAAAAGAACAATAGCCTCTTAACTGTCACTCTATGCCTGCCTGACGAGACAGGTAAAGTTGTTAGCAAAGAAGTACTGTTGAATCAGAGCAGAATAATCTCACTCGTATCATAGGAGAGTATTATGGCACGACTGATTTCTGAAAAATATAAAGAATGGGAAGCCGAGTGTAATGCCCGTTTCAAACAACTCAAAGCCAACGAGGAAGCGTTGAACCGAATCTTCATTGACATCTACGGCCTGCAGAACGAGCTGACGCCGGAGGTGGAAGATAAGGATATTACCGTCCGCAAGGCGGATCTCCAGCGGGAGATCCGATCCCTGATCTCCTACGCCGTGGGCTGCATGTTCGGCCGCTACAGCATCTATAAAGATGGGCTCATGTTTGCAGGCGGGAAATGGAGTATTGAGCCTTTTTTGCATGCTGCAATGGAGCATCATGGCATTTTCCAAATGGAAGCGAACTTCCCGCTCGCCTTTGACTTGGATCCGCATAAGGTAGTGCTTCCGGACGAGGATAATATCCTCCCCATCTGCGACGACGAGTATTTCGAGGACGACATCGTGGGCCGCTTCGTGAAGTTTATTGAAGTGGTCTACGGCAAGGACACGCTGGAGGAGAACCTGCGTTTCATCGCCGATGCCCTGGGCGGCAAAGGCTCGCCCCGGGATGTGATCCGCAGTTACTTCCTCAACGACTTCTACCCCGACCATCTGAAGATCTACCAGAAGCGCCCGATCTATTGGCTCTTTGATTCCGGCAAGAAGAACGGCTTCAAGTGCCTGATCTACATGCACCGCTACCAGCCGGACACGATTGCCCGCATCCGCACGGACTATGTCCACGAGCAGCAGAGCCGCTACCGCACCGCCATCGCAGACCTGGAGGCCCGCATGGCCGCCGCCTCCACCGCCGAGCGGGTGAAGCTGGGGAAGCAGCTTCAGAAGCTCCGCGACCAGGCCGAAGAGCTGCGCGTCTACGAGGAGAAGATCCACCACCTCGCCGACCAGATGATCCCCATCGACCTGGATGACGGCGTCAAGGTCAACTACGCAAAATTCCAGGACGTGCTCGCAAAGATCAAGTGAGGGAGCAAGCTGTTTCGCTCCTGATAACGGTCACGAAATACCGTTTCTATTCACACAGAGAGGAAGATGACCATGAATTTTGAGTTTATGCAGGATCTGCAAGAGATCAACAAAGCGTTTCCTTTCTGCAAAAACGCAGAGGACTTGGCAAGATCTATGCCGGATCTCAGTATGGTGGCATCGCGGAAGAGCGCGGAGAGTCTTGCAAAGTATGTATATCTGCTCGCCCATTCAGAAGAAATGGAAGGACTGACCTTTGCGGATGTTCTCTCTGATCAGGCGGTAAGAAGATACCTGAGAAACCCCGCGGTGCTGGATGCCTTCCACTTTGTCAGAAAAAGCGGAAATGCTACTGTCCATACGCTCGCAGAGGGTTCTCCTGAGGAAGCGATCGCCGTTTTGGAAAGGCTCCACTTTATCGTAGGAGAACTCGCAAGACGGATGAGCCTGCTCCGGTATTATCCCAAGTTCGATCCGAACATTGCGGAAAAGCCAAACGCGGTGCTTGAGGATCAGGACGCCGTGAAACTTGCGCAGGAGATGTATCGCGAGCATGTGATCGCGAAAAACCAGGCCGCGCGGTTTCTGGGGGAATTCCAAGATCTTGCTGCGCCGTTAATATTCATACCCGGGGATGTTGACCTGAACGAGAGACTCGAGTTTGACCACAAGCCGCGTGAAGAGAGCACCATTGCTATGATCCAGGAGCATTTCGGCTTTTTGGCACTCCAGGCGATGAGACACATGCGGGAGGAAACGCCGGAAAGAGAACTGACGTTCAACGCGGAGATCACTCTTCTTGGACCAAAGGGTTATACTGCATCGGACCTGGTCGGATTTATGAAGGCCCTAATGTATGATCTTCCTGACGCGGATGGATTTACCATTACAACCGACTATAATGGCCCATCGGTTGCACCTTGGTTTAATCCGGAGGTGAAGGAGCTATTTCAAAAAACAGTTGGCAAAATCGGAGAACGCGAAGATTTTAAGTATTCAGCGTTTGAATTTGCGTACAGCCACGGTGAGGGCATCTGCAGAAAATATGAAAACGGCGAGTGGATCGATCTGGAAACAAACTACTCAAAAGACATCGTATACAAAGAATACGAGAAAGAGTGGTGGTCCTGGTCTGCACTCATAGGCATAGAGTTTGATTTTGATAAATATCCCCAAATCCTGGACGAATTAAGAAACTGTGTCAGGCGGCATATTCCGGCAGATCAGCTTGTGTACTGCGAACAGAGCTGGGCAGATGGTGAACAGGAGATCCTTGTAGAAGACATTCAGTGGATTGATAAGAGCCTCAAGAAGATCCGGGCTTTTTTGGACGAGTTAAACAGTATTGTTGTGCCAATTCAGCATGAGTTTAAGGCTTACCCGGTAGGAACTTGGTATCAGACTACGGCACCTTTTGCGGTGGCCACCTGGGATTGGAACGATGAAGGGTTTAAGATCCTCGGGACCGAGTTTTAAGTCGCGGCGCTCGAGCCAAAGAACAGGGAGTCAAAACATACACTATCATCGAGAGAAAACGAAAAAGAAAGGTGGAGTATCCAATGAGCAAATCCGATCTGTCCGAAAACCGCGTTATCGTTTCAGAGCAGGAAATCATCAATCACAGTTGGGGCTTCTGCGAGAATAAGGAAGTCCAGTGCGTCGAGTTTGCCGGCTTGATGGACACCTTGTATCGAATGGCGTTTTACAAATGCACGAACCTTACGCAAGTGATACTGCCTTACACAGTCAGGAGCATAGAGTATTCTGCCTTTGAGGGATGCAAAAAGCTGAGCTCGATTCAACTCCCGTTCGGCTTGGAGGAGATCGGCGAAAGCGCTTTCAGAACCTGTGAAAAGCTGCAGTCCGTGGCCATTCCCCTGCGCGTAAAGAGCATCGGGAAAACCGCGTTCAGAACATGCAAAAGCTTAAAGGAAATCAAAATCTCAAAGACGGTAAAAAAAATCGGCAAGGACGCCTTCACAGGCTGCCCCAACCTTGTGATCATTACGGAGAAAGGCAGCGCAGCGGAGAAATACGCACTTGACGCAGGCATCCCGGTTCAGATCCTTCCTTCGGAGGAACTGAACACCGCTATCCGCGAAGAGTGCATGCCGGAGCAAGATCTGCTGGAAGGAAAGCTGACGATCGCAAGGTATAAACACCCCGCGGCAATAGCGGAGACGAACGGCAAGCGTGTTCTGGTCATCAACTTCGTTCAGTATGTTAAGCCGAACGGATGGAGATCGGATGAGGAATACTACGGGGATCCCTTGCCGAAATTCCCGTACATGATCACAATGCATGGAAACAAAATCCCTTGTGCGTGCTACAGCCGGGCGGACATGATTCAAAATGTTCTCGCGTTGAAAAAAGTCGGTTCGGAAGTTCTGGAGTCCTTCCTTTCTACCGGGCGCAATCTTGTGAAAGAGATTGCCGACTATGACATGGATTCCGCGGGGGAAGAATTCGCGGCATTCAGATCACTGTGTGAAAGAATGAATGAGGAAAACGTCCTGCGCCTGATCGCGGATTTTGTCCCCAGGAAAAAAGACGGATCCCTGGCCGGCAATCGAAAAACTCTTCTCGCATCGCTCCCCGTGTTTATTCACATGGGCTATGGAGATAAGGAGCATGACCCGTACTTAAATGGTGAGAGGTCGATCGATTACAGATACGATAAAACATATGACCTCGTTGCCAAAACCATTTCGGATGATGTGATCGTGGTCTATGTTGAAGGAGTTGACTTGTACAACCAGTATGAGCAGGATCATGTTAAAACTTCCGTGGAAATGGCGGGTCCAGAGACAGCAAAACAGATCATGGAGGCCTGAAATCTGCTATAGGATCAAAGGCTAAGCTAATACAAACGATGGTCGAGGGGAAATGATCCATGGAACTTGACAGCATCCAAAAGAGACTGAATACCATGTTTGCCGCGCCGCTGAAGGAGTTTTATCAGCGCCGGATCATCTTCTGGTATGACGAGGAGCGGGAATTCGAGGATCAGCTGGACGGGATCCGGCTGGACGGGGTGCGCGTCGTCGCGCTGACGGGCAGCAACACCTTCGCGGTGAAAAAACTGCTGTGCGAGGACGATCTGCGCTCCAACTTCCTGGTCTACGACCCGCGCTCCATCTCCAAGGACGATGACAATTGGCTCATCAACGTCCAGCTCTACAGTGAGGAGTTCCGCGCGGACCTCAACTCCATCTGGATGGACGAGATGGGGCTGGACCCCACGCCGATCATCCGGGCCCAGGTGAAGCGTTACCGGAAGTTCTTCGGAAAGCCGGCAAACAGAAACGCCGTGAAGAAGCTGAACGGCAGCATCGCCACCGCGGCGCAGATGCATTTGGCTGTGATGGCGGCGCTCTGCGGCTGTGGCGGCATCCGCCCGGCCGGCATCATCAAGGCCGTCCTGGAAGCGGGGCTGGATCTGGAGACGAACGAGATCTACCAGCGCTTTGTGACCTACGATGCGGACAAGCCCTTCTGGGCCATGGCGGCCCAGGCGACCGGGTATCAGGACGGGGACAAGCCCAGCCTGGGCAGGCTCGCGATCCATCTGCTGCTGACAGCCGCCACCCGGACGATGCACCCGGAAGCCCTCGCGGGGTTGGAGCCCTTCCTCTCCACGCCGCATCAGGCCTGGTGCTACGAGTTCGTGTCGGATCAGCTGCACAGCGAGGACAACTCCAGGTTCTATGAAATCGCCCGCTTCGTGGAGCGGGAGGCACGGCTCCCTCAGCGTTTTGGACAGCTTGCCGTGGAGGATCTGGTGGACACGGAATGCTTCCCCTGCGTCAACGAATGCATTCTTGTGACCCTGATGAAGGAGATCAGCGACCAGATCATCCAGGTGGAGAGCATCAAGTCCTGCGTCCAGAAGCGGCGCGCCAAGGCCTGGTACGATCAGGTCTCCTGCTACTACGACGGGCTTCTCCAGGTCGCCAACATGCAGGCTTTCTTCCTGGAGCACTCCGGCGGCTTCCATCTGGTGGAGCCACAGCGCATCTGGAAGGCGTACACCACCGATTACTACCGGATGGACACGTTCTACCGGCAGTTCCATCTGTGCTTCCAGCGCGGTCTGAAGCGGTCTGAGCCCCTGCTGGACGACCTGTTCAAGCATGTGGCGGACAAGGTGGAGGGGCTGTACGCCCACTGGTATCTGGGGCTGCTGGGAAAGAATTGGTCTGACGCCTGCGCGGATGAGCTTGCCCTGAACGGGGCGATCCAGGACATCCCGCAGCAGCAGAGCTTCTATGTCAATCATGTCAAGTATCGTTCGAGCCGGGTCTTCGTCATCATCTCCGACGCGCTGCGCTACGAGGTGGCGGCCACGCTCTCCGAACGGCTCCAGCGGGAAATGCAGTGCAAGGTCAAGCTGGACAGCTGCGAGGGTATCTTCCCGACCGCGACAAAGTTCGGCATGGCTGCGCTGCTCCCGCACCGGAAGCTGGAGCTCGTGCAGCGGGGCAACGGTGAGCTTGCGGTGCAGGCAGACGGCATGTCCACCGATTCCGGGATGCGCGAGAAGGTGCTGAAGGTCGCGGAGCCCAGCGCCATCGCCCTGCGCTATGACAGCATCATCGGCCTCAAACGCGCCGAAAGAGCGGCGCTGGTGAAGGGCAGCGAGGTCGTATATATCTATCACGACAAGATCGACGAGGTCAGCCACGTGTCCGACGACGGCGTGTTCCAGGCCTGTGAGGACGCCATCGACGAGATCAAGAACCTGATCCGGATCATCGTCAACGAATTCGGCGGCACCAACGTGATCGTCACCGCCGACCATGGCTTCCTGTATACATACAGCCCTCTGAACGAGGACAGCAAGGTAGACAAAACGACCCCCGGCGACCAGGATGTGGAGGTCGACCGGAGGTATCTGATCACGCAGAAAGGCGCGACGCCGATGTATCTGATGCCGGTGCGTCTGTTCGACGGGGACGCGCCCTTCGACGCGTTCACGCCCCGGGAGAATGTGCGCATCAAGAAAAAGGGCGGCGGCCTGAACTTCGTGCACGGCGGCATCAGCCTGCAGGAGATGGTGGTGCCCGTGCTGGAGTTCCAGTTCTTGCGCAATGCAAACAAGCAGTATCAACTGAACAAGGATAAGATCGACACCAAGCCCGTGCCCATCAGCCTGCTCTCTGCAAGCCGGAAGATCAGCAACATGATCTTCGCACTGAGTTTCTACCAGAAAGAGGCTGTAGGCGGAAATCGGGAGCAGGCAACGTACCTGGTCTATTTCACCGATGAGAGCGGGCAGAAGATCAGCGACACCAACAAGATCATCGCGGACAAGACCAGTGAAAACGCCCAGGAGCGGACCTTCCGCTGCAACTTCAGTCTGCGTTCCCAGAGCTACAGCAACCATAAGCCCTACTATCTGGTGATCGCGGACGAGAGCGGACTGCAGCCGCCGGAGAAGCTGGAGTTCCAGATCGACATAGCGTTTGCCTTCGATGAATTTAACTTCCTGGAATGATGGAAGTTAAAGAGGATCATTGCGCTGTTTCAGGTGATAGGAATGGGATATAAGCCAAAGCATGTAGTGTCAGAACACCAGAATCTCATGCGCGAGTGGGATTATGAAAAGAACAACGCCCTTGGCTATGACCCGAATACTTTGGGAGAGGCGAGCCATACAAAGGCATGGTGGAAATGTGAAGTGGGTCATTCGTGGGATGCGATGATCGCTAATCGCGTGAAGCATAACAGGGGATGCCCGTATTGTTCACACCAGCGCCCAATTCCAGGGGAGACGGATCTCGCTTCGCAGTACCCTGAGATTGCAAAGCAATGGCACCCGACAAAAAACAAGGACTTATTGCCGTCTGAAGTGATGCCGAGAACCCACAAAAAGGCTTGGTGGATCTGTGAAAAGGGCCATGAATGGGAAGCGGTCATTGGATCTCGTGTTTCAGGACTAGGTTGCCCATACTGCGCAAACAAAAAAGTCCTGAAAGGCTATAATGATCTCGCTACAATCAATCCGGACCTTGCCAAAGAGTGGCATCCGAGCAAAAATGGCGACTTGACAGCATCGGATGTGACACCGTCAAGTGGGATGGAAGTGTGGTGGGTCTGTTCCTACGGACATGAGTATCCGGCGAGAATTGATCAAAGAAAAGCGGGAAGTGGATGCCCTAAATGCTCAGATATGCTGCGCACCTCTTTCCCCGAACAAGCGATATACTATTACATAAAGCAGGAGTTTCCGGATGCGATCAATTCGTACAAAGACATTTTTAAATCGTCGATGGAGCTGGATATCTATATCCCGTCCCTAAATGTCGGGATTGAGTATGACGGACGTCTCTACCACACGTCAAAGAATATCCAAGTGCGAGACGCCCGAAAGTACAAGATATGCAAAGAACATGGGATTTTTCTGATCCGAATCAGGGAGATGAGTGATTCTACCCTCATTCTTATGGCAGACCGGAAAATCGAAATACCAGATGCGAGTGATAAGTACCTGAATTGGGCGATCAACAATCTATGCTATCATCTGGGAAGAATTGTAATGCCTGATGTTCGAAGAGACCGGAAGCAGATCCTTGATTATTTGACCGCAAGAAAAACTTCCTTGGCATCTGAGTATCCAGAAATTGCGAGCGAATGGGACTATGAAGTCAATAGCCCGTTGGTTCCTGAGAACTTGCCACCGCATTCCAACGAACGGGTAGCGTGGAAGTGTAAAGTATGCGGGAACAGATGGTATGCTGCGATTGGTGACCGCACGGGCGAAGATAAAAACGGCTGCCCGGAATGCGCCGCGAAGCGTGGAGCCAAGAGGCGGGTACAGAGCATAGTCGAAGAAAAGGGCAGCCTTGCTTCCTTGCATCCAGAACTGCTCAAAGAATGGGATTATAGCAAGAACATCACGATCTCTCCGGAAGCTGTGACAACAGGCAGTGGAATTATGGTCGCATGGATCTGTGCGGCATGCGGCTACAAGTGGGACGATTCTATTTCCCATAGAGTAAACGGACGAGGGTGTCCATATTGCGGGCACAAGGTTGTCGTTCCCGGGAAGAACGATTTGGCAACGCTACGTCCTGAACTTATCCAGGAATGGGATTATCAGAAAAACACATTGGATCCGACTGCAGTTGCAGAGCATAGCGGGAAGAAAGCTTTTTGGATCTGCTCTACCTGTGGAAACCAATGGGAGGCGACTATCGCATCCAGGTCGTCAGGACGTGGATGCTCAAAGTGCGGGCATCGAAAGAAGAGGCCACATAAAAACGTGAGAAAAAGTAATAGTGTTGCCCTGCTGTTACGCGCAATGGAAGTTTTGAAGGAGGCAAGACATGGATCGGATTGATACAGAGATTGGCACTCGCGAAGAGCTCAAAGAAAAGCTGCGGGAGCATTTTGACGGCAAGATCGTCCGCAAGGATCTCACCAAGAAAATCAAGGAAGGGGCGAATGTCCCGACCTATGTCCTGGAGTTCCTGCTCGGGCAGTATTGCAGCTCGGATGACAGCGAGATCGTGGCAAGGGGCGTGGAGAATGTCAAGCGGATCCTTGCGGACAACTATGTGCGCCCGGACGAGTCGGAGAAGGTGCTGTCCAAGCTGCGGCAGCGCGGCGCCATGACGATCATCGATCAGGTCACCGTGGAGCTGAACCTGAAATACGACCAGTATGAAGCGCGCTTCTCCAACCTGGGGCTGGGAAGCATCCCCATCTCCGAGGAGTACCCGGAGAAGTATGACCGCCTGCTTTGCGGCGGCATCTGGTGCATCATCCAACTGGAATACACCAGCGACCAGGACGCCGACGCCTCCCTCGTAGAGAAAAAGCCCAGAAAGAAAAACGAATCCCTCATCAGCATCCGGAAGCTCACGCCCATCCAGATGCCGCATGTGGAGCTCGCGGATCTGAAGCAGGGACGCAAGGCGTTCACGAAGGACGAGTGGATCGACGTTCTGCTGCGCTCCATCGGCATGGAGCCGGACGAATTGACCTACCGGGAGAAGTGGCTGCTCCTCCTGCGCATGATCCCGCTGGTGGAAAACAACTTCAACCTCTGTGAGCTTGGGCCGCGGAGCACCGGCAAGTCCCACCTGTTCAAAGAGATCTCGCCCAACAGCATCCTCGTCTCCGGCGGACAAACGACGGTGGCGAACCTGTTTTACAACATGGGAAAGCACACCATGGGCCTTGTCGGCCTGTGGGACTGCGTTGCCTTTGACGAGGTCGCCGGCATCAAGTTCAAGGACAAAGACGGCATCCAGATTATGAAGGACTACATGGCTTCCGGCTCCTTTGCACGAGGCAAGGAAGAGAAGGCTGCCAACGCGTCCATGGTCTTTGTCGGCAACATCAACCAGAGCGTGGATGTGCTGCTGAAGACGTCCTCGCTGTTCGACCCATTCCCGCCGGAAATGGGCACGGATACGGCTTTCCTCGACCGTATGCACTGCTATATCCCGGGCTGGGAGATCCCAAAGTTCCGTCCCGAGCACTTCACTGACGACTACGGTTTCATCACCGATTACTTGGCGGAGTTCCTTCGCGAGCTGCGGAAGGAGCAGTACGGGGACGCGCTGGATCGCTTCTTCAAACTGGGCAAAAACCTGAATCAGCGGGACACCATCGCCGTCCGGAAGATGGTCGGTGGCCTGGTAAAGCTTCTCTATCCGGATGGTGAATTCACCAAGGAAGATCTCGAAGAGATCCTGAGGATCGCGCTGGAAATGCGTCGCCGGGTCAAGGAGCAGCTCAAAAAGCTGGGCGGCATGGAGTTCTACGATGTGAACTTCTCCTACATCGATAACGAGACCTTCGAGGAGCACTATGTGTCTGTGCCCGAGCAGGGCGGCGGGAAACTCATTCCCGAGGGTATGTGCAATCCCGGGCAGGTTTATACCGTGAGCCGCGGGAAGGCCGGCATGATCGGCGTCTTCCGCTTGGAGAGCCAAATGCTGCCCGGCAGCGGCAAGTTTGAGCGGACCGGGATCGGAACGGATCGGGACGCGCGGGAGGCCACCAACACGGCGTTCAACTTCCTGAAGGCCAACGGCAAACGGATCAGCGGCTCCATCAGTACGACGTCCAAGGATTACATCATCAATTACCAGGATCTCCAGGGCATCGGAATGACCGGCACGCTCGCCCTGCCGACGCTCATCGCGTTGTGCTCCATTGCCCTCGGAAAGCCTGTTCTCAGCTCCATGGCGGTCCTTGGCGAGATCAGCATCAGCGGAACCATGATCAAGGTGGACGAGCTCGCAAACGCCCTGCAGGTGTGCCTCGACAGTGGCGCGAAGAAGGTCCTGCTGCCGATCACTTCTGCCGCAGACCTGGGAACTGTGCCTTCGGACTTGATCGGCTGCTTCAATCTGATCTTCTACAGCAGCGCCGAAGACGCCGTATTCAAGGCCCTGGGCGTGGAGTGAGACAAAGGAGGGGCTAACGACCAATGGGTTTTAAGTGGTTTTCCGATCTGTTTAAGAAATCCGAGAGCAAAAAACACACCGAAAACATACTACCGAATGAACAAGGGGTTTCAAATAAAACAATCGTAGGAAAACAAAAGGAAGCTAAAGACAAGCTATCGATTGAAAAGGGAGCCGCCCAAAAAGCAAACAAAGTCAGAGAACAAAAGGAACCGGAAGAGGATCTTTCAATTGAAGACAGAATCCGAAAGAGAGAAGAACAAGAAAAGCTAGCGGCCAAGAAACTAAAGAAAGAATCAACAAAAATCACGGATACGCATACGCTGAGAAAGGCGTTATACGTAGATAAGAGCTCTTTGACCACAACATATATCGACTTTTTGTTTCCATTTCGACCGGCAACGATTTACTGCCATTCTGTTTTGATCGATAAGTTGGGCGACATTACAAAGTTTATCATCCAATCCCTGTATGCGGAAAGAACACTTAGGGAAATAAAAGAGTTGACAGGACTGGGGGATATCGCCGTTGATGAAGAAACAGAGTATTTAGTACGAGGAAAATTGCTGACAAAAGAGACCTCGATACAGCTTACGGATCAAGGGCGACAATATGGCCAATTATTGGAGAGATACAATCAGCCATCATCCGAAACACACAGGGCAAGAGATTTGAGAAAAATTATAATTCAATCTTTTTGCCAAGGAAAAACACTGATAGAAATCAAAGAGCAAATGCTCATTGAGGAAGCTGAGTTCGACAGGGCGATTGAGGGCTTAGTGGAGGATCAACTACTTGCCAAAGTCGAAATAGTTTATCTCACAGAGCTTGGACATCAGTACGGCATGTTATTAGAGCGGTTTGAGCGATTGTCCAACGGAATACAAGTTGAACTCAACACCTATACAGACAGATTTGAGGAGGTTAAAAAGAGAAAAGGAGCAGATTCCAGTCAAGACGCGTTTGTTTTATCAGAACTCTTTATCAAGCTGTTGACAAAAAATGATAACTACCAGAATTCAATGGAAATTGCTAAAAAGCATATTGAGGAGGACATCCCCTTCTGCGAGGAAATTAGAGAAAGCCTATATACCACCGTGGAAGTTGTGGATCACCCTTATTACAGGCGTATGCGTCTGAGCGACTTTAGTAGAGGCACAGCCCGTCAGGCCGGCGAAAATGAGCCCAGAAAAGTTCCAGTATACATTACAGCTGAGAGAGTGACGTTCAAAGCTAAAGACAAGGATCTTGACAGTCATAGGCAGGCGACCTTTGCCCTGAAGGATTTGTTGGAAAATGACCCATCTCTGCTGACAGGAGAAGGAAGCACTCTTGCGAAAAAGGCGAAGGAAGAATACGAGGCAAAAGAAATAGTGGCCATTGCAAACACTCTGACCGGAAAGATTACAGGTGATAGTATAAAAATCCAAAATGATGCAGAGGAAAATGGCATTGCGGTAGCTGACAGCAATAAGCTTGAATATGGGTGGTCTGACGAGGTTCCTGATAATCTCCGTTTTGAGGAAACCAAGAGAGAGCGACTATATTTGACAGAGTACTTTCCATATTCAAATATGAACGAGGTGCTAACATGAGGAAGGGAAAGGCATTTCGGTTTATTCCCGCTTTACTTGATGATGTGAATCACGTAATGTCGTTGCGAGATCCTCGGCAGATGTACATTGAAGTAGGAATAGAAGCAGTGACTATGGCTTGCAATGTGTATCGACTTATAGTTGCTCATAATAACGCAAAAAAATACGAAAAACTAATGAGGCGACTGGAAGAACAATATCAAGGAATTGATGGCCTTCAGATTAATAATGGAGAGGACAACATCGGAACACAAATATATGCACAGTATGAAAGAGTTAAGCAAGATGTTGAATTAGGCCTGTTTTCTAAAGCAGAAGTACGTAAGTTCGTTAGCCTAGAACAGAAGACACTAAATATCTTAGAAGAAGAGCTTAGCCTTCTGGAAGTATCTCCTGAGGATGTTTACTGGGATCAATTACAAGAGGTTTATCGCTACACGCTTAGAAAGAAAGCTCAATTACTAAAAATATATTTAATGGAGGATAATTAAATGTCGGGAGTTGGAAATAATCAGAATTTGCCAAAAGAGTTTATGAAAAAAGCAGAAAAGTTTTTAGGCATTATAGAGAGAGCAGAAAAAGCCGGGAATGTCCTCTCTCAAGCCTACAGCACCATTATGGATGCACGAGAAAAGAAGCTACGAGCAGAGGGATATGTAGCTGAAAAACTTGGGGAGATTGAAAACGCACGCATAAAGATAGAGCGGAACCATGAAGAAAAAATGCGAGAGTTGCAAACTGCGATAGGAGAGGACGATAGAAAAGCGATTATCAGTGCTATACAAGATAACGCAGCAATGTATCGAAAAGAATATGAGCAATACCAAACAGTAGAAGTGCTGCTAAACCCTGAAGCCAAGGAAAACCTAAACGAACTTAGAAAAGTGATTTTTGAAATGTCTAAACAGCTGATGCTCTTCGTGAAATAAACCACGTTGAGCTTTGAGGTATGCTAATGAAGCCGCATTTCATCCTAGCTGGAGTATACATATCCGAGAGGATAGTTAATTACATCACAGGCGCTAGAGTCGAGGTAGCAAGAAAAAAAGAAGAGAGCCTACGAAAAAGAATCGATGAATACACGCAGAGTTCGCTTGATAGTAAGCTTGGCAACACCAGTCATAATACTATAGAGTCTTGCTTTAATACTTTATACAATTCAGCAACAGAAGAGTATGAGAGCACAGATGATTTCATTAAAGAAATAATAGCAACTCGAAAAAACGCACGTGATTGTTTATACGGAAAAAATAATGAAGTTCATACGCCGCTTCGGAGAAGCAGCTTGGAATTGTTGATTAGGCTGTTGAGCGAAGCAATAGAGAGACTAAAAGCTTATCAGCAATATTTAGCAGTATATAAGAAAATAATTTACCGTGACCGAGAGAATACTGAGATTCCAACGTATTCTATGATTCTACCCAGAGATTATCCATACATAGGTAAGGTGATATGGATAGATGAAGCCACGATAGTTGACGGCAAAATAGTTATTGAAACTGCACTTACCCAACTGACAATTGTTGTGGATGATCTTGAACAATTGAACTTCACAGAAACAACTCATGTACCTGTAATGATTACAGATTTGGACATGCAAAAACCGTCTTTTGTTGCTTCCGTGGAATGTGGAGAATTTAAGGTAAATGAACTCGCATGTACACATCTTGGCTTTTCTGCAAAAGTTAAGAAAATATATAAAAACTACCTTCTTCTTATCTACAAAGATCGATTGACGCTAAAACTACCTAAACAGAATCTTATTGATCCAAATCGTTTTCCTCCAATTAGATCTGAAGTAGTCGTGTACCCAGTAAAATGGGAATTCAGTTTAAAGTCACCCAATCGTGTAGATGGAGAGAAAAACCCTCCCGTTGTCGTGAGTGAAAAGAAAGACGACGTCATTTCTTCTTTTGCTTTTGAAGGTATTCCAATTTGCTTTACCTCAGAACAGTATGAGCAGTTTATTCGGTTCTATATAGAACACGAATTAAGTGAGCGTGAGAACGAGGAATATATAATAGGCTTGTATGAAAACACTTGGATAGGATTACATGCGGGGCAAAAACTCAAAATCCAACTTGGAGATCTTCCACTATTCGTTGTTTTGATAAAGCCGCAAGAACAGCAGTCAGGCAAATTTGGATATTACTTGTGTTTTGACCACCTTTGTGCTACAGATGAAAAGCCTTTTTCTCCGGATGATGTGTTCGTTCCATTTGATACAAGCATTATCCCTTATACTACCGGGATATCAGAAGAAAAGCTGAAACATTATACCGAGATTGATGACCTGAATGATGTTTCAACCTATATTTGGGATATTACTGAAGAATTGCGTATTCAAGACAGAATTAAGAAAATTCGGAAAGGGATTGGCTTCTTTTTTAATTGGGAAAGCGTTACTGGGCAGCTTATCTCGGAACTGGAGAAAGGAGATTGTTTTCAACTCAATGTTAATTGGTACCCAGGAAATGAAAGGTATCGCATTTGCGCAGAAATAGAAAATACTGAGGAATTGGCAGTTTTTTTGCAAGAAAGCTATTGTAAACTTGAAAGTGAGATAAAAAGCGTATACAGGCCCCAATTCTTTGTTGAGGATGAGAAAAGGAACCGATTCTCAGCTTTTATCAATGATAAAATACTAGAAATTGTTGGGGGTGACGTGTCCGCTGTTTTCAATGGTTGTTCCAATAGCATCAACCTATATATACAAAATGTTCCTTATGCAGAATACCAGCAAATATCCGCTATGAGACAATTTCGGAGGGGGCAAGTTGTAAATACCAAGATTCAGGCCGCTTGTCTGGACAGTTCATCAGTAGTACCAGATACAACCGAAGTCACGACACTTACTTCATTTTTTAATCACAATATCACTCAAAACGCTTCCCAGCGACAAATTGTTGAACGAGCTTTAAATGAAAAGAACATCTTTTTTATCCAAGGCCCCCCTGGGACAGGCAAGACTACTGTTATTCGCGAACTTGTTGAGCAGGCATTATGCGCATCTCCTTTATCAAGAATACTGATAGTTTCACAGGCTAATATTGCAGTTGACAATGCAATAAAGGGATTGGTTAACAAATACAACAAGGATATTGTGCGTTGCGGCAATAGCGATAAAATCGCTGAAGATCATCAAGAACTACGTTTGGACTATAGATGCTTAGAATACCTAGAAGAACTGAAGTTAAGGAAAAACGACTTTCCGAAAGAGTTTTATGATGACTGGGAGCGCAAAGTATTGCCTGACAAATATGGCAATTATTTACCTGCGCTTTATGAATTGATCCTTCGGAGCCATAGGATCATCGGTGCAACATGCGTTGGCCTGTCGAGGAAAAAGATTGGTTTAGATCGGACTACATTTGATCTTGTTATCATTGATGAAGCCGGCAAAGCACTTCCGGCGGAAATGCTCATCCCCTTACTGAGAGCAAAGAAAGCAATTATCATAGGAGACCAAAAGCAACTGCCTCCCGTCATAAACCCACTACTGTACGATGCAGAAAAAATAGACTTGGAAGATCGGGCAGTATCTGAAAACGAGTTGTTTGAACACAGCTTTTTTGAACGGCTTTTCGAGAATGCACCTGACGCATGTAAAGGTATGCTAGATACTCAATATAGAATGCCTGCTGTTATTGGTAGTGTTATCAGCGATCTATTTTATGACGGGAAGTTGAAAAACGGACCAGACACAGAGTTTCGTCAGCCGGTATTATTCTCTTCAAACTTTTCTTTTATTGATTTCTGTAAATGTGCCGACTATAAGGAAGAGAAGGATGAGGAAAACTCCGTGATAAATCGGAAGGAAGCGTTTGAGGCATTCAAGCTGGTAAACCGTATCAAGCAGAAAGAGCCGGACTGTACGATCGCTGTTATTACGCCATATAAAGGCCAAAAGCGCCTGATTCGGGAAACGTTTGAGCGGCACAAGATTAACATTAGCAACAGAAAAATAGAGATTGATACTGTTGATTCTTTTCAGGGAAGTGAAGCAGACGTGGTGGTATTCTGCACAACAAGAGCGAGGAAGCCAACCCCATTCTTTCGCGATTCAAAACGAATCAATGTTGCTCTTTCTCGCCCGCGCAGAGAGCTGATTATTCTTGGTAATCTGCAATACTTCTACAAATATGGCCGAGATAGTAGTTGCCTTCCTGCCCTTGCCGACTACATCAGAAACAATGGCAATATCGTTCGTATGAACTGATGCAAAGGTGCTCCTCGCAAATAATACAACTCTCCTAATGGCAGTATGAGGCCATTTGGTTTGTATCTGCAATGGCAGATGGGAAAGGAGAGCTGTATGGAAGATAAGTTTGCAATGGCTTGCAATGTCGTGGAGTATGCCTCAGAAGATGTACGGAAGCATGCCAAGAAGAGGATCTTTGCCGTGGTTGACGGCAGAAGCCAAGAGTTTCAGCGGGAGTTGGATCAATGTGGGCTCACTCGTGTGAAGGAGTGGTTTCATTATCAGGATCACAGGACCGGCTGTTTTATTCGCTTTTATAAGGTTCGACCAGAGGAAGGAAACGCATTTCAAAAGGCCGCGCTGGATTTGGCGGAACATATGCCGGCGTTGGGATACCACGACTATAAAGAATACAGTCTGAAGACGTTGGTGGAATTCGACTGTATTCCGTCGGATGTGGCGCAGGCGCAAACGGGAATGGCCTGCGAAGAGCCGGAAACGCTGGACTACTTTCCGGACGCACTTTTCAACGTGGCCGGCATGCGGACGGATCCTCCCAGGAGCCTGTACTGGAAAGATGTTATGATCATCGAAGGTCGCGAACAGGAGGGACGGCGGTTCCTTTCCCAGCGCGGCTTTGACAATCTTAAGATAGCCTATGCCGTGTCGCATAAGAATTGGCCCCAGTATGTGCTGTTCGGCTGTGCTATCCCCAAAAAGCGCTGGGACGAATTTGTGGATGTGATGTACGACCTGGAGAAAAGGATGCTGATCCTTGGCTATCGGGATTATGAGGATGCCTGCACAGAGTTGTTCCGCTTGGTCAAGGAATCTGGAAACGAAAGTTAATGCATACGAGGTTTTCTTCTCACGCACATTGACCGCACAATATCAACAAACCCCCTCGCAAAAATTACAACCCTTCTAATAGAGCACCGGCCGGGTTCGTCCCGGCCGGTGTTCATCTATGAAAGGGTGAACGATATGAGCGAAAAAGACATTGTGCTGGGATGCGGAGAGCGTGAAGGCGGGGTCAAGCAAGAGGGTGCTGAGAGAGGAGGCGCGGCGGGAGAAGGTACATGCACAGAAAAGGAAAAAGCACAAGGAGAAGGGCTCTGGAGTGCGAACGAGCCCTTCCACGGTCTGAGAGCGGAGAAGCTGGACGCCTTTCTGGAGCGGCACGGGAAGGATCTGATCACGGAGCCGCGGCCTTTTTCAGCGTACATGCGGCAAAAGCTCCGGGAGAAGGGCCTGTTGCAGCAGGACGTATTCCTTGCGGCAGATCTGTCCGAGAACTTCGGCTACAAGCTGGTCGCGGAGGAGAAGCACACGCGGCAGCGGGACGTGATCCTGCGTCTCTGCCTCGCAGGGCGATTTCGGCCTGAGGAGGTGCAGGAGGCGCTGCTCCGCTACGGCATGGCGCCGCTCTGGTGGCGATTCCCCCGGGACGCGATCCTGCTCGCGGCCTTTGCAAGCGAAATCTATGATCTGCAGGCGGTCAACCGGCTGCTGGAGCGGCACGGGCAGAAGCCCCTGCTGCGCGGCTATGCGTGAAAAATATTGCTCCGTTCCCACCGAAACGGTGAGAACGGAGTGCGTTTCTGTCTGCTATAATCTGCAGGCAAAAATATCGTCGAGGAGGTTTGCATCATGGCATATTGCAGAAACTGTGGGGCGGAGCTGATTGAGGGCAAGCGCTACTGCTCGGAGTGCGGCGAGCCGACCGGGGAGGCGCCGGTGCGGGCGTCGATCCCCTCGCCGGAGATCCCGGTTCGGCAACCGATCCCGCTCGAGTACCCGACGCAGAAGCCCAAGCGCAAGCGGAAGTCGCTTTTCAAGCGCTGGTGGTTCTGGGCGCTGGTCATCGTGATTGCGGTGAGCCTGTGGAACCGCGCCGGGGGACGCACGAGCCGGACAGGCAGCACGAGCCGCTCAGCGCCCGTGACAACTACAGCGCCCCGCTCCACGCCCAGGCCGACCGTCAAGCCGACGGAGACTCCGGAGGCGGCAGCAGAGGACGAGCCCGAAGCGTCTCCCGAGCCGGAAGCAACGCCGGAGCCCACGGAAGCGCCTTTGTCCCAGTCCGACATCCGCCCGGAGTTCCGGGAGTTTATGGACTCCTATGAGGACTTCATGGACGAGTACATCGAGTTCATGAAGAAGTACGAAAAGGCGGACTCCAGCAGCACGGCGCTGATGCTCTATGACTACTACCGCCTGATGGAGCGCTATACGGAGTTCGGCGAGAAGCTGGACGCCATGGACGAGAGCGACTACACCAGCGCGGAGTGGGCCTACTACCTGGAGGTCACCAACCGGGTCAATCAGAAGCTGCTCCGTGCGCTGGGGTAAAAGAAAATGTGGGAAGCCGTGCCTGTACGCGGTTTCCCGCATTTGCCCAAAGGAGGGAATTGATGCAGCTCGAAAAAACGGGAGTTTTCCTGATCGGGGTCGGTGTCTTTGCACTGTCTATGTTGGAGTGGCTGAAGCTGATCAACAAGATTTTGGAGCAGATCCACATTGCGCGCCATCCGCAGCTGCGCACCTGGAATCCGGCCTGGGACTATGACGAGTACTGAGAGGTGCGAACATGGCAAGTCATAGATGGACGCCTGTGGCCGCCGACTTCGACGGCTGCGAGATCCAAATCTGTTACCGTAATGAGCGTGACGAGGAGCACGTCCACTTGGCGGATCCGATGGACTGGTACTATAACCAGGACGATCCCCATGCTCTCTGCTGGAGCGCTTGCAGCGGAGATTGGCCCGCCTGCAAAGCAGGCTGCCCCGTGTTCGCGGCGCTGAAAGACTTGATGGAACACAAATTGTAAGGAGAGATAGATATGGACATTACCAAGACCTGTGCGGTATTTGCGTGCCCGCCGATTTGCTTTCCCTGGGGCTGTGATGAGGAAGATGAAGGCTGTGCGGCCATGAAGCTGGAGCTGCTGAACGCCATCACCAGTCTGCTGACAGAGGGCGTGACCAGATTCAACGTCGTATTGGATCCGGGCTTTGGACTCTATGCGGCCGAGATGATCGTGGGGCTGCAGGAGATGGATCCCGGTATAGAGATGGATCTGTACATCCCGTATGAGGAGCAGGCGGCCAAGTGGACGCCGGAACTGCGAGACCGGTACTATGCGGTTCATGAGCATGCAAATGTTGTCGCCACGATTGGCCGGCAAGATGACGTGGACCACGAGTTCCGGACCTACCTGAGCGCATTCGAATTGGCAGGCTCCGTAATCGCCGTGATCGAGCGGGATCACCCGCAAGGGGTACACGCGCTCAATGCGTCCACCGCAGCCTGCTACATGAAGAAAGAGGTCATTCGACTGGAAAGATAGAAAACAGCGCCGGAACCCCGGCGCTGTTCTGCCCCCAATCGGAAAAGGAGGAGTACATTATGAAAATATATCGACTTGGCCTTTCTCTGGTCTGCGCAGCAGCTGCAGCGTATGGCTTCAGTAAGCTGGTAAAAGTGCTTCGAGATCATTGGGAAGAGCCCGCGCGCATGAGAGAATCCTTTGGGGATTTTTACGAAGATCTGGAAGAAGCTCGCGACCCCTGGGACATCCCGCTGGATGCATTTCAAGAGGCGATCGGCCTGGGGTCAAAGGTCGGCTCATCCTCTGTGTCCCCTTGCTAACTTATATCAACTGCGTGTGTCCCTCGATGGCCTGCTCGATGCGCTCCGACTCGATGCCGATGTACCGCTGGGTCACGGCGGCGGAGCTGTGCTGCAGAAGCCGCTGGACAAGGGCAATGTCATAGCCGTTGTTCTTGTAGATCTCCGTCGCGTACCACTTGCGGAAGCTGTGGGTGCTGACACCCTCATAGCCCAGGTAATCACAGACGCGGGCGAGCACCTTCTGCACTTCCCGCGCGGTAATGGGGAAAATCCGTTCCGTGCGGCCGATCCTGTTGCGCAGACAATAGTTTTCAATATACTGCTGGATCACGAGCGGAACCGTGAAGACGCGCTGCTTGCCTGTCTTTTGCTCCACGATGGAGAGGCGGTACCTTCCACCGTCGTTCACGATGTCGCAAAGCCTCAGCTTCACAATATCACTGATCCGCAGGCCAAGGTTGCCTTCCAGCACGAGAGCCGTCGCCACCCGTTCGTTGGGGCGGAAGAAGCCGCTGCCTTCCTTCATGGTGGTGATGATTGTCTTGTATTGCTCTGTCGTCAGAGCCACTGTTTTCTTGTTCAAAATCCCCTCCAAGTTCGTATAATTCAGCGGGAAAGTTCGTATTCTGAAAGGCTTGCGAGCTTTCCCGCTATTTTACTGTGTTCCCCGGTTCGTTTTTCTTCACAAAAACGAACTGTCGCCTATGTGGCAAGCATACTCACATAGAGCACGCCACAGCCGCTTCAATGACGATTGCCCGGTACTCGATATACCCGCCGGGGTCATGCTCTTTCAGCCAAGCGGCATACTCAGCATCGTAGTACTCCACGGGCACGGGGATCGGCGGCAATTTGCGGACAGGCAGATTCAGGAGCACGGGCTTCGCGGGGTCATGTTTGCTGTTCTCCATTTTGCTTTCCTCCTCACTGCATCTGCGCCGGAATGCGCGGCAGATAGATTGCCCGGAACTCATCCATCGAGAGCCCTTCGTATTGACACAGTCTGCGGACGTGGACATCCCGCGCCGTCGCACGTGTGCATACTTTTCGCGCCGACTCCCTCGCTGCGAGCCCGAGCAGATCCGCGAGCTCCTGGTATCTGAGATTGTTTTTGATGCGGTAGTTGTTTACCGCGTTGCCGGGACTCCGAATCTTACTCGTGCGGGTAGCCCGGTCACGCGTGGTCAGATCGCCGCCCTCGCAATCTGCGATCAGGTCGTCAACCGGGACCTCCAGAGCGTCCGCCAAAGACAGCAGCACGTCCACCGAAGCATTCTCACTGATCCCGGACTTTTCGTAGGCTTTGATCGTGTCCTTGCATACGCCGGAGCAGCGGGCAAGACCCGCCTTGCTGAACTGCCTCTTGCGGCGGTAATATTCAAGTCCTGTCATTTGCTTTTCCTCCTCACCAGGTAAGTGCTCGGGATGAAAACGTAATCCTCCAACAACTCTTGAGCCGTCAAAACGCGAACCTTGTGGTCTCCGTTCTCCCTAAGATCAAAGACGCGGTGGAGCTGATACTCTGTCCCGTCCTCAGCGCACTGTTTAAGAAAGTTGTATTCTTTCCGGCTCATATAGAACGGTGCGTTTTCGGCGTAGCTCGTGGTCTTGACCTCGATGTAGATGGGATTTCCGCCCTCATCGAAGCTCAACACATCAAAGCCCGCGCTCATGTCCTCGCTGACGCTGCCGTTGACCGCGTCGGCAAACGGCGTTCCCGCGAGGCGCTCCCGCTCATTCTTGAGCACGATCCGCTCTCCCTGATCACCGAGGCTATCGCATTTTTTCTGTTTCTCGCGGAAGGTACTCTTGATTTTTCCTCCGCGGAGCGTGGTAGCGTAGACCTGCTTGGCGGCCTCGGCGATGTCGTTGCGGGCCAAGCAGTCCAGCGATACGCCGTAAAATGCCGCCATCTTCCGGAGCGAACTCAGGAGTGGGGGCCGACCGTGCTCCAGGCCGAACACCGTGAGGGCGCACACGCCGGCTGCGTCCGCCACCTCCTGCCGGCTCAGCCCCCTGATGCTGCGAAGATAGCGGAAGACGTTCATGGGAGTGGATTCTTGTTCGTTTTTCATGGTTTTGCTTCATCCTTTCGTGTTTTTTGGAAAACAAAACACCGTGCAGGCGAGCCTACACGGTGCGAAAGGACATGGTCAGACTGATCCGCATTCTGCGACCAGTAATCCTCTTGCAAAAAGGGTGCAAAGAGGATATACTGATTCCGCAGTGGTGCGGAGCGATCCGTTGTGTAGGTGGTACTGACACCTGCGCAGGCACTGGTCAGTTGGCGCTGACCGGTGCTGCCACTGTATTTCGTTTTCGAGGGTATTATACCACAGAAACGTCTAAATGTCAACAAGAACTTTCTAAATATTAGAATATTTATCGGAAAATTCGCATCAAACATCTATCCCTTGTGTTGACAATTCTGCCAAATCAAGATACAATGGAAGTGCAACAATCACTTGGAGGGGATCGCTATGGCCTGGTCGTATGAGCGGCTATGGATATTATTGCTTAAGAAGAAAATGAAACGCACAGATTTGTTGACTGTCGCGGGGATCAATACGAACGCCTTGGCGCGGATGGGAAAGGATCTGCCGGTCACCATGGATAATTTGGGCAAGGTCTGCCATGCTCTGAACTGCCGGCTGGAGGACATCGTCGAGTATGTCGACGACGTAGGAAAAGAGTGATTGAAGGGGAGTACATTTGGCGTACTCCCCTTCACTGCATCTTTCTTGCATGGATGATACCACGGCTCAGTCCGTCGCTCAAGTTCGGCAACGCGGATCAAGAGAAAGGCACTTTTCTACTCAATTACGCTAACATGCGTGGCAACACAGGATGCAATCAAGAGAGGCTGTATTGGCCTCTCCTTTTTTATTTGGATACTTTTTTGAAGCGCCGCCTTCCGAATATCTGGTTCTTGCCTAAACCGCTAAAGGCGCATGAACAAGCATGCAGAAAACACATAATACACGGATCTGGGTTCTGCAGGTCTTGACAAATAAAAAAGTCGTGAATACATTGTAACATCACCATTAAAGGAGGAAGCCCCAATGGCGAAGAAGTACTCTCCCTCGAACCTACAAAAAGTCGATGCCCCGCTTTGTGCGGTTGCAAGATCCATCGCCCATCTTGTTGAAATCTCACCTCAGGCCTTGCGCGCTGCTTGCCGGAGCAGAACGATGCCATATGCCTGTGTGATCAAGGGAAAAGGGCAGCAGCGTTCTCTGCAAAGTAATCGCGTCGGCGAAAGGCTTATTCTAATATCGGAGGATACCCTCCCCGACAGTCGTCCTCCCCCTCGTTGATATCCGGTGCCCGCACAACAGATCAATAAACACAACAGGCTCAACAATGAGCTAAAACACAATACGGAGGTAAACAACTATGTCAATTAAGATTCCAAAATACCCGTTAATTGATATGTATTTTCCCGACTATACATTCCGCGCTTCGGCACAAGATGCTGACGAAAACGCCCAACCAATCGGTCGATACATTGGATTCCATGATAAAAACGGCAAGGCTCTGTATGAAGGAGATGTCGTTTGGGTCGAATTCCCGGGTTCGCTTTACGAGGATCTTCCGGCAGAGTACGCTAAAAAAACTCTGAAGGCTGTCGGAATGATCACTCACACCAACATCCAGCTTTTTGAAGGTCCGTTCTTTCCGCTCGAAAAGATCCCCGGATCCTCGATCGAAGCGCTCGGCAATATATACGAGGGCCGCCCCTTGGATCGAGTCCCCTTCCCGGTCTTGACAGAGATTGCTGTCCATATGCGCTTGCTCGCTGGCGAATCCCTTGCAGACATTTTCCCGATCACCTTGGGATGCGATGAGTGCATGATCAAGGCGCCACAGTTCCGCCTTGACGATACAGTCATTTATATTCCCAGCATCAATAAGTTTTCGATCAGCGCCTTTAATTCTGAGCTGCCGTCAGAATGGATCGACGTAATTGCAGGGCATCTTGCAGATCAGGAACATAAGAGCATCAAGGAATGGGAAGAAGGGCTCAAGCTCATCTACTACAAACGGGGCTTGTCCTATGAAGAAATTGCTATGATCGATGGTCAGCTCATCACGGGGAACGCTCTTCTGAAATACATGGACGGGAATGAAGGCCTTACAAGAGCGCTTTTCTTTCAATGCAATTCACCAAGGCCGGAATACTATACGCAAGGACGGGCTGAGGATATAGCCTGGCTTGATTACGAGTACGAGTGGGACGAGTAACCCCCCGCAGAGATGGCGGCCTGTATTTGACACACGGGCTCCGAACACGCAGCGCTCACGCTTCGGCATTTTCATTCGATCTTTGTGTAGCGAAAGGGGCGGATCTTGTCCGATATTTGATGGAGTCTACCCTTTTTTGCTTCAATCTTTCAAAAACCAATCGGATGGAGCAGATCTGGTAGCAGAATATCGGGCGCAGCTGGAAGATGCAATTTATAAAACATGAGGAGACAAAAATGGCAACGAGAGAAAAGCGCAGCGTTTTTCCGACGCTGTGCTTTTCGATTTTTCTATGCCGTTTTGCGGGAGCCGCTTTCAGAGCAGGCTGGGCTTTGCGCTGCCTCAAGGCTCCAGAGGAAAAAGATTTCCCGCGTCGTCCATACCGAGGGGAAAGGCGCACCGGGCGATCCAGTCCTCCTTTGCCAATTCGGGGACAGGCGGAAGGAGGGCCTTGCTTTCAAAGCGTTGACGGGAGCTTGCGATCAACTGCTCCTCGATGCTGAAGGTCAGGTTCTCAAAGAGCTTCCAGCGGGCGTCGTCCGGGAGATGGAGCAGCAGGATCTGCGTCCGGCCCTGGTAGTCATAGACGTCCAGAACCTTGAAATGGGCATTGCGCTTCGCAACGAACAGGCCCCAGTTCGTCCCGTGCTCAAAGGCGCCGAGGTTCGCCATATGATTGGAGAGGATGGCATAGCGGTGGGTCGTGACCATCCCCATCACCCGGCAGCTCGCATCCGTGAAGCCCCGCTCCAGGATGATCCTGCCCGGCTTGTACTGCTCCGCGCAGGCCGGAGGAAGGTTGACATCCCGCACATACATGGTCAGTCCCGGCAGGAGCTCATTGATCGTGTCTTCAAAGCGTTTCATCTCTTCCTGTGTCATGGCTAGTCTACCCTTCTATTAACCCTTCGTTCTTTCGTTTCTCCACACCTCGAATCGGTCGCAGATCTCCCGCAGCCGGGGATCCAGAACCGCCTTCGCCCGGCTTTGCAGCTCCACCGGTACCCCGTAGAAGGCTTCCGCGATCCCACCCGCGATGGCGGCGATGGTGTCGCTGTCCCCGCCGATGGAGATGCAGTTGCGGATCACGTCCTCATAGCTCTCCCCCTCCAGGAAACAGGCAAGCGCCTGGGGCAGCGTCACCTGACAGATCTCCTTGCCGTGTCCCTGCCAAACGCGCCGGTACTTCTCCACGCCGGTGGAAAGATCATAATACTCCTCCATAGCGGCGCGGATCTCCTGCTTCGACCGCCCCTGCCGCGCCATCACGATAGCCACGGCCGCGGCCTCTGCGCCCTTCATCCCCTCCGGGTGGTCGTGAGAAACCCGAGTGACCGCGGCGGAGAGCCGCTTGGCCTCCTCCACATCCCGTGCCGCGAAGCCCACGGGGCTCACGCGCATGGCCGAGCCGTTCCCACAGCTGTTGTAGGGCTGCGGATCGTCGGAAAACATCCAGTGAATAAACCGGGCGCCGTAGCCGCAGTCGGGGAACATCCGCCCGATCCGCTGCATGGCAGCCACCGCCTTCTCGGGGAGATCCGAAAAGTCCTCCCGGCTGTCCATCAGCGCCTGCGCCACCGCGCAGGTCATGACCGTGTCGTCCGTAAACTCACAGTCCGGCGTCAAAAACGCAAAGTCTTTGCTCAGATGATTGTTGAACTCAAAACGGGAGCCCACAATATCGCCTAAAATCGCACCGATCATATCCGATCGCTCCTTTCGTTTCCTTATGGTCTTAGGATAGCAGGGAATCGTCCGGGCTTGGTCGCCCTGCAAGCGACAATTGTCCGCTGCCCTCGGCGTATGCTGTCTTGCTGCTTGCCTACCAGGCGCAGCACGGACAGTTGGCCGATCTGCAGGATAACGCCAAAGCTTGACAGCCGCGAGAGCAGCGGACGATAGTTTTTCACAGCCTCTTTGTGGATCATCATAAGGAGGTTTTTTCATGGGAAAGACCGTGGCCGGGATCAGGCGGCCTGCGGATCGTTGCGCTCCGCGTAGTTCATTTCCCTCGCGTGCGTTTCGATGAATGCGATCTCTTTCTCGTCCAGACCATACTTGGCATAGAGCTGACGGTCAATCTCCGGCAAAGGCAGATTCCAGTTGATGTCAGACTGAAGAGAGAAATCCTGCCGGGGAACAAACCTCCAGGTCTCGCGACTGTTGTCTTGCGTGACCTTCAGGAGCCCCAACATCACGCGGCAAAGCTTCGTCTGCACATACTTCAGACAGTTCTCCGCTTCCCTTTCAGTATCGAATGCTCCAATACCGATGAAAGTCTGTGTATATGCCTGGTTTGGGGCAAGAATCAGCGGATTGGAAAGGGTTTCTCCCAACATTCCGGAGCCGTTGACCCTGGTCACAAGCACTTTCCATTTGGAGAGATTTTCGTGCTCTGCCATGTATTTTCTGGGGAGATACCGCAGGACCCGCCTGTTTTTGACAACCCCACAGGTGGCGATATCGTCTGTGCTGCGGGCAGTTTCGGTGAATTCCGGAATTTTTTCAAAGGCATTGTTGCGGAAACGCTTGTCCTTTCCTTCACTGCCGATAATCGTCTTGTATTCAGGATGATCCACATACAATCGATCCAAGTCAAACTTGTTCTGCGGGTAGATCATCGACATGAGGGAGTCTTCCACGTTGCCGGGAGCCGCTTTCTGCCGGATCGTATTCAATTCGGGAAACGGCGTATAGAGGCCGATTGCGCCAAATTGTTGCCGTCTATCGTAACAGGTGACCGCCACACCGCCTTTGATTTCTATACCGGAGAAAATCTCAGATGCGTCACTCGCATATTGTACGACCTTAAAATGCGGATCGTTCAACATCTTCTCGTTCCATGCTTTTGGCGTCAATCCGGCACGAAAAAGGAAACGGGCGGGATGGATCAAGACCGCGCGGTCTGCGAGCGAAAATGCCTCTTCCAGGAACAAATGATAAATCGGTGGCGAAAAGCCTTTGTTCTTGCCCGGGGATGTCGCCTGATAGGGAGGGTTGCCAATGATCGTGTCGAAGGCGAAGCCTTCGCGGCTTGTTTTCCGCAGCGAGTCGTAGCAGCTGTCAGTCCCTCTGTCCCAATCGAAAACGCGACAGCTCGGGGCAGCGGGTTCTGTGCCCGTGGCAAAACCCTGTACAGCAGGAGGGCAAGCCCGGAGTCCATCCATCTGCCAAAGGTTCCGGCTGATCACATCACAGAGGGTCTCCAGCCAAACTTTTTCCGGCTCAGTGCCCCAGCGGTGAAACAGGTGCTCCGTTACGGTGCACAAGATGTTGATCCGCGCGATCAGCAGATTGTCTCCCTGCAGTTCATAGCCGTAAGTGGCCCTAACAGCGCGCATTGCCCAGGTCTTCCATTCTTCCACATTGGCGGCGCGCGCAGAGACTACGAGCAGCTTCCGATCCAGCAGCCCGACCCGCTCCTCTACGGGGATCACTTCTCCGGTCTCTGATGCATACCGTGTCGTGAGAAACGGCGCCTCACCGCAGGCGATTTCCATGCGACGCAGATCTACATACTGTGTCCAATTCCTATGTTCAGCGGTACGCTCTTCCCCTGTCGCCGGAAGCGCACCAAAGCCGTGCTCCCAATCATACCACCGCTCATCTGCAATGTCGCACATTCTTTTCACGACTCGCAGGGGCGTGATGACCTCTGCGTACAAGCGCTTCCGCTTCGTGCATTCTTCCCGCTCCCGACACGCGTAGGGCTTAATATGCTCGCAGGCAATACCGCTCGCCGGAATCTCATCGTTTGGACCAAAGCCGGCTCCAAGCTTTGCATAGGTATCTGTCGCCCATCTGATGTTCATCCCTGTCGTCATGTCCCGCAGAAGCAGCTCCAAGAGCCCCATGTTGCGCAGCCGAACAAAGTCTTTCAAAACATCGATTAACATGTAGGATTCCTCCTTCTTCGGAGAATTTTGGTCAAAAAGGAAGAGAGACACTCCTCCTCTGACGGAGCAAATGCCTCCCTTGATTCAACATGCGGCATGTTGTTAAAGGGCAGTCTGCTTCGTTGTGCTTGTTCTTGCTTTCCGCTTTTTCATGAGACCAACCTTCTTTGTGTTTTCACGAAATTGATATTCCTCTGCCATGGAACAGCCGCGGAAACACAGGGCTCCATGCATAGGAGCCCTCTTTCGCGATGCGCGGCTGTCCAGACAGGAAAGAGCAGGATCCGTGCTTTGGGAGAGCCCGGAGCACGGATCCTGATGCGAGACTTGCTTTTTCAGCGGAGCGTGCTATAATCAAAAACACCTATATGATCAGGCTGCGCTCTCTCCGTTGCCGCGGAGAGGATTAGCGTGGCCTTTTCTGTTCCCCGGGAACTCATCTTTCGGCCCAGGGAGATGCGAAATCAGAACGGGCGTCGACGCCCCAATGGAATCAATCATCGTTTTCCGCGGCCTTGTCGGCAGTCTGAACCGCAGGGATCTCCAGGATATCCACCATTCCACAGAGCTGCGCCAGCATATACACCACATAGCGGGGGCAGCGAGGCGGATTCGAATTGCAAGGAGCCTGAGGCATCCACTTGTTATAGATCGGGAAATCGAAATTGTCGCGATCAGCATATTCACAAGGTTTTCCTTCATCAGCTTTCGCAACGCGCTCCCATTCCATATAAAGCTCGTAGGGAATATTAAAGCGCCTTGAAAAATCAACCGGGTCAAGGCCGGTGAATTCACGTACATCGCGAATCGAAAGATGCCCAGCCTTCCAGACGTCGGTCAAATAGTTGATAATCAGCTTGAGGATCTCGTCATCCTCGCCATAGGGACTGTACGGTTCTCCAAACCAGAGAATCTCGTCTGTGGCCCAATCAGATACAAAAGCGGCAACGTCTACGTAGTTAGGAATCTCACTCATAATATACTCAGTGAGGCTTTTATCAATGGATACTCCATCCGGAGTGATGCGGACAAGGGGACCATTCAGTTTTTTCATAGTAAAATACATAGTTATTATTCCTCCAAAAATATATGTTTTTTATTGAGTTGATTGATCGTGGCAGGTAATTGATCCTGCGAATCGCTATGCTTTGAGCCATATTGGCGGCCCTGTAGCATCATAAAACATCTTTAAATCCTCTCGGTATCGTATTTTTTACATGTGAACTGCAGGAAGGCAGAAAAGCAAAGACGGCCATGAGAACGTCGGCGCATACTCCTATTGGAGATACACCTTTGTTCCGCACGGCCGTCAAAGCGATCAGGCGGTATTTAGTTGTTAGCTTGCCTTGCGAACTACCTGATGATCTATAATGTATTTGCCGCTCTTATCAAAGATAATCCTGGTATAGTAGCCCTTGTCCTTGATACATACAGCTCTCATTCCGTTATAGAGCTCTTCAATTTCACAAACGGTATGATTACCCGGGTTTTTGATTTTCTTTGAAGTCCTGACCCTTACTTCAACTTTCATCAGCTTTTCTCCTTTTTCGAAGAGTTAGGCAGCGCGAAAACCGGCTTGGCCTGTCGACCATCACGCAAAGGGGCAATATACTCACCAAGTATCTGCATTTCATCCGGTGCGATCAGAATAATTGATATCTCATCGGGGACAGTCGTAGAGTCAAGGAGGTTCTTTGCATGGTTCATAATTGCCGCACTATCTGTGACAATGGATATTCTCTTGGCAGGATATCCCATATAGTATAGTGCCATTATTTTATAAATCATTATGTTAACACTGGCTAAAGAGGCAAGACGGTTTCCATCTGTGAGGAATTTAAACGCCCATTGCTCGGAAGCATCCGGAGAATCCGAAAGAGCATTTGTGAGAAGTGAAAAGTCGAGACGAGGACCATGATTGTCAACTATACATTTTTCAATAGAGTAGCCGCGAATCAGTAGTTCATAGGGGAGAGTGCGACGGCAAGCCTCTTTAAATTCTTGTGTGAGGCTTTTTGTATTCGAGACTTTCCCGAAGCCCTGCGCGACCATCAAGTCCTCTAGGGTAACACCACTGCTCGGATCAGCATATACAGCTATTTTTGAAATAAGAGGGAGACTTAGCTCCCGCGTTTGTCTACTCATAACACGGGACAGAACCGAAGGATGCACACCCATCTCATCCGCAAAAGCTTTCATGGTTCTGCTTCCTTTTGCCCTCTCTACGAGCTCAATTGTTTTCTCTTGGTCAACATCACGTATCCTTCGCTTAGAAAATAGTTCATAAATCTCATCCGTGCGGAAATCTGTGCTTCCCTCATAAACATCATCCATCATGTGTAGGCCTCCTCTTTACTTGACGAAGTGGATTATACCACAAAACGTCGTTTTTGTCAAGTCTAAATTTGCGTTTAGCAACTGTTCATTTGCGTTTATTTTCTGCTTAGGTTGTTTTATCCATCTTTCTTTTTTGTAGTCAATATTCATCAGTCGAAAACGGCGTTAGCTTGTATATGACTCCAATGTTCCCGAAACACCATGTTTTCTCGTTATTTCATGCTTCTTTTTCCCGGAGCAGGATCTCTACCAGAATTATTGATCATATTATCGCAGTGTCTGACGGATGCAGCCGTTTGTAAACGCCTGGAGTGGCAGAGCAAAAGGGGTAGGACTCAATCCTACCCCCTGGTGCTAACATGATATGTCTACATGGGATGATCTGAAAAAGCCCGAATAGTCTGGTCAGCATTCCCTCTCGTGTACTTGTGTCAGCCCCAGCTTTTCAAGCCTTGCCCGGACGGCTGCGCGGGTGCTGCATGATCTCCAATTCTGTCATATTCTGATCCTCCCGTCTTACCCCATACAGATTTCATATTCTTGCCGATAAGAGACGCTCCTGCTTCTGTATCCTGACTTTTCAGCGTCCTTGAAAGCGCCGACTCTTTCCATACGATGATCAAAGGTCTTTCTCGTACTCGATTCCAAAGTAGTCCAGCAAAGCCTTGAAATCATCCTGCATCAGCAGGCAGGTATCCCGCAGGGAACCGGGCATTTTATCCCACTCCTTCAAGCCGCGATAGTAGAACAGCTTATGCCGGTCGTCGATGATGAAGGGGACGATTCCATAGCGGAGGCACTCTTTGAACAGGACCAGCCTGCCGACCCGACCGTTGCCATCCTGGAAGGAGTGGATGCGCTCGAAGCGAACATGAAAATCCAGCAGGTCGTCCAGTGTTTTATCCGTGCCGCTGTTATACCCCTCCAGGAGCTTCGCCATAGCCGCAGGGACCTTGGCCGGGAGCGTCGTTGTCTGCCCGCCGACCTCGTTGGCAACCTTTTTATACCCCCCGACTGCAAACCAGGGCTGTCTGCTGTCGCTGGTGCCATTCTTCAGCGTGCGGTGCAGCTCTTTGATAAAGGCTTCCGTCAGCGGCTTTGAGGCGTTATCAATGATCAGATCGATGCAGCGGAAATGGTTGGCGGTCTCCACCACATCGTCAACATTGACGCTCTCGCCCTCCAGGCCGATGGTGTTCGTCTCGAAGATATACCGGGTCTGGTCGTGGGTGAGGCGGCTGCCCTCCATATGGTTCGAGTTGTAGGTCATATCGACCTGTACCTTGTGATAGATCCCGCCGCGCAGCTGCATTTTCCGTTCCATGCGCAGCCGCTCCAACAGCGTTTTCGGCAAGGTCTCGCGTTTGTTGATGCGCTCCGGCTGCCCGGCGTCCTCGGGGATCCACCAGGTTTTCCCCTTGAGTACCGCGCCGGGGATACGGTCATGGGCACAGTAATTCCGTACCGTGCGCTCCGCCACGCCCCACTTCGCCGCAGCTTCGGAAACAGAGATCAAATTCACGCAAACCACCTCGACCACAGTATACCCCGTTATCGGCAAAAAGTAAACCGCCTCTTGCTCAGAAACGATTTTTCTTGCCGATAATGACAGCCACGCAAAAGAAGGAAGTCAAATACAAAAAGAAGAATATCAAGTAATTTGACATTCTTCTTTTTGCGGAAAGATATATTGCGGTTTTCTTTTTGTTGCGCTGAATGGTTCAGGTGAGAGAACACCTGTCCCAGGAAGCTTTTTCCTGTATTTTAGGACTCCAGGAGAATATCATCCAACTCTTTCAGTTTGATCGAATAGAATTTTTTGTTCTCAGACTTTTCTGCAATCAAGAGATCCTGATCTTTTACGATCCCCAGCCTTTTCCCGAGGGTTGCATAGTTTGTATTGAGAACCGAAAGCAGCTCCTGCGTAGAGATTCCCTGTTCGCTGAAGAGAGCTGCCTGAATGAGAATGTCATACAACTGAGCAACATCCTTATTTTGATGCTGATCAAGCTTGGAAGTTACGGAGTGATACCGTTTCCAACTAATCAGTTTCTCATTTAATGAATCTCTCAGTTGCTCCATTGACATTTCAATCATGCTCAGCATCATGATCAAAAACGGAGTTAGGTCTGCAAGGTTCCTATTAGTATTTAAAAAATCAAGCGAATTTTTAAATACTTATCTTCATTTTCCGGCACCTTTTATATTTTTATTTGATTTTTCGACAGTTAATGCGCTTTGCTTGTGGGTATTCAAATAATAAGCAGTTATAAAATAGCATTCAACAATGCAAGGCCACCGCGTTTCCTTAATATGCGTTTACGATAGATCTCATCAAAAATAGTACAAAAGAATATGATATAGAACTCTTCCGCTTTTTATGCGAAGATCTCTTGACTTGCCGGCGCAAATGAATATAATGAAATAAAATGATAAAAATAGATAAAAAGAATAAAGTTGGCAAAAAGGGCAAAGGAGATGACTTGGCTTGCGTGATACTATGTTTGTCCCCTCTTTTGGAAATCGTCCTCGCAACCTTGTTGGGCGAGAGGAAATCATAAGCACTTTTGAAGCTGCCCTCCAGAGCACTCCCGGGAGCCGAGAGCGGGCAATGCTCATGTTGGGTCAAAGAGGTTCTGGGAAGACAGTGCTTCTCCTTGAATTTGCTGAGATTGCCCGGAAAAGGGGCTTTATTGTTGCCTCCCCGACAGTTGTGTCAAAAGAGATGCCCACTCGCATTGTCGAGAAGCTCCAATCTGAGGGTGAGAATTACCTTCCGGGTACGAAGGCACAATTTGCCGGCGGCAGTGTCAGCGCCTTTGGATTTGGCGGAGGGATCGACTTAAAGCTGGAAGACCAGGGGCCCAAAAGCTTTGCCTGGAAGCTTTCCAAAATATGTTCTGATTTGAACAAAAGCGAAAAAGCGGTCCTTATTCTGATCGATGAGGTGCAGGCCAACCAAGAGGAACTGCGTCAGCTGATCGTCGCTTATCAGGAAATGGTTGGTGAAGGGCTGGACGTCTTTCTTGTGCTTGCCGGGTTACCGACCGCGATCTCTTCGGTTTTAAACGATCATGTGCTGACCTTCCTCAACCGCGCAGTAAAGATCAACCTGCCGCCTCTTCGAATCGGCGATGTTGCGTTTTATTACAGGAAGGCATTCTCTGACTTGAACATTCAGCTGCAGGAAAAGCAGATTTCCAATGCCGCACAGGAAACCGAAGGATCCCCCTATCTGATGCAGCTGATCGGTCATTATTTGGTGATCGGAGCCGAAGCGGGCAGCGTTATTTCTGATTCTCAGTTTTCTTCCGCGATTCAAAACGCAAAGCAAGACTTTATGAATGACATTTGCGAAACCGCACTTGCACCGCTTTCAGAGAAGGACATCGCGTTTTTGGCCGCTATGGCGATGACCGGAGACCAGTCAGAAATCTCTGCCGTTATTGCTCGCCTTCATTGTACTAACTCTCTCGCGCAAACCTATAAAAGGCGCCTAATCCAAGCAGGTATCATTAACCAGCCCCGTCGCGGGGTCGTCCAGTTTGCAGTTCCCTACCTAAGAGAATATCTGTATAAGAATTACGCTGATTAATAGTTTCGCTATACTCTGAACGGCTTTTACAGTTTGCTTGCGCAGATGTAAGCAAAAAGGATCCCCCGATGAGCTGTCTGAACTGCCCTTCGGGGGATTATCGTGGAAAGAATGTACATTTTTCAGTCCTTTAACTGCCCTCATCCGGTGGGCGGGTCGAGAGTGCATCTGTCAAGGAAAAGGAGACAGAGGAAAGGGAAAAAATAAGGAACGCCCAGTTCGGTCTTGTACTGAACTGGGCTTTTATATCCCGAAGCGGCGTGCCGCCGCTGGTTGTTGAAGAAGATAATATTCTGATTCAAAAGGGCGGGAATATCCTGCGTATGGTCAAGATCGAAGTCCAGATAGAGGTCTTCCTTCATCCAGCCATGATGGTATTTGTAAAGGAAGGTTTTATCCCTCCATTACATCATGACTGCGGCTCTTTTGTGGGAAATGACTCGACAGTTATGGGAAAGGAGGAACATGAGCCCGAAAGGGCTTTTCCTTGTAACGGTAATATTTCATCCAGGTATCTTGCTGTTTTTACGTTAATCCACGTCTCCACCTTATACTAATACCTGATAGAAAGCTTTAGAAAGATTTCCGAGGCAGAATTGTGACAGGCGAGGCGCTTCCCGCAGAGCATAATGGAGATATATGGTCAAGGGAAGCAACGAAGCATGGCGCAATTCTGACCGGAAAGATTCAAAGATTTCTATTAGGTGTTAGTATTACGTCATGTTTGCCCCTATGACTGCAAATAAGTGCGTAACAGTTGGGCTGGATAACCGCCGTGATGTATGTTATAATATATTAACCATTCCATGCAATCGGACAATTCGCTTTCGGGGCTGAAAGGAAGGATTTCATGGTAAAGCCGCTCTGATGGCGGATCATAACCAGAATTCATTCCGTAAGAAAGCTATGAACCGCATTTCCTCTCCCGAAGATCTGAGCGGCTATCTGCGTGTGACGAGTCCCGGGATGTGGATCGTCCCGGCGGCGGTCATTGCCCTGCTTGTGGGGATGTTTGCCTGGTCGTCAGTGGGCCTGTTGGAAACGACCGTGGACGCCACGGCCATTGTTAAGGATCACACGGCGCTGATCGTCCTGTCAGGCTGGCTTGCGAAGTGTTGGGCAAATCGGAAACGGGCTGCAGTTTGAAGCCTCAGATACACCAAGTTTGGGAAATGGAGACACGCCTATGAGGGAAAAACGCTTCTGCGAAAGCAAGTTCCGTTCGATGCTGCTGACCGGCACCTTTACCATGGCGGTCATCTATATTATGCTGCTTTGCGACAATATCATCGCAGGTTACTTTATCGGGGAGTCGGGCGTTGCGGCCATCAACGCGGTCACGCCTGTCACCGGTATCGTCACCTTTTTCTCCACCGTCATCTCGATCGGCTCAGGCATCCTCTACAGTCGTCAGATCGGCGCGATGAACAAGCGCCGTGCAGACGAGATATACGGACAGGGGCTGATCCTGAGCGCGGCCATCGCGGTGATGGGCGCGCTGCTGTTGATCCTGTTCCGAGATATATATTTCAAGGCAAATGGGATCCGCGGTGAGATCTATGAGCTTGCGTTGGTCTATTACCGCTGGACCCCGCTCAACGCCGTGCTCAACGTCATGGTCTCGTATCTGAGCCAGATGGTCTATACCGACGGGGACGAGACCTGCAACAATGTCTGTTATGCTTGTCAGATCGGCGGAAACATCCTGTTCTCCGTGCTATTGGCGAGCCGCTTTGGAATGCTCGGCATCATTCTGGGGACGATCATCGGCAACGCGCTGGGGCTTCTGGCCTCCCTCTGGCATTTTCTCCGCAAGAGCAACACGCTGCATTTTGTCTGGCATCTGTCGGCCTCTGATCTCGTGCAATGCGTTCGTTTCAGCATCGTGGATGCGGCGATCTATCTCTGCTGGGCGGTCATGGATTATGTGCTGATCGGCCATGTCTCCGCCAACTATGGCGAAACGGGGCAGGTCACGCTGGCGGTGGTGATCAGTCTGATCGAGTTCGGCGTTGTCATGGATGGCGTCGGTCTGGCGGTGCAGCCTCTTTTGGGTACGTACCTGGGCGAGAACAATCATGTGATGATCCGCAGGCTCATGCACGCGGCGATCAAGGCTGCCCTGGCCGAAGGGCTGATCGCCAATCTTCTTGTGTTTCTCCTGGCCAGGCAGTTTTGCGGCCTGTTTGGCATCAGCGACGCTTTGACGCTGACGCCATCCGTCCGGGCCGTCCGGATCGTCTCCCTGGGCATGGTCTTCTGCAGCGCGATTTCCCTGATGACCTCTTACTATATGCTCATCGACCATGTAGGTCTGTCGGTGGGGATCACGTTTTTGAAGGACGGCCTGCTATACTCTCTCCTGCCCGTCCTCGGCTCGGTGCTGTTTGCGCAGACGGGGATGTGGGCTGCCTTTGCCGTCGCGCCGCTGCTGGCGCTGGCGCTGTCTCTGCTGTATATTCGCTTTCGTTATGGGAGAGAGCAATTCCCCTATCTCCTCGAAGACAAACAGAGGCCGATCCTTGTATTTGACGACGTCTTGACGAGGGAAAGCTGTGTCAGCCTGTCCGAGCAGGTCAATAAAGCGCTGCGCAGCCGCGGCTTTGGCGACCGGAGCGCAACGCAGGCGGCGCTCTTCACCGAGGAGATCGGGCTGACCCTGATCGAAAAAAACAAGACGGCTCGAAAGCCGCTGCTTGTCGAAATTTCCCTCCTGTTTGACGAAAGCTCCGTCCTGCTGATCGAGCGGGATTCCGGCGCGATCTTCGATGTGACGGACCCGGAGCTGAAGATCGACGGCCTCAGCAGCTTTGTCATCAACGGCCTGCTGAACGCGCAGAAGGAGAAGGCGTATCTCACGACGACAGGCTATAACCGCAATATGATACGGTTTTCCTGTTAAGAGACACTGCAAACATGAAGGAGGTTTGCTGAATGATTCCTTTCCTGCAGCATTTTTTGAATACTGTTAAAGCAGAGCCGGACAGAGCTGCTGTCGTGGATCGGGATGGGACGCGAGTAACTACATACCGTGAGCTTTGCTCCTGCGCGCTTCGTGTGAATGCCTGGATCAGAGCGCACGGGCTTGGGCGCGAGAGTGTGAGCGCGATCTATTTCCCCAAGTGTATGGAATATGTGGCGACAAGAATCGGTATCATCATGGCCGGAAGCGCCTGGGTCGGCCTTGAGGATCTTATGGGCAAGGAACGCATCGCTTATGTGATCCGGGACAGCGGCTGCAAGGCGGTCTTTGACCGGGAGAAATGGTCAGAGGCAATGCAGTTTGATGAGTGCCATGAAATTGCGGATTCGGACCCTCATGACCTGGCCTTTATCATTTACACCTCCGGCAGCACAGGCACGCCAAAGGGGATCATGCAGGAATACGGACTCTATGACCGTATCATGGACACCGCCAATGAATTATTTATCCCCTATGGGGAGCTGATCTTTGCCGAAGTTGCGCCGCAGACCTTTCTTTCCGGGGTCTTCTCTACGGTTTCCATGCTCAACTGCGGGGGAACGCTGCACGAGATCTCCTATGAGATGGCAAGAGACATCAAGGCTTTGCTCCATTATTTTGTTGAGAAGCAAATCACCGTATCTTTCCTTCCGCCGCTGCTGCTCAAGCTCTTTTTGGATGTTCCGGCGCTCCGGCTCAGGGTGGTATGCACGGGAGGAGATAATGTTTCGGAAATCTACACGCCGCGATTCGACATTGCCAATGTGTACAGCTCCTCTGAGTTCGGTTACCCGGTCAGCCGACTGATTATCGATAAACCTTATGCGAATACGCCGATCGGCTATCCTACCGACGGAACCGAACTGGTCCTTCTGGATGAGAAGGGGCTGCCGTCGGACGAAGGCGAGTGTTGTATCCATCTTCCTTTTTTCCGGGGATATCTTGGGGATAACAGCCGCTGTTTCGTGTCTTGGAACGGAGACAGATACTTCCGATCGTCGGATTATGTCCGCCGCGACGAGAAAGGCCGATATACCGTGCTCAGCCGCATGGACGACATGGTCAAGATAAACGGAAACCGTGTGGACACGCGAGAGGTCGAGGCTGCGGTGAAAAACACACTGCATGTGGATTTCTGCTGTGTTCGGCCCATCCTTCGAAACGGGATCAGGTTTCTGACCGCCTATTACACGGCCGACAGAGAAATTGACAGTGTCCAAGCGGCCGGGGCTTTGCGGGAATGTATTTCAGAATACATGATCCCGAGCGTCTACATCCGGCTTGAAACGGTCCCTGTGAATGCCAACGGAAAAGTGGACAAACGCGCCCTCCCCGAGCCGGATCAGGCGCTCCGTGCCATGCCGTACAGCGCACCGGAGGATCCGGTACAGGAGCAGCTCTGTAAGACGTACCAGCGCGTGCTTTCGTTGAATGCGGGCGTGGGGATCGACGACGATTTCTTTACTCTTGGCGGGGACTCCCTGAGGGCCATGGAAGTCTTGTCGAGCTGTGATATTCCCGGGCTTTCGGTGCAGATGATATACAAGGGCCGTACGGTCAGGCAAATCACGGCGCTTCTGAACGAAGCCGGCAAAAAAGAGAAGGCAGAGGAAGAAGCTCTCACGATGGCTCCGCTTAACATTGGGCAGCTCTATTTGCTCAGATCCGACCTCATGTACCCCGGAACCTGTATGCTGAACCTGGCGGTGAGGCTCAATATTCTTCCAACTGTGGACATGAACAGGCTGGCCGGGGCCATCCGCCGGACGATAAAAGCGCATCCTGCACTGCTCAGCACAATCGTGGAAAAGAACGGCTCTTATTTCTTGGCGTACAGACCCGAATTTGACCGTGAAATCCCCGTAGAGGAAATGACAGACGATGCGTTGGAACAGGAGGCGGAGCGCTTTGTGCACCCCTTTCGTCTGGACGGAACGCCGCTCCTTCGCTGCCGTGTCATCCAGGCGGAAAAGAAAAGGGCGGTATTTCTGGATGTATACCATGTGCTCTGCGACGGTATATCGCTCAACAAGCTGATTTCAGACTTCGGAACAAGTTATGCCGGCGGTGAGATCGCTCCGGATCCATGCTATTCTCAGCTTCGAGAGGAAGAGGCCTATCGCACATCCCAGCAATTCCAAAAGGATATGGATTATTTCGCCGACCTATGCGATCGCCCAGGCTGGGATACACTGCCCAGGCTGGACCATGATATCGACGAAAACACAGACGACACCATTTTCAAGGCCTTCCCCTTTAGCGCGGAGGAAGCAGACAGACTTGTAAAAAAATACGGCTTTGGAAAAAACGGTCTGTATATTGCCGCAACCGCCTTGTCCATAGCTGCCTATAACGAGTCCGAAAACATCATGTTCACCTGGACCTGGCACGATAGATCCAATCGCAAAAGAGCAGATTCTGTCGTGCTGTTTACGAAGGACATCCCGGTTGCTCTGCGTTTGAAGCCGGGACTCCTGCTATCGGAGCTCTTTGACAGTATTCGTACGCAGATCAGAGAGGGGGTCTCTCACGGAAGCGTATCTTACTGGATTGAAAAGGAATCTTACCGAGGAAAAGATCTCGTCTGCCTTTTGTATCAGGGAGACACCTACGAATACCATGAAGATCACGGGATTATCCGCAGTGCAGAGGAATTGACTATCGGACCGAAGGCCTGCAACAACACCCTCGATATTGAAATCCTTGACGGCAGGGAAGAGTTCGGCGTGCTGCTGGACTACAACGCAAGGAAATACGATACGTCCAGCATGGAGCGCTTTGCGGCGATCTTCTGTGAAATCTGTGAGCGTCTTGTCCGCTGCGACAGCGCTGCCCTGACAGTTGGAGATGCAATTCGTCATGCGCATAGGGACAGACCGGGAACGGAATCATGATTTGGGTGATTCTAACTGTTGTTTCGGTCGCCATATGGGGGCTGGCGGACATGCTCTCCAAAAAGGGGACGGAAGCGGAAGACCCTTTTTCCCATGTTCGCTTTGTCATTTGCACCGGCGCGGCCATGCTGGTGTTCATGCCGTTTTTCCGCGCCTTTTCCGAGAGTGGAGCTTCTTTTCCACAGCTCTTGGCGCAGCATCCTGTTTTCCTTCTGATTACACTGGCGTATGTGATCTCGCTGCTGCTGAGCTTTTTCAGCTTTCGCCATCTGGAGGCGTCTGCTGCCTCGCCGCTGTGCAACACCTCCGCGGCGATGATCCTGCTGTTGCTGCTGGCGTTTTATCTGTTCAGCGGCCGCAAGCAAGATATGAGGGAACTTTTGACGCCGTTGAATGTGCTGGCAAGCCTCCTGGTGTGCGGAGGTGTCATTGCCGTCGGTATCGTGCGCTCCGCCGAGGAGGAGCAGCTGCGGGAGAGGCGGGAGCTTAAGCAGACGGTCAAACGCTATGGAGCGGCGGCGATCCTTTTTCCGCTGCTGTCGGCGTTCTTTGATGCCCTGGAGTCCGTTGGCGACAGCCTGATGGTGGATGCCGAGTCCGGTGCGAGCATCGGCAGCATCGACTATATGCGCCTTTGGGCGGCGACTTATCTTTTGATCTGTATCCCGCTCTGGATTTATCTGCTGATCAAGGAAAAGAAAGTCTACCAGCCGTTTTCCAAAAAGGAGGGCTTGAAGCTGGCCTCCGGCTTGGCCGAGGTGAGCGCCTATACGCTATATATACTCGCCCTGGAGCAGGAGCCCTTTTTCGTATCCTTCCTCTCCTCAACATACTGCGTCTTTTCCATTCTGTTCTGCCGCATTTTCCTGAAAGAAAAGCTAAGCAAGGGACAGTATCTCTGCATCGCCGTCATCATCGCCGGCCTTGCCCTGTTCGGGATTGCGGAAGGCCTGGCAGCCTGATTACCGCCACCAGACAAGATAAGGACAAGCGTTTTTCTCTGTGCTTATCAGATGGCGGTAGAAAAGGCGGTTTTCTATAAGCGAAAAACCAACTGCAGGAGGAAAAATCATGCTGAATATCACAAAGAACATCCATGAGACGGAACTGACCGTCGTCCTGAAGGGGCGACTGGACACCACCACTGCGCCGGAGCTGGAGAAGGAACTGAAGGCCTCTCTGGACGGAGTGACTGCGCTGATCATCGACATGACCGCGCTGGACTATATCTCCTCCGCTGGTCTGCGTGTGCTGCTCTCGGCCCAGAAAATCATGAACAAGCAGGGCGAAATGAAGGTCGTCCATGTGGGCGAGACGATTATGGAGATTTTTGAGGTCACCGGCTTTTCAGATATCTTGTCAATCGAGTGAGCAGGAGTCCTGTTGACCGGGGAAAAGCAGAAAGGGGAGATATGCCATGCCGGAAAAAACGGTAAGAGAAATGACGGCGATGGAGAGAAAGCATTACTCTCTGGAAGCGCGCATGTTTCACGCGGTTGAAATAGCCTCCGCTGTCCTCGGCTTTGTCGCGCTGCTGATCGGGCTGGGTCTGTATCTGTATGCGCTGGTAGGTCAGTATGTGGGCGAGGCTTTTGGACTCGCTCGATCTGCGTCGATGGTTATAGAGCAGGTGGCCGACACGGAGACGCTGGTCGGGGACGTCATGACCGTTTATCGCGGCCTGTCCCAGGAGGAGCGCGCCGGATCTCGGACGGAGACCTACCGGGCAAACTATGCCGAAATCTCCTCCGGGGAGAACTATCAGATGCTACGCACCGTGCTGCGGGAGTTTTTGGATTCCAGCGACGTAAACGATATCTTTCTCGCCGTCTATGACAGGGAAACGTCCTCTCTCGTCTACATCGTTGATCCGGATGAGCGGGAGGGCCATATCTGCTATCCCGGAGACTGGGAGCCTGTCAGCGAGAAGGAACTGGATACCTTCCTGTCTTGGGACGGGACAGGAAAGCTCTACTATTTCAGCAAGAGAGACAACTTCGCATGGCTTTGCACGGCGGGCGTTCCGCTCCGGAACGACGCCGGTGAGATCATCGGCTTTGTGCTGGCGGACGTATCGCTTGCAGAGGTGGGGAGCGGGATCAAGAGCTTTCTGATACAGTATGTGATCGGCATTGCGATTGCAACCGTATTGATCGGTTATTTTCTCACCAGACATATGAAAAAGACCCTTGTACAGCCGATCAATGAGATCGCAGAGGCCGCGCAGAACTATGCGCAGGATAAGAATAACGGTGAGCCACGTTCTGACTATTTTGCTATGCTGAACATCCGCACCGGTGATGAGGTGGAAAACCTGAGCCTCGTTCTGGCAGATATGGAGCGGAATCTGACAGAGTACGAGGAGAACCTTACCAAAATCACGGCGGAAAAGGAGCGCATCGGTACGGAACTGGCGCTGGCGACCCGCATCCAGGCGGATATGCTGCCGAACATTTTTCCTGCCTTCCCGGAGCGCCCGGATTTCGACGTGTATGCGAGCATGGACCCGGCCAAGGAGGTTGGCGGCGACTTCTATGACTTCTTCCTCATTGATGATAAGCATTTGGGCCTCGTGATGGCGGACGTCTCCGGCAAGGGCGTACCCGCGGCGCTGTTCATGATGATCTCCAAAATCCTGGTGCAGAACTATGCCATGACAGGCCGCAGCCCTGCCCAGGTGCTGCAGGCGGTCAACAATCAGATCTGCGCCAACAACCGCGAGGAGATGTTTGTCACCGTTTGGTTCGGCGTACTGGACACCGAAACAGGGAAAATCACTGCGGCCAACGCTGGGCACGAATACCCTGTGCTCATGCATGCGGGCGGACAGTTTGAGCTGATAAAAGATAAGCACGGTCTTGTCATCGGCGCGATGGACGGCATTCGATACAAAGAGTATGAGCTGACCATGCAGAAGGGCTCCAAGCTGTTCCTTTACACGGACGGCGTACCGGAGGCGACCAATGCGAAAAATGAGCTGTTCGGCACCGATCGGATGCTCGAGGCGCTGAATGGTGATCCTGCAGCTACACCGGAGATGGTGCTGCGCCGTGTGCGTCAGGCTGTGGACGGCTTTGTCATGGAGGCGGAGCAGTTTGATGACCTGACCATGCTTTGCCTGGAATTCAAAGGAGACACGAGTAAAACGGGAATCTGTAAGGAGTTGAGTATTCCGGCAGAGGTCGAAAAGCTCCCTGAGCTGCTCTCCTTCCTGGAGCAGCGGCTGGAGGAGGCGGGCTGCCCGATGAAGACACAGATGCAGATCAGCGTGGCCGCAGAGGAGATATTCGTCAATATCGCGAATTATGCCTACGCCCCGGGAAAGGGCATCGCCACTGTGCGTCTGGCCATCAGCCAGGATCCGGCCACGGCGACCATCACGTTTATCGACAGAGGAACACCCTTTGACCCGCTGAAAAAGGAGGACCCGGACGTAACACTTTCTGCTGAAGAACGCGAGATCGGCGGTCTCGGCATCTATATGACAAAAAAGGCCATGGACGAGGTACTCTACGAATACAAGGATGGACAAAACCGGCTGACATTGATCAAAAAACTATAGTGGCTAAAGAGGTCAAGGAACAACAAGAGACCTGAAAAGAACTGGCGCACCCCATCTCCCGGTACATTTTAATACTAACACCTGATAGAAAGCTTTAGAAAGATTTCCGAGGCAGAATTGTGACAGGCGAGGCGCTTCCCGCAGAGCATAATGTCGTCCTCGCAAGCTCCGATTCATTCGCTTCCGTCAAGGGTGCCGAAAGCTCATTCACTCCGCTGCTCGTCCTCTCAAATTCAAAGCCATATGCTTTGAATTTGGAAGGAAAACGGAAGGAGCGGATATGCAGCTTTCACGGCTCTTCGCAACCGTGGAAGCGGAATGAAGCGAGTTTCGTTTGACGCGGTCAAGGGAAGCAACGAAGCATGGCGCA